>Ga0315298_1005445_pt1 | contig 18087 bp, 14 predicted proteins | sample WHS_1_MG_FD_203077 | JGI IMG/M metagenome (GOLD analysis project Ga0315298, IMG submission 203077) | Extremophilic microbial mat communities from Washburn Hot Springs, YNP, Wyoming, USA - WHS_1_MG | ecosystem: Environmental > Aquatic > Thermal springs > Hot (42-90C) | place: USA: Wyoming...
TCCCTGGGATACCTGACTCCTCAGGAGTATTTACAGTGCCATCACCCCAATCTGAGAAAGGAGGCGATGTGTCACTGATCTACTGAACGAGTACATCTCATTGACACATACGTTCAGCGTGGCATAGAATACCGCACCTTGAAAAGCACCGGTTATCACAAATTCATACTGCCTAACGGCCTCCGCCTCACCGTGTATCCGATGCCCCACCTGCGCTCCATCTCCATGCTGGTATTTGTCGGGGCTGGTTCACGCTACGAATCCGATGATGAAGCCGGCGTTTCGCATTTTATCGAGCATCTGTACTTTAAAGGCACCAAGCGCCGTCCCACCTCAAAAGAAATATCCGAAACCATCGAGTCAATCGGCGGCATTATCAACGCCGGGACTGACAAGGAGCTGACCTCTTACTGGTGCAAGGTTGCCGACCAGCATTTCCCTGTGGCCATCGACCTCATCTCTGACCTCCTGCATAATTCTAGGCTTGACCCGGCCGATATCGAGAAGGAGCGGCAAATCATCATCGAGGAAATCAACATGAGCCGCGACCTCCCGCAGTTCAAAGTTGACCTGCTGGTTGATGAGTCAATCTGGAAGGGACAGGCGATGGGCCGCGACGTAGCGGGAAGCAAGGAAAGCGTCAGCACCATTACCAGGGAGCAGATGCTGACTTACATCGCCCGCCGCTATGTGGCCAATAACGCCGTCGTCAGCATCACCGGCAACATTTCTGTGGAGAAAGCTACAGAGAGTGTCGTTGAAGCCTTCCGATGGTGGAAGGCGGGTGATATTCCGGAGACCACTCCCACCATCCACAACCAGACCGCTAAGAGGGTCGTCCTGGAAACAAAGACCAGCGAGCAGTCACACATCTGCCTCGGTGTGCCCGCTGTCTCTATCCTCGACCCCGACCGCTTCCCGGTTGGCCTGCTCAGCGTTATCCTTGGCGAAGGCATGAGCAGCCGCCTCTTCTTGGAAATCAGAGAGAAACTGGGACTCGCCTATGACATACGCAGTTATACCACTCAGCACCTCGATACCGGTTCCATGATTGTTTACGCCGGCGTCGACCCCAGAAAAACGACCACGGCCATCGCCGCCATCGTGGAGCAACTGGCGCTCACCAAGAACGGCGTCGCGGAGCAAGAGCTGACCAAAGCCAAAGAGCTGGCCAAGGGTAGGCTGCTGCTCCGGATGGAGGATAGCCGTAATGTGGCCGCCTGGATGGGTGCTCAAGAACTCCTTACCAACCGCATCATGACCCTCGATGAAGTCATCAACGGGATCGACGCTGTCACCACTGACGACATCAAAAGGGTCGCCAACCAACTCTTCGTCACGGACAAACTCAATCTGGCCGTGGTAGGTCCTATTAAGAACCGCTCAACCCTGTCGCGGCTCCTGAGCCTGTGAAGCAAAAAGAGAGGCCGCCTCGAGGCGGCCTCTCTTAATTCGACCGGATTCAGTTTAGTACTCTGGCGGCATCGGCGGGGCCGCTTCCTTCTTTTCCGGAATATCCGCAACCAGCGCCTCAGTGGTCAGAATCATGTTGGCAATGCTGGAAGCATTCTCCAGGGCCGTCCTAGTCACCTTCAGTGGATCGATAATGCCCTTTTCCACCATGTTGCCGAACTCGTCCTTAGCGGCATCATAGCCAACACCTGCAGGACTCTTCTTGACCGCCTCGACGATGACCGAGCCCTCCTTACCAGCATTGGTGGCAATCCACCGTAGAGGTTCTTCAAGAGCCTTCTTGAGGATGGCAACCCCGGTTGCCTCATCACCCTCAACCTTCATGTTGTCCAGAACCGATATGGCATTGAGAACCGCCACACCACCACCCGGCAGGATACCTTCCTCAACTGCGGCGCGGGTGGCTGACAGAGCATCCTCAACACGATGCTTCTTCTCCTTGAGTTCAACTTCGGTAGCCGCGCCGACTTTAATGACAGCAACACCGCCAGCCAGCTTGGCCAGCCGCTCCTGGAGCTTTTCCTTATCGTAATCAGAGGTGGTCTCTTCAATCTGGGCCTTTATCTGCTTGATGCGGCCCTTAATAGCATCTTCGGAGCCTTTACCCTCGACGATGGTGGTATCATCCTTATCAGCGACCACCTTGCGGGCCCGTCCGAGATCGGCTACCGTGACCGAATCGAGCTTGCGGCCCACCTCCTCCGAGATGACCTTGCCACCAGTCAAGATGGCAATGTCCTGAAGCATTTCCTTGCGGCGGTCTCCAAAGCCCGGCGCCTTAACTGCCAGAACGTTCAGAGTGCCACGTAGCTTGTTAACCACCAGAGTCGCCAGCGCCTCACCCTCGACATCCTCAGCAATCAGGAGCAGGTTTTTCGAAACCTGAAGAATCTTCTCCAGTGCCGGCAGAATGTCAGAAATGGCGGAAATCTTCTTGTCGGTAATCAGGATATAGGGGTCCTCGATCTCGCTCTCCATCCGTTCCGCATTGGTAATGAAGTAAGGGCTGATGTAGCCGCGATCAAACTTCATACCCTCAACAAACTCAGTCTCATAGTTCAGCCCCTTGGATTCCTCGACGGTGATGACGCCGTCTTTACCGACCTTCTCCATGACATCGGCAATCAGCTTTCCGATTTCGGCATCATGGGCAGAAAGTGTGGCCACCTGAGCCACCTGGTCCTTGGTGCTGATTGGAATGGCCCTCTTCTTGAGTTCGGCGACCATGGCCGCCACCGCTTTCTCGATACCGCGCTTCAGGGACATCGGGTTGGCACCGGCGGCGATATTCTTGAAGCCCTCGGTAACAATCGCCTGGGCCAATACCGTCGAGGTGCTGGTGCCGTCGCCGCACTTGTCATTAGTCTTGGTGGCCGCTTCTTTGAGAAGCTGAGCGCCCATATTCTCGAACGGATCCTTAAGCTCGATTTCCTTGGCAATGGAAACGCCATCGTTGATAACGGTAGGTGGCCCGAACTTCTTGTCCAGGGCTACCGGCCGTCCTTTCGGGCCCAGAGTGACCTTAACTGAATTGGCCAAAGCGTCAATGCCGCGCTTCAGGGCCTGTCTGGCGTCTTCACCATAAATAATCTGTTTCGCCATGTATCTACCTCCTTAATCATTAAACCTTTTTTGCCAGAATGTCGCTCTCACGCAGGATGATCAGCTCTTCGCCGTCGAGTTTAAACTCGGTGCCGGCATACTTAGAATAGACAACGATGTCCTTCTCCTTGACATCGAGCGGGATACGCTTACCATCCTCCGTCACCCGCCCCGGTCCTACAGCGATGATCTCGCCTTCCTGGGGCTTCTCCTTGGCGGTGTCCGGCAGCACAATACCGCTCTTTGTGACTTCTTCCTTGGGCATGGGCCTTATCACCACCCTGTCGCCCAGAGGTTGCAGCTTGGCTGTCGCCTTGGTCATAAATGTACCTCCTGTCTCAAAATATTTAGCACTCTTTAGCAGAGACTGCTAAGTGCGCAAATAATATCACGCGTGCTGCATCCCTGCAAGTCGACTCACGCTCATCCAAGCGCCGTCTTGCCGATTGTTGGGCATCTAGAGTCGATAGAACATCACCATTCAGCCTCAAAGTCTCATTTACGTGTAGACAAGTGCCACTTATTTTCCACTTTCATCATAAGTCTCCATCGTCGCCACCGCCGAATCCATATTGAATTGGTACACTTTACCGTGTAGAATTGTCCACGTCATGAGAAAAAAGTGTGATCGTCCAGCATGGAACGCGGCTTCGATACGCGCTCTGCGCCAGCATCTCAAGTTGTCCCAGGCTGAGATGGCCCGGCAACTGGGTGCCCGCCAGCAGACAATCAGCGAATGGGAGACCGGGAAATACCGGCCGCGCGGGACATCATCGACGCTGCTGTCAATGGTAGCCGAGCGCGCCAATTTCCGTTACAAGACCAGCTCCAAACAAAGCTGACCGTCTTCAAAACAAAATGAGGCGACTTCAGGGTTAAATGCGTGTCACGCCTACACGGAAACGGATAGCCACAGTAGTGCGAGACCAGCTATTGAACGAAGAGACTCTTGCTCGGGCCTGGCTGTCCGGTGCCTGGCGGCGTATCGAGCCTGTTGATACCGTCATCGAAGTTATCTACCCAGGCCGGAGAAAACGCTCCAGCGGTCCCGACTTTGTCGATGCCGTCGTCAACATCGCTGGTCGGAGACTTACCGGAGCCATCGAAATCCACCTTGACGCCGGCAGCTGGCATACCCATCAACATCACCTCGACCCGGCTTATAACGACACTATCCTACATGTCGTCCTTAATACCCGCCCGAATTCACCTACGGTCACAGCCGAAGGGAGAATTGTTCCTCAAGTCATTCTCCCATTACCGGCACTCGCCAGCAAGGCCACGACCGAGCACTTCAACTTCCCCTGCCGAAACGGCAAGAATATCCTCAGCGTAATCAAGTGGGGTGGCATGGCGCGTTTCGAATTCAAGTCCCGCCTTTTTCTAGCCAACCTGCGTCTCCAGCCACCGGACGAGGTAATCTACTGCGGTATCGCCTCTGCCCTGGGCTATATGGAGAACCAGACACCGATGAGAGCCTTGGCTGAAGCGATGACGCTGGCCACCATCAGAAACAGCGGACTTGACCGGCGGCCAGATCTCCTCGAAGCGCTGATGCTACGAAACGCCGGCCTCCTCACCGAGTTGTCGGCATCGACAGATCCTGAAGCATACCGCCTGTGGCGACTTCTGCCCAACGCAATAAATATGCCGGCCATGAGCCGCGGCCAATGGCACTTCGCCCGCGTCCGGCCAGCCAACTCACCGCCACGGCGGCTGGCTGCTCTCACTCACCTCATCAACCGGCATCGCACCGCATGGTTGTGTGCAGGGTTGCTGGAACCACTGCACTCGGACGAATCCACATTGACCACATTACGAACGATTGAGAAGAACCTTATTGTCACTGCCAACGACTACTGGTCAGTCCATTCCGACTTCGGCCGGCCACTGCCACGGCCATACGCCCTGCTCGGAGCAGAGCGGGCTTCGGCCATCGCCGCCAACGTCATTCTGCCATTCGCCCACGCCCTCGGTCGGATTACCGGTAACATACGCCTCAGCAGAACGGCTCTGAAGACCTATGAGGCATACCCGGCCATAGGCGGCAATGAAATAACCAGCTACATGTCACAGATGCTGTCGCTCCCGGTCAAAACTGTCCGCCAGGAGCAGGGCATGATTCATCTCTACCGCAACTGGTGCCGGGACAAACGGTGTCCGGAGTGTCCGGCCGCCAGCCGGAGACCCGGGCGCGGATACTGATATTTCAACGTGGGCCAGTTATTCTGACTCTCGTTTAGTGTTTATGAACCTATTGCCAGACTCGGAACCACATCGAGATTAAGGTCGTCGGTCCGGCCAGATTGGAAGCGGTAGTAGCCGCACGACGCGACCATAGCGGCGTTATCGGTGCACAGGCTCAGCGGCGGGATGAATACCGGCACCTGCGATTTATCAATAAGATATCGGCGCAGGAGCTTGTTGGCGGCAACGCCGCCACAAACCACGATATTCCGTACCCCAAGCCGTTCAGCCGCCTCAACCGTTTTCACCACCAGGACTTCAGCCACGGCTTCCTGAAAACTGGCGGCCGCATCAGCCACCGCCGGGTCACCAGGCTTAATGCCGCGTTCTCGCACCAGATGAAAAAGCCCGGTCTTGAGGCCGCTGAAACTGAAATCATCGGTACCCTTAAGCCAGGCCCGCGGCAGTGCCAGTGAAGCACTGCCTCTATGGGCCGCCCTCTCAATAGCCGGGCCACCGGGATAACCGACGCCGAGAATCCGCGCCGCTTTGTCGAAGGCTTCACCGGCGGCATCATCCCTGGTCCTACCGAGGCGTTGAAACTGGCCATGACCGTTCATCAGCACCAGGTCGCTGTGACCGCCGGAAACAATCAGGCACAAAGCTGGAAAGGCCGGGGGATCGCCCTCGACCAGCCAGTTGGCGTAGACATGACTTTCGAGGTGGTTCACCCCGACCAGCGGCAAACGGCGGGCCGCGGCAATCGCCTTGGCGGCGTTAACACCGACAAGCAAAGAGCCTGCAAGCCCAGGCCCGTTGGTCACCGCCACGGCGCTGATATCACGCCATCCCACACCGGCCGAAACCATGGCCTGCTCAATTACCGGCACGATCGTAAGCAGGTGCTGTCGCGAAGCTACTTCCGGAACCACACCACCGTAACGCGCATGAATCTCTACCTGGGAGGCGACTACGTTCGACAGTACCCGGCGGCCATCGGCGACAACCGAAGCGGCAGTCTCATCGCAGGACGTTTCGATACCAAGTATATTCACCGGCGGCATTATAGCATAGGCCCGGATGATGCCTGCCGGAGACGCTGGCATGGTTTTCAGGCGGCTTTGACACTCTCAAAACGAACTGCTAATCTTGGCAAAGCCCAATTCCCGGAGGTTTCTATGACCCAGGACGCGCGCAAGGTCACTATGGAGAAGCTCGTTTCGCTGTGCAAGCGGCGCGGCTTCGTTTTTCCCAGCAGTGAAATCTACGGGGGCCTCGGCTCGTGCTGGGATTACGGCCCACTCGGTACCGAACTCAAGCGCAATATCAAAGAAGCGTGGTGGCAAACAATGGTCCGCGAGCGTGATGATGTCGTTGGACTTGACGCCGCCATCATGATGCACCCCCGCGTCTGGGAAGCCAGCGGCCACGTCTCCGGTTTCACCGACCCGCTGGTAGAATGCAAGAACTGCCACTCCCGTTATAAGGCTACTGATCTCACCACTGAGACCTGCACCATCTGCGGCGGACCACTCACCGAGCCCCGCATGTTCAACCTTATGTTCAAGACATTCATGGGGCCCGTCGAGGAGGCCGCCGCTGTGGTTTACCTCCGCCCCGAGACGGCCCAGGGCATCTTCGTCAACTTCGATAACGTTATTACCACCACCAGAAAAAAACTGCCCCTGGGCATCGCACAGCAAGGCAAGTCCTTCCGCAACGAAATTACACCCGGTAACTTTATCTTCCGCACCCGTGAATTCGAGCAGATGGAGTGCGAGTTTTTCGTCAAGCCAGGCACTGACGAACAGTGGTTCAAGTACTGGGTTGAGGAGCGCTTCAACTGGTACGTAAGGTTCGGTATCAAGAAGGAAAACCTGCGTCTGACGCCGCATCCCAAGGAAGACCTTGCACACTATGCCAAGGCCTGTACCGATATAGAGTATCGTTTCCCTATGGGCTGGTCCGAGCTTGAGGGTATCGCCAACCGCACCGACTTTGACCTGAAAGCACACTCCGCGTTCAGCGGCAAAGACCTCTCCTATTATGACGACGTGACTAACGAACGCTACGTGCCTTATGTAATTGAACCTTCGGCCGGGACCGACCGCTCTGCTCTGGCCTTCCTCATTGACGCATACGACGAAGATATCGTCCAGAACGAGACCAGGGTGGTTTTGCGCCTTCACCCGGCCATCGCCCCGGTCAAAGTAGCCGTCCTGCCGCTCAGCCGTAACGAAAAACTGGCGCCGCTCTCACGCGAGATATACAACCATCTTCGCCATCGCTTCATGACGCAGTTCGACGACGCCCAGAGCATCGGCCGCCGTTACCGCCGCCAAGATGAAATTGGCACACCATTATGTGTCACTATCGACTTCCAATCGCTAGAAGACAAGCAGGTAACCATCCGCGAGCGCGATAGTATGGCCCAGATACGCGTTCCTATCGACGACTTAGAGAGCGTCATAACCGCCAGACTGAATGGCGATAATGCCTGCAGAAAAACCACATCATCGGGCAAGACATGAAGATCCTTCATTTCGCTGACCTGCACTTGGGTGTCGAAAGCCATGGAATCATTGACCCGGAGACCGGGTTTTCCAGTCGTCTTACTGACATTCTGAAGGCGCTTGATCAGGTAGTGGATCATGCTGTCAGCGAACACTTCGACCTCGTCCTCTTTTGCGGCGATGCTTATCAGAGACGCGACCCCTCACAAACTCACCAGCGCGAGTTCGCCAAGAGGCTCAAACGCCTCTCCACGGCCGGGATTCCCACGGTGCTCGTCGTCGGTAATCACGACCTGCCTAACACTATCAGCCGCGCCAACAGCGTCGAAATCTTCCCGACGCTGGGCGTTGACAATATTCATGTCGGCAGTCGCCCAGAAGTTATTACCGTCGCCACACCAAACGGCCCGGTGCAGGTAGCGTCCCTACCGTGGGGGCGGCGGAGTGCCATGATGACGAGGGAAGAGACCAAAGGTCTAACGCCGGCCAGGGTTATCGAAGAAGTCGAAGCCCGCCTCACCCAGGCGATATCTGACCTGGCCAGCCAGCTTGATCCGGCAGTTCCCTCAATATTGGCCGGACATGTCTTTGTCAGCGGGGCCAAGCTCGGCTCCGAAGCACGAATGACCGTAGGCAGAGACCCGGTGGTTCTGCCGGGCAACATCGCACTGCCGCAGTTTGACTACATAGCCCTCGGCCACATCCATCGGCAGCAATCGCTGGCCACCGACCCGCCGGTGTGTTATTCCGGGAGCCTGGCGCGACTCGATTTCAGCGACGAAGGTTTAGACAAGGGCTTCTATCTTGTTGAACTCAAGCCCGAGGCCAGGGCAGGTTCGCGCCTGGTCAGACCGCCCAGCTTTATCACCATCGAGACACGCCGTTTCACCACGGTCAAAGCAATAATCCTTTCAAACGATTCCGAACCGACAGCGACGGTGCTTGCCGCAATAGAGGCCCATCGCATCGAAATCAAGGATGCCATCGTCAAGATTGAGATAACTGTCCCAGAAGACCGCGCCAGCCTTCTTCAGAACGAAAAAATCATCCGCGCCTGCCGGGATGCCCATCATGTGACCATAGAATCACATAGAGTGCGCGAGGCGCGCACACGATCGGATATCGCCGATGCGGAGCAACTGACACCCACCGAGGCACTCAGAATCTACCTGGAGCGTCAGAGCGGCCTGTCCCTTTCGCGCAAGCAGACCCTGCTCAAGTACGGCGAAGCTCTGATCAATGAGACACTATCGTCATCCGAAGCGACCCCACTGTAGCCACCCTGCTGCTCTCATTTCTCAGTTTGCCAAATATCCCTCACAACGTTAAAATTCAAACACAGCCCACCTCAGTACTCCGCTGGAGTTCCTCAGGTGTCCAAAAAGTATGATGTCATCATCATCGGCAGCGGCCCCGCTGGCATCTTCGCCGCAATGGAGCTGGCGCAGACGGACTTGAAGGTCCTTCTACTGGAAAAGGGCAAGGACCTAGACCAGCGCCTGTGTCCGGTACAGGACCGCGCCAGGCGCTGTGTCACATGCTCACCATGCCACCTTGTCTGCGGGCTTGGCGGTGCCGGTGCTTTCAGTGACGGTAAGCTTACGCTCTCGGCTGATGTCGGCGGGCGGCTCCAAGAACTCATTGGCCGGGATGAGACCGAAAGATTAGTCGAATATGTTGACCGTCTATACTTGAAGTTCGGCGCTCCCGACCGTGTTTACGGCGTCGGCGACGCAGTCGAGGGTCTCAGACGCCGGGCCACTCTAGCCAACCTGCGCCTGGTGCCCGTTAGACTGCGCCACATGGGAACCGAGCGGTCACGGCAGGTCCTCCAGGAAATGCGCAGCTTCCTCAACTCTCACGTGGAAGTCCGCCTCAACGAGATGGCCCGGTCAATTGTCGTTAGGAACGGCACCGTTCAAGGCGTCGAAACCTCTTCCGGCGAGTATCTGAGCGCCGGCTTCGTCGTCGCCGCACCGGGACGCGAGGGTGCAGACTGGCTGGAAAAGGAAGCTTTACGGCTCGGACTCACCGTCAAGTCAAACCCGGTTGATGTCGGCATAAGGGTGGAGGTGCCGTCACCGGTACTGGAGGAGATTACCTCAGTCCTGTACGAGTCCAAGCTCGAGTTCTTTTCCCAGAGTTTCGACGACCGCATCCGCACCTTCTGCATGTGCCCCGGCGGCGAGGTCATCCTGGAATCCACCGGAGGTGCCGATGCCGTCATCACCGTTAACGGAGCCAGCTACGCCTCCAAAAAAACCAACAATACCAACTTCGCCGTCCTTGTCAGCACTACTTTCACGGAGCCGTTCCGCGACCCCATCGGCTACGGGAAATACATCGCCCGACTGGCCAACCTGCTCAGTGGCGGCGTACTGGTGCAGAGACTTGGCGACCTGCTTGAGGGACATCGTTCCACGCCATCCCGCATCCGCAACAGCATCGTCGAACCGACGCTGAAGGCGGCGACGCCCGGCGACCTGAGCTTTGCCCTGCCCTATCGCCACTTAAGGGGCATGGTCGAAATGCTCCAGGCAATGGACAGGCTCGCACCGGGCGTCGCCGCGCACTCAACTCTTCTCTACGGCGTCGAGGTCAAGCTCTACTCCAGCCATCTGAAGCTTGCCCCATCCTTAGAAACGGAAGTGCACAATCTCTTTGCCGCCGGAGACGGTGCCGGCGTCAGCCGCGGTATGATGCAGGCATCGATATCGGGCGTTGTCGCCGCCAGTGTTATCATGAAACGGGCCAGCGCCCGGCGCTTGAAGCCAACACATTAACATAGGCCACTCCAAAGATAAGGAGAGAGACAATGACTATGAACTATAACAAGATGAGCTTCGCCGAACTCCGCAATCTAAAGCTCCAGAAGATGCCGAAGGAGGAACTCGAAAAACGTATTGCCGCCTTTCTCAGGTCGTGCAACGTCTGTGTCCTCGCCACCTGCAAGGACAATGTACCACGCGCCACACCCATTGAGTATTATTCGGACGGTCTGACGGTCTACGTGGTCGCTGACCCCGGCACCAAGATCGCCAACCTCAAGGCGAACCCCAGAATCAGCATTGGCATCTACAATACACCCTATACTAACTGGATTGACTGGAAAATCGTCCGCGGTGTCCAGATTACCGGTAAGCCAAGTCTTATTACCGACGACAATCCTGAGTATTTCGAGGCGATGAAGATTTATAACTGGCGCCTTTACAGCATGGTCGCCGGGCGGGATATGGACAAGCCACCGACGGGACGCACCATAATCAAGGTTGAACCCCTCAAAATAGAATACCGCGACCTTGGCCTGCTTGCCGAGGGCTACTTACGGTTCCAGGTCTGGGAGCCATAGCCATAAATGCCACCAAAAAGGGAGGAAGGAAATGGAAACAGCAGTCAAAACTGTGGAACTGGCACCCGGCATAATATGGGTCGGCGTTGAAGACTGGAACCGACGCTTCTTCGACGCGCTCATCCCTTTGCCGCGTGGAACGTCTTACAATGCTTATCTCGTCGTCGGCAGGAGCCGCATCGCCCTTATCGATACCGTCGCACCGGGCTTCGAAGACCAGCTAATAGCTAAAATTCGGGTGGTTGTGCCTCCTGAGAGAATCGATTACGTTGTTATGAACCACGCCGAACCCGACCACGCCGGTGCCATACCGGCGGTAATGTCCGCCGCACCGAAAGCGCAGGTGGTGGCAACCAAGAAAGGCGTGGAAATAGCTGGTGCCCTCCACCGTATCCCGGAATCCCAGTGTCTTACCATCCGCGATGGCGACACACTCGACCTGGGCGGTAAGACGCTGCGCTTCCTTGAAGCGCCATGGCTCCATTGGCCGGAGACAATGTTCACCCTGGCTATCGAAGACCAGATCCTCTTTCCATGCGACTTTTTCGGTTCCCACATGGCATCGGACCGGCTCTTCGACGACGAAGTCAGCGATGTCCTGATTCCAGAAGCAAAAAGGTACTACGCCGAAATTATGATGCCGTTTACCCGTATGGTGACGGCGGGGCTGGACAAAGCCAAAAACTCTGCACCCAAAATTATCGCGCCCAGCCACGGGCCAGTCTACCGACGGCCCGAGCGCATCCTAGAAGCCTACGAGAAATGGTCGCGCGGCCGGCTTGCCGCCAAAGCCGTGGTGATGTACGTCTCGATGTGGCGGAGCACCGCACACCTCGCCACGGCTGTTATCTCAGGCATCTCCGCTGAAGGTGTCGAGGCGGTTCCCTTCGACCTGTCAACGTCCGATATCTCCCACGTAGCCAGCGAACTTGTTGACGCCAGTGCCGTCGTGCTCGGGTCGCCGACCGTGATTGGCGGACTGCACCCCACGGCCGCCTATGCCCTATCCCTCTTGAAACTCCTCCGCCCGCGACTCAAGCTAGCGGCCTTCTTCGGCTCATACGGATGGGGGGGTGGAGCGGCAACACAGGCCAGGACTCTCCTGGAGCCAACCGGCTGTGAGCTTCTCGGCGTCCTCGATATTAGAGGCACACCCGGCGAAAAGGAAATCGCCGACGCCGTGCTTCTCGGCCGAAAAATCGCCCAGCGCGTCAAGGAAACGATCAAGTAGCTCCAACATCAGCGTGGGATGACCATTAAGCAGCTACCGCATACTCAACGGCACTCCGCGAGCGGCATCAGAAACGCGTCCGGAAGATGTCCGATTTAAGTGCGGTAGTCAGCCTGACCATCCTGCTGGCTGCCGCGCTCGTCGGCGGTTCGGTAGCCCGCCGTCTGCGCCAGCCGGTAATCCTCGGCTACATTTTGGTCGGCGTTGCCGTCGGCCCCGACGCGCTCGGCCTGGTCAGCAACCGTGACACCGTCGAAACAACGGCCACCATTGGTGTTGCTCTGCTGATGCTCACCCTCGGTCTTGAGTTCTCCATCGGCCAGCTAAGGCAAACAGGTAAAATCGGCGTCTGGGGCGGTCTGGCCCAGATTATCGCCACCAGCGCCCTTGGCTTTGGCGCAGGCCTGACTCTTTTCCACTGGCCCTGGCCGCAGTCACTTCTGTTCGGACTGGTAATCTACAACTCCAGCACCGCAATCTGCCTCAAACTGCTGATGGAACGGGCCGAACTGGACTCGACGCACGGCCGCATCATGATTGCCATACTAATTCTCCAGGACGTCATGGTAGTAGTTATGATGGTTATCATGCCGCTGCTAAGCGAAGTCCTAACCAACGTTCTCATCGAACTCGCTTTCGCCGTCGTTAAAGCCGTGATCTTTGTCGGCATCGCCGTGGTTCTCGGCCTCTGGGTCATGCCATGGCTCCTGGGCCGCATTGGCGGCGTTCGCTCCCGGGAGCTTTTCCTTCTCACCGTTTTGACCCTGTGTCTCGGTGCCGCCATCGGCACCTATTTCTTCGGCTTGCCGGTAGTCTTCGGTTCTTTTGTCATCGGTCTCGCCATTCGTGAATCACGATTTGCCCAGGAAGCCTTGGCCGAGGTAACTCCGCTCCGTGACATCTTTGCCGCACTGTTCTTCGTCTCCCTGGGCATGCTGCTGGACCCGGCTTACGTATTAATGCACTGGCAGCTGGTGCTCGCCACTGTCTTCCTGGTAGCTTTCTTAAAGTTCGCCACCGTTTACGCCATCACCCGGCTCTCCGGCTATAGCGGACGTGTCGCCTTACTCTCCAGCGCCGGGCTAATTCAAATCGGGGAATTCGGTTTCATCCTGGCCCAGGCTGGAGTAACCAACGGCATCGTCAGCGATGACTTCCGCTCCCTGATACTGGCCAGTGCCATCATCAGCATGCTCCTGACACCGCTGTCGATCAGCGTTGCCGCCAACCTGTACCCCAGATACACGCTTGGGCCGTCCGGCACCCGGCTGGGCGCGGTCCTTAACGACGGCCAGGTCTCATCCATAAATACCGTAAAGGCAAACCAGATTATCATCGCCGGCTACGGCAGGGTCGGACGAAACATCGTCCGGGCCCTCCATCAGAACGGTTTTGCCTGCACCGTCATCGAAATCGACCCCGAACTGGTCATTGAGCTGAGGCGGCTCGAAGTGACCACAATCTATGGAGATGCCAGCAACGCGCATATCCTCAAACAGGCCGGCATTGAACAGGCATCAATCATGGTAGTCACCTACCCTGATCCGCTGGCAGTGGTATCCACGGTTAAGAACGCCATCGACCTCAATCCCGGACTGAAAGTACTGGCACGGCTCCATCGCCCCGCCGATGCCGCCGCTTTCGCCGGAATGGAGAACGTGGAGTTGATAAGTCCGGAATACGAGGCCAGCCTCACTTTCCTGAACCGGACCCTGACCGCCTCTGGCTGGCGTCATGAGGACATCGAACGTACCATCAACGAAATCCGGAAACAGACTGCCAGCCGTGCTCCGGCAACTCGTAAGCGCTAAAACCGGGCAAAAGCCTCGCTCTCAAAACGCCTGACCGGTTACAATCACCGCCCGGCGCGTTTTCCGGTGCGGCGGGCACGAGAAGGGCTGCCGTTGCCGACCACCGTAAGTGCCTGTTGCCAGCAGGTATCGCTGCACAGCCGGCAGGTATCCGAACAGCAGCTGGTCTCATCCACAAGGCCGAAGACGCCACAGCCGAGACACCGCCGCGCCTCCGTCACAGCCTTCTCCGCATCAAGACCGAGTTCAACTTCCTTAAAAGAGGCCACCCTCTCCCCGAGCCCGAGCACGGCCCCCTTCTGACGCGCCCGTCTGGGGATATTACCGCAGAGCCGGTCGACCATCGGCTCCGGTGGTTCGGCCGGCGGCACCGCAGGTGGAGTCTTTTCACCGCGCAGGTACCGGTCAATCGCCGCCGCCGCCTTCTTCCCCGAGGCGACCGCTTCAACCACCGAGGACGGCCCCAGGACGGCATCACCGGCAGCAAACAGCCACGGCCGCGAGGTGGCCATGGTAAACGGGTTTACCGAGATCCTGCCGCCGCGGCCGATGTCAGCCGAGCCAAGTCCAGAAATGCCTCCCACATCGGGGAACTGGCCTATGGCCAGCAGGACCATGTCAGCTCTAATAGTCTGCTCAGTCCCCGCCTTCTGCTCCGTGATGAGACGCCCTTCCTCAAACCGCATCGAGGCAAGCTCGATGTACTCGACCGCTTTAATCCGGCCGTTCCTCCTTATTATCTGAAGACACTGCCGAGACGGCAGGATGCCAATGCCTTCCTCCTCAGCTGCCATCACCTCGCCGGCCCCGGCAGGCATTCCCTGGCGCGATTCAACACAGATAACGGTCACCTTCCTGGCTCCAAGACGCCGCACGGCGCGGGCCCCGTCAATGGCCACATTGCCGCCGCCAATCACCACCACATTCTCTCCCACATCCATCTTCTGCCCCGAAGCCAGCTGCCTCATTAACTGGAGACAGTGGTAGACGCCGGGGCCATCTTCACCGGGTATCCCGAGCAGGCGGCACTGCTGGACGCCAATTGCCAGCAACACTGCATCGTACCCGTCCCGGCGTAAATCATCCAAGCCGGGGCTGGCACCGACCGTTACCCCGGTACGCATCTCGACCCCGAGCGCCATGATATCCGCAATTTCCCGGGCAACAATATCTTTGGGCAATCGGAAATCAGGTATTCCCCAGTGAAGCATGCCGCCGGGTATGCTTTCCTGCTCGAATACCGTAACGCCGTAGCCGGCTGCGGCCAGCGACTGCGCCGCACCCAGACCGGCTGGCCCCGATCCAACAATGGCCACCCGCTCCGGCCTCGTCCCGGCAACACGGGCCACCGCCGGGCGACCGCCGGCGGCAAGCTCCCGATCGCCGACAAACCGCTTCAACTGGCAGATTGCTACCGGCTCGTCAACGGCACCGCGTTGGCACTTCGTCTCGCAGGGATGGGTGCAAACCCGCCCCAGCGTCAGCGGCAATGGATTTACCCGGCGGTTGACCTCAAGGGCCTCGGCAAACTTGCCCTGGGCAATCAGGGAAACATAACCCTCGACATCGGTGCCGAGGGGACATGCCGCCTGGCACGGCGGCGTCACCCGGCGGTAGACCAGTACCGGACAGATGGCGGCGCAATCACCGCAGCAGACGCACCGGTCGACATCAAGCCGGATGGTGGTCATTTCCGCCCCTCAGACTCCAGCGGTGCTTCGAAATCAACCACCAGGTCGCGTATCACCCGGAACTTCGGGTGCGGTCGGATAACCATCACGTCCGAGGCCGGCTCATGACAGCTGAAGACCGGACGACCGTTGACCTCGACCGGGCAACAACCGCATTTGCCCTTCTCACAGCCGTAGCGGAAGGCCAGCCCCGGATCAAGATGCTCCTGTATGTGCTTGAGAATATCGAGCACCGTGGCCCCTTCAACAAGGGGCACCAGAAACTTCGCATACCGTGGCTTCCGGTCAGCACCGGGGTCAAACTTCAGTACCTTCACCGACGCCTGCTTCTCAGTCATCGGCTTACCTGGCCCGCTCCGGAGGCTTGAAGTAGGGAAAGGCGACCGGCTCATGACGAAGCTCATCCTTCCCGCCAACCAACCTCATTACGATGCGCTTGAACCACTCATGACTCTCTTCCGGATAGTCATCCCGGTAATGGACGCCGCGGCTCTCGGTGCGCTCCAGCGCGGAACTCAGGACCAGCTTGGCCACCTGGGCCTGATTAACCGCCTCCAGCGCCTGGACCCATTCGGTACTGAAACGCGGGCTGTCATCACTCACGCCCATATCGGGAAGAAGATTCTTTTCGACGTCCTCAAGCTCCGCCAGCCCCTGCCGAATACCGGCCTCAGTCCTCCCGGCCACATGGGCCGACCGTTCCAGTATCGCTTTTACCGTCTTCCTGACCAGCACCGGCCGGCACCCGCCCCCCGACCGCCTGCGCAGCGTCATTATCCGGTGCAGACCCGCTTCAACCTGCTCTGAATCAACTTCGGCCGGATGGCTCCTGCCAGCATAGGCTGCCGCCTGCTCGGCGGCGATACACCCGGTCGCCGAGCTGGCGCCAACCATATTGCCCACCATGACATAAGCCCCCTGGTGACCGCTGGCAACTTCACCGGCAGCGTACAGCCCGGCCAGGTTTGTCTCGCACCGGGAGTTGATCTTACAGCCGCCAAAAGAGGTTATCGCCGCCGGCACCAGCTCTAACGCCTCGTTCCTCAAATCAAACCCGGACTCACTTAATACGTCAAGAAACCGCTGGCGCCCCATAGACTCCAGATAGTTATTGACCAGGTTAATCGGCAGGTGCCGGACCGACATATATACGCCGCCGTGAGGCCCGGCACGACCCGCCCTGATTTCAGCCGCCGCCGCCCGCGGCGGCACCCGCCGGGGCCCGGTGTAGCGCTTCATGTACTCCTCACCGAGACTGTTGTACATAATGGCATTAAGGTCGTAGGCCAGCAGGGCCGGCCACTCCTCATTACGAGCCGCCGGCGGCCAGACCGCTACGTAGGTATAAAAGTCGGCCATCTCCATATCGGCCACCTCGACACCCGCCCGGTAGGCCATGGCCGTGCCGTCGCCGGTAGCCATCGGTACCATCGTCCTGGGGTACGAACCCATATAACCACCGGTGGCCAGTATCACCGCCTTTGCCCGGATCACCAGCGGCTCACCGCTCCTCAGGTCCAACCCAACCGCACCAGCCACCACCCCATCCCGGTGCAACAGCTCCCAGATAAAAACATCATGCATCACCCGGATACCCATCCGCCTCACCTGCCGCGGCAGCACCCGCCGGTACTGGCTGCCGCTGAAAACGCACACCCTGGGCACCGTCACCACCCTGGGATGGCTCTCCCCGGGCAAACGTGACATCACAAACTTCCCTTCCCGCTTCTCAAACCTTACCCCCCATTCTTCAAGACGGCACGCAATCCCCGGAAGCCGAGCGGTGTACTGGTAGACCAGCTCCTGGTCAGCCAGATAACGGCCAATTCTGATGACATCCCTGGCATGTATCTCCGGACTGTCCGGCTGGTAAAGCGCCGCCTGAAACGCCGGCCCGGCCATCCACGTCGCCGCCCCATCACGCCCGTACATCCCCTTGCTGACAAGCAGCACCCCGGCGCCAAGTTCCGCAGCCCGTATCGCCGCAAAACTCCCCGCCGCCCCTCCCCCTATTACCAACACCTCGGTGTTTATGGCATCAATCATCGAAATATGTTTGGAAGCACCCTGAAGCGGTGGCTAATCTTAGCACAAAAACGACATCACCGGAAACGGATGTACTCGTTCAGTAGATCAGTGACACATCGCCTCCTTTCTCAGATTGGGGTGATGGCACTGTAAATACTCCTGAGGAGTCAGGTATCCCAGGGACTGATGCGGCCGGACGGTA
>Ga0315298_1005446_pt1 | contig 18087 bp, 12 predicted proteins | sample WHS_1_MG_FD_203077 | JGI IMG/M metagenome (GOLD analysis project Ga0315298, IMG submission 203077) | Extremophilic microbial mat communities from Washburn Hot Springs, YNP, Wyoming, USA - WHS_1_MG | ecosystem: Environmental > Aquatic > Thermal springs > Hot (42-90C) | place: USA: Wyoming...
GAAAAAGCGAGCCGCCGCCGATGGATAAGTCGACAGCCTGCGGGCTGCCCACTTATCCACCGGCTCGACGATGACTACTGTTACCGAAGGCAACAGTATTGATGATTCAGCGATCCCTTCTTCGGTAACAGGCATATTTGGTTTAACACGCCCCCGCACTCAGCGTCACCAGTGATCGGCACAGCAGGACTCAAGCCAAGCCTTATCCTCGAGGATCTCTTTGACGCCTGAGCGCGGATGACGGTTGTAGTCGTCAAGACCAGTATGACTCCCGCCCTTCACCGAGACGTCGTCTTTGTTCGCCACGGCGTTCTTGTTCGATGAGGCGCTGGTGCTCAAGGCAGTAGATGGCCTCTGGATGCACTTTCAACCGCTCAGGATCGATCGGTTCGCCGCCATAATCACAGATGCCGTAAGTACCGTTCTTGATCTTCTCCAGTGCCCTCAGCACATTCTCTCGCCGGGTGCCCAGCAACTGGCCCACTGTCAGGTTAATTTCGCGGCTCTCGGTGATGGTAGCCGAGTCGGCCGGGTGCTGATCTATGCTCGATAGCTCTCCGGCGATCTCCTGTTCGGTACCGCCAAAGAAACCTTCCTGAATGCGAGCAAGCTCTTCTTCGAGTCTGGCACTGAGTTGCTCCAGTTCCATCCGCGACTGCTGAACCGTAGACTCCGGAATACCTTCTGCTCTCTGATCGCGAGGGCTTTCCCCGCTACCCTTCCTCCCAGCTTCTCGCCAGTCTGTCTTGTTCGATGTCATCTATCACATGTCCTTTCTCGTGGTGAGATCAGTGGGTCTGCAAGCTTGGAAACCATCGCAAGAACCATGCCCTGCACAATCGATCACCCTATTGACAAGACCGGTACAATCGTTTCGAAGCCACTGGCGATAGTAGAGGAAGACGCACCCTCAGCTTCGCTCGACGAGTAGGCTTCAGGGCGCAGTAGTGCGTATGCCAGGCTGACGAACCCCCAAACGGAAATTGCCGCGAGATGAATGCTGAAAGGGAGAACGAGCGATGACCTATGAGAATCTCTTGCTAGAGAAATCAGGGCAGACCATGACAGTCACCCTAAACCGGCCGAAGAAACTCAACGCTTTGAGTCCCGAGGTACTACAGGAATACCTCAGGCTGTTCGCCGAGTTGAGAGAAGACACCGAGACGAAGTTTGTTATCTTCACTGGAGCTGGGCGGGCTTTCTCGGCGGGGGCAGATCTTACTCAGGGCGATCGGACGCGAGAAGGTCTGCGCGAATACAAGGCAAGGATCGCTCAATTGCAAGGCCACGATTTTATCCGCAATCTGGAGAACCTCGAGCAGGTCACTATCGCCGCCGTCAATGGCTATTGCCTGGGCGCCGGTCTGGTCCTGGCCATGGGCTGCGACTTCAGGATCGCTTCCTCCAACGCCATCTTCGGGGTGCCTGAGGCCAACGTTGGTATCTTCTTTACGTGGGGAAGCACTCCCCGGCTAGTGTCCTTGATCGGACCGACCGAAGCCAAAGATATGATCATGACCTGCGACATGGTTGACGCGGAAAGGGCTTTCCGCATTGGCTTGGTCAGCGAGATCGTGACGCCGGAGGAACTGATGAATGCGTGCCATGCGAAGATCGCTAAGATCGCTAGCAAGGCACCCCTAGCGGTACGAATGACCAAGAAGCTCGTCAACGCGGCGGCAGCGCCCAACTTCGGCGACCTGTACCTCTGCGAGCCGGAGTTGGTAGAGAGAATATATATGTCGCCGGACACGGCCGAAGGCATGGAAGCTTTTGCGCAAAAGAGAGCGCCCAAGTTCACGGGGAGCTAGGCCGCCGTTCAGATCAAGCCGATCTCCACGCGCAGCCCGGATAGGCCCTCGTCCGCCTGTGTCACAGCTAGTGGTGCTGAATCAGCGAGTTGCCTGACCTGAATTGCCCAACGATCACCAAGAGGAACAACTCGTCATCGAGGATGGCACGCCGCAACACCGCCATGTCCTTCGCAAGCACCTGGCACATTGGATGTTGGAGAAACTCGTCAAATGGATGGTTCTCCTTTTTCAGGGCGTGGCTTTGCTATTGATTATGCATTGGTGACGCCGTCAGGATGCGGGTATAGCGGCTAACTGCGGCGTTGGAATGGGGCTGTTGAACAGGTTCTCCAGTTCTTCGCCTTCCAGGGTCTCCCTAGACACCAAAGCCTCGGCGATATGCGAGAGCCTGTCGCGGTTTTTGGACAGGATATCGCGTGCCACGGTATACGCCCTTTCGATGATAGAGCGGATCTCTTCGTCGATCTCCTCGGCCACTTTCTCGCTGTAGTTCTTCTGCTCGCTAATCTCGCGACCAAGAAAGACCAACTCCTCCTTCCTGCCGAAGGTACGCGGGCCGAGTTTCTCGCTCATACCGTATTCGGTCACCATCTTACGGGCGATCTTGGTAGCGCGCTCGATATCATTCTCACTGCCCGTGGTCATCTCGCCATAGATCAGGTCTTCGGCGGCGTGCCCTCCGAGCGCGACAGCCAGCATATCCATAAACTGAGAGCGAGTCCACAGGTAGCGATCTTCAGTAGGCAGGAACCGTGTGTAGCCACCCATCATGCCACGCGCGACGATCGAGATCTTGTGAACTGGGTCAGCGTTCTTCAAGAAGCGCGCGACCAACGCGTGCCCGGCTTCGTGGAACGCGGTGATTCTCTTTTCCTCTGGGCTAATGATCCGGCTCTTCCGTTCTGGACCAGCGACCACACGATCGATAGCCTCTTCCAACTCACCCATAGCAATCTTCTTCTTATTGCGTCGTGCTGCGAGGATTGCTGCCTCGTTCACAAGGTTGGCCAAATCGGCACCGCTAAAGCCAGGAGTCTGCTTGGCTAATGTCTCCAAGCTGACTGAGGTGTCGAGGGGCTTGCCCTTCACGTGCACTTCGAGAATCGCCTTTCGTCCAGCGATATCCGGTCGGTCGAGCACAACCTGTCGGTCGAAGCGGCCGGGCCGCAGCAGTGCCGGGTCGAGGACATCGGGCCGGTTGGTGGCGGCAATGACGATCACGTTGGTGTTGGTATCAAAGCCATCCATCTCGACCAGAATCTGGTTGAGTGTTTGTTCCCGCTCGTCGTGGCTACCGCCCAATCCGGCTCCCCGTTGCCGGCCAACGGCGTCGATCTCGTCCACGAAGACAATGCAGGGCGCGTTGCGCTTGGCCTGATCGAACAAGTCGCGCACCCGAGAAGCGCCCACGCCCACAAACATCTCCACGAACTCGCTGCCGCTGATGGAGAAAAACGGGACACCGGCTTCGCCAGCCACCGCTCTACTGAGCAACGTCTTGCCCGTGCCCGGCGGGCCGACCAACAGCACACCTCGGGGGATACGCGCACCAAGCGCGGCGAACTTCTCTGGATACTTGAGGAACTCCACTACTTCCTGCAACTCCTGTTTTGCCTCTTCGACGCCAGCCACGTCGACGAAAGTCACCGTGGGCTTGTTGCCGCTGAACATGCGTGCCCGGCTCTTCCCAAAGCTTAGTGCCTGGTTGTTGCTTCCTTGTGCCTGGCGCATCATGAACAAGAGCACGGCGCCAAAGAAGATCAGGGGTAAGAAGTTCATCAGCAAGCTGATCCAGTTCCCGAACTGACTAGGCTCCTTGACTGCCACGTGCACGGCACCTTCGCCGCTAGTCTTCACGCCAGCCTTCTCAAGCAGGTCGTATATGCTGGCACTGCTCTCCTTGCGAGAGGTGTAGGTCTCTTTATTGAGCATCACCACTTTCAGAGAGTCCCCTTGCACCTCGATACGGTCCACTTGCCCCTTCTTAGCACTGTCGATCACCGTACTGAGATCCATTGGCTGACTAGGCGAAGCGGGTGGGAAGACGGTGAAGAAGATTGCAATAACTGCAACCAAGATCAGCAGGTAAATGAAACTATTCCGCAGCCACCGTGGATCCATGCCAACCTCCGACGCGCTGCAAACACTCTCACTTGGTGAGCAGACTGTTTGCAGGCTTCACCGGACACATTATACCAGAACTTGAAGCAAAATAGAAGCACGCTGGACCGCTTAATAAGCTGCACGGAAGGCGAACTGGCTAGATGTCGCTCAGTACCGCGATGTGGGGGAGGTTCCTGTAGAGCTCTCCCCAGTCAAGACCATAGCCGATCACAAAGGCGTCTGGAATCTCGAAGCCAACATAGTCGATCTTGACCTCGGCCTTGCGGGCCTTGCGCTTGTTTAGCAACGCACAAACGCGCAGGCTCGCCGGACCGCGGGCCAAGAGATTCTCTAGAATATACTTGAGGGTAAGCCCCGTATCTACGATGTCTTCCACTACTAGCACGTGCTTGCCCTCAATGCTCTCATCCAAGTCCTTGATGATGCGCACCACGCCACTGGATTCTGTACTCTGACCGTAGCTGCTGATAGCCATGAAGTCGATCGACAGGGGCAGTTCGATGGCTCTGGCTAAATCCACCATAAACATGATCGCCCCTTTGAGAACACCCACCAAGAGCAGATCCCGGCCTTGATAATCCTGGGCCAACCGGGCACCAAGCTCACGGACCTTCTCCTGAATCTGTTCTTCCGAAATGAGCACCCTTCCCACGCGTTTGCTCCAACTCATCAGCACCTCACAACGACTAACGCCTGTTTTTCCGACCGGTCCAGTGACTCACAGCCTGTCGCACGGGGCGCTGTCTCCTGCAAGTGTACTAGCGACGGGCAAACCCTCGTGCTAGGCTGTCGGCGAGGCTTTCAAGGGTCCTGAATTCGCCGCGCCGGCAAGGGGATAAACTCCAGCCGAAGTACCCGCCGGGTGTCGCTGGTCACTTTGGCCCGTTCATCGATCCGCCATCCCACTACCCACACAGGACCAATATGGCTCGCAACAATTGGTACTCTGCTGCGCCAGTCACGGGGAATCTTCACGTCTACCATGAAATCCTGCAGCTTCTTGCTCTGTTGCATACCTAGTGGCACAAAGCGATCGCCCGGTAACCGAGGGCGTACGACAAGATCTGAGCCAATTCGGTCGAAGTCGAAGTCCGCCACCAGCCCCTGTTTGGACCAGACCTCGCCTTCGCGGACATCCCGCAGTCTTGCGCGCACTTCCCATCCGTCCAAACGAGTCTCACCCGGCACAGACAGCGCGTGGACCCCTTCCAAAGGTGCGAGCGGACACGTCTTTGCCCCCACCCGGTAGAGCCAGGATTCTTCGTATCCCACCGTAAACCGCAGGCTCCCTGGCAGATCGACGGTTGTGCCTGCTCCCTTGTCTAAGGCCGATACCATGTCCTCGACGTGAACGAGGGCAATGTCTCTGAGGCTATGACGCAGGTGCTGGATGGCATGGCGCAGGACGCGCCGCCGAATCGCCATCGGTAAAGCACGCACCCCGGCAGTGTCCAACGCCACACTGCCATTTACTGTGGTGGCAACCTTCTCCCAGTGCTTTGCCTCTTCGCCCTCGATAAACGCGATATCATCGGCAGCCGTTTCTGCCAAGCCGGCGATTGCTCGTTGTATGTTGGGGTTGAATTGTTCGAGAAGAGGCATGAGTTCGAGGCGAATGCGGTTGCGCAGGAATTGAGGAAAACGATTGCTCGGATCTTCACGAGGCACAAGACCCCTCGACCGGCAGAAGGTCATCACCTCTTGCCGGGTCGTCGATAGCAGCGGCCTTACCACTTCCAGGACGAGGTCATTGTCGATCTGGACCTTGCCAAGAGGTTGCATGCCACTGATTCCGGCCAGGCCGCTCCCGCGAATCAAGTGCAAGAGCACGGTCTCCACTTGGTCATTTAGGGTGTGGCCAACGGCCAATCGTTGTGCCCCAACGTTGGCGGCAACCTCAGCGAGAAAGGCGTAGCGAACCTGCCGGGCGGCATCCTCGACTGAAAGGTGTCTTTCTCGCCGGTGGGCTTGAACATCGCGGCGTCCAAAGGTCGCCGGGACTCCGAGTCCTTCGGCGAGCTGCCGTACGTACGCGGCATCCTGAAGTGCTTCCTCACCGCGCAACATGTGGTCCAGGTGGGCAACATGCAAACGGATCCCCAGCCCCTCGCGAAGCTCGAACAAGATGTATAGGAGTGCGACGGAATCGGGACCACCAGAGACCGCAACTAAGACAGTCTGTCCAGGAACAGTTAGCCGGTGTTCTTCGATGAACTCGGCCACTCTCCTCACCAGCATGCCCTGCTGCCCTTCTTGTGGAAACGCTGAACGGTGGATCATGAACAAGAGATGGCAGTTCATTGACCGATACTGCCACCTGCATATCGCTGAGACGCGGGGGAACTGGTGTCAGTTCCCCTCGCACTTGGTAGCGGGGGTTGGATTCGAACCAACGACCTTCGGGTTATGAGCCCGACGAGCTGCCACTGCTCCACCCCGCGTCAACTAACATTATAGCGCGGCACCGACGAAACGTCAACTCGCGAGCGGCTGAGCGGCTGGAGCCTCTTTCAACCCCTCGTTTTGAGCGTGAGGATGTGCAAGAGACTCAGATTCTCCATCTGTTCCAAGGAGAGGCATCTTCAAATGTTGGACCCATGGCTGGAAGTGAGTTGGCCGCGCTCTAATTCGCGGTTGACAATGCGTCTGCCAACATCCCCTCCAGGAGAGAGGAGGCTACTGTGCTGGCCACAAGATCCCGGCGACGTGGAGCGCGCATCGGAGGGCGATTGGATCGACCGTCTCCTGTGGGAGGCATACCTACTAATAGCCTTCACGTTTTGGTCGTGAATGCGAGAGCTATGTCCCTGTGACCCCAGTGCAAGGATGTCCTTCCCCTTGTCCACACCCGTTGGCAATCTTGCCCGGTGAAGAGATGTCGGTCGGATGCGTCTTGCAGACTTCGAGAATTCTCTCTTGGGGTGTCCCTCTGCCCAGGACGATCAGTTGAGGTTGGGTCCATCGCTTTCGAGTGTCAGACATCTGACTCTCCTTTCCTCGCGCTCTTTGGAAGTCTACCGCCACAATGAGGAGACCAGGTCATCTCCTTGCCATCTTGTCTCCAGTTCGCCTGTTTCTGCTTTCCCGTCTCCCGGAGGCGGTCTTCAGTGCCCTCTGGGCGGCCGAGGGCCGTGCCGGAGCGCCGCTAGCGCGGCGAGGCCCATTCACGTACACCGGTTCGTGAATCGCTCCCACAACGGCTCAACTGCCCGAGGAACCGGCCTAGTGGCTGAGAGGTTGCTTCCTGGCAGGAAGCACATCCGTCTCACCGCCGGCCGTCTACGATAGGGAATGCCCAGCGGCGCCCTCCGTGCTGATCTCTCCTTTTCGAGGGGTCTGCTTCTGGGCACAATGGTTCTCCGCCCTCTCTCAGAGAACAACCACTCTCAGCGAGTTTTAAGCATTAGGCGAATTCTAAGCTTGAGAAGTTAGATCGTGGTTAGGACTCGGTTAGAAACCGGATAGAATCAGCTAGCTCCCCACCCGAACAGCCGCTGCTTCTGGTAGTGCAGGTAGTGCTCGGAGATGAAGCTCATTGGTTTCCGCGCGGCGTTGAAGTTGCCGTGCAGGAGCCAGAAGACTTCCGACAGATCAAGCTCCCTGGCCGACTGGTGCTCGGCCGCCAGCTTATAGAACTTCTTGCCTTCCTCTTCGTATTCCTCGATGCCCCTTCTTACCCGGCTGGGAATGTGGGGTCTTGCTTCCCCGGACAAAGGGTAGCGGTAGTCGAAGTGGGCGTGTTCAGGGAATACGCCAAGGATAAACAGGCAGACGTCGGCAATCCTCTTATAGAAGCTGAAGCGGTGCTCTTCGTCGACGGTCTCGCAGAACCTCGTCAGGCTGTCGATATCCATGTCGTTGAACCTGATTTTCCGCCAAACACCCTTTCTGACTCTCACCGGAATAGTGTAGCTCTCGATGCGGGTGAACGAGGTGAGCATGTCGACCAGATAATCGAACACCGGCTGCTTCGACAATAAGGCAACGACCTCTCGGGCGTCGAATACCGGTACCGCCTGTGAGCCAGCCCTCTCGACTGTGTGGCTGGCCTTTTCCAGTTCTCTCAGCGCCTTCCGCAGCAGGATCTCGAAGTACAGCGCTGGGGAGATCTTCACGAGGGCCTCTTCGTCGGCCATCACTTTCCGAAACACTCGCTCATCGCCGATCAGTCCTTTTCGGAAGTCGTCGTCTTCCCTGATCAGACGCTTTAGCTTGGCCTTGTCACGGGCTTCCGGCGCCGCCTCCTGCACCACAAAATCTAGATCTCTCTCAGAGAATTTCGCTCCAGACATTTTGAATTCGCTCATGTCATCCCCCCAAGAGCAGCTTTCAGCCATCAGCTTTCGGCTTCGAGGAGCACGTACTGCGAAATGAAATAGCAGTACGTATCACGTATCACGCCTGATCGCCAGATCGCTACCTGGCTATTTCCTTCCTCTGGTAGTAATCCGCAAGCTTCCTGGCTGCCATGGCCGCGCGCCCAATCGTCGGATAGAATGGGATGTCGTCGGCCAGAAGCCTCGTTCGCGCTTCGTACATGATCTTCCAGTTCCAGTCGTCGTAGTTGTGAATGCCGAGACCCCTCTCTCCCATTACCGCGAGCAGGGGCTTGTCGGTGATCTGCTTGAGCTTGTATCCTCCTAGATAGTCGTCGACGGACATTCCCCTCTGACGCTCGTGGTGGGGCTCACCCAAGATGGCGATGATCACGTCGAAGTTGTCATTCTTGGCCATCATTTCCAGCATGTCGCCAACGTCGAAGCCGGGAGCCTCTCTTATCGACATATCTGCCGGGTTGCCGATCCAGTCCCAGATGGTGATGCCCTTGGCCTTTAGCTCCTCGCGGCATTCCGGCGGCAAAGGAATGACAGCGAGGCCGGCTTTCTCGCACTGGTCGGCGGCCAAGACACTGGCTCCTCCCGCACCTCCGGCGACACCGACCCGCCGTCCTTTGACTGGCGGCAGAAAGCGGAAGGACACCGCGAGGTCCACTAGCTCTTCCAGACTATCGGCCGAGATGGCGCCCGCTTGAGCCATAGCCAGATCCCAGATCTGGGTCGACCCAGCCAGAGACGCCGTATGGGAGGCCGCCGCTCTTGCCCCAGATTCTCCGCGGCCGCCTTTCAGGATGACAACTGGCTTGGTCGCGGCGGCCCGGCGTACGGTATGAAAGAACCGCCGGCCGTCTCTCAGCCCTTCGATATACATTAGGATCAAAGCGGTCTCGGGATCGTGTGTCAGGTAGTCGAGAAAGTCACACTCGTTGAAGTCGATGGCATTCCCATAGCTGATCACTTTGCTGAAGAAGACATTTCTGAGCGCGGCAAACCGCGTAATCTCTTCCACTGCCTGGCCGCTCTGCGAAACCAAACCCACCGGCCCTGCCTGCTTCGGCAGGGCATCGCTAAAGGCGATTCCCTCCTTGGGGCAATAGAGGCCCATACAGTTTGGACCGATGAGCCGGATGCCGTGGGTTCTCGCCAGCTGCAGCACTTCTCGCTCGAGCTGGACGGCCTCGGGCCTCCCGGTTTCGCTGAAGCGAGCGGTGTATAAGTGCACAACCTTGACCCCTTTCCTGGCGCAATCCTTCAGTAGCCGCAGCACGTGCGGTGCCGGAACACAAGAGATCACGTAGTCGACAGGACCCGGTATCTCCTCCAGGCTAGGATAGGCCTTGAGACCGGCGATGTTTTCGTACTTTGGGTTTACCGGATAGATCAGCCCTCGATACCCATACTCGATCAGAGCGGTGGTGAACCCGTAGCCTTGGGCGTTCGGATTGCCTGAGGCCCCGACTACAGCGATGGATTGCGGGTGGAAGAGATACTCCAATGGATGAGCCAACAAGAATGAGACCTCCTACAACGACAAATCAGCAGCCGCAGGCTTTATGGGTAGCAGCGGGTTGCTCCCATGCCAAGAGCGGCTTCAGGGGCAGGGACCACTTATTGCGCAATAATGCTTACGAGCGAGTGGGTAAGCGCGCGGCAGAGTGCTCCCCTGACGACAGCGTCCAAGGCCCTGTCTCTCGATAGAGTACATTTTAGCACAGGTCTCCCTTTCCCGTACACCGCATATGCCCGCGGCATGGTTTCTGCAACATATCAGGCGGCTGCCAGGAGAAGCGCTAACTGGCCGCCGCCAGAGAAATGGCAGAGGGGTTAAATCATGAAAACCACCAAGGAACTCACCACCGGGGCGACGGAAGGCAAAGAGGCGCCTTCGAAGTCGCCCTTTCCATTTGGATTGATCGAATCAGACCTGCTCGGCATGTACTATCATCTCTTGCTCAGCCGCCTTGTCGATGAAAGGATGTGGAGTCTCAACCGCCAAGGGAAGGTCCCCTTCACGATCTCCTGCCGCGGACACGAAGCCGCCCAAGTCGGCACCGCCTATGCCCTGAGGAAGGGGACTGATTTCGTCGTGCCCTACTACCGCGATATTGGCGTGGTGCTCGTCATGGGCATGACCCCGCGCGACCTGATGCTTAGTTTGTTTGCCAAGGCCGAAGACCCTAGCAGCGGTGGTCGCCAGATGCCCAACCATTTTGGGCACGCTGCGCTGAAGATCATCACCGGCTCCAGTCCAGTAGCTACGCAGATACCCCAAGCCGTCGGTATTGCCCTGGCGAGCAAGATCAAACGAGAAGAAGCAGTGACGATCGTCTACTTTGGTGATGGCGCCACCAGCAAAGGCGACTTCCACGAGGGCTTGAACTTCGCCGGTATCCACAAGTTACCTATAGTGTTCGTCTGCGAGGACAACGGATACGCCATCTCTGTCCCTCATAACAGGCAGATGGCCATTCAAGACGTCGCCGACCGTGCTGCGGGCTACGGTTTCCCAGGAGTCGTGGTCGACGGAAACGACGTCTTGGCCGTGTACGGCATCGCCAAGGAAGGGATCGAGCGCGCACGAGGAGGGGGTGGGCCGACCCTGATTGAAGCCAAGACGTATCGGCTGATGCCCCATTCCAGCGATGACGATGATCGGCGCTACCGCAGTCAGGAAGAGGTCGAGGAATGGCGCAGGAAAGACCCGATTCTCCGGTTCAGGAGCTACTTAGAGGGGAAAGCGGTTCTTCCAGAAGTTCGGGAACAGGAGATCCGCGAGCGGGTGATCAGGGAGATCGACGAAGCCGTAGCCTACGCTGTGAACAGCCCTTACCCAGACCCGGTTGGCCTTTTCGACAACCTGTACTGCGTGTGAGGGCGTCAATATGGTTGTCGGTTGTCCATTACCCGTTATCTGCCACCAGGGGCCTGCACTGACAGAGGTCGGGGGTGAGGACTAACCGATGCCATCCGCTCCCGTTTCCGGATAACCGATGACTGATGACAATTGACGCATAACTGTCTTGACGAGGTAGCAACTAAATGGCAATCAAAACGGTGATCGAAGCGGTGCGCGACACTCTGCTGGAAGAAATGCAGCGAGATGAGCGGGTAATCGTCCTTGGAGAAGACGTCGGCCGGAATGGCGGCGTGTTCAGGGCTACCGATGGACTTTGGAGTAAGTTCGGCGACGACCGGGTGATCGACACCCCACTGGCCGAATCGTCCATCGTCGGGATCGCGATTGGGGCGGCGCTGAACGGGCTGAGGCCTGTAGTCGAGATCCAGTTTGCCGACTTCATCCATTCGGCGATGGACCAGATCATGAGCGAAGCGGCGAAGATCCGGTACCGATCAAACGGGGCGTTCGGGTGCCCGCTCGTGATTCGGGCACCGTACGGCGGTGGGATCCATGGCGCCCTTTACCATTCACAGAGCGTCGAAGCGCTTTTCTTCCACGTCCCAGGACTGAAGATCGTAATGCCGTCGACCCCTTACGACACCAAGGGATTGCTCAAGACTGCTATCCGCGATGACGACCCGGTCCTCTTCTTTGAACACAAGCGTACCTATCGCCATATCAAGGGTGAAGTGCCGGATGAAGGTTTTGCCATTCCCTTGGGCGTGGCCGACATAAAGCGAGAGGGAACAAGCCTGACGATTATTACCTACGGCGCGATGGTCCACGAGGCGCTGGCCGCGGCTGAGGACTTGGCTGGCGAAGGCATCGACGCGGAGGTGATCGACCTGCGTACCCTGCAGCCGCTAGATAAAGCCACCATCTTGAATTCGGTAAAGAAGACCAGCAAGGCCATTGTTCTCCACGAAGACAACAAAACAGGGGGTGTAGGGGCAGAAATTGCTGCCATCCTCGCCGAAGAGCTTTTTGAGTTCCTAGATGGACCGATCGTGCGCGTCGCCGCTCCGGACGTGCCTGCCGTTCCCTATAGCCCGCCCTTGGAGGAGGCTTTCCTGCCCAACAGGGGTTGGGTGGTCGAGGCTGCACGTCGGCTGGCTGCCTATTGAAACGTTTGAATGACATAAAGGGGCAATTGATGCTAACGAGAATAGTGATGCCGCAGCTTGGGGAGTCTGTGGCCGAAGGGATTGTCAGCCGCTGGCTCAAACAGGAAGGCGACTTGGTGGCGAAGGATGAACCGCTGGTCGAAGTGGTTACCGACAAAGTGACGGCCGAGATACCGTCCCCGGTGGCGGGGATCCTGAAAAAGATCGTCGTCGCCGAGGGTGCGACGGTCGAAGTGGGACATGAGCTCGCTCTGATTGAGGAGCAAGTTCAGAGTGTGGTTAGAGTTGCCGGATCACAAGTGGCCTCGGCGTCGACCACGATGCCTGAAGACGCGATGTCCTCTGCCGTTGCTCATCGAATACCCAACGGCACTGGTGATGCCGGCCTTCCGCGCTCATCTCCCATCGTTAGAAGATTGGCTGCCGAGCACGGCATTGACCTCGCCGAGGTGTCGGGCACCGGCCTTGGCGGCCGCATCACCCGGGAAGATGTCCTCCACTTCCTCTCAAGCCGCAAGGAGCAGCCGCTGGCACCATCGCAAGAACTGTCAGCAGAGCCCTCCCTGCGGGCCACGCCAGCCGATAGGGAAGAAATCGTCCCCCTCTCGCCAATGCGGCGGACCATCGCCCGGCGGATGGCACAAAGCAAGGTTACGGTGCCTCACGTCTCTACTATGATCGAAGTGGACATGACCAAAGTGGTTCAGTTCCGCGAGAGAATGAAAGCAGAGTTTCGCCGGCGCGAAGGAGTAGATCTGACCTATGTGCCGTTTGTGATCCGCGCCGTCGTCGAAGCACTGAAGGAGCATCCCATTCTCAACTCGTCTTGGGGCGAGGACAAGATCATAGTTAAGAAGTACATCAACATCGGCGTTGCGGTGGCGCTGGAAGATGGACTAATCGTTCCGGTGATTCCTGATGCTGGCGACAAGAGTATCGCCGGGCTGGCGCGAGCGGTCGACGACCTGACTAAGCGCGCTCGGGCTGGCAAACTAAGGGTTGCCGACGTACAGGGTGGAACCTTCACAGTCAACAATACAGGGGCTTTCGGTTCGATCATGTCGACCCCGATCATCAACCAACCTCAGGCGGCGATCCTCAGCATGGAGACGATCGTCAAACGGCCGGTGGTGATTGATGATGCCATCGCCATCCGCTCGATAATGAATGTATGCCTTTCGTTTGACCATCGCATTACAGACGGGCTGGCGGCTGGCCGCTTTCTCCAGAGCGTGAAACGGCGTCTGGAAGGCTTCGATCCGAATAATCTGGAGTCAGAACTGGCGATCAGCCACTAGCCGGCGAGGTCTACGAATAGGCGATCGCGGATGCCTGATCGCTGAAAGCTAAGCCGAGCGATCCATCGGCCGATCGTGAATCGCTACTCTGTTTCGGCCTGCGTCCTTTGCCCGGTACATGGCGGCGTCGGCTTGTGCCAGCACCATTGCCGGCGACATATGGCGGCTGATTGCTACCACGCCGATGCTTAGTCCAACGTCGAAAATAACACCGTTCACACTGAAGTGTCGCTCATGCACTGCGCGGCGCAGCCGCTCGGCTATCTCGGCTGCTTCATCAACCGTTGCCTTCTCCAGCAGCACGGCAAACTCGTCGCCTCCCAGACGGGCCAGCATGTCCCCGTCTCGCAGGTTCTCTCTGAGAATCTGCGATAAGTTCACAAGCAACCGATCTCCGGCGGCGTGACCGAGGGTATCATTGACTAGCTTGAAATTATCCATATCGATGAACAAGAGCGCTCGCGGGTGTCTGCGATCAGTCTTTGCCAAGGTTTGCCGCAGCGTCTCTTCCAGAGACCACCGGTTTGGGAGACCAGTCAAGGTATCATGAGAGGCAAAGTAGGCAAGCTGTTCCTGCTGCTTTCGGCGTTCCGTTGTGTCCGTAATCACCCCCACGCGTTTCTGAGGTAGCCCTTGGCTATCTCTCAGGACGGTGCCCCGGTCTGTCCAGTGGAGGTACTGGTCCTTGTCTCGTTTCACCCGATACTCAAGGGAATAGGGCAAGCCGCTTATGAGGTGCTGTCTTAGCTCCGTCTGCACGCGCAGGCGGTCAGCAGGATGGAGCCGGTCGCGAAAGGCTTCCCAGGTGCGGAGCGAGTCATCCATGCACACCCCGAGCCTCTTGTCGATGCTTCCAAACCACGAGATCCCGCCCGTGGCAAGGTCGCACTCGTAAATGAGGTCGCTGGCACTTTCGGCCGCCACTCTGAAACGTTCTTCCGACTGTCGTAGGGCCTCCTCGGCAAGTTTGCGCTCTGTGATATCTGTGTAGGTGCCGACCATGCGTAGAAGGTTGCGGGATTTGTCCTTTTCAACGAGTCTACCCCGGCCCTGAACCCACTTCCATTCCCCCGACTTAGTGCGAAGGCGGTGCTCATAGACGTACTGGGGGGTTCTACCCCGGATGTGATCTCTGAGGGCGCGGTCCATACCTGGCAAGTCGTCGGGATGGACCTCTTCTCGCCAGGTTTCGGCGCACTCCTCCCATTTCCTGGCGAGCTCCGTTAGCTCGGGCTCAGTAAAGCCCACTACTTCAGCCCACCGGCGGCTGAACGTGAATTTGATCTTCTGGTTTGCCACATCAAAGTCCCAGAAGCCGTCGTTCGCGGCTTCTAGGATCATATTGAGCCGCTCCTCGCTTTTTCGCAAGGCTTCCTCGGTTCTCACGCGCTCGGTAATGTCGATGCCGAAGGAGAGCACCCCGATGACGCGTTCCGCTTCTATGAGTGTGCTCGTCCGCCATGATATGTAGCGTTCTTCGCCGTCTTTCGTTAGCACACAGCTCTCAGAAGCCTGGAGCAACCTTCCGCCGTGCACCATTCGGTTGAAACCTGTCCAGACCTCTGGATAACGGTCTCTTGGGACAATCGTCTCGAACCAGTTCTTCCCTTCCAATTCACTCTTGGTGTAACCGAGAATCGCTTCGGCGGCCGGATTGAGAGTGTGAATCCGGCCGCGCCGATCTAGACCGAGGATCATCACGTTTGCCGTGGCGATCAATCTCTCTAGGTAGCTTGTGCCTCGCCGAAGTGCGTTCTCGGCGGCTTGCCGTGCCACCCGCTCACGCTGCAGTTCCTCCTGCAGCGCGGCGTTGGCCATAGCCAATGCCTGGCGATCATCGGCGTCGTTGCCCTGCCCGGGCCCATTCGTGGGGTTCCGGTGTTGCTCACCGCCAGCCCCTATACCAGCATGATCCGCGTCTGCCGTTCCCTGTGGCGTCAAGGATTCCTCGCCATGGTCACCCATATTGCCTCGCACAAGCTGGCCAGGAGAATCACTGGCCGATACATCGCCGTCTCTATATGTATTATCGGTGGTATCTGTTCCAAACTTTATGCTTCTGTTCACGTCGCGAAGAACTCTTGTCATTGTGAGGGAATGTGTGACACTGCAGACATCAGACATCTTGCCCACGGCCTCAGGAACAACGCTGGACACCCTCATGTTCTAAGTATGGCATCGTGTGCCAGCAGCCGTTGGTGATGCGACCAAGCCCGCCATAGTCCAGCCAGAGCACCGTGCAGGGGGCGTAATTGTCGATGACAATGTTGGTCGGCGCTACCCGTCCCGAGGTGGGCACATCGCCGTAAGCTGGTCATTCTACCCAGAGAGAGTGTCCGCGGGGACGACTCGGTTGGTGGAACGGATCCGCGCCGACCGGCGTCCGGCGATGTTGGGCGGTTTGGATAGGTATCTCTTCTGGGAGCCAAACCGTTTGTCGTGGAACGGAAGAAGCTCCTTGGGATCAAGAAACGGGCGGAAGCGATGGCCGCTGTTCGGGAAAGGGACTAGCAGCCGGGGTCAAACTCTAATCGTCTTCCACCGTCCTGTGGAAAACCGCCACCACATCAGGACCCCGCGTGTCGCGAGGTCCAGCACGGCGGCGGTCCAGGCGCCAATCGCACCAAGGTCCGCCCCATAGGCCAAGAAATAGGCTAGAGGGAGCCGCACCAACCAGCAGCTAGCCGTCATCGAGATCAGCACCACGCGAGTATCGCCTGCTCCTCGCAGGCTACCAGCCAGGCAGTTACTCGTGCCCATGAAGGGCAGAGAGAAGGCATAAAGGAGAATTCCCCAAACGCCGATGCTGATCACCTCAACGTCATCGATAAAGATCGCCATCAGCTGATAGCGAAAGACGCCCATGATCAGGCCTGCCGCAGACATGATGGCAACAGCATACCACTGGGCGAGGCGTCCAGCCCTCTCGGCAAGGTCTGGCCGGCCCGCACCGAGAGCCTGACCTACGAGCGTGGTGGCAGCTACGCCCAAGCCGAAACCAGGCATGAAGGCGATATTTTCTACCCGCAGGGCGACCGTCTGCGCCGCGTATACCTTTGTGCCGAGGGCGCTGAAGATCACCGAGAAGAGGATGAAGGCGATCTGGGTTTGCGCCTGCTCAAGACACGACGGGAAGCCGACCTTGAGAATGCTCCCAACGATCGATCCGTGGGGGAGGAAGGCGCGGCCAAAAGACAGGCGCAGGGCACCTACCCCACGGGCGAGGAAGGTGAGCGACATGGTGCATCCGACCAGCCAGCCAATTGCCGAGGCGATCCCTGCACCCTGGACCCCAAGCGCCGGCATGCCGAAGGCGCCGTAGATCAGCACATAGCCGACCAGAGCGTTCGTGACATTGGTCGTCATCATCGCCATCATCGGTCGCCGCGTGTTGCCCGAACCGCGCATTGCCGCATTGGCGGACATCATGATTAGGCCAGGGATCATCCCTGGCGCGGCCGCATGGATGTAGATGCTGCCCAAATCCGCAGCGTCAGGACGCGCTCTTAGCAGAAGCATTAGCTGTCTTGCCAATATCCACTGGGTGGGCACGAAGATCAGAGCGACGAGAGCAGCCAAGAAGAGGGACTGATGGACAGCCACGCTAGCTTCACGCGGATTGCCAGCGCCTATCCGACGAGCGATGACTGCTGTAGCACCCACGGCGAGTCCATTGACAACGACCTGGGGAAACTGCACCGCCTGGGTGCCAAGGCCAACGGCGGTCAGCGAGGTCGCACCAAGATGGCCGACCATGATCGTGTTCACCAAACCCACGGCGGTCACGAGGGATTGCTCCAGGAGGACTGGCCAGGCAAGACTGATCACGGTGAGGGGAAGGCGCGATTCTGTGAGGTCTAGAGCAATGGATAGGCGGCTTGTGGTCAATTAAACCCCCTTGTTCCCAACTAGTACAGCCCGTTACAGATAGGGACGATAGTCGGGTTTGTGCGGCGATGCGAGACGCTTCAGATGCGAACGGCTTTCAGGCGGCCGCTGCCGACCGCCACCGAGACATCCCGTCGCGGTCGGTGACGAGGCTTATGACCCTAAGGAAAAGACGCGAGTCACCACGTCCAAGGTGAAGGATGACCGCTTTATAGTCAATCCCTTTGCTCAACTGCCTCAGGCTACCACAGATGCGGGGGCTCGTCAAGCGCATGCAAGCAGCACGCCCTGTACTATCGTGAGAAGAAACGCGACTATCATCAGGCACGGAATTTGCTAACAAATGGACGGATACTGGACGCAGGGACCTGTGTCTTGGCTAGATTCTTGACATTGTTCACACCCTGTGGTATCATAAGGTAACAAGAGGCAAGGCTAAAGACCAGCAGCCTCAGGGATGGTGCCTCCCGTATCCCAAGTAAGAACGAAGAGACTTGGGATTTTTGTTGGGATTGTGGCACAAAGGTCTTGACAGAGGGGGGAGAGGGGGGTATAATAAACGTCGCGTCCGAAAAAAGGGAAAGGGCGCGGGGGCACCTTAAC
>Ga0315298_1005447_pt1 | contig 18084 bp, 14 predicted proteins | sample WHS_1_MG_FD_203077 | JGI IMG/M metagenome (GOLD analysis project Ga0315298, IMG submission 203077) | Extremophilic microbial mat communities from Washburn Hot Springs, YNP, Wyoming, USA - WHS_1_MG | ecosystem: Environmental > Aquatic > Thermal springs > Hot (42-90C) | place: USA: Wyoming...
CGATCGAGCGCCGTGTTTTGCCGGAGTAGGCAAGTGTCTCTTTTTCAGCAGGATGGATAGACTTCAGGCCAAGGATCCGGGCGGTTGGCCGGGAAAACCGATCGATATCTTGTAAACTCCCGCTAGAATCCTCTGCAAATCCGGTTCTTGTCTGGCGCGGTCCCTGAGCTGGAATAGGGCAGAGACACTGGCGTCGAGAGATTCGTTCTCGAGCCGAGGGAGCTTTCCCAACGGCAATTGCCGATTTCTCCATTCCTGAACCTTCCGATCGTGCTTTTCGATGCGTTCCTTCTCTTTTTCCTCCAGTTTCTCGTTGCGCGCTTTCTGCGTCTTCTTGTCCGGCTGTGGTTCCGGCGTCACGAGTACAAAGACTTTCGCAACGTGGTCTTTGGGCTCGCCACGCCGGTTGACCCGTCCCAGGCGCTGAACCATCCGCTCCCAGGCGGCCAAGTCGCAAACCATGTGATCCGCGTCGAGATCGACGCCGACCTCACCGGCCGAGGTGGCAAACAGAAAGGCCGGGCAGGTGCGCACCACCTTGGCGCCGGCAATGAACCCAAGTTCCTCCAGGCGCTTCTTGGCTTGCTCACGCTCAAAGACTCTTCGGCCCCCCACGAAAAGCTCCGTGTCGATTTTCACGGCAGGTCTAGCCGCCTTCTTGTCACCTTTCGCAAGCTTCTCAATTGCTTCGCGGGCCTTCTGCGCCACTTCTCTGCTGTCCGAATAGACAATCACACGCACGGGATCCTTGCCTTCTCCAGCAAGAGTCCAGGCACGATTCGCCAGCGCATCTTCGAGCTTGGTGTTGCTGTCAAGGAACTGGAGACTCAATGCCTTCTTCGCATTCAACCGCTTGCTGAGAGTCCCGTGCTCGAAGTCGTTTTCCGTGAGTCCGAGCGTATTGTCGGCTTGCGCCCGCCCGGTTGCGGTGAGGGTGAGCAGTATGAAGGGCGGAACCAATGAGTACCACTGCGGATCGCGCGGCCGGAAGACCGGATCCGTTGCGATTGCCCGCAGCAGATGTTCGAATGGCGCCGTCAGGTGAGCTTCATCGAGCACTAGTAGCGTGTCCACCCCCAGCAATCCCGCATGATACGGGCGCATCTTCCGCGAAACTCCATAGCCTTCGAACAGAAGCCGCGAGCCAACCATGTCCACGGTGCCGACGACGATAGCGGGCGCAGAGGGGTCTTCGAGCCACTCACGATTGTCAGCGTATTGGCCGCGCAGCGTGGAGATCGGCAAGGGGCGGTCTCCTAGTCCGAGGGCCTTCTTCAGATCAGCATTTCGTTCGATCCACTCTCGGAGAGCGACTGCGACCTCGGTGGCCTGGTCCACCACGGCCCGCCTGTCAACCACGTAAACCAACCTACGCGGTAGTTTGGCGCCGCATGCGCGGGCCACAAGCCAGATCGCCATAACGGACGTTTTCCCGAGTCCGGTGGGAATGTCCAGTGCCTCCGGAAGCCCGCCCTGGCACATTCTCTCCAGAAGAGCCTCTTGCCATGGAAATGGTGAATGGGACGGTTCTAGGCCGAGCGCCCAGTGAAGCAGTTCCTTAGACTCGTGAGGCATCATTGACCTAACCCTCGGACAACCGCGTTGAGAAGCTGGGTTCCTGCTTCGGCCCGCGGCCAGACATTTGCTCAGCGATGTCGTTCCAACACAATATAGTGAATTGGAACATGGTGAGTCCACTGAACTCGCATCCGTGTTGAGCCACCACTGAGAATGGGGCGCCTGCGTTTTCATGAATTCGCGTATGGACCTCGTCAAATCCGACGCCCTCCGTCGGCTGCGGCCGTTCTTGCAGCGGGAGGCTTCCCCGTCTCGGCCGAAGGCGCGGGTGGAGCGGGACCAGGCGATCCGGGCATATCTGGCCGAGATCGCGCAGGCTCAGTTGGTGGCGCTTATGGACAGGCAGGCGCTTCCGCTGGTCGAGGAGTTGAAAGGATGGGTTGATTGGATGCTGAACGATGGCGTCGAAAACGCCGGCAGGCATGCGACCGTCGGTGCCGCAGCCGAACAACACCGGGATGCGCTGTTTGATATCGTTCGGTCCGGCTACCTGGCTGAGTTGGACCGGCGACAGCGAAGCTGGGAGGCAGCCGGCATGGGCGGCGTTGGCATGACGCCGAAGATGCTCGCTGAAGAGGCGGAAGCACGGCGGGAACTCGAAGAGGCGTTCCTCCGGAGACAGCAGGAGCAGGAGGCGCGGAAGCAGCCTGCGTTGGAAGCGCCGCGGCCGGAACCGGAAGCGCGGCCCCTGACCCGGGACAAATACTTCAGCATCATCTTCCTGAGCGATGAGCGCATTCAGGTGAAGCGGCGTGATCAGTTCGAGACGTTGAACTACGCCGAGTTCGGGTTTCAGGACAATTCGCGAAACTATGGATAGGGTCAGATCCGCTGTGGCGTGAGCGCGTATCGGGACATCCTCCGCGCCGGCAAGAAGACCGAGAACGAGATCGCGGCGGTCGAATCGGAACTGGAAGCGCTGGCCGCCGCGGAAGCCATGCTGCAACCTGCGTAGCTGATGAGGTGTGGCGACACCTTCTTAATGCCCGCTCCTGGCGGGACAACGTACTCCGCGAAGATCTCTTCAATCAGAGACTCCTCGGCGGGCGACAGTTCTTCGATCTCCGGCTCAGCCGTCAACGAAACCTCGTAGTTGCTCGGGGCGGAGATGAAGTGTCTCCACACCGGATCGGTGCCCGGAGGGGGCGCCTCGCGGATCAAATCGTAGATCCGGCTGACGACCGGGCCGTTGTCCATGGATACGTACCGATCGGTGGTGACCGGCCGGCCCCAACGCAGCAGCGCCTCGCGGTCGAGCAGCTATAGGAGCTTGATAAGTTTCAAATAACTCATCCTGCCGCCACGGAGTTTGAGAAACTTCGCGGCAGCTTCGGTTGCTCTTCGTTCGTTGAAGCGCAGAACCATTGACGCCATTCCCATTTTACGGCAGGACGCAAGACGAAGGCACCGCCGTCCTGCAAGCGGGCACCATGGCGCAGAGTGGGCACAAAGCTGGTCACAGTGCTGGGATCGCCGTTTTTCGATTGACCTGGGGGGATGCCCGCATCTGTTTGACGGGGCGAAGGTTGGCTGGAGCCACCCGCCGGGCTTGAACCGGCGACCTGCTGATTACGAATCATCGCCGAGCCTGTCATCCGGCTTTCGCGTCCATATCTGATTGATTTTTAGTTCCAGAAGTTTAGCTTCCTACCTGATAACCGCTTGTCATCGGAAAACAGTCGTTGTAGAGTATACAATGGTGTATACAACGCGACGGTGCTGATCCGGAGTTGTCAGGAGACGAGCGATGGCGAAGGTGATTGAGCCGCCCCGGGCGGCGGAAGAGCGGCGGCAGAAGAAGGTGGTAGAGGCCGAGCAACGCGCGATTGATGCGCTGCCGGCAGAGAGCGGCGAGTGGAAAGTGAAAGGCTGCCTCGGCCTGCTGGTCTGGTGCGGGGCGACGCAGAAGAGCTACCGCCTGGTGCGGCGCGTGAACAGACGGCTGGCGAAGAAGACGCTGGCCGCATCGACCCTTGCGGAGGCGCGCCGCGAGGCGATGCGGGTCTGGAAGAGTCTGAAGCCCAAGCCGCCCGGCGAGGAGCCGGTTCCGACGCTCGAGCAAGCGGTAGCAGCTTACCTGGCCGGCAAGCGGCTTGCGGAGAAATCGCGCGCGGATTACGAGCGATTCTTGCGCCGCTGCATGGCAGACTGGTTTGACCGGCGCCTTGACGCGCTGGCGGCCGATCGGGCCGGTTTCCGCAAGCGCATTGCCGACATTGAACGTAATCATGGGCCCGCGACGGCGGCGCTGGTGCTGCGCATCTATCGCGCAATCCATAACTGGCATCGCAAAGTGCTGCCCGACCTGCCGGAGGCGCCGACGTCGGCTTGCGACGTGCCGCGTGTGAAGGCGCGCGACTGGGCTTTGGGTGACGAGCAATTGAAGGGCATGGGCGAGGCAATGCGGCGGCTCTCTCCGGCGAAGCGCGCCTGGTGGATGGTGGCGCTGCTGACCGGCGCGCGCGCCAGCACGATCACGAACCTTCAATGGGATGACATTGACCTTGAGCGCAAGGTGGTGCGCTTCCGCGTGGTGAAGGGCGACCGGCCGTACGCGATTCCGCTTGCTGACCGACTGGCCGTGCACCTGGGCGAGTACCGCGGGCGAGGCTGGCTGCCAAACCGCGCCGGCTGGCTATTCCCCTCACCGGAGAACCCGGAGCGCCCGCTATGGAGTCAGGTTCGGAACGCCGGTATGCCGCCGGCGCACGCGTTGCGGCATACGATGAGAACCAGGTTGGCCGAAGCCGGCGCGACGCCCGACCTGGCGCGCATCGTACTGGGTCACTCGCTCTCGCAGGACGTGTCGCAAAGGTATATCACGCCGCACCTGCTTGTCGAGGCGGTGCGGCCGCTGGTCAATGCGGTGGCGGAGGAGTACGCGGAGATCATGCAATGGTGACGACGGACCGGAAGACCCTCCACCTGCGCGCGGCGCGCCCGCAGGAGATCGCCCTCGATGCCTGGCTCGACTTCCTGGCGGTGGCAGCCGAGCGGGCGCCGCAGATCTGGCGCGACCTGACCGAGACGGTCTGGCCGTGCTGGCGGAAGCTGCCGGAGATCGCTTTGATTACCTGCGAGCAGCCGCTGCGTGAGTGGGCGGCGCGCTGGCACCTGGCGACGCCCGAGGGTGAGCCGCACCCGCAGGCGCTGCACTGCGTAATCGAGAACCTGAATCTGCGCGTCTGGCGCCAGCAGAACGGGCAGCCACAGCCGCCGGCGGAGTACATCGTTCCGGTGACCGGCTATGCTGACGTGCGCCGCGGCGATCAAGTGCAACCGCAAGCGCTGCCGGTTCCGCGTGCGCTGCAAGAGGTGCGCTTCTCGGCGCCGTGGAGCATATGGCGAACGTCTGAGCCGGTTGCGGCGGCGCGCGAGCGGCTGATTCGGGAGTTCACGGCGGCGCTGGATGCACACATCGCGTTGTACATGCAGCATGTGGATCGCGCGCAATATGCGCTGGTATGCGAGAGGCGCCGTTGGCGGCAACACCTTGAGTGGTTCTCCGACTTCCAGCTTTCCGGCCGGAGCGTGGCGGATTTGCTGGGCGCGCATCCGGAGATGGACGAGCGCGCGGTACGGAAAGCATTGCGCGGGGCGGCGGCAGCGCTTGGGCTGCGCCTGCGGCAAGACCGACGCGGACGAGCGCGCGGCTGAATTACGGAACTTACGATTGTTTTTCCTAAGTTCTTAATTATCGGCGGGGTCATGCTTCATATTTGGGGCATGAACGTGCTGGAAACCAGAATCAAGTGGACCAACGACGTAGAAATGGCGCGCCTGTTGAGGCTTTCGCCTGGCTGCTTGCGCAATTGGAGGGTGGCGGATTCCCGCGAAGGGCGCGGCTGGCTCCAGCCCGGCCGTGGCGGCCTGCGGTGGAGGCGGTTCGGCCGCAGCGTCCGATATTTGCTGACCGAGGAGTTGGCCGGCGGCGTGGGGGTGGATCATGGCGACGCCGACCGCGGCTGAGGCGGCGCGCGCCTACGCTGAGGCTGGCTTCGCCCCGATACCGGTTCCTTTCCGCGCAAAGAAGCCGGAGTTGACCGGCTGGCAGAAATTGCGGCTGAAGCCAGAGGACGTGCCGCACCATTTTAACGGCGTGGCGATGAACGTCGGCTTGCTGTTGGCCGACGGCCTGACGGACGTTGACCTTGATTGCGGCGAGGCGATAGCGGCTGCGCCGGAGTTTCTGCCGCCGACGCCGTTTCTGTTCGGCCGGCCGAGCAAGCCGCGTTCCCACTGGTCCTATCGGACGGAGCCGCCGGCCGTGAACCGGCGGTACGAAGACCCCATCAAGGCCCTAAACCAGAACGGAGAAGAGGAAAGGGTTGTGCTGGTCGAGCTGCGCGGCGCGGCAAAGACCGGCGCGCCTGGACAGCAAACGATTGTTCCACCAAGCACGCACATTTCGGGCGAGCCGATCCGATTTGAGCCGGGCGGCCGCCCCGAGCCCGCGCGCGTTTCCGCAGCCGATATTGAGCGCGCGGTGGCGCGCGTTGCCGCCGCGGCATTACTCGCCCGTCACTGGCCCGGCGAGGGCAGCCGGAATCAGGCTTTCCTTGCACTGAGCGGAGTGCTGGCGCGCGCCGGCTGGAGTGAGGGAGAGGCGGCGCAATTCGCGCGTGCGGCTTATCGCTGTTTGTGGGGGCCCGCAGCCGACCTTCGCCAAGCCGAAGCGGAGGTGGCGCACACCTTCGAGCGGTTCCGCGAGGGTGGCGAAGTTACCGGCTATCCGCGCCTGCTCGAGCTGATCAACGAGCGCGTACTGAAGACCGCGCTGAAGTGGCTCGGCATCGAGAACGGCGCGGCACCCCTGGCGGCGGAGCGCATCATCCGGCCGACTGGCGAGGGCAAGCACGAGGTGGTGGTCGCAGTGGATGCCCTGGCGGAAATCGCCGAGCAGTGCGAGCGCATTTTGGCCGAGACCGAGGACTCCGACGTCTACCAACAATCCGGCCGGTTGGCCTACCCCGTGCGCGAGCCGGCGCCCGGAGGCGGAGCGACCTACGGGCTTGCGACGCTCGATGCCGATGGCATTCTGCTGCGCCTTTACGAGCATTTCAGATTTGTGCGTCTGAAACCCGTGAAAGGCGGCATGGAGCGCATACCGTGGGACGTGCCGGCTCCATTGCCCCGCCTGATGCTGGCGCGGCGCGGCAGGTGGGTGTATAGGCACCTGCAATCTGTCTGCGCGGTTCCACTGCTGCGCCCGGACGGCATGACATTGGTGACCCGCGACGGCTACGACCCCGAATCGCAATTGCTGCTGGTTGGCCTGCCCAAGATGCCAGAGATGCCGGCCGAGCCGACCCCAAGCGACGCGGTTCGGGCGGTGGAGCGATTGAACCGACTGTTGGGCGAGTTTCCCTTCCCAACCCCGCTCGATGCAGCCGCGGCGATTGCGGCTCTAATGACCGCGGCGCTCAGACCAAGCCTCGGGACGGCGCCCATGTTTCTGATGACGTCGCCCGCCCCGGGTTCCGGAAAATCCTATCTGCAAGCCGTGATCGGCGCCCTGGCGCTGGGCTTCCGGCCGGCAATGATCGGGGCAACCGGCTTCAACGGGGAAGAGTTGGATAAGCGGCTGGTGGCGTCGTTGCTTGCCGGCTCACCAATCGTGGTGCTCGACAACATGAGCGGCACGCTCGCGTCCGATGTTTTGTCTCAGGCAATCACGGCAGAGACGCCGTTGAAGCTGCGGCCGCTCGGCCACAGCTTGGAAATCGCGGTCTCGTCGCAGGCCCTCATTCTGGGCAACGGAAACAACTTGGCGCCTTCTGGCGACCTGCTGCGCCGAACAATTCATTGCCGACTCGATGCCGACGTTGAACGCCCCGAGCTGCGGCAATTCACCCGGGCGCCGCTCGAGGAGGCAATTGCGAACCGGGGCGAGTACATCGCTTCAGCGCTCACCATCGTGCGGGCTTGGCATTGCGGCGGACGCCCGGATCGGCTGCCCGTCATGGCAGGATTCAGCCGCTGGAGCGACTGGGTGCGATCAAGCTTGCGCTGGCTGACCGGCGTGGACATCGCTGACACCATCGAGCGCCTCCGCGAGATGGACGGGCAACTGGAAGGCTTGCGCGCGGTACTGGCAGCCTGGAACGAGGCGTTCGGGAGTGAGGCGCTGACAGTAAGGGAGCTTACACATGAGATCGACCAAGGGAGACGCGAGGGACTGGCAGAGGCACTGCTCAACGTTGCGGGGCGGCGCGGCGAGGTGGACAAGGCGCGCCTGGGGCGGTGGCTTGTCACAAACAAAGACCGCCCCGTTGGCGGTTTGCGCCTCCGCATTGCCGGCTCCGATTCCCACGCCAAGACGACTCGGTGGCGAGTTGAGGAGTGCTGATCCGGGAAAAACTGCGGGGGACTGCGGGGGACTGCGGGTATGTTTTCACCCAGTTCCTGTATAAAATCAATTTTTTTTAAATCCGTGAGTAGAAACACCCCCGCAGTCCCCCGCAGTCCCCCGCAAATTATTGAGTGAAGTAGACTCAACTTCGTTGCTGCGTTGAGCAGCAACCCAGATCTGTGTGTCGAGAACAACCGATAGGAGGAACAGTCCGTGCGTGATCTGGTGCGAGAGTTAACCGAGTGGGGGGACGAGTGGCCCCCAGCCTGGAAACCCAAGCCTGGCGACATTTTGACGGGCAGGGTGCTGTGTTACGACAAAGGGGTTACGCCTTACGGTGAGGTGCGAACCTGCATCGTGGAACAAGACGACGGCGAGCGCGTTAGTTTGTGGTTGAGCACGACGGTGTTGCTGGATCAGTTCAAGAGGTTGAAGCCCGGGATCGGCGAGCGTATCGGGCTCAAATACTTGGGCAAGCATTCCGATCTTGGCTACCATCGCTACCGCTTGGTCGTGGACCGCGAGGAACCGTTGAGTTTCGAGCCACTCGGGGGCGAGGCGAAGGTGGCGTCCACGGCGGACGAGAAAGATCTGCCATTCTGAGGCGCAAGTGACTGCTGCATAAATCGCCTGCCAGGCGCGCCGGAGAGTGCGGGGCGGTAGTTCGCGTCCGTCTTGCCCCCAGAATCGCCCGTGGGCGAATATCGGGCTTCTGGGTCCTTCTCAGAGGCGGCGCCGGGCGGGTAGCATGGTGGCACGATTTCGCTAGCGTCAGGGATTTTTTTCCAGGGTGACGGGGTGTTGACGCGGGATTGGATCTCGAACAGCAATCCTGGGGCGGCGACAGGCGGAGCGACAGCGCTGGATCAAGTGCTCAAAATGAGCACTTGAAAACCGGGGACCGGGTGGCGGAGCGCTTGGCGGTGACGAGGTAGGCGAGCAAGGATCTGGCAAAAAACAATTTGCACTGCAAACGTTATGGTATATTGAGGATGATGAGCAGTGCGGCCAAAACGTTGAACGATGCAGCCGTTGCCGCGACCGCGGGCGTGCCAGGTGCTACGCTGGCAGCCTGGCTTCGCCGCGGTCACCTGACGCGACCTGCTGCCGGCTGGCAGCTCGAGGACGCCGTACTCCTGCGGTCGACCTGGCTGCTGAGCACATTGGGCATGCCTCCCGACGCGGCGCTGCGCATTCTGGAGGCGCAGCGAGGCGCGATCCGGCGCGGCAATGGCTGGCTTGTGCTGACGAAGCGGTACGAATCGGACTTGTCCGGCGGCGGCGTCGCATCGGGCGCAGCGATGTCGCTGGATCGGCGAGAGGACGTGAACAACGTACTCTTGCGCGCGGCGGCTTACCCGGGGGACTTGAAGCAAATCCTGCTGCTTGACTTGGCGGCACAAACGGAGAGATGCCGGCTGGCGCTCGCGCACCACATGGCGACTCGCCGGCCGCGAGGTCGACCACGAAAGGATGGGGGGAAAACGAAATGATTCCGAGACCTGGGCTATGTGACGCCGGGCGTTTTCTGCTGCTTGTGATGCCAAGTCCACGGGGCTTGCAATTCGTGCAGGTGGGACTGACTCCCGGAGAACTTGAGGGCGCGGCAAACCGCCTGCTCGGGGTTGCGCAGAAGTTGAGACAGGCACAGGAAGACGATAAAGGACATAAGGAGGGACCAAAGTGACACCTGGACTATTCGCCGATGCTGAAGGCCTACTTGCTGTGGCGCGCGGTGACGACGGCGCAGTGCTGGCGATCCGTGTTCCACTGTCGCCTTCGCAGCTTGAGGACGCGGCAGGCCGCATACTCGAGGCCGCACGCGCATTGAGGCGTGCGCAGGCGGCGGGCGAGAGACCACGATTGGCGCGCTGTGCAGCCGAGGAGGGGGCATAATGCCAGCAATTTCCGTGCATCACACTGCGACGTCCGACGCTGCCTGGGATGCCGGCGTGAACGAGAAACGTCTGCGATCGGGGGAAGATGGCGCGTACTACGCGCGCATGTATGCGTGGCGCGATCCTGGCGCTGACGAGACTACCAAGGCGGCGTACAAATTCCCGCATCACGAGGTCTCCGAAGGCGGAGATCCCGGGGCGGCAAACCTGGCGGGCTGTTCCGCTGGAATTGCGGTACTGAACGGCGGCCGCGGCGGGGCGAACATTCCCGACGGCGACCGGGCAGGAGTCTACAACCACCTGGCTGCTCACTTGCGCGATGGTGGCAAAGAACCGCCGGAACTTATGCGAGGCAGTGGTTCCGGGCAAGGCGGCGCCGAGCGCTTGCGCCTCGCTGTTGCGGGCGCGAGTCGCACGAAGAGCCTGAACCGAGCGGAGCGCACGTTCCGAGCCGTTGCGCTATCTGGGCAGCCGATCCCGCGCTACGATGCGCTGAGCGGCGGGGAGTTCTTGCTGAAGTTTGATCCCGCGGGCGCAAATCTCGCAAGGATCGAGGCGGGCACTGCGCCTCTTCTGAATGCGCACTCAGACGCCGATCTGGCAAGCAAGCTGGGGTACGTCGCCGGGGCTGAGTGGAAGGGCCCGGCGCTGATCGTCGAATGTAAGCTTGGCACGTCGCCGGCGGCCGAGCAGGTATTGAACGACCTGGCGGCCGGAATCCCTGCGGCAATTTCGCTTGGCGTGCTGCTGCGTGAGTGGCAAGACAGCCCTGGCGCCGAAGGGCGCCTGGCTGAGCGGCTGGTGACGTCGTGGGAAATTTACGAAGCTTCGATCGTGCCGGTTCCGGCGGACGCCAGCGCGGTCACATTGAGTTTTGAGAGGGGGAACATGACTTTGAGTTCAGAAAATCAGACTGTTTTCGATGCGCGCGCGGCTGCTACGGAGATCGGCGCGCGCCTCGGGCTTGGGGCGGATTTCGTGGAGCGCGCTTCGACAGCGAAGAGCGCGGCCGAGGTTCGCGGCCTGGCTCAGAACTATTTGGTGGAGCGATACAATCAGGCGCCGACGCGCAGCCAGGTAGCCGTGCTGCATGACGAGGGCGACACTCGCCGCGAGGGCTTGACGCTGGCATTGACCCATCGGCTGCGCGGGGGGGAACCTGACGAGCGGGCAAAGCCGTACCTCCACTTGCGGTTGCCCGACGCGGCGCGTGAGTGCCTGCGCTGGCGCGGTTCGCACCTGGCGGGAATGAGCGACGCGCGCGTGGTGAACCTCGCCATGAGCACGAGCGACTTCCCGAACATCCTGGCGAACGTCGGCAACAAAACGCTGCTCGAGGCCTACCAGGCTACGCCTGCCGTGCTGAAGGCGATCTGCCGCATTACAACGGCAGCCGATTTCAAAGAGAAGCGCGTGCTGCGGTTCGGTGAGGGCTCCGGCTTGCAACAGAAGGCGGAGGGCGCGTCCTACGTCTACGGTTCCATTGCCGAGCAGTCGAGTTCGTATTCGATCCGCACGTACGGTCGAATTTTCGCGATGACCCGGGAGATGATCGTGAACGACGACCTGGGCGCGCTGGATCAATTCTTCCGCGCTGCGGGCCGGCTGGCGGTGGAATTCGAAGGGCGCATGCTCGCCGACTTGCTGACGGCGAACGGCGGGCTGGGCCCGATCATGAGTGACGGCGTTGCGCTGTTCCATGCGAATCACGGGAACTTGGCCACCTCGGGCGGCGCGATCAGTGTCAGTACCCTTGACGTTGCCCGCGCTGCGCTGCGGCGGCAGAAGGGCCTCGACGGCGCCGTGATCATTGATGCCACCCCGCGATACTTGGTCGCGCCGGTCTCAAAACAAGCCGCGGCAGAGCAAGTTACTGCCGCGATCACGCCGGCGCAACCCGCGGACGTGAACCCGTTCGCCGGGCGGCTGACGGCACTGGCTGATCCGCACCTTGACGACGCCTCGACGACGGCATGGTATCTGGCCGCCGACCCCGCGAACGTGCCGGTGTTCGAGTTCGCGTATCTGGAAGGCGCACAAGGACCGCAGACCGAGCAGCAAACCGATTTCGACACGGACACCTTGAAATTCAAGGTTCGGCTTGACGTCGGCGCCGGCGCCGTTGACTGGCGCGGCATCTATCGCAATCCTGGCGCTTGACGCGCCGCGAGTTTTCTCTCTTCGCAGTGCTCTCTCTTTGGGTTCCCGGCGGTCCCCAGTGACCGCCGGGTTTTTTTCTGCTGCGTCGGGAAATGCGTGCGGATTTTTCGGGGAGCGCGGTGCGGGTTCGACTCCCGCCGGCGGCTCTACCCCTTGAGAGACTTACGGAACGAGCCTGTCTGCGGCTGAGAGTTACCAAAATCGTTTACAACGCCTAGCTTCCCGCCGTTGGTAACGACCAGTAAGTGATTGATTATACTGGAGCCACCCGCCGGGCTTGAACCGGCGACCTGCTGATTACGAATCAGCCGCTCTACCAACTGAGCTAGGGTGGCTCGGGGGTGCGGGAACGGGGCATGCCCGGGACGCCCGAGGGGGTTCCCTCAGCGATGATAACATACCGGGTTGCGGGGATGCCTTTTCGTCTGGCAGTCCTGGGCAGTCCTGGCGGCCCTGGCCCGGCGGGGCGCACCCTAGTATCTTCTTCCTAAAGCTCTAGGGCCTTTCCACCATTGTCTCGGCCTTCCGGAGCGCTGAAGATCGATATCAGGTGTAACATGATGACCCTTTCGGCTCCGCACTGGCGCGCCTTCCGGGCGGCCCTGGTTTCGGCGTTGTTCGCGGCGTGGTTCGCCTCCGGGGCCGCGGCGCAGCAGACGGTGAGCAGCGTCCGAATCTATGCCGAGCCGGCCGGGGCATCCTTTAGCGTGGACGGGGTGGAGTACCGGAGCGCGGCGACCTTCCTGTGGGCCGCCAATACCAAGCACGAATTGCGGACTCTTCCGCTCCAGTACTCGACCAGCATCAAGGCGCGGTACACCTTTCAGGGCTGGAATGATTCGGCGGGGCTGCTGAATTCCCCGGCCCTGGTGCAGACCGTGATCGCGGATCCGGCGATCACTTACATCCGGGCGTCGTTCAAGGTGGAGTACGCGCTTTCGCTGGTCTTTTTCAATTGTCCGAGCAGCGAACCGGGGGCCTGCGACTCGCCGGGCACGGTGTATGTGGGCGGACAGCCCTTCACGGCCAACGCGGAGCTGTATTTCGAAGCCGGCACCACGGTGCCCATTCAGGTGTACGCGAATCCGGGGTTTCTGTTCACGGGGTATTCGCAAGGCACGGGCAACGCGGTGCAGGCGTATCTCAAAACGGTGACCATGGACACCCCTCGGGTGTTGTACCCGCGTTTCGAGCGGAGCGGGTATCTGACGCTGGAGACTTCGCCGCCGGGATTCCAGGTGCTGGCCGACCGGTCGCCGGTGGTGGCTCCGGTGACGCTGGAATGGGGGGCGGGCACGACCCACACGGTGGGGGTGGTTTCGCCGCAGCGGGACCGCCAGGGGAATCTGTGGGTATTCAGCTCGTGGAGCGATGGGGGCAACTCGACCCACGCTTATACGATGCCGGCGGACTTGCAGACGGCCCGGCAGAAGCTGACCGTGGTATTCGTCCAGGCGGGCAGGATCTCGTTTCTGACCTCGCCACCCGGTCTGAAGCTGAAGGTGGACGGGGTCGAGAAGTGGCAGAGCTACAATTTCGACTGGGCGCCGGGGACCAGGCACCGGGTGGAAGCGCCGGAGCGGCAGACGGACTTGCAGGGCCGGACCTGGGTTTTCCAGTCCTGGTCAAACGGGGGGCCGGCGATCCAGGAGGTGAGTGCGCCGGAAGACACGAACCTGGGACTGCGCATGACGGCGGTATACGAACCCCTGGTGCGGATTACGGTGGAGACCTCACCGCCGGGCATTGCCGTTGAGGCGGACGGCCAGGCATGCGCCACGCCCTGCGTTCTGGAGCGGCTGGCGGGGGCGGTGGTGCGCCTGCGGGCGGCGGCGGCTCCGCCGGCAGGCGAGGGGGTGCGGCTGGACTTTGAGGGCTGGGCCGACGGGGCCGGTCCGGAACGCGAGTACACGGTGCCGCCCGAGCCGGTGATTCTGCGGGCCGTATACCGCCAGCGCTTCCGGCTGGCGCTGGGGACGGAGCCTGCCGACGCGGCGCGCTTCTCGCTGGAACCGGCGGGGGCGGACGGCTACTACGATGCGGGCCAGGCGGTGGTGGTGACCCTCGAGCCCAAGCCCGGTTTCCGGTTCCGCGGCTGGCAGGGTGACCTTTCCGGAACGGCGCGCACGGTTTCGCTGGCGATGACGGCGCCGCGCTACGCGACTGCGGTGTTTCAAGCCGTGCCCTACGTGCCGCCCGATGGTGTGCAGAATGCCGCGGGAGTCACTCCGGACGCCGTGGTGGCGCCCGGTTCCATTGCCGCCATTGTGGGTGTGAATCTGGCCACGGAGACCAAGAGCGGGCCGGAGAGCCCGCTGGCCCAGACGCTGGCGGGGGTTCTGGTGCGTTACAGCGACCGCATTCTGCCGCTATTCTTTGTTTCTCCGGAGCAGATCAACGTGCAACTTCCAGCCGATTTGGAGGAAGGCGAGCAGAAGCTGGCGATCCGGCGCGACGGCCAGCCGGAGACGACGGTCACCTTCACGGTGGCCCGCAACGCGCCCGGACTATTCGCAGTGGAGCGGGAGGGGCGCGCGTTTTGTCTGGCGGCCCACGGCGACGGGAGCGCAGTCACAAGCGAGAATCCGGCGCGGCGCGGGGAGGTAATCACTCTGTTTGGCACCGGGTTCGGACCTTACAACCGGCGTCCTCCGGAGGGATTCGCGGTTCCCCGTTCGCCGGAATACCGGCTGGTGGACCCGGTTGAGGTGGTGGCGGGGGAAACGGTGCTGGCGCCCGAGTTTGCCGGAGCCGCGCCCGGGCATGTGGGCATGAACGCAATCCGGGTGCGGATTGGGGATGAGCTGCCGGGGGGAAGCATCGAAATCAGAGCCCGGGTGAACGGACGGGAGTCGAACACGGTGCTGCTGCCCATCGAGCTGCCCGCGCCGGCCGAAGTTCAGGATTCGGAGACGAGCTCCCAGCTCTGAGCGGAAGCCGGGGCGGGGAATCTCCAGCGGCGGGTGTTGGGGGCCGGACCGGGCTCGACGGCGGCGCCGGCGGGCGCGTTCTGCAACCGCGCCGGGGCGGGCAGGACGATTGAGGGTCGCAACCCGGGCGGCGAGGAGAGCTTAAGAAGCAGCCGCGGCCCGCGCGACTCGCAGCGCAGGTGAATCGGTCCGGCGGGGGAGTGTACAGTGCCTTCGATCCACTCCAGGCCGCCAGGCTGGGGGCGCACGTCGAATTCCGAGAAGCCCGGCGCTGTCGGGCGGATTCCCAAAATGTCCCCGTACAGGGTATAGATGACCACCGGACCGTTCTGGCACCAGACGTTGCCGGTGTCGCTATACTTCGGCTCCCAGTCCTCGGAGAAGGTATTGTTCAGGATGAGCGACCGCATGGAGCCCCAGCGTTCGCGCAGATCGCGCACCACGGCATCGGAGCGGGAGAAACGGCTCAGCGCCCAGAGACGCCAGCAGGCGTTCAGGGGATAGGAGAAGCCCATTTCGAGACGCGGCTTTTCGAGATGGAAGATTGGCCCGGAGCTGCGGGTGGGCAAGGCGGCCAGCAGATCGAGGGTAGGCCCTTCTTCGCCGTCCGGCACGGCGCCATAGAGCAGAGCCATCGAGCAGGTGCGGTCATGGGCGCGCAATTCGCCATCAGCGGAAGCGTGGGGCAGGTTATCGAGGAAGAGGCGATGGCGGGGCGACCAGTAGGCGGCGCGCACGCGGGCGATGGTTTGGGCCGCCCGCCGGCGGGCGGCCTCAGCGCGCCGGCCGTCTCCCATCCATTCAGCCAGGCGGGCCAGGCCTTCCTTGAGGTAGCCGGCATAGTAAATGTTCAAGGCGGCGGTCTTATCGCGCTCGGCCTTCCATCCCCGGTGATCGAGCCACACGGAGTTCCAGACATAGCCGGTGACCGGCAGCAGCCCGTCGCTGCCCAGGTGAGATTCGAGAAAGCGGTCGAAGTTGAGGAAGCGCGGGTAGAGCTCGGCAATCAGCTTCCGGTCGCCGGTGAACAGGTGGTACTTGGCGGTAGCGATCACCAGCTCGAGGGCGTGGTCGATCAAGGGTCCCCAGACGGTGAGGTGGAGATGTTTCTGCCAGAGCCGCTCGCAGCGGTCCCAGGCGGGCCAGGAATCCATGAACCAGCCTTCGTCGTTCTGGCCCTGGGAGAAGGTGCGCAGCATGCGCGCGGGCTGGGCATATTCGCCGAAGGCGTAGTAGGAGGCGAGCTTGGCGTGGTCCAGGTCTCCGGCGTATTGCTGGCGTTCGCGGGTGACGTTGTCGACGATGGTGTCCTGGGAGGTGTTCAGGTGGGTGTTGAGGCCGCAGGCCAGGGCGCGGTTGAGGGTGGCATCCGACGTGGCCAGGTCGGGGCGGTGCGGATAGGGATAGGTGCGGCGGCGAACGCCGGCATCGAGGATCTCGACCGGCCCGGCGGCGTTGCGCACGGCCAGTTGGAGGAACCGGAGCGCATCGTAGTCGAAGGTCTCGAAAGCGGTTTCGCCCTCGCCCGCGGTGAGGCGCACCCACTGGCCGAAAGAAGGCGCGGTGCGCAGGAGCAGTTTGGAAGGGTCCTGGGCCTCTACGTAAAGGATCTCGACCACGGCGCCGGAGGGAGCGCGCAGGCGCACGAAGGGGTGTCCGACCACCTCTTCGCGGAACTCGAAGGTCACTATGGCGGACTGGCCCGGCGCCTGGGCAAGCCGGAAGGGGAAGAGGCTGCCGGAGGGGCGCGCGAGGAACACGCCATCGGTGGGGGTTTCGAGGAAGGCGTCGTCGGTGAAGGACTGGAAATACTCTTCGGGCGGCACGTTCCAGCGCACCCAACCGGCGGAGCAGATGCGCGCCGGCGCCACCGGCTCTTCCTGCATGGGCGGGATGGAGCGCGGGGTCAGACTCCACTCGGGATGCCATCCCTCTTTGGGCAGTTCGACCAGGTTGGGACGTCCCGGGGGCAAGGGGCTGACCCGGACGCCGCGCCAGGACCGGTCGTCGAATTCAGGCCGGTCCCAACCGGCGGGATAGAGGCGCGCGTCGAACTCCTCCTGCAAAGCGCGCAGGAACCAGCGCTGATACTGGCCGGCGGGCCAGCACGGCGCGCGCAGACATTTCCAGCTCGCATCGGAGGCGAGGTGGAGGGATTGGCCGGACTGGTCCGGGATATCGGCCTGAAACAGGAAGCCGGGGTTGGCGCCGCCACCCACCGGGGTTACCGGGACACTGGTTCCGTCGCCGCCGCCGAAATAGCAGACCAGGCCCGCGATGACGTTTCTGCCGGCGTGAAGATGGGGGGCCAAATCTACGGGGTCGATGTCGTAAGTGCGCGGGTCTGACGGCGCCGGACCCCTCCCCAGGAAGCGGCCGTTGACAAACAGCTTGTAGCGGCTGCTGGCCGTGACCCAGCCGGGCGCCTTGCCGGCGGGAGGCGCGGCGAGGTCGAAGGCTTTGCGGAAAAACACGAAGGTGGAGGGCAACGTGCGCCGTTCCGGATACCAGATCCAGCGGGCGTCGAGTTGCAGGGCGGCGCCGGGATCCGGTGCGTCCGTCCGGGCGCGGGCCGGAAGGGCGGGAACGGCGGCGGCTTGCAGAAATCCGCGGCGGGAAACGGAGAGGTCGAAGGGAGGGCGCATGGTATCTCCAATCTGGCGATAATAGCCCATTCAGGCATGCAATCCGTATTCTTATGCCACGCCCCGGCCGACGCGGCGATGGCGCGCGAGCTTGCCGGCTTCCTGAAGCGCGGCGCGGATGTGGAAGTTTACCTGGAGGACGGGGCCATGGGACCCGGCGAGACGATTGTCGCCAAAGCGCGCGAGGGGCTCATGGCCGACGTGTTGCTGCTGCTGTTCTCGCCCGCTTCCGTGCCGCCAAGGTGGAATCGCGCGGAGTGGGAACCGGCTTTTTGCGAGGAACCGAAGGCGCGCGGAATCCCGGTAGCGGGAGTCCGTTACGGGCCCTGCAAGTTCCCGAAACTCGACCAGACCTTTGATCTGGCGATTCCGCTCCGTGGCATGCGGGAAATCAAGAGGTGGCTGATCGGGCTGGCGGAGAGGGTTCGCATTGACCGGATGCCGCCGCGCCGGGCGGTGCTGGCGGGCAGAGACGCGGAACTGGAGGCCCTGCGGAGGGCTGTTGCGGACTCGCCGGGCAA
>Ga0315298_1005451_pt1 | contig 18075 bp, 11 predicted proteins | sample WHS_1_MG_FD_203077 | JGI IMG/M metagenome (GOLD analysis project Ga0315298, IMG submission 203077) | Extremophilic microbial mat communities from Washburn Hot Springs, YNP, Wyoming, USA - WHS_1_MG | ecosystem: Environmental > Aquatic > Thermal springs > Hot (42-90C) | place: USA: Wyoming...
AAGTATACCATATATGACTTTCTTGTCAAGGGGTGTTTGCGTATTTTTACGCCCCTAGGTCGCTGCAGCCCACGCAACGCACATGAGCGGCGCGACAGCTCGTTGGCGTAAAGCCTGTCATAGTTGGACCTTACAAGGATCGGCTCTCCACGTGCCTCCGCCCCCCGGAAAAGAGCGGTCGAATTGACCAGCGCGATGCCCAGGGCCGTGATGCGCATGGTCTAACACCTGGCGACCGTCATCGCGGCGCCGATTGACACGGCATGTACTGTTAGGTATATTATTAGAGCCGTCAGAGGCCGATATATCTTGACGAGCCTCATCCGTGCTGCGCAGGACCGAATCGCTACGTTGAAGGTTTGCCCATCGGGTTGCACGCGAGCGCGGGCACCTGAGGTTTAGACTGGCTGACAGCTCGGCGTGATATACCCGAGCGTGCAAACCTGGCTGAAAATGTTTATCCGGAGGACATGGATATTACCGGTAGTCATCCTCCCAAGGCGGTCCACCTGATCTGTCACGCCCACATAGATCCCGCTTGGCTCTGGCAGTGGGAGGAGGGTCTGACAGCGACGTTATCCACGTTCAGGACGGCCTGCGACTTTTGCGAAAGGGTCGGTGGACTCGTCTTTTGCCACAACGAATCACTCCTCTACGAGTGGACCGAAACCCACGACCCCGAACTATTCGGTCGCATTCGCAGACTGGTCGCCGGGGGGCAGTGGCACATTGCTGGGGGCAGTTACGTACAGCCTGATGTGAACCTCCCCTCGGGAGAAAGCCACATTCGCCAGTTCCTGATCGCTAATCGCTACTTCCGGCGCGCTTTTGGCACCAGACCCACGACCGCGTACAACTTCGATTCGTTCGGCCATGCCGAGGGGTACGTGCAGATCCTGAGGGGCTGCGGGTTCGACTCCTATATATTCTGTCGGCCCAACCACGAGACGCTCGAATTGCCCATGCATCCCTTTCGGTGGCGCGACCGCTCAGGCAAGGAGGTCCTCGCGCGTCGCTGCCCCGAAAGTTATCCAACGAATGGTAAGGCGGGCCAGAAATTGGCGGAGTGGATTCCGAGGTATGCCTCGGAACCGGTGACGATCTTCCTCTGGGGCATAGGAAACCATGGGGGCGGGCCCAACTGGGAGGACCTTCGCCAGATCCGAGAATATCAAGAAAATCATCCTGAGTTGCAATTCATACATTCGACACCCGAGGCATATTTCAGAGACGTACGTGCCAAGGGCCGGGATACAGTCGTCATCGAGGGAGAGTTCCAGAACTGGTGTCCCGGCTGCTACGTCTCGATGAGCCGCGTCAAGAGGGCGCACCGCATGTGCGAGGGATTGGTGGCGGTCACGGAGCGAATGGCGGCAATGGCATGGTGGCTCGGGGCAAGCCCGTATCCGGCCGGGGACCTCGAAGCAGCATGGAAGGATCTCTTGTTCAGCGAGTTCCACGATATTCTACCCGGCACTGCCACGCAGTCCGTCGAGCAGGACGCCCTGGGGCTTTTGGGGCATTGCGCCGAAATCCTTCGACGAATGAGGGCTCGGATCTTCCTGGCCCTTCTCAGGAATGAACCTCCCGCGCGCGAGAATGCAACGCCTATCTTCGTCTGGAACCCTCACAGTTTTCCGGTTCGCCAGGACGTCGAGTGCGAAGTACACTACGCCAACAACGTGCCGGCGAACGGCGATGTCGGATTGGACGTCAGAGATGCCGTGACGGGCAAGAGGCTCGCGTTCCAGCGCGAATCGGCCGAGACACCCCTCGCGACCAACCAGCGAACGAAGGTCGTCTTGCCTCTCGACCTGGCGCCTTATCAAATGCGTCGCATCGAGGTCTCCCCCGGGAAGTCAGCGGGACCTCGCCCTGCGCAACACATGGATGGGCCGATTTCCAGATACTTGACGATGGCCAATCGGTTCATCGCTGTCCGGATCAATCGGCGGACAGGCCTGTTGGATTTTGCGGGCCGGGGCGGAGAGCCTTTTTTGAAACGTGAGGCTCTTAGGCCTATTATTTTCGGTGATACCTCCAATGCCTGGGTCTGTGGCAGACCCGTTCCCGTGAAAGCGGCCCGGGGCAATTGGTTCGATATGAGGCCGTGGGGTCCACCGCGCACCGCCTTCAGGCTCGCCACGCCCGAGGAGGCAAAGCGGATCCTCGCACCGCCATCCCGGCTGGCAAGCCGGCAGGTTGGCGCTGGCACGTTTGCGCCGATTCGGGTTGTAGAACACGGGTGCGTCCGCACGATCGTCGAAGCCGTCTTCGTCGCCGATGAGTCGGCAATCATCCGACGTTACATATTGTCCCACAGGCAGAGATACCTGGAGGTGAGGGACCGCATTTTCTGGAACCAGAAGGATTCGATACTCAAGATAGCCCTGCCGCTGGCCTTCAACGCCCGCGAGACGATTGCCGAGACCCCATACAGCGCTATTTCGCGAACCGTGCCCACAGGTCACATCGAGCGCTGCAATCAGCGCTGGGTCGCCGCAGTCGGGAGCCAAACTCGAAGCGATGAGAGACGCTGCGTGGCCGTACTGAGCGACTGTTCGTACGCCCACAGCCTTCATAACAACACGCTTTACGTGAGCATCTTGCGTTCGCCCATCTATAGTGCAGCCTCGATGAAGGTGGACGTACAAGCGCACCGGGATCGGTACTGGCCCCGCCAAGACCAGGGCGAACATCAGGTGACCTACCGCATCCTGTTCGAAACAAGATTCGATGAGGTGCGAATATCGCGCCTGGCTCAGGTCATGAATATCCCACCGACATGCCTCTCGCATAATCCCCCCGGAGAGCCGGGGGGCCTGCATCTCTCCGAGAATGCAATGCCCTTCGTGACCGTATCCCCGGGCCATGTGCAGGTGGCATGTCTGAAGAAGGCCGAGGACCGAGAGGCACTTGTCGTGCGCTTGTGGCAACAGCGCGGCAGGAGAACCCGTGTTACATTGCGGATCGCGGGCGGTTCGAACCCATTGCGGACTACCATACCCCCTTACGGTCTCAAAACCTTGCTCGTGAGGCGCAAAGGATCGCGGCTAATCGCCGCGGAAGCCAACCTCATCGAGGATGAATTGAAAGAACGCCCTCCATCGAGGCGGTGAAGAAGGGTTCTCATGTACATCGAGTATCCCTCATCGCAGTGCCAGCATTTGAGGCTCTTCGCGGACTTCCTCGTACCCAGGGAACCACGGTTGCTTCTCGTTCAGATGCATGGATGGCACGGGAGCGTGAAGGCCACGCACACCGACAACGTCGCGATGACCCCGGACCCGGAATGGTTCGTCATCCGTCCCGAGATGCGCGGACGGGGCGATTCGACCGGCGCTCCTGACTGCAACGGCTGGGAGTTGCAGGACGTAGTGGATGCCGTCGAGTTCGCCCGGAGAACGTTTGCCGGGAAAATAATTGAACCCGAACTGGTGGCGCTAGCAGGTGGGAGCGGCGGTGGCGGAAACGTTTACGCGCTTCTGGGCAAGTTCCCGGACTTCTTCTGTTGCGCCAGAGTCAATTGCGGAGTAAGCGATTACGCGCTGTGGTTCCGCAATGACGTGGCGGGAGAGTTCCGGGACGAAATGGAGGGAGCGGGATGGATAGGCGGCAATCCCGACACACGGCCCGAGGCGTATCGGAGCCGGAGTGGTGTGACCACGGCTGGAAACCTCCTGGTGCCGCTGCTCATCGTTCACGGCGAGACCGACGAGCGAGTGCCCGTGGAGCAAGCGAGACGGTTCGTCGCCGAGGCGCAGCGCTTGGGCAAGGGGCACCTGGTGAAATATATCGAACTGCCGGGCGTGGGCGGAAAAACACATTGGGAACACATCACGCCCGAACACGATGCCCTCGTCAAACAGACCTCCGACTCATTTCTCCGCAGTCACCGGACACCGGCTCACCTGCCGCGCAGTGGCCGCTTCGTCGTGGCCGGTTACCTCAAGACGAAGATGTTCGAGGTGGTCCTGGATTCGCTCGATCACATCGCAACTCTCGATTATGATCTCGACCGCGACGAGTTCATCCTGACCGCACCAAGCGCACGGAGGGCGCACGTGGCGCTCCGGCGAAACGATGGGTCGTTCGAACATCGCGAGATCCACATCGAACGCCAGGCCAACCCCATGGCTGAAGCGCGATGAGCGGCCCAGGAACAGTTTTACCCGATTCTTGAGGTAACCGGCATGTTACGGGAGATCTCGCTGAACGGGAGATGGGGCTTCGTCATCGATCCTTTCAACCGCGGGATATGGCCAAACAAGTATCACGAGCGCTATCCTGAAGGTGCGGGCGATCTCTACTCCGACTTCCGCGACCTCCTGGTGGAGGAGGTGCCGGTGCCGGGCTGCTGGCAACTCTATCGGAAGGAGTACAAATGGTACGATCGCACGGCATTCTATTTCAAGATCTTTGAGCGTCCTGCACTGGAGGACGGCCAAAGGGCATGGCTTCACTTCGGCGGCGTTTCCTTCCGCGCGCAGGTCTGGCTGAACGGTAAGAGCGTTGGAATCATTGACTGCCCATATCTTCCATGGGACGCTGATATCACATCTTTTCTCGAGACGGAAAACTTCCTGGTTGTCCGTGTGGAAGGCGCCCCCACGGCCGATGACACGATCCCGGTTTTTGGCTGGCGAAACTTCGCAGGTCTCTTGCGCCCTGTCGCAATTCGCGTCACGGGACGCCAGCGCCTGAACCGGATTCTCGTGGATTCAGAACTCCGCCTGAAAGAAGGCCTCGGCAGAATGAGGCTCCGCGTGACGCGCACTGCAGTTGACGCCGAGTTGTCGAGAGCGAATCTTTCCTGGACCGTCAGGCGTGGGAGCGCTGTCTGGGCACGTGGCGAAGCCATGTTGCGCGCCAGAAGCACGTCATGGTCGGGGTTTACGCCATGGCGTCATGTCGATCTCTGGGAACCAGGCCATCCGAACCTTTATCGCCTGACCCTGGAACTGCGCAGCCAAGCCGGGGACCTGCTGGACCGCGAGGAACGTCAGATCGGTTTCCGACAATTCCGAATTCGCGGACGGCGCTTCTTCATCAACGGAAAGCGGGTCTGGCTGCGCGGCATAAACCGTCATCATCTCCGCCCGCGGACGGGTATGATCTTTTCCCGCCAAGCGCTCCGCAGCGACTTCGACCTGATTCAAGAACTGGGCTGCAACGCCGTCCGCTTGCCCCACATGCCCAACGATGAAACAGTCCTCGACGAGTGCGACCGGCGGGGACTTCTTACATGGGTCGAGGTCCCGGCCTTCTGGAACGCCGACTTCGCTCGGCCTGAAGTCCGACGCAGACTCGTGAGTCAGGTAGAAGGGATGGTCGTTCGCGACTATTGCCACCCAGCCGTCGTCATCTGGTCTGTCGCCAACGAGGTTGCCTCGGACAGGCCCGAAACCCTTCGGGCCATCTCGCAAGCGGTCAGGCGATTACGACGCTACGACAATGAACGCCCAGTTACCTTTGCGAGCCTCGGGTTCGAGCCCGATAAGAACCTGGCGATGCAGGTCGTGGATATCTGCTCGCTGAATAGATATCGCGGGTGGTACACACCTGACGTGAAGAAACTGGTGGACGAATTGAGAGCCTACGCCCGTGTGATGCACAAGCCGATCGTGCTCTCCGAGACGGGAGCGGGGGCCGTCGCCGGAAAACATGGGCCGCCGAACGAGCGCTGGACGGAAGAGTACCAGGCAAGAGTTATGGAGGAAATCCTGCACATTGCTTACCGTCACGCACAGGGATGCTTCATATGGCTCCTTGCCGATTTCGAAGATCCCTCGCGCGTCCACTCCCGTATCGCAAGAGGTTTTGTCAATAACAAGGGACTCGTGAGCGAGGACCTGAAGCATCGCAAGATGGCGTTTGAAGTGGTCAAGCGCCTCTTCGAGAAGATTGCGAACGCCGAGCGCGCGCCCCGCTGGTCGAGGACATCGCCCAGACCCGCCGGTTGACGGAGACTCGCGCTTACCGCAATGTCTTCTTGTTTCTGCCAGCCCAGTTGTGCCTCACAATGTGGTGCGCAGTGGGGTGGTAACCTCGGCGAATCTCATCGCACGCGAACATCGCAGGGTACCTTCCCCAATGTGGCTCCTGCGACCGCGCCGATGCGCAATATCACCGGAGCCTTGTCACCAGACGAGTTCGACTTACTGTGCACTCACTTGAAGGCGTTGTCGCCCTCGACGATGACGCCGTTTCAAGCGGACCCCTTGGCGTTCGCAGCGTTCCGCATGGCGAGCAGTGGAGAGCGTGCCCGGCTGGTTGACCTTCTCGCCGAGCGGTGTCCGCGTGCTATCCCACCCGCACCGATAGAGTTCACTCTGGCCGCCGAGGAGTGGCGTGGCAAATTGACGAATGGTTTCGCTGTGCCGGTGGATGCCTGTCGCGCTGCGAGGAACGACGAGGCGCGGGCCACGCTGCTCGACGCAATGTCGGCAGCCATGCCCTCCTTGCGTGCCAAGATCCCGGACAACGTCTCTTTCATCTCCGCCGTGGAGGCGTGGCACAGCGTTCATAAAGGACAACTCCCTCCACTCCGTGCGCGGTATGTCTTTGCGTGGCAGGACCACCGCTTCGCTCATGGGGCTGAAGAACTCTTCGAAACGCATGAATCCCGCGTCTTGGCTCTTCCAGGAATACGCCGCGGGTTTCCGCCCGGGAATCCTATTCCGTCGCTGCGCCGAATCGTCGGACGGTGAGCCATTGGGATTGCCGGGCGTCGCCGCCAATCCTTTACGTGCTTCTGGTGCCGTTGCGCTGCCGCAACAGCGGGGTACGCATTACAGGCACGATTGCGCTCGGCCTGATTTTCGCAATCATCACAAGAATCTTTGCCGACTGGCCGAAGCATAATGCCAGGTAGGCCGATAAGTACCGAGAATAACGCTTCCGGGAGCAGGTTTCGCCCATCCGCGAGAATTTCGCCAGGTTGCGCCCTTCACTTCATCGAGCGAAAAGCCGCAGGTCAAGTGGCATCGCCTCTCGGTAACCCTTTTTCTCCGGCGTTCTTCCCTCCCATCGAATCCTTTGCGACTGTCGAAGACACAGCCACAGGACGGCAGAACGCCCAGCTTTCGGGCACCCAATTCCAACAACGTGGCGACACGACCCATGCGGGTTCGCATACCAGAGGTCGTCAACGGCTGGTTCCTTGAAAGGAGCGCCGAATTCCGTCTTGCGACCTTCAGAACAACCAACCTCACCGGTGCTGATGGAGCGTACCGGAACTGCCATGCAGTGCATTGACCTGTTGGCAGGCATTCAAACGCATTCATCTGGTTGAATCGAGTCTTTCTTGTTGCGTGTGGCTGTTTGCACGCACGCACAGAACCAGCTTGCCCAGGGGAACGGATGCTGCATGTTCCATCTCGAGAATCGCCTGGGCATATTTTGTGTCCAGTCGCTCGAAAGTATCTTCGCTCCGAAAATCGCGAGATCCCACATATTCAGAGACTGCGACGACCTTGCCAGAGCCGATATTGCGCCTGGTATCCGCATCTTGTACCTCAAAGACGTCGCCCACACGCACCTTGTCGAGCCAGAAGGTCTCCACAAAGAGGCGCACCTGTTTTTCCGGCCTGCCTATGACGATACGCCGGTAATCCTGCGGGGTAAGTTGTTCGCCCGGTCGCACGTCGAATTTGTACAAGCGCCCCTGAACTGGGGATCGCAGAGTCAGGGTATCCAGCTCGCGCTTTCTCAGGTCGACCTCCGCTCGAGCCGTCTCGATTTGCCGGCGGAGCAGTTCTGCTTCCAAGGATTTCTGAGTGTATTCTATCACGGCCTGCGAAGTCGCAGTCGCGATCTGCCTCCGAATGAGTTCAGCCTCGAGAAATTTCTGAGAGTATTCCAATTCGGCTATAGCCCTGTTTTTGAACAAAGGCTCTTTTCTCTTCAATTCATCTAGAGTGAGATCCAGCCGCGCCTCCAGTTCTCTCACTCGTTGCACCGCAACCTCAAGCGCTGGCTGGCCGATAACACCTTCCCCGGACAAAGGCATTACTCTTTTCAATTCATCAAGAACGATATTTAGCCGGGCTTCCAGTTCTTTTACTCTTGCAATCGCGATCTCAACTGCCTGCCTTTCAACTTCCTGTTCGAGTTCACACAGAACCTGCCCAGCGGAGACCTCTTGCCCTTCCTGAACAAGAATCCGCTCAACTCGACGGGCGTCCCGAGGCCCGACAAATACCTCGCGGCCAAGCGGTTCAACAAGGCCGTACAAACGAACAGGCGCCTGCTCCACAGATGGTGTCCGGCTTGGTGCCGGTGGAGCGGAAGCCTTCCGCAAGGATATCTGAATATAGGAAACACTGACTATCAGAACGAGGATAAGAATAAACACCACTATAATAGTGCGCAGTTTTTTCATCTGAGTCCTGACACCTCCACATAACGCTCACGGGTGTCGGATACAATGGTTCCATTTTCCATCTTGATCAAACGGTCGGCATAAGGGAAAACACGCGCATCATGGGACACGACAACGACAACCCTGCCCTCCTCGATTGCGATACGCTTCAGGATAGCCATGACCGCCTGTCCGCTTTCGGCATCCAAAGAAGATGTTGGCTCGTCGCATAGAAGAATAGCAGGGTCCTTGATCAAGGCTCGTGCAATGGACACCCGCTGCTTCATGCCCCCTGAAAGAAGCCTGGGCTGCATGTGAGAGGTTTCCCCAAGGCCGAGGGACTTCAGGAGAACTTCCGTCTTGTCGCGAAAATTATCCGGCAACCGAGCACCCTGGACAGCAAACGCCAAGGCGATGTTTTCCATAACACTCAACCCCTCGATCAGCATCGGCTGCTGAAAGACAAAACCGTATTTCCGCAATCTGAGCATAGCAGCGTCGTCATCCGAGAGCGTCGTTACATCCTGTCCTTCCAAGAAGACCGCCCCTTCCGAGGGGCGCAACACCAGCCCCATGATCGAAAGAAGAGTTGTCTTACCGCTGCCGGAGGGTCCGGAGAGCACCGTCAATTCACCACGCTCGAATTCTAGATTGGTCGGGAACAGCACACGCCGTATCTGACGACCATCAGAGAAATCTCTGGCGATATTCTCTAACTTGAGGACTGCCAAAGACGACCTCGTTATTCTAGTGAAAAACTGCAGCCGGCTCGGCTTTGAGCGCAACCCGCAAGGCAATCAGAGAACCCAGGAAACTGACGGCCAGAGTACCTCCCGCAAGTATCGGCACAACCGGCATCGGAAAGAAACTGGGGATCGAGGAGCCCCGGGTCGCATTCAGAAATGTTGCCAGCATGAGAAAGCCGATAAACAAGCCGATACCCGAAATAATCAGGACCTCGCTGAACACCACTACCGCAATATCCCTGCGCCGCCCACCGATGGCACGCATGACTGCAAAATCTCGTGCTCGACTGAGTATGCTCGTATACATGGTCAAAGAAATTATCACGACGCCGATCAGTACGGCAATGATGGTAGAAAAACCGAAACTGCCGCCAATCCCGGTGTTGGTGAGATAGTAGCGCCGCGTCAAGCGCGAGAGTTCATCTGTTCCGTACACGGAGTTTTCGGGCATCACGGCACGGATCTTGGTGATTGCAGCCTTCTTGTCTACGTCGGGCTTGAAACGGATGAGAATTCCCGAGTAGCGCCCTGGTGGGGTACGCGCAATTTCTTTGACCTTGTCCAGTGAAGCGAACACGAGAGTTCCCTGGAAGCCCCGAGCGCCTTCGCTGATGGCTCCGACCCTGATTCTCCTACCTCCGATTTCTGTCACCTGGTCCAGCAAAGGGTTGCCCAGTTTGGCCTGATCCAGTCGATCTACGGTTACGGATTCCAGGTCAAGCAATTGTTGTTCATCCGCCTTCTCAAAATCCCAAGGCCCTCCTGCCAGGCGCGGACGCCGGATCCCTACGACCCGAACGGACTCGAAGGAACCGTCGGTTGTCCTGAACAATCCATTGCCGATCAGGATCGGTGCCGCCCATTCCACCTCTGCCAGTCCCATGACGCGATCCACGTGGCGGCCTGAAATGAGGTCCCCCGCATCCGCATTGCGCACATTGGTGCTCATGATCCAGGCATCTGCTCCGCTGTGATCCACGAGTACAGACATGTAGTTCAACAAACCAAATAGGATGGAGAGCTGCTGGCCCACGAGAAAGACGATCGCGACGACACCGAGAAGCGCCCCCGCTGTGGAGGAACGATCATGCACGACCATACGCAAGGCGGTCAGGCTACGCATCAACAGAACCCTCTCGAGCCAAGCGAAAACCCTCGTCGAAATCGAGCGCTACCAGAACTCCCCGCCTTTCGAGAACAGCCTTTGCCAAGACGGCGCCACGACCACCCAGTATGATCCGGCAACGTCCAGACTCGCGCTGGACCTTGTCAATCACGTCCAATACCTCGTCAAGCGTGGAGAGCATTGTGCACGTCAGAAAAAGCACTTTCGGCTCCAGAACCGCAACCGCTCGTGCTATCTGATCGGCTGGCAAGCCAACCCCGAGATTCCTCACGATCCAGCCCCTCAATGCCAAATAGGAGGCAAGCGCCAGTGGAATCAGTTCATGTTCATCACCAGGAATACACGAGACCAACGCGACTTCATCCGTCTTTTGCCGCGGCCCATGTGTCGTCAGCATGAGCCCGGCAAGGAGGATTCGGATCACCTCCGTGGCGAGATGTTCCTGAAAAATCTCCAGCTCGTTGAATTCCCAGCGTTGTCCGACCTCGGCCATCGCGGGAAGCATCACACGCACGATCAGCCGGTCCGGCGATTCGATCTCGGGGCTGATCCCTGAAATGATTTCTCGTGCGCCCGGAAAGTCGCCACCGATGAGTTTTTCCAGAAGTTCAGGCTTAATCTTGCTGGAGTCCTTGCGCACGTTGGACGCTTCTTCGATCAACCTGTCCAGATCGTTTCTGATGGACCGGATCGGTCGAGCAAGTTCATTGCATTCTGGTGGCTTGAGCAATCCTTCGACTGCCATGATCCAACTGTCGAGGACCAGCGCAAATGCATCGTGGCTTGAACCGCGTGCACGAAACACCGCCACGTACCATTTGCACTCCTCTCGGAGAGCAGGGAAAAGGTCATATTTGTAGACGACTTTCAACAGCCGCCCAAATTCTAATGCGTATTGAAGCAACTGCTGATCCGACTGTTCGAGATCCGGCCGCTGGTGGTAGCGCCATTCCAGTGACAGCCGGCTAAGAACTTGGGCTGACAGGTTTGCGAACTCAGATGAAAACAGGCGTGAGGCCGAATGAGATACCGGGCTCATGATGATTGCTGTTCACAGAACTGCCAACTTTCCGACGTGGCGTACTCCACCATTGTCCGAATCGTAGCCCTCCTCCACCGCTCTGTCAACAGAAAGCATGACCGTGGGCCTCATGTTCACGCCAAAGCGGCATATCGAGTACGCCTTTGCCAAGGCGCTCGCGTAAGAATTAGGCACAGTCTCGGTCGCGCCCCAGGAATCGGTGGGAACCGGTGATCGGTGCGACCCTGTCCCATGGTGCATTTCGTGCGTCGCGCTACACCGCCTGCGGGTACTTGTCGCAGACCCGAATCAAGACATCCAAAATCTTACCCAGCAGGGTATCATCAAGCCATTTGCCTGCCGAAAGGGAGTAAAGCAGATGGCAGGAGAACATTTGCGCGCACGACCTTTCGAGATGTCGCTCGTGTGTCAGAACGGCACACTGCAATGGCACGAGTCGCGGAGGGGCTATTGCGGCGCTCCGGCCTCCACACTCGACCCGCTCTCTGCGCCCCGACGGCGCAGTCCGCCGGCCTTTGACCCATCCTCTTGCCGATCCGCGTGTTAGCGCTGGCACCGCACGGGTTCGCTGATCCGTTCTCGCCGTCACCGTCCCGAAGGATGCCTCTGACAGGTGGCGACGGCGTCCCCCGGCACACCCTTTGCGGCCCCGCTCGTGGGTAGTAGCCAGACGCGCCCAGTCCGGCGGGCAGTCGGGGGCGCGCAACAGGCAGCGGAACGGTGCATGTGATGGAGACCCCCGATATGCCTTCGGCAACGCTTCGGGCAGAGGCTCTCCCTGCGCCCGACAGGCGACAGCGCGAATCCCGTTCGAGACGATGGGTCCTGCCCGGCCTTCAGGGACGTGTGATCACGTGGCAGGTCCTTATGGCGGCGATGGTGGCTGCGGCAGCAGCGTGGGTAATACTCCTTGCGGTCTGGATGCCGATAAGCGACCGTCTGATGTGGGTCGGGAACGCAGCCGCCGCTGAAGAGTTGTTCGAGCAAGCCTGCGTGCGCGTCTTCATAACCACGGGCTTGCTGATTCTGGCATTCGGTGCAATCGCCTTCGTCAGCGGCCTGATTATCTCTCATCGAGTTGCGGGTCCCCTGTATCGCATGTCCCAGGTGGCGCGCAGTGCGGCGGACGGTGAAAAAATGGCACCGCTGCGATTGCGTCGCCGCGATTACATCCACGGCTTCGCGGACGACTTCAACCAGTTGCTCATCTCGATGCAGAGAGAGCATGAGCGAAACCGGAAGACGTGGCTCATCGTGGAGGAGGCACTCGGCCGTCTCGGCGATCTGGCGATCGCATCCGGCGCGCAACGCAACGTGGTGGACGCCGAGATACAGGAAACTCTCCAGAAGATCAGGGAGACCCAGGCATAGCCCCGCTCAGCGATCGGCCTGACCGCATTGCCAGCATGGGGCCCATCGCCGAGCGCGGGGGCCTGGCTCGCGAACGCGCAACCGTGGGAACCGCCCGCCCGAATAACGGTGGCTCGCACTGGACGCGAAGGCGACGTCTGGCCCCACTCTGGGGTTTCGCCATCGGCATCCTCGTGGCCGCCATTTACTGGCCTGGCATGATCGGGGCACTGCCCGGTCTCGATGGATCGCTGTGCGATCTCAAGCCGTTCCGGGTGCTGGACCTCCGTCTCGGAGATTTCCTGCACAGGGTGTTCTACGGCGATGCCAGGGCGCACAACATCCCCCCCATCTGTGTCATAGGTATCACGTCAGAAGAACTCGAGCGCTACGGAACGATGCCCTGGCGCCGCAAATATCACGCGGACCTGGTGCGGAAGTTGACCTCCTGCGGCGCGCGGGTGATTGCGTTCGACATATACTTCACGCGCCCCTCCGCCGATGACGACGTTTTTGCGGCCGCATGCCGGGAGAGCGGGCGCGTGATCCTCCCCCGGTGGGGACTGTTCCCCGAGATGGTGCCTCTCACCGACAACGCATCGGCCCTTCCGGGGACGGGCACGGTCCTCTCGACACGCTCTGCAAGGCCGATGAGAACGGCCGATGGCGTTTTCCGCGAATCGCTGCGGGAGACGGCCGAGAAGATCTACGCGGCGGCCAGGGCACAGGGTCACATCAACGTCTTCTACGATTCGGATCTCGTCGCGCGGCGCGTGCCCGCTGCGATCGGCGCGCCTGACGCCCCGGAGATGTACCTTCCCCTCGGAATAGTGGCAGCGATGTGCTACGAGGGGATACCAACCGAATCTGCCCGCCTCGATCAGCGCTGGCTCACCTATGGTGACGTGCGCATACCTCTCGACAGCACCGGTTGCATCATGATCAACTACCACCCGTTCGACAAGTGGGTTGATATGCGTCCTGCCGAACTCCAGGACCTTGCGAAGAAGGTGGCGTGGCTTCGCACACCCAGGTTCCGGGCGCCGATCCGGTTCTACTCATACGAGGACGTGCTCCAGGACCGCGTGCCAGAGGGGGCGTTCAAGGACGCAATAGTCCTCATCGGCCAGTGCGTGTGGGGATCCCGGGAGGACGTTCATCTGACGCCGGAGGGCAGCCAGTTCGGCGTGTTCGTGCAGGCCATGCTCCTCCACACTGCGCTCAGCCGGCAGTTCCTCAGGCCGGTGGCCCCCTGGAAAATAGTACTCGCGGCCCTCCTCTTCTCGGTCACGCTCGGAACGCTCTGCTTTGCGACGCGGTATTCGGGGAGCACCTACTCAACGATGTGCGGCGGGGTACTCGGGGTGGGGCTGATTCTCGCACTGACCCTGATATCCGTCGGGTTCCTGCGGCGCCTCGGTCTGGTGATAGACGTGAGCCCGTTCCTCCTAGGGGTGGCACTGAACGTGACGGGAGGTATGGCAGCGAATAGCGCAATGGTGACTGCCGAGGCGGTCAGACGGAACGAGGAGATCGAACTCCTGCTTGCTGCGGCGGAGCGCCATGCCGCGGACTGGATGCAGAGGGAACATGTGGAGAAGGAACTCATACCCGGCGCTTCGGAACTGGGCTTCTCCGCGTCGTTCGCGGCTCGTTCGCCGGAGATCGTCGCGGAGACCTTCTGGAGGACCGTTCCGTGCGAGGGATGCCTTCTCTATCAGCCTGCCGATGAGGGCGACGACGTCTTCCGCGAGACGGTCTCCCTCGGTTTCCACGTGCCGTCGTTGCGCACCCAGGCTCGCCGGGTGGCCGACCATATCATGGTGCAACGACCTCGCACTTACGAGGTCCTTACGTTGACCGACAAGGACCCTGGCAGCCCGCTGCCATCGCTGGCACCGGATGTCCGGGCGTTGCTCGTCTCGCCCTTGCTCGCCCGGGGCGAGGTGCTGGCGCTGGTCTTCCTCGTCAACAAGGTCTCCACCCACGCGTCTCCGTCCCGGGAGTTCACCGAGACCGACATCCGCCTCGTCGCCGGTCTGCGTTACCAGGCGGGAGCGCTGCTCGAGAACGCACGGCGATACCGCCTGGAATATGCGATGTTCAACGGATTCGCGGAATCCATGGCCAAGGCGGTGGACGTGCGTGATCGGTACACCCACGGCCACTCGAACCGCGTCGCCGAACTTTCGCGAGGCATCGCGCAGGAACTGGGCCTCAGCCAGGCGGAACAGGAGATCATCCATCGCGCCGCGACGCTCCACGATGTGGGAAAGATAGGGGTCAGCGACGCCGTCCTGAACAACCCCGGAAAACTCACCGAAGAGGAGTTTTCGCTGATTCGTTCGCACGCTGCCAAGGGGTACGAGATACTCAGGGATGCCCCATCGTTCGCCCCTCTCCTCGGAGGCATACGCCATCACCACGAGCGATACGACGGGACAGGGTATCCGGACGGGCTCATCGGCGAGAGCATCCCGCTGATCGCGCGGATAATCGCCGTTGCCGACGCATTCGATGCGATGACCTCCGACCGCGTGTACCGGAAGGCGATGCCGGTATGGAAGGCGCGAGAGGAACTCATAAGGAGCGCAGGAGCGCAGTTCGATGCCGAGGTCGTGCAGGCCATGCTGCGCTATCTCGACAGTCATCCGGAGGAGGCCCAGCGCGGCCAGCCCTCGACGTCGAATGCAGCGCGGCCGAGCTGACGCCCACCATCAGGACACCACGATGTTCACCAGCCTCCCCGGCACGACCACGATCCGCTTCGGTGGGCGACTCCCCAAGAGCCTCGAGATCCGCTCCTCGGCGCACGCGATGCGCCCGATCTCTTCTTCGGTCGCATTGGCCGGAACGCGAATCCTGGCACGGACACGGCCATTCACCTGAACCGGTATCTCCACCTCTTCCTCCCTGGTAAAGGCAGGATCGAACCGGGGCCATGGCTCGTACGCAAGCGTCCGCTCGTGGCCGAGCGCCTGCCACATTTCCTCGGCGAGATGCGGGGCGAACGGACTCAAAACGAGCACGAAACGTTCCAACTGTGACCGTCCGAGTTCCTGAACGCGTTTCGTTGCCTCGTTCACGAACACCATCATCGCACTGATCGCCGTGTTGAACGCCATACGCTCGATGTCCGCCGTGACCTTCTCGATGCAGCGGTGAAGCGCTCTCTCGAGGAAGGGACTGCCGACGGGGTTTTCCAGATTGGGCCGGATGCGCCCCTCCTCGTCCACCAGGAGGCGCCAGACGCGGTGCAGGAAACGATGGACCCCTGCAACGTCGTTCATGTTCCAGGGCTTCACGACTTCCAGCGGGCCCATGAACATCTCGTAGAGCCGAAGCGTGTCAGCTCCATATTGCGCGACGACCTCGTCGGGATTGATCACGTTCCTCAGCGACTTCGACATCTTCTCGACGGTCACTTCCAGTTCCTCGCCAGTCTCCGGGTGAGTGGGCCTGTCGCCCACCCATTTTACGTCCTTGTAGGAGACCAGGCGCTTGTCGCGCGTGCGAAATGTGAGTCCCAGGATCATCCCCTGGTTGAAGAGTTTTCTGAACGGTTCCGGAGTGCTGACAAGGCCGGCGTCGTACAGGACCTTGTGCCAGAAGCGCGCGTAGAGGAGGTGGAGGACGGCGTGCTCGGCTCCGCCGACATACAGGTCAACCGGCATCCAGTAGCGTTCGACTTCCGGCCTCCATGGGCACTGGTCGTTGTGAGGGTCGAGGTAGCGCAGGTAATACCAGCACGACCCCGCCCAGTTGGGCATGGTGTTGGTGTCCCGTTTCGCTGGCCTGCCCGTGTCGGGGTCAATCGTGTTGACCCAGTCCACGGCCCTTTCGAGCGGGCGCATAACGCCCTTCGGGTGGAAGTCGCTCATGTGCGGCAGTTCCACTGGCAGGGCGGACTCGGGCACCGGCTTCGTTGTGCCGTCCTCGAGATGGAGGATGGGGAAGGGCTCGCCCCAATAATGCTGGCGACTGAATATCCAGTCACGCAGACGATACGTCACACGGAACCGTCCGAGGCCATGCTGCTCGAGCCATCGCGTGATCCGCTTTTTTGCCTCGGCGGTCGGGAGGCCATCTATGAGCGGCGAGTTGACTGCGATGCCGTCGCCGACGAAGCAGGTGAGGCGCTGGCCCCCGCAGATCACCTCTCGCTTCAGCCCTGCCCGAGCTTTCTGCTGCTCATCCCCTTCTATCGGGTGCTCCGGCCGAACGACCTCACGTATGGGCAGACCGAACTCGATGGCGAAATCGAAATCTCGCTCGTCGTGCGCGGGAACGCACATGATCGCGCCCGTGCCGTACGTGGCGAGTACGTAATCAGCCACCCAGATGGGAACTCTGGCACGCGGATCGGTGCGATCTTCGAAGACCGGATTCCACGCGTAGGCGCCCGTGAAGACGCCCGTCTTCTCCTTCGCAAGATCAGTCCGGGCGAGGTCGCTCTTGAGAAGCGCATCGCGGACGTATCGCTCCACCTCATTCCGCCGGTCGGGCGACGTGACCTTAGACACGAGCGGGTGCTCGGGTGCGAGGACGAGATAAGTCGCGCCGTACAAGGTGTCGGGACGAGTCGTGAAAACCGCGATCTTCTCGCCCGCCGCGAGCCCGTCGGCAACCTCGAAGTCGGCCTCGGCGCCCTCCGAGCGACCGATCCAGTTTCGCTGCATCTCGACGACGGATTGCGGCCAATCCAGGCCATCCAGGTCGGCGAGGAGGCGGTCCGCATATGCGGTAATTTTCAACATCCACTGGCGCAGCGGCTTTCGGACGCACGGGTAGTTTCCGCGTTCAGAGCGTCCGTCAATCACCTCCTCGTTCGAGAGCACAGTCCCGAGTTCCTCGCACCACCAGACCGGGACGTCCGCCTCGTAGGCAAGGCCCCGCTCGTACAGTTTCAGGAAAATCCACTGCGTCCAGCGATAATACTTCGGGTCGCTGGTGTTGATCTCGCGATCCCAGTCGTAACTGAATCCGAGCGACTTTATCTGGCGGCGGAACGTCTCGATGTTTCGCCTGGTCGCCTCCGCCGGATGAACACCGGTCTGGCGCGCGTACTGTTCGGTTGGGAGACCGAACGCATCCCAGCCCATGGGATGGAGCACATTGAAGCCGCGCATCCTCTTGTACCGCGCGATTATGTCCGTCGCGGTGTAGCCCTCGGGATGCCCGACGTGCAACCCCTCGCCGCTCGGATAGGGGAACATGTCGAGGACATAATACTTCGGCTTCGAGGGGTCGAACCCGGGGTCTCCCGGGCCGGGCGCCCGAAATGTCTTGTGCTCCTCCCAGTAGCGCTGCCACTTCGGCTCGATGGCGAGAAAGTCGTACGTCTTCGACGGCATGCCGTCCTCCGGCAGAAAAGCCCGAGAAGTCAAAGCGGAGTCGGATTATAGCAGGCAGGCACACCTTTGCAAAGCCGCGCGACACGCCCTGCATC
>Ga0315298_1005452_pt1 | contig 18074 bp, 17 predicted proteins | sample WHS_1_MG_FD_203077 | JGI IMG/M metagenome (GOLD analysis project Ga0315298, IMG submission 203077) | Extremophilic microbial mat communities from Washburn Hot Springs, YNP, Wyoming, USA - WHS_1_MG | ecosystem: Environmental > Aquatic > Thermal springs > Hot (42-90C) | place: USA: Wyoming...
ACGACTGGACGCTCGAGGAGATGGCCCGGGCGCTGGGGCCGAATCAGCGGCTGTGGTGCGGGGTTCCGGCCACGCTGTTCACCGACGCGACGACGATCCCGCAGATCAAGGACTTCTCGAAGCGGATCCTCGACGCCTTCGGACCGAAGGTTGTGTTGAACGTCGGCGACCAGTTGCCCCCGGACGGTGACCTGGCGAGAGTGGCGGCGGCGGCCGAAGTGGCGGCGGGGTACAGGCTGTAGGTCCCACGGGCGACGCGGACGCAGAGCGAACCACGCCGGCACGCAGACATGGAAAACAGCGTGGGGGTATAGACCTGCTGAGGAGGCCGGAGTGTCGTACCTGTTGTTTCTGCTGAGCGCGGTGATGATCTCGCTGTCGGGGGTGATGGCCCCGGGACCGATCACGGCGGTCACGCTGGGCCAGGCGACGCGGAGCCCGCACGCCGGCGGCGTGATCGCGATCGGCCACGGCCTCGTCGAGTTCCCGCTGATGCTGGCGGTCTGGTATGGCATCGTCCATCTTCAGAACAACATCGCACTGAAGGTCGCCATTGGGCTGGTGGGCGGCGTCTTCCTGCTGGCGATGGGGCTGGGGATGCTGCACAGTGCTGTACGGAGCAAGATGCCCGCCCAAAGGGTGGCGGCATCGGCGCTGCTGGCCGGGGTTCTGCTGACGGCCGCCAATCCGTACTTCCTGCTGTGGTGGGCGTCGGTAGGCGCGCAACTGGTGATGGGGGCGGTCGCGTTCGGCCTGCTGGGTTTCGCGGTGTTCGCCATTGCCCACTGGCTGTGCGACCTGGCGTGGCTGTGGTTCCTGTCGGCACTGGGCTACAAGGGCGGCCAGTTCTTCGGTCGGACCTTCCAGAAGGCGACTTTCGCGGTGTGCGGGGTGTTCCTGGTGGGCATGAGCGGGAAGTTCATCGTGGACGCGGTTCAGATGATGCGCGGGTAGGCGGCGCGTTACCCGTTTGCCTTGCGAAGCCTCTTGTATTGGATGACCGCGTCGCAGGCGTGGTAGTCGCCGGTGCAGTAATCGCGGATGTGCTCGAAGAACACGTATTCGTTCAAGCCGACGGCTTGGCGGATCGGGCAGCGCAGGCTGATCCGCGGCTCCGTCCTGCGGTTGACGCCCTTGATCACCGACCGGATCAGCACGCGGTTCGTGCCGGCGGGGCATTTCATCTTCCTGGTCAGTTCATTGACCAGCGCAGTAAGGTTGGCGTCCCGTTCCGTGTCGGTGATGTCCGGGCCGTCGGCAGCCTGGTTTGCCTTTTCGGCCTGGCGCAGGGCGCTGTCGACCGCCAGCCGAACCTTGTCGTACGTTGTCGGCAAGGTGATATACGTCCGAACTCCGAGCTGCCAGGCCTCGCCCTCCAGCGGCGTGCCGCGACGCGGCAGGACGGCGACGACCGGGACGTTGATCTTGCTGCGCCTCATCAGGTGCAGGATGTCCATGCCCGTGCTGTCATGGGTGTCCAGGCGAACGAGCACCAGGTCGGGAGGGGCTTGGGTCAAGGCCTTGGCCGCGTCCTTGAAAGTCTTCACCTCGGCGACGTCGTTCCCGTTGAGGCAGGCTCGCAACACGGTCCGTTCGGTAGCGTCGGGGCAGGCCAACACAACTCTGGCCACCTGGTTCTCCTTCCTTCCGTGGGAGCAAACTCCCTGTCCGGTGTTCTATACGTCAGGCAGGGCTTGGGAGTGCACGCTATTCACAGGCGGGTACTGCCATCCCTCGTCCGCGGGGCCCATCCGTCGGGCAAATACACCATCTATAGATTGTACACGCTATGGGGGCTGTTCGCCAGCCCTTCTGTGCTGAAACGGGGGCGCTTCAAGACTTATGCCTTGACCAACCCCATTTCCAGCAACTTTTCGGCGATCTGGATCGCGTTCAGGGCCGCACCCTTGCGCAGTTGGTCGCCGCAGACGAACATGCACAGGCCTCGGCCGTCGGGGACCGTCGGATCCATGCGGATCCGGCCGACCAGAACGTCGTCCTGGCCGCTGGCATCCAGCGGCATCGGAAAATAGTTCTTCTCGCGATCGTCCACGAGTTTGACACCCTCGCCGGCCGAGATCAGGTCTCGGGCCTGCTGTTCGGTGATGGCCTTGGTCAGCAGCAGGTTGATCGACTCACTGTGGGCCCGCAGTACCGGGACGCGGACGCAAGTCGGGCAGACCTTGATGTCCGGGTCGTGGAAGATCTTGCGGGTCTCGTTGACCATCTTGGTCTCTTCCTCATTGTAGCCGTCGGGGCCGACTTTGCTGTTGTGGCTGAACAGGTTGAAGGCGGTCGGGTGGGGCAGGACCTTCGGCTCCGCCTTGCCGCCGGCCAGCACAATCCGAGTCTGCTCCTGAAGTTCCAGCATGGCCTGGTATCCGGCGCCGCTGACGGCCTGGTAGGTGCTGACCACCACGCGCTGGATGCGGTTGGCCCTGTGAATCGGCCAGATCGGCACGAGCATGATGATCGTTGAGCAATTGGGGTTGGCGATGATCCCCTTGTGCTGGGCGATGTCCTTGGGGTTGATCTCCGGGACCACCAGCGGGACGTTCGGGTCCATTCGGAAGGCTGAGGAATTATCGACTACGACCGCCCCGGCCGCCGCGGCAATGGGGGCGAACTTCTTGCTGATCGATCCGCCGGCCGAGAAGAGGGCCAGGTCAACGCCCCTGAAGGAGGTCTCCGTCAGCTCCTCGACGGTGTGCTCTGCCCCGGCGAACTGGATCTTCTTGCCCTTGGAGCGCGCGGAGGCCAGCATCACGACATCCTTCATCGGAAGCTTGCGTTGCTGGAGAATGGCTATGAAGTCCTGGCCGACCGCCCCGGTCGCCCCTACGATGGCCACGCGTCTGAACATGCTGGGAAACCTCCTGGAACTCCCACGGTTCATGCCGTATTGACAGCCGGATGAGTATAGCCAACAGCCGCCTGGGGGCAAGCAGCCAGCCGTCGTTCGCCGGGAGTGCCCGACAGGTTGTCCGGGGGTGCCAGGCCGCCAGGCACACGTCGACAATCAACGGAGGCCCTGAGGTTGAATATTCCGGCCGCTTGGGCTAGGCTAATGGGGTTGCGGATGTAGCGGTGGCGGACAAGTCATTATTGGGACAGCGAGCGAACCTATATGGCCTGCGAATTCGACACGAGCAGTTGGGGGCACGCTTGCATAGTCGGCCTGCAATGGGGCGATGAAGGCAAAGGCAAGATCGTTGATCTGCTGACCGAGCAGTACGACTTGGCGGTCCGTTATAACGGCGGGGCGAATGCCGGCCATACCGTTCGGATCGGCCGGGAAAGGTTCGCGCTGCACCTGGTCCCCAGCGGCATCCTGCGGCCTAACGTCATCGCCGTCATAGGCACCGGTGTGGCCGTCGATCCGGAGGTGCTGGCCGGCGAAATCGAGGGCCTGCGCGGGCGGGGGGTGCGGATCGACCAGAACCTGCGCATCAGCGACCGGGCCCACGTGGTGATGCCGTACCACAAGATGGAGGATTCTCTGAGCGAGTCCGCCAGCGACGGGGCGGACAAGATCGGTACAACAGCCCGCGGCATCGGGCCGTGCTACGCCGACAAGATGTACCGCGGCACGGCCATACGAGTCGGAGACCTCTACAAACCCGACGTCTTCCGCCAGAAACTGGCGAGCATTGTCCAGAAGAAGAACATCCTGTTGAAGGCCCTGTTCGGCTGCGAGAAGGTACTGGATGCCGACGCCATGTACGCCCAGTACACGGGTCTTGCCGCGAGCCTCCGGCCGTTCATCTGCGATACGACGGCCCTGCTGAACGAGGCGATCCAGGATGGAAAACGAGTGCTGTTCGAGGCCGCGCAGGGTACGCTGCTGGATGTTGACCACGGGACGTTTCCGTTCGTGACCAGCAGCAACGCCAGCGCCTGCGGCTACGCGGCGGGGGCGGGCGTCTCGCCGCGGACGGTCAAGACCATCATCGGCGTGGTCAAGGCGTACACAACAAGGGTCGGAGGCGGGCCGTTCCCGACCGAACTGCGCGACGATACCGGGCAGTACATTCGCGACAGGGGTCATGAATACGGCACAACGACCGGACGGCCGCGACGCTGCGGCTGGTTCGACGCCTTCCTGGCCCGGTACTCCGCCGTGCTGTGCGGGGCGACGAACCTGGCGGTGATGCACTTGGATACCCTCGGCGGGCTGGATGAACTGAAGATGTGCGTCGGCTACGAAGTCCAGGGCAAGCGGCTGCGGCATTTCCCCAGCCAAGTCGAGGATCTCCAGGCGGCCAAGCCCGTCTACGAAACGCTGGAAGGCTGGCACGAGGACATCAGCGAAGCGACCTCGATGGACGACGTGCCGGCGCCGGCCCGGCGGTACGTCGCCAGGCTCGAGCAGGCCGTGGGCGTGCCGGTGATGATCGTGAGCGTCGGACCGGAGCGCCGCCAGACTCTGTTGGCTTCCACAGCGGCCCCGAGCCGTGCGTGACGAACGGCGGGTTCACAGTTACACGGATTGCCGTGCCCATGGAAATAACCCCGCAGACAGCCGACATTCTCAAGAATCTTGGCATTGCCCGGGAACAGCTGCCCCGGCATATCGCCATCATCATGGACGGCAACGGCCGCTGGGCCAGGCAGCGAGGCTGGCCCCGGGTCCTCGGCCACCAACAGGGCGCCAAGACAGTCGATACGATCACAACCGCCTGCGCGCGGCTGGGCATCGGGTACCTGACCCTGTACTCCTTCAGCATCGAGAACTGGCGCCGCCCGCGGGAAGAGATCGACGCCCTGATGCAGCTCCTCATGGATTACCTGGTCACCAAGCGGCCGACCATGATGGAGCACAACGTGCGTCTGGTGCACGTCGGCCGACGGGAGGGCCTGTCCCAGCAGGTGCTGGATACTTTTGATGAAACGATCCGGATAACCTCGGGCAACACGGGGCTGGCGTTGTGCCTGGCCCTGAACTACGGAAGCCGCACGGAGATCACCGACGCCGTCCGCCGGATCGCCGAACAGGTGCGTTCCGGGGCACTGCGGCCTGAGGACATCGAAGAGACGACGATCAGCCATTCGCTCTACACCGCGGGCATTCCCGACCCGGACCTGGTCATCCGCACGGCCGGGCAGATGCGGATCAGCAATTTCCTGCTCTGGCAGATCAGCTACGCGGAATTGTACGTGGCGGACGTGTTCTGGCCGGACTTTACCGAGCAGCACCTGCTGGCCGCGTTGCAGGAGTACGCACGGCGCGAGCGGCGTTTCGGCGGCGTGGGCTCACAGCCGGTTTCTACATAGGCCGGATCACGAAAGCCGCCCACCTGTAAGCTGCCACGAACAGACAGCCAACGACGATGAGGACGGCGCTGGCGGCAAAACAGATCCAGGAGACTTTCGACCGGGGATTGCGCCGTTCACCGGCACTGGCGTACGCGAACCAGAAAGCGGCGCCCGCCAGCACCAGGCTGATACCCGCGGCACCCAGAACCATCGGCGGCCGCCAGCTGGTCGCGGCGTAGACGAAATTCCGCTCCTCCCAGTTCCACCCATGCTTGGCCATCGCCCCCACGATCGCCCCCAACAACATCAGGACGGACAAGAGGACCAGCCACGTGCTGATCCTGACTTGCGTTTCCGGGTTTCTCAGACTCAGTGCCACGGGTCGTCACTCCGCTGTACGGGTCGATCTTGCCTCAGTCGGTTGCCGAGGAACCTGGTTGCCCGATGAGTGAGTATGCGGAAAGGAACGTCGTTTGGCAAGCCTTCTACGATCGGGCAGCGCGGGCGAACGCCGTTCCCAAGAGAACCATCTCGGCATTCGCGACACACGGGCTCGCATATCTCGCTATCGACCCCCGGCCCCGGGGCGCTTGCGGGCAACGGCCGGCGTCGGGATAGGCGGCAGTCCGCCCTGACGTGCCAGCTGTCGCAGTTTGTCGACTACGGCCGCCTTGGTATAGGACCTGCCCGTCCGTTCCTTCAGGCACAGCAGGAAGCATCGCATGGCCGGCTCGATCTGGGCGAGGGTCGCAACGGGCACTTGCGTGTCTCGATAGAGCTGAACGAGGGCTTCCTCATCCAACACGGGCCAGTCTAAGTCCTTGATGTGCAAAAAGTTATTAGACCCATCCCGCACCGCCAATGCCTCCTTGACCCTGGCTTGGCACTGCCTGACGTACTCCGGCGAAATGTCGATTCCGACGAAATGCCGGCCCAGCTTGGCGGCGGCGGCCAGCGTGGTGCCGGAACCGGCAAACGGGTCGAGGACCGTCTCGCCTTCGTTGCTGCTGGCACGGATGATGCGGGACAGGAGGGCCTCGGGCATCTGACAGCCGTGCCAGCCGGCCCGCTCCTTGAACGTACCGCATACGCGGGGGAACTCGTCCCAGGTGTCATCCGGAAGCCGGCCGAGAGGGTGCCCCCGGCGATCCTGGTAGACAGTGTGCCGGGCGGACGGGAAACGGATCTGCCGGTCGTTGAAGGTAAACTCCTTCGGGTCGCAAACAAAGTAGAAGATGTGCGTGTGCGAAAGGCAGAACTTTCTGCGGTTGTTCTGGCCGAAGGTGTAGTGCCAGATGATCCAGTTGCGCAGGGTCAGGTCCAGTTCCCGCCCGATCATCCGCACCTCGGCCGCATAGTGGTCGCCGATGGCGATGTAGAACGAACCGGTCGGTTTGAGGGCCCGCTTGCAGGCCGCCATCCACCGGCGGGTCCAGTCGACGTAGTGTTCGTAGGGCTTCTCGTCTTCGTAAACGTCGTAGGTATAGCCGATATTGAACGGCGGGTCCGCAAAGACCAGGTCCGCCCAGCCCGAGTCCCAGGCGTTCAGCAGATCAACCGAGTCGGCCAGGTAAACCGAGTCGGGCGTGAACGGCTGTCGTGAGGCGGCCGGATCGAGAGCGGGTCGCTGAATGTCAGCCTTTTCCTCGACGGCCTCGGGACGGGCGGTTTTGGGTGGCCGGCCTCTTTTCCTTTTGACGACGGCTTTGTCATTCATGTCTGTACGCGATCCATGCACGTATGGCTGCGCTGGGCAAACAGGCAGTCCAGCCCCCGACCGTACGGACCCAATCTCCGCCGGACAGATTGCCTGCCGTTTTCTCCCAGCACTGATAGAATCCGCCTGCGACTCCCAGGCGTTATTCGCCCGGGGGGCGCTGGGCCACTACTGCAACCCGCGCCGCGCGGGTATTGTACAGGCCCTGACCGGCCGGCGCAACACGTAGTGGACAGGTCAGGATCGGATCGGCCCTGAGGCCGGAATCCGCCTTGATGGCAAAGATCTGGCCGCAGAAAGGAGACCGTTGTGGTACGTGTGCCCCGTTCGCACGTGATGCCTGCTCTGTTTCTATTTGTGCCGCCCGCCGGTCGGGCGGATCAGTTGCTCAAGCGAACCGGGCTGGCGCCCCATTCAGGCTGAACGAGTACAACTTACGCTACATATTGACAGCCGGCGCCTTGGGGCAATAAATAATACGAACGCCAGGGTGTGGTCGTCGTCGCGATGGCCGCAGGAATACAGGTGGTCGGGCCGCCACCTACCGCGTATTACGCCTTATGCCGCTGACCCGTTACGGGGGTTGACTGCTTACCGCGGGTCTGCCTATGGCGAATCAGGCATGAGCTTAAGAGTGTGAGTCTCCGCGATGCCGATTACCGCTGCGGACCATCCCTCTTCGCAATTGCTGTGCCCTCCAAACGCGTTGGCCAGCGAACGCCTGGTTTACGGCGATCTCCTGCGAACGGCCGGGGCGCTTGCCGTGGTTCTGGTGCATGTGGCGCACGAAGGCACGCGACTTGAAGACTGGGTCGGCAAGCCGGAGTGGTGGTGGTGTGCCACCTTCGATGCGATGGGACGTTGGGCGGTGCCGGTATTCCTCATGCTCGGCGGCGCGATCTTCCTGCACGACTCTCGCCAGGAGCCCGCTGGCGACTTCTATCGCAAGCGACTTCTGCGGATAGGCATCCCTTACGTGTGTTGGTCCGTTTTCTTCCTTGGTTGGTATGTGTTCTTTCAGCAGCCTGTCTGGGAGCTCCCGCCGTTGAGCTGGAGCGATCTGGCCGAACGCCTGCTGGCAGGTGCCACAGCCAGCCACCTGCACTATCTGGGCGTTGTGCTGGGCCTTTACGCGTTCACACCGATGCTTCGTGTTTATACGCGGCACGCCTCGCACCAGCAAGTCTGCTGGGCTACCGGGGGCATCCTTGTGATTACCGTGCTGTCCGATGCCTTTGCCGCCATGCGAGGGGAGAACATCCTGCGGCACGCCCTGATCTTCAACCGCTTCGTGCCCTATCTGGGCTATTACCTCTTGGGCTTCTGCCTGCGGGATGTGCGGCCGACCCGCAAGATCTGCTTTGGGGCGGGGCTGGCCTACGTGGTTGCCGTAGCTGTCACGGTTGTTGGAACCCGGTACATGTTTCCCCGGTTTGGGGCTGAACATGGCGGGTTCTACTTCTACGGTCAACTGAGCCCAACCCGGACGTTGGTGGCGGCGGGCGTATTCATGTTGGCAAAGCTGATTGCCGAGCAAGTGCGACCCCTGACGCGTTTCAGTGCATTCTTTGCCAGTCTTACGCTGGGCATATACCTCGTGCATCCCGTATTCATGGATCTCCTGGCGTGGGCGGGCCTGTATGTCATGACGCCGAACGTCTGGGTAGGGCTGCCTTTGCGAGTAATGGCGGTATACCTGGTCAGCATGTCGGTCATATGGCTGGTGCGATTCCTGCCCGGCTCCCGGTATCTGGTTGGATGAGAACATGGTCCTCCAGCGAGCGATACTGTGTACGGGTTCAGCGTGAATTGGGCGCCAGCCCCGTTTGCTTAAGCAACTGATCCGCCCGACCGCCGGATTCGGCAGGTCGACCGTTGGCGCGTCCCTTCACATGCTGTGGCAAGTTTCCCACTCGGCAAAGGCGGGGCTGAAGTACTCCAGGCGGACCTTCTTGTATTCCTTCGTGCTGTAGACCTCCTGCATTTCCGCGATGCCGGCGGCGGCCTTCATGCGCTGGATCAGCGAACGGCAGTCGTCCTGGCTGCGGCGGTGGATCATCGCGTAGAGGTTGTAGGGCCAATCCGGGCAGGCCGGACGCTGATAGCAGTGAGTGACCTCTCGAAAGCCGGCCAGGACTGCGCCGACCTGTTCGACTCGCTCGGGCGGCACGCACCAGACCGTCATGCAATTGACGGTAAAGCCCGCCGCCCGGTGCCGCAGTACCGCGGCGTAGCGGCGCATCACGCCGCAGGCCCGAAACTGTTCGGCCATCGTCAGCATCTGGTCGACCGTCAGGCCGTGCCGGGCGGCAATCGCGTCGAACGGCCGCGGCTCGATCGGCAGATCCTCCTGAAGGGCCAGAACGGCCGCCTGGCTCCGCGGCGTAAGCTCAAAGCGCTTACAGGACGGCCGGGAGGCCGCCTCCGTGGCGTCTGGCGCCTTCTCGCCCGGTGTCTCCTCGTCGTCCTCTGCCAACGGCAGACTCACACCGATCTTGAAGACCCGGATGGCCGGCAGCAGGCGGTAGGAAGTCACCCCTGCCAGCCGGCTGAGCGCAGCGGCGGTCTTGTCCAGACCGAGCGTACTGTCCGGCGGCACGGCCAAGGTGAACCACAAGTTGTACGCGGCCGTCCGCAGATAATTGTGGGAGACGCCCGGGTGTTCGCTGATGACGGCCGCAGCGGCATCCGCCCGCTCCGGCGGCACCTTCGCGGCGACCAGGACCGACTCGTAGCCGAGGCTTCGCGTGTCGAAGATGGCCGAGATCCGACTGATCAGGCCCTCGTCGCGGATCCGCCGCAGCCGCCCAAGGACGTCCACCTCGCTCGACCCGATCCGGCCGGCAATCCGTTCGAAAGGCCGCGGGACCAGCGGAACATCCTGTTGGATCGCTTCGAGCAATCGCCGGTCGAGGTCACTGAGACTCGCCACGGGCGGTTCTCCTGAGAAACGCCAACCGGTAGATCGACTCGCCGCCCTGGCCGTAGCGAATAGCGAAGTTGGTCTGCACGGTCGGCAGGCCGGTTGCACCCTCCCGGTCGGCGAAATCCATCGGCTGCAATTCGGGCCTGTCCCCGGTCAGATCGCGTATGACCTCGAAGTACTCGGGATGGTCGGTCTGAATGTACCAGCGGCCGCCGGGTTTCAGCGCGCGGATGGCCGCCTCCACGAAGGCAGGCTGGAAGAGCCGTCGCTTGTGGTGCCTCTTCTTGGGCCAGGGGTCGGGATGATAGACGTGCAGGGCGTCGATCGAGGCCGGCGGTACCCGGTGGATGAACAGGTGGCCGGCATCGACGCTGAGCACGCGGACGTTGGTCAGGCCGCGGCGTGCGGCGCGGTCGGCCACGTACATGGCGAACTTGCCCACGTACTCGATGCCGAGGAAATTGTGCTCGGGTCGCCGGGCGGCCGCCTGGATCAGAAAGCCGCCCTTGCCCGAGCCGATCTCGACCTCGACCGGCCGGTCGTTTCCGAAAATGCCTGCGAAATCGACCCTTTCGGCGACTCGGCCGGGCGGCACCAGCAGGTCGCCGATCTCCAGACCGGCAGGGCCGGCCCGATCGAGGGTCTTGAACCTGACTCGTCCTCTGGACATGGTTACAATGGTAGCACGTATTCGTCATCCGTTGCAGGGCTGTTCTCTGTTGCGGCGCGGCATGCCGCTTGGAGCGTTACCAGAGACCGTGGGAAGAGCGAACTTTCGGGTCCGTTCGGCCGGCTGAGCCCAAAATGAACAGATTGTCGTGGCCCAATCGCGTGACCATCACTCGCATCCTGCTGATCGCGCCATTCGTGATCTGCCTGCTGCATCTGCAAGACCCGGCCTGGGAGGGCTGGGCCCGCTATGCCGCGCTGGGCATCTTCGCCCTCATGGCCTTCAGCGATGGAGTGGACGGATATCTGGCCCGCCGCTTGCGGCAGCGGACGCAACTGGGGGCGTTTTTGGACCCCATGGCCGACAAGGTGCTGATCACCTGTGCGATGATCATGTTGGGCTACTCGGGCACCGCGATGCCCGGCAAGAAGATCCCTGATATCGTTGTGGTGACCGCCGTCGGGAAGGACTTCGTCATTGTCGTGGGGTTCATGATCGTCTTCTTCCTGACCGGTCAGGCCGTGGTCCAGGCGAGGCCCTCCGGCAAGGTGTGCACGGCCGTGCAGTTGCTGACGGTGCTGTCGGTGCTGCTATGGCCGGATCTGCCCCGCTGGTTGAACTACCTGCCCGATACGTTGTGGTGGCTGTCGGTGGTGCTTGCGGTCATCGCGGCGCTGGATTATGTCCGAGTGGGTGGGCGGCTCCTCAATTCCCAGGGGGCGGTCAGACAGGCGTGAACGGCAGGGGACAGGGCACAGGTCACAGGGGACAGCGGTCAACCGGACCCAGAGACACGGAGACGCGGGGACGCAGAGACGCAATGGCTGAGCACTCGGCCTTTCTCCGGGCAAGTGTTCTTCGGCCATACTTGAGGGTGTCCCTCTGCGGCTTTTCGGTTGCGCAACGTGATTCAGGGCGGCGCAACGTGTTGGCGAGAATTGATGTCCGCTATTGGCCCTGTGCCAACAGGGCTGAGTTTGCTAGAATTGGCAGGGTGCTTTTGCGAGGCCGTGCGTCCCGGAGGATAGGCGGTGAACGAGTTGTTCAGCCCGGTCGAGGAATTGATCGCCGAGATTCGAGCCGGCCGGATGGTCATCATCACCGATGACGCCGACCGCGAGAATGAAGGCGACTTCATCTGCGCCGCCGAAAAGGTCACGTCGGAGACGGTGAACTTCATGCTGCGGCACGGCCGGGGTCTGCTTTGCGTGCCGCTGCCCCAGCGGCGGTGCCGCGAGCTGATGCTTCCGCCGCAGACGCTGGACAACCAGGCTACGTTCGGAACCGCCTTCACTGTCTCGGTCGACGGTCATCCCCGTCACGGCGTGACCACCGGCGTCTCCGCGACCGACCGCGCGACGACCATCCACCTGCTGGCGGACGAACGGACCACGCCCGGCGACCTGGTCCGGCCGGGGCACATCCAGCCGATCGCCGCCCGCGAGGGGGGCGTGCTGGTGCGGGCCGGGCACACGGAGGCCTCGGTGGACCTGGCGCGGATGGCGGGCCTGACGCCGGCGGCCGTGCTGATCGAGATCATGAACGAGGACGGGTCGATGGCCCGGCTGCCGCAGCTCGAAGGGATCGCCCGCGAGCACGGCCTGAAGATGGGCACGGTCGCCTCGATCATCGAGTACCGCCAGCGCCGGGAGAAGTTGATCGAGCGGCTGGAGCGGATCCCGATGCCCACCCGCTACGGCGATTTCACGCTCATCGCCTACAAGTCGATGGTCGACGCGGAGCCGCATCTGGCGTTGTGCTACGGCGGCATCGGCGACCTGGACGAGCAGGGCCAGCCGATCCCGCACGAAGAGCCGGTGCTGGTCCGCGTGCACAGCGAATGCCTGACGGGCGACATCTTCGGGTCGCTACGCTGCGACTGCGGCGAGCAGCTGCACGCGGCGATGCAGCGGATCGTGGCCGAAGGCAAGGGGGCGGTCGTCTATCTCCGGCAGGAGGGCCGGGGCATCGGCCTGATGCACAAGCTTCAGGCGTACCGGCTTCAGGACCAGGGGCTCGATACGGTCGAGGCCAACCTCCATCTGGGCTTCCCGGCCGACAAGCGGGACTACGGCATCGGCGCGCAGATTCTCCACGACCTTGGGCTCAGGCGTCTGCGGATCCTGACGAACAACCAGAAGAAGATCAGCCGGCTGAAGGTCTACGGCATCGACGTGGTCGAGCAGATTCCGCTGCAGGTCCCGTCAAACCCGCACAATCGCCGCTACCTGGCGACGAAGAAGGCGAAGTTGGGCCACCAGCTGGTGGACCTGTAACCGTCCTGCCTGCGTCCGGATGAGGACGGCGGCCGCGGAGGCGGATTCCTCCGGTCTGTGCCGCCTGAGTCTTCAGGGGCACGTGACCGCCGACCTCTGCGTCTGCCCGGCAGACGGCGTGCCCTATTGCCCGTCGCACCGCTTCTCGTCGGGGGCGCCTTGCGACTCCTGCGACTGGCCCAGCCAGCCGCGGGCCGTACGAATGGTCCAGCGGGTCTGCGGCCATCTGCGCTCCACGCCACGGATCAAGCGACTGAACACCGCAATGTCATCGGCCAGCAGCAACACGCCCAGCGCGATGAAAATCCAGCCCGGCAGGCCCGGCAGGATGATGCCGGCCACTCCGAGAAGGATGCAGAGCCAGCCGATCAACTGCCGCACGATCCATAGACAAACTCGCCAAATGGGTCTCATAGGAAGAGTCTGCAAGCCCCTGTGGGGAACCGAGCCCCGCGCCGTCGGGACTGACCACTACTGCTCCTCAATGACGTCGATGTTCTGACCGGTATCCTTTTCCAGTTCCTTGAGGATTTCGACCGCCTTGGGCCGGTCGCCCTGGCGGACCAGGATCTTCATCTGTGTGAGGCGACTGGCCCCCAGTCCCCAGAGGGCGGCCGCGTTCTCGCCGTCTATGATGCACGGGATCCCCTCGGCCTCCAGGGTCTGCCGCATCAGCTCGGCATGCTGGTACTGCCCGACCCGGCACAGAATGACCAGGGGTTCGTCCGCCTGCGGTCTTTCGGGCTGGCTGTCTGCCATGATCGTCTCCTTGGCACCATGACGGTCAAAAACCTGCACGGTCTTCCACCCCATTCTAGACGACCCTGTCTTCATGCGAAAGCAGCCACGTGCCGGATCCGCCCCGCAACGCCGCATGTTCGTCCGGCAGACATGCCCACGATCGCGCCACCAGGCGGGACGGCGATTTTGCGCTGCCGGCGAACATCAACCGGCTCCATATGGCCGTCGGGATCGATCTGGATGACGCGCTGCACCGCGGCCGCCAGGGTCCGCGGGTCAACCGTCTGCCCCTGCCACGATCGGTTCGGTACGATCAGGCCGAACGTCGCGAAGGCCAGCCGCTCCAGCAGTGTCGCGGCCAGGTCGGTCAGAACGGGCGAGTTGGCCGGGTGGGCCGGCGGAACCCCGGACAGGAGCACTTGGCAGATCAACCTGTCTGTGCGGCCCTGTCTCCGGAACCACTCGCCTCGGAACGCGCCTGGGTCGATGCGAACCTTCGGGGCCGGGTGTCCCGGCCGCGGCCAACCGCAGAGGCCCCGCCGCACGATCGCCTCGCGCTGCCGGTCCGGCACGAGAATCATGGTCTGCCGCCGTCGGCCGACCCGCAGGTCGATCCGGCCCAGCAAGGAACCGCCAGCCAAGTCGCATGGCGGGGCCGCAACAGCCGAGGGACAGCCTCGCCAGTTCCGCGGTTCTGCGATGGGCCAGGCCAGCAGGCGCATCCGCTCCAACAGCATCCCGCCGATCGGTTCGCCGCGCATCGCCGCGACGGCGACCTGCTTGAGCCATAGCAGCAGTCCGTATACCGCCGGCCAGTCGGCCTCCGCAAAACCGGTGCGGATGTGCAGCACACCTCGATGCGTGAGCAGGGGTAGGTGCCCGCCCGGCAGCAGCCAGATCGGGGGCCAGTTGCCCTCACCGCGAACACGGGCCCGGACCGACAGATCCTCCAGCACGTCATAGTACTGCCGCCCCAGCTCGACCAGGTCGGCCAGCACGCCTTCGTAATGCGTCGGCGGGGCCGAGAACTGGCCGAGAGTGACCGTCTCGCGTCCGAGGGCCGACCGCCAGATCAGGTCGAAGATCCGTGGAACGTCCTGGCCGGCGCCTGGGGCCTCCAGCCCGTCCGGGTCCATCGCAAACAGCGCGCCGCTCCTGCCCTGCCGATACAGGGCAAGCGGGCGGTTGTCGATCTCCCGCCGGCCGCAGTCGGTGACAATGGCGGGCCGGATGCCCATTTCGTCGAGCCTCGCCTGCGTCCGCTTTGGGATCGCCAGGAAGCGGTGCGCGAAGCTGTCCCGGCCGCCGCTCCAGGCGTAGGGGATGGTGTCAACCAGGGCAAAGCCCCGGACGTGGTGCCCGGGCAGAACGATCTTTCCGCATGGCATGTCCAGGCCCGAGATGCGGTCCTGCAACCGAATGCCGCGCAGGCCGGCGCGACCGGCGCTGCCTGCGAAAGTGGCCAGAGAGGCGATCACGATCGCACGATCCGACCAGGCCAGCAGGCCGGGTAGTCGCGGGGCGCGACCGGCCGGCAGGTCGATGACGACAGCCGGCTCGACGTTCCCCCGCAGCCGACCCCCTGCCTGGCAGGGGGCTTGTGGCCCGGCGCCACGCCCTCCCGGCGGCCAGGCAGGCTCGTTCCGCAACCAATTCCTGTGCGCAAGGTGAGCGGTCCAGCGCCGCAATTCACAGGGCGCAACCCGCTGAACGTTTGCCGGTCCGAAGACCTTCCGCAGCCAGGCGAGCAGCGGGCGGTCGTCCCTGCGGCCGTCGCAGAGAACAACACGGGTGGGCAGGCACGGCGGGGGCCGTCGCCAAGGCTCCGGCGGTGCGGCCAACGGGTGACCGGTCAGGAGCTGGTCGCCGCATTCGACCAGACGGACGCGCTGCACGACGATCGCTCTGCAAGCGCGAAAGCGCAGGCAGATCCGCAGGCGGCCGGTGCCGCCTGGACACTGGAAGTAGGCCCGATGGATGATGGGGGCGTCCCCGCCGACCTCCACGACAGGCGGCTCATACCACCGGATTTCCTCGTCGGCCCTCAGGCTCGCGAACCGCATTCGAATCGAGCCGGCCAGCCGGCGTCCGTCGTGCCCGGCCAACGGTTCGGCGTGAACGTCGAGCCTGTATCGCTGATTGGGCCAGGCGCGGACCGTCTGCGACAGCTCGACGTGGCCAAGGCCGGTCGGGCCCAGGAGCGCTCCAGTCGGCCAGGAGCGGAGGACGCCGATGGTACAATGGTGGAATCGAGCCTCCCATCCGGGGACGGCCCCGCGGCGAGGCCGCAGGCGACCGTTGGTCAGCAGGTCATCCGCCGGTTCGATGATGGGTCTGGCCCGCAGGGCATTCACCATGGGATCAGGCCAACACGGTGTTGAGGAATTGGATGCCCGCGCGGATATCGCCGACGCGGTCGGCCCCGGCCTCCCGTTCAATGACCAGCGGGCCCTTGTAGCCGCGGGCCTTGAGGGTCCGGATGACCTCGGCCAGGCGAGCCTGTCCCTGGCCCAGCGGCACTTCCCGGCCCCACTTGACGCCCGGCTGGTCGGAGGCGATGGCGTCCTTGCAGTGCATGTGAGCGATATGCGGGGCGAGCTTGGCCGCGGCCTCGACGGGGTCGCCGATCCCGTAGAGGATTACGTTGCCGGGGTCGAAGTTGACCTTGATGTTCGATCGGCCGACGTCGGCGATGAATTGCAGCAGCACGTCGGCCGGCTCCTGGCCGGTCTCCATGGTCAAAGTGACGTTCTTCTCGGCCAGGCAATCGGCGATCGTCCGCATGCGCTCTCGCATGGTGCGGTAGGCGGGCGAGGCGATCTCGTGCGGGACGAAGCCGATGTGCGTGGTCACCATCGCCACGCCCAGGCCGGCCGTAATGTCGCGCACCCTCAGGGTCCGCTCGTATCGCTGCGGCCACTCGGCGTCCGGGACATAGCCGCCGGTCCTGGCGATACTGGCGATGCTGGAATAGTCCTCGCCGGCAAAGCCCACGCACGTGGCGGAGACCTCGATGCCGCCGGCCTTGACCGCGGCGATGGTGGCCTGAGTGTCCGCGAGGTGCTGTTCGCTGAAGAAACCCAGCTGGATGAGGTTCAGGCCCAGCTGCTCTCGGCACGCCTTGAGCGCTTCCGGGACAGTGGGGGCCTTCAGAGACCAGCTGCACACACCGATCTGTAGCGGCTTCACGTGGTACCTCCTGCCAGACATAGTCCTGACTTCACCGACCGCGCAGCAGGCTACGCTTTGAGACGACTTCAGGCAAGCCCGCGGTCGTCTGCGGGCGAGAAACGGGTGCGTGAGAGTTTACGCGCCCCCCGGGTGCCCCGCCCACGCTGTGCTTGCCCCGAGCGAAGTCGAAGGGTGCGGACGTGCCGCTGTTGCAGGGGCTTGCAGCGACGGCCCGCCGATCTTGGCACGCACCCGCCAGAGACATGCTTCGTTGGGCCGCGGGCACGGCCCGCCCCAGGCCTACTCCGGGCTCCACGCCCATGCCCAGGCCAGATAGGCACACGTGGGGACGAACCATCCGATCGCCAGAATCTTCATCGCCTTGCCGAGCCGGCCGTGCCTCGCGTAGTTGAACGCGACGTGGTTGAAAATCAACAGGAGGGCGACGAATATGCCCACTACTTCGGGTACGGGTCGCCGACGCGGATCATCTCCACCAGCACGTACGTGTACCATGCCAGCAGACCGACAAGCAGCACGAAGACACCATGGACCCAAAGACGCCTGCGGTCCGCCAGTGCATCGCGGAACATGGCTCGTCTCCTGATCCGGCCGAACGATGTTCAGGATTCTGTCACCATACCGCCGGCCCGACACGTTTTCCAGTTGAGCGACTCCCCTGTGCCGGCCCGCACGTCAAGCGTCTGCTGCCGGGCCCGCCGGCGGAGCTGGCCGCAGGCTGCATCGGCCTGCACGCCGCGACTCTTGCGGACCTTGGTCCGCACGCCGGCCTTACGCAGGACCTCCTGGAAGGCGTACACCTGCTCGACGCCCGGCCGCTGGTACTCCAGCCCCTCCACCGGGTTGAACGGGATCAGATTCACGCTGCAGCGGAGCGTCCGGGCCAGCTTCGCCAGCTGGTTGGCTTGCGTCATGTGATCGTTCACGCCCGCCAGCAGGACGTACTCCAGCGTGATCTCCCGGCCGGTGATGTCGAAGTAGTACCGGGCGGCGTCGAAGATCTGGTTGATCGTAACGCGTGACGCCGCGGGGACCAGTCGCCGGCGGAGGGCGTCAGTCGGGGCGTGCAGCGAGATGGCCAGGTTGATCTGAAGGTTGTGGTCGGCCAGCTGGCGGATCCGCTCCGGGATGCCGACCGTGCTGACGGTGATGTGTCGGGCGCCAAGGCCGAAGCCCCATCTCTCATTTATGGTATAGATCGCCTCGACGGTAGCGTCGAAGTTGGCCAGCGGCTCGCCCATGCCCATGATGACCACGTGGGTCATGCGCTTGTCGGGGCCCACGGCCACCTGGAGG
>Ga0315298_1005453_pt1 | contig 18070 bp, 16 predicted proteins | sample WHS_1_MG_FD_203077 | JGI IMG/M metagenome (GOLD analysis project Ga0315298, IMG submission 203077) | Extremophilic microbial mat communities from Washburn Hot Springs, YNP, Wyoming, USA - WHS_1_MG | ecosystem: Environmental > Aquatic > Thermal springs > Hot (42-90C) | place: USA: Wyoming...
TTTAAGAAGAGGATAGCAGATCTATATAGGTATGTCAAGGAAAAAAATACATACTTCATTGAATTTATTCCTTACCATTTTTTCTTTGAAATTCCAAATGGTTCCCCAAAAGTGAAGGGGGGCAAGGTTTTTGGCCTGACCTTCTAACAGTTTTAATATTTCTGGCCAGCAGGAAACAGGCGGGAGGGGGAGAGCCTTTCCCCCTCCCGCCTTAATTAAGCTGGAATTTAAAAACTGATCGACGGTCAGGTTTTTGGCTCTTATCCTCTTACTGAGGAGGTAAACATTTCTCTCCAGTTCTTATTAAAAATTAGGTATATAATAAATAATCGAACTCAAAATAATGGAACCAAATTAAAAGCCCATTTGCTCTAATAAACTCGCCTAAATTATAAAGATGAAAATTACAAGTAATAATATCCTCCAATTTTGGGCTCTTAATATTATCCTGTTGTTTGGATTTGCTTGCGCCACTCCTTTGACCTTTCTGGCACCTAATTATGCTTCTATTAAACCCGCCTGCATTGCTGTCTTGCCAGCCATAAACGAAACCGCCGATGCGGATGCGCCTAATGTTTTCCGCATCTTAGCCATGGCCGAACTGGCCGATAAAGGATATAAGTTGATCGATATAGATCGAATAGATGAAGCTTTAAAGCAAAAAGGTATTTATGAAGGGGGCCAAATCGAAGCCTTAACTGCCCAGGAAATTGGGAAATTAGTTGGCGCTGATGGTCTTCTATACATTCGGGTTATGAGTTTTGGCCGACAAATAGGTGTGCATTTAAGGATGGAAGGAAGCTTTACTCTTGTGGACGCCAAAACCGGCGAAAAAATCTGGTATTCTGAACTAAGCGCCAGCGATGATATTGTTTTAGAAGGGGGTATGGTTTTGTTGGGAGCAGAACTAATGGCTGGAAAGGATAAGCAAAAAAAGGCCACGGCAGCCTACTTAGCTTATCGGAAAGCGCGGATTGACCGGGCTGTGATTAAATTCCGCGCCCATCCTTTACGTCAACAAATATTTCAATATATAAAAGTTGACATGGATAAAATTCCCCTCTTAGATGACTTCTTCTCGCGCAATTTCCGAACTTTGCCCTCTGCTTGATAATTATAAAAATAGGACTAATGACCGGCTAACCGTTTTAATTTTCAATACCCCATGAGCCAGAACAGGAATTTCCTGCACTCCTTGGCGCTATAAATTTAAATTAAAAATTGAAGGTGGGCAAAGAAAATAGGACTGACCTTCTAACAGTTTTAATATTTCTCTCCAGCAGGAAACAGGCGGGAGGGGGAGAGCCTTTCCCTCTCCCGCCTTAATTAAGCTGGAATTTAAAAACTGATCGCCGGTCAGAAAATAGGACTATTGACTTTCGCTGGAGGAAGAGCAAAAATTAAAAATATAGGAGAAATGGGCATGGAGAGATTTAATGCCAAATACCTCGTCTTCATCCTTTGCTTCTTTATGCTTATTTTTGCCCAAAAAACCATAGGAGGTGGCCTCATGGAAATTTCTTCAGCAGCCTTTAAGGATGGAGATAAAATTCCCATCCAATATGTAATGCCTGGAGCGGGGGGCAAAAATATTTCTCTTCCGCTCTCTTGGAAGAATGTCCCGGCCGGGACAAAATCATTTGCCCTATCCATGGTTGATCCGCATCCTGTAGCTCAAAACTGGGTGCACTGGCTGGTAATTAATATTCCGGCCTCCGTGAACTCCCTTGCTGAGGGAGCTTCCCCCAAGAAAATGCCCCCAGGCTCTATAGAACTAAAAAATTCTTTTGGGAACATTGGGTATGGCGGACCCCAGCCGCCCAAAGGAACAGGCGATCATCCCTATGTAATTACTATCTATGCGCTAAACGTAGAAAAGATAGAGTTGAGCATAAATGCCACGCTTGCCCAATTTAAAAAGGCTATTGAAGGCAAAGTCATAGAATCAGCCACCATCACCGGCAAGTATGGTCGCTAATTTCATAAAAGAAAATGAGCATTGCCGATCGTTATCAAGAAAGGTATCAAGCCGGCGATACTCCTTGGGATGTAGGCAGACCTGATTTCAATCTCATTCAAGTAGTGACTACCAGGCCTATTCATCTCTGTAAAGCATTGGATATCGGTTGCGGAACGGGGGACAATTCTATTTGGCTGGCTCAGAAAAATTTCGACGTTATCGGCCTCGATACTTCTGAAATTGCTATAAAGAAGGCTATAGAGAAGGCTGCTGGGGCTAAAGTTAAATGCACCTTCAAGTTAGTTAATTTTCTTACCAGCACTATTGAAGAAGCGCCCTTTGGCTTTGTTTTTGATAGAGGTTGCTTTCATTCTTTAAGTGGCGAGGAAGAACGGAGACGCTTTGCCGAAAAGGTAGCTGCCCATTTAGAAAAAGATGGACTGTGGTTAAGTATTTTGGGCAATGCTGATGAAAAAAGACTCGCCCCAGGTCCGCCTCAGCGGACAGCCAGAGATATTGTGAATTCGGTAGAACCTTATTTCGAAATCCTTGCGCTCGTCTCCAGTTATTTTGAATCCAATCACCCTAATCCACCCCGAGCTTGGGTTTGTTTGGCCCGCAAGAGATCTTCCTCATTTGAAGGATAACATCTCTAATGGTTGGTCTAAAAGTAGTAACCTGCCAAAAGCAGTACCTTTATTAGAATCTTTTACTTCATAAATATAAATTTTTCGCAGAAGAGATTTATAGGCTAATCATTTTGAAAACCAAAAGGCAAGATCATATTTGAATACTTTAGTTTTATACCTCCGCCTTCAAAAGTAATTTTATAACAAACTATTTGACTTTCACTCATTAGGCAATTTATATTTTTTATAGCTGTAAAAAATAAACTAATTCAAAAGAAGGAGGAATTTAAATGACCAAGAAGCTTTCGTCGTCTATTCTGAGTCGACGTGATTTTATTAAAGGAAGTAGCATAGGCGCTGGTGCTTTAGCCTTGGGAGCTCTTTCGAGCTCAAAGGCAGAAGCAAAAACAAAAATCCCTCGAAAGTGGGATATTGAAACAGATGTGCTTATCATAGGGTTTGGTGGGGCTGGAGCATGCGCCGCCATTGAAGCTCATGACGCCGGAGCTAAAGTAGTTATCTTGGAGAAACAGCCCGAAGCTACTCATTTTTCAAATACCCGAATGTCAGGGGGCATCTTCCATAGCCCAGATCCTACAGGCAATCGAAATGCTCTCATAGAATATGCTCGGGCCATGTTCAGTGGCGAAAACCTTTCCTGGAAACTTGAAGGGGAACAACCCGATGTTGCTGAAGAATTAGCTAAAGCATTTGCCGAATATGCCCCACAGAATTTAGAATTCATGCAAAAGTTAGATCCTGATTTTAAAGCTATCGCTCGGGGAGCAGCTGCTTTCCCTGATTTTCCTGGATCGAAAGAATCTAAATACCGAACTGTTCGCAGCACATATACTGGAAAAATGACTTATGAATATCCCACACGCAATCTTCCTAAAAATGAAAAAATGGCTGGAGAAGCTTTTTTCACTTGTCTAAAAGTTGGAATCGAAAAGCGTAAGATCAAAGTTCTTTATGAGACTCCAGCTCAAGAATTGATTATCAACGATAAAGGAGAAATTATCGGAGCCATAGCTCGCCAGGGAAATAAAAAAATAGCTTGTAAAGCACGACGGGCTGTGGTTCTTACCTCTGGAGGATATGAATACAACCTTGCCATGCGTCGAGCTTTTCTTGAAGGTCCTGGAGTGGAAGGTTGGGCTTTTTATGGAACACCCGAAAACACCGGGGATGGAATTGAAATGGCCATTAAAGCTGGAGCAGCTTTGGCCAAAGTTGGCAAAGCGGCCTCACGTATAATAACTGCTGTTCCCATTCGCCATCATGGTTTGAAGATGGGATTGATTACTGATTCTGTTGGATCTCCCAATTCCATTGTAGTAGACAATTACGGCAACCGCTATGCTGCTGAAACCCTCATTACTGATGATCCCAGCCGATATTTTTTCTATAAAGAAGCAGTGAAATTCGATATTCAAAAATTGGTTTATCCTCGCGTTCCCAGTTGGATGGTTTTTGATGAAACGATGCGCACCCGCACCACAATAACTTATTTAGCTATTTCTGTAGCTGGCTTTGGTTTTGTACCATGGACCAAAGACAATTCTGATGCTATCGCGCGTGGCTGGATTATGAAAGCAGATACTATTGGCGAGCTCGCAGAGAAAATTAAAACTCATCCAGAAAACCGAAAAATGATGGACCCCGAAAAACTCATTAAAACAGTTAGCCGATTCAACGAATTTTGTACCAAAGGAAAGGATGAAGAATTTGGCCGGCGCCCTGCCACTCTCGCTCCTATAGATAAGCCTCCTTATTATGCTCTACCCCTTTATCCCGGCGGTCCCAATACTAAAGGTGGCATAGCGGCCAATGCTAGAAGGGAAGTTCTTAATTGGAAGGGAGAACCTATTCCTCGCCTTTATACCGCTGGAGAAATATCTTCTGCTTTTAAATTCGTTTATCAAGGCGGAGGAAACCTTACAGAATGTATTGTTTTTGGAAGGATTGCTGGAAAAAATGCAGCCTCTTTAAAACCATGGGATAAAGCCGTCAAATCTTAATTAAATAATGAAAGCGTAGAGGGAGAAAATTTTTTTCCCTTTACGCAATTTTAATTTTTAGAATAATTGAAAAAATTATGAAAGGCGAAAAACATCTAATTAAGATTGGCTTTCTCCTACCCCCTCCGTCTGAGGTAGATGTTGGAAAAGAAATGAAACTACAAATACAGGGGTGCTGTTTTGAGGGATGTAGCCTTTTGGGGAAAAGGATTAGAATTTTGAGAGATGATGGATTTTTGGTCCATGAAGCTGAGTTTTCCCATAATAATAAAGAAACTTATATTACAGACGAATTTATTATCAGGGCACCTCTCCACCCCGGGAAATATAACTGGTTAATCGCCTTACCAGGAGAGAAAAGTAATAATGGAGAACATGCCGAAAGCAGATATCCTTTTACTTTTCAGGCGGTACCTCATCGTCTTAGCTTAGCTGTGTGGGACATTCCATATCCGATTGTTAGTAGCTCGCCTTTTTTTATTAAAGCTGGTGCTAAATGTTCTAGCAATTGCTTTTTAGCAGGTCAAGAAATTTTTTTCTATAACCATCAAGGGGAACTCATGGGTTCAAGTCGGCTTGGGGACACTCCTTGGCCTGATTCACAATCTCTCTTTTGGTGCGAAATGAGACTGACTGCCCCTCCTATTGAGGAATATTTTGTTTGGGAGGCAAGGCTCATTCCAAAAAGTCTGGATTTTGCCCATTCGGAAGGCCATTTCAGTTTTAGTTTTCATACTACTTCTTCAGCAGGTAAGAAAATAACAATTCAAGTATTTGATTCTGAAAATAAGGAACCAATTGAAAATGCATTTGTCACCATAGGTTCTTACCGGGGCTATACCAATGCCGCAGGAATAATCAATTTCAGTTTGCCCCCTAAGGATTATTTTTTTTCTGTTTTTAAGCAGGGTTATGAAATTTTAGAAAAGATTATAAAAATCTCTGAGAATTCTTCACTTACTGTAGAGCTTGAACCAGCTATCCCTTTATTCTGAAAACTTTTAATAAATTAGAAACAAAGTGGAAAAAGTAAGCCAAATGAAAAAATACATTAAGAAAAATGAAATAGCTTTGTTCATCCTTTTTGGGCTAATTTTTTATGGCTTTTGGCCTTTAGCGGGAGCAGAGAATCTTCTTCTGGAAGAGAAGCATAAAAAAGCTGGTCTTGATTGTGCTCAATGTCATCAAGAAGACCCTCCGACAAAAAAGGTTGAAGCAATGGTTTGTTTAACATGCCACGGAGATTACAAAGAGCTGGCGGGAAAGACTGAAAAAATAGAGCCCAATCCCCATGACTCACATGAAGGGCCGATCTCATGTGATAAATGCCATAATAATCACAAGGTTTCCCAAAATTACTGCGCCCAATGTCATACTTTTTCTTTCAAAGTGCCTTGAAATGAGATACCATCTGGGAGAAATGATTTTGAGACGGTTGTAACCTTTGTATATTATCTTATTTTGAAAAGCAACGCGACAGAACAGAATAGTAGCTTAAGAGATATTGCCTCATAATTTTAACCAACTTGGCTTTAATTTAATAAAAAGGGGGGTAGTACCTTTTCTTTCTAACACCTTATTAATATTATTGGTGCCTGGGGCCGGAATCGAACCGGCACGGTCGTTGCCGACCGAGGGATTTTAAGTCCCTAAACTGATGCTTTTAAAGCCCTTGATATTGGCTCGGTTTTCTCGCAACAGGGCTAAATTATTTAAAAATCTGTTTTCTATCCTTTTCAGTCTATTCTATCTATTTTACTCTTTTTGCGCTATTTTTATCACATTTTTATCACACTGAAGAATAGGGAGTCAGGATCCCATCAATTTTCCCCTTTTGCTGACCATAAAATTATTTGTCCCCCAAAAATCATTCATTTTTATATGAAGCTGAATCGAGTTCAAAGAGACAGAATTCTTGATGGACATTTTATATTTATTAAATAAAAGGCTATTGACAAAAACCAAGGAATTAATTATTAATCTATTAAAATAAAATTTGATTTTTAATAAATGTCAAAAAAAATCGATTTAATAAGTAGCCTAATTCTATTTTTTCTGGGCCTAGTTATCTTCTTGAAATCGCTTACCTACCCAATTGGCTCTTTTCGATCTCCAGGAGGCGGGCTTTTTCCTTTATTGGGATCTCTTTGTTTAATTACTCTTTCTATAATCATGGGAATTCAGACTTTTTTAAGAACAGAAGAATTAAAATCTGGGAAAGATCATTTTTTTTCAAGTAAGGAAGCTCCCAAGAGAATTTTTTTGGGATTCCTAGCCTTGGTAGGTTTTAGATATTTGCTCCCCATAGTTGGTTTCGGACCTGCAACATTTTTATTTATCTTCTATTTAACAAAATTTTTGGGAAATTATAACTGGAAAATTAGCAGCATTTTTGCGGGGAGCACCGCTATTTGCGCTTATTACTTATTTCAGGTATGGCTTAGAATTCCGATGCCACCTGCGATTTTAAAATTTTAATCATGGAAGTTTTTCAAAGCATATTACTCGGATTTCAAGTTGCTTTAACTCCTTTGAATTTGTCACTATGCTTGGTGGGGTGCTTAATTGGCACTCTTATCGGTGTTCTTCCGGGAATTGGCCCGGCAGCAACTATAGCCCTTCTATTGCCAGTTACTTTTGCCCTTCCTCCAGCTACGGCAATAATCATGTTATCTGGCATATTTTACGGTGCTATGTACGGAGGTTCAACTACAGCTATTCTGGTCAATATACCAGGGGAGGCAGCTGCAGCCATAACATGTATTGACGGGTATCAAATGGCTAGACAAGGAAGAGCTGGTCCTGCTTTGGGGATCGCTGCGTTCGGTTCTTTTATTGCTGGCACAGTGGGGGTTTTTTTCTTGATGATAGTTGCTCCTCCAGTGGCAGAATTTGCCTTAAAATTCGGACCACCAGAGATTTTTTCGATTATGGTTTTTGGCTTAACTATCCTGAGTTATCTTAGCTCAGGATCTTTAATAAAAGCTTTTATGATGGCTTTAATTGGCCTATTTATCGGAATGGTTGGCATTGATATTTCTGGGGTATTCCGCTTCACTTTTGGCATTCCGGATTTTTATGATGGCATAGGTCTAGTACCTCTATTAATGGGTTTATTCGGAATAGCTGAAGTTTTAACCAATCTAGAGCAACCAATTATTCGCCAAGTTTTTGAGTCTAAGATTAAAGGCCTTCTGCCAAATCGAGAAGATTGGCGAGCGTCAATAAAACCTATATTTAGAGGAACACTGATAGGTTTTTTAATGGGCGTGATTCCTGGGCCCAGCAATACCATTTCCTCTTTTGTTTCTTATGCCATGGAAAAAAGGCTATCTAAAAATCCAGAACGATTTGGAAAAGGAACTATAGAAGGAGTAGCTGGACCGGAATCGGCAAATAACTCGGCTTGCGCCGGAAATTTTATCCCGGTTTTGACTTTAGGAATTCCTACCAGTGCAGTTATGGCTGTAATTGTGGGAGCTTTTATTATTCATGGCGTAACTCCAGGGCCATTATTAATAAAAAATAATCCAGACATTTTTTGGGGAACTATCGCCAGTATGTATATAGGAAATATTATGCTATTAGTTCTAAATCTTCCTTTAATCAGCATTTGGGTAAAAGTATTAAAAATCCCTTATGGTATCCTTTTTCCTCTTATCTTTCTTTTTTGTTTTGTAGGTGCCTATGCGAATAACAATAGCTTAATGGAACTAAATGTTATGATATTTTTCGGGCTTGTGGGTTACCTTATGAAAAAAACTGGTTTTGAACCAGCTCCTTTAGTTATGGCCTATATTCTCTGTCCGTTTATGGAAGAAGCTTTTCGACAGTCGTTATTAAAATCTCATGGAGATCTAACAATTTTTATTTCTCGTCCTATTTCTGCTACTATTCTTATTATGGCCTTTCTGTTTATTGCGATGAATATATTTACTGGTCTAAAAAAGAAGAGAAAAAAGCTTTTGGAAAAAATTGAATTAGAAAATAATTGATATTATTTTTGTGAGAATTTTTCTCTATTTCCTATAATTAAAATTTATTTGATTAAAAATAATAAAAAAGAAAGGAGAATGTAAATGGGAAAAAGATTTTTTGTTATTTATTTGTTAGGATCCATTCTTTTAATCACTGCGGGCTGGGGTGCGGCTCAAGAGAAATTTCCAACTAGGCCTATTAACATTATTATACCATGGGCTCCAGGGGGTGGTGGGACTTTAAATGCTCAAACTCTCCAGCCATACATGGAAAAACAGCTAGGCGTAGGAATAGTTATAGTAAATAAAACAGGAGGAGCAGGAACTATTGCCTGGAACTATGTAGCCAATTCTCAACCAGATGGATATACCGTAGGAATTGTTAATCCTAGCTTGGTAGTAACTGTTTATACAACAAAAACAGGAGTTAGTTATAAAAAATTTGATCCAATTATTTATACGGTGGGCGTGCCTGCTGGAGTAGTAGTCAGAACTGAGGCTCCATGGAGAACTTTCAAAGAGTTTATTGATTATGCCAAATCTAATCCTGGAAAAGTGCAAATGGCTAATTCTGGTCATGCAGCAATGTATCATATTGGCATTGTTGGTATTGAAATGGCTACAGGGGCTAAATTTACACACATTCCTTATAAAGGAAGCGCTCCCTGCATAACAGCTTTATTAGGAGGACATGTAGATGCATCTTTAATTGAAATTTCTACACTTCTGCCATATATAGAAGCAAAAAAATTCAGAGTTTTGGCTGTAAGTTCCCCGACTCGGAATTTTGCCCTTCCTGATGTTCCCACATTTAAAGAACACGGATTTGATCTGGACGTTGGTACTTGGTATGGGTATGTCGCTCCTAAAGGAACGCCCAAGGATAGAATAAAAATCCTTCATGACGCTTTTAAAACAGGTATGGATTCAAAAGAATTCAAAGACTTTTACAAGAGGCAAGGAGGAGTGGTTGAATATAAAGGTCCGGAAGAGTTAGGGAAATATCTAGAACAGCAAGATATACTCTGGAAAAAAATAATAGATTTTGGGGGATTTAAACCCGAGGGATAATATTTTCTCTCTAATTATATATAAAAGAATTCCTTTCCTTCGTCAAAAAATTTTTGCTTAAAAAGGAAATAAGGAAATAATGAAAAAACAAATTGATCCTATCAATTTGGGTATTATGTGGAGTAGATTAATTAGCATAGTAGACGAAGCTGCTGCTACTCTCGTACGTACTTCATTTTCCACTATAGTGAAAGAATCCAATGATTATGCCTGTATCCTTATGGACCGTAATGGAGATAGCCTAGCAAATAATTCAGCCAGCATTCCTTCTTTCATTGCTACTCTGCCGCGAACTATGAAACATTTTTTAAAGGAATACCCTTTAAATAAATGGCAACCCGGAGACGTGGCAATAACTAATGATCCCTGGATCGCTTCAGGTCATCTTCCTGATATCACTATGGTCATGCCCATTTTTTATAAGGAGGATTTGGTAGCATTTGCCGGAACAATAGCGCATTCTCCTGATATTGGTGGGGCCATTTGGTCTGCAGATGCTAAAGAGCTATTTGAAGAAGGCATACGTATTCCTCCCATGAAGATCTATGAGGGGGGCAAAGCAAACGAAACTTTGATAAGGTTTATTAGATCGAATGTTCGATTCCCCGAAATGGTGTTTGGCGATTTGGAAGCCCAAATAACCGCTCAAACTATGTGTCGTCGTCGCCTAGTCGAATTTATGGAAGAAACAGGATTGTCTGATCTCACTGAGCTTTCAACAGCTATTCAAGCCAAAGCAGAAGAAGTCATGCGGCAAGCTATATTGGAAGTTCCTGACGGTATTTATAAGAAGACTGTTGAGCTAGATGGATTTGAAGAACCTATTCGCATTCAATGTCAGATAACAGTTAAAGGAAGCAATATAGAAGTAGACTATGAAGGTACGTCGGATCAAATAGATCGTGGCCTAAATTGCGTCATGAACTACACCGAGGCTTATACTACCTACCCTATCAAATGTGCACTCGATCCTTTTACGCCTAAAAACGAAGGTTCATACCGGCCAATTAAGGTGAAAGCCCCAGAAGGGTCCATTCTCAATCCCCGTTTTCCTGCTCCAGTAAATGCACGACAAATTGTAGGCCATTTTTTAAGCGCTGCCGTTTTTGGAGCCCTCGCTCAAGCTATTCCTGAAAAAGTAATTGCTGAGTCAGGAAGTCAGCCTACTCTTAGAATTCTTTTTACTGGTACAGGATTGCAAGGGAATAAATTTTCTTCTGTTCTTTTTGCAAATGGGGGTATGGGGGCGCGACCCAACAAGGACGGATTATCCTGTATTCCATTTCCTACAAATAGTAGTTGTGGATCTATAGAAATTCAAGAATTTGTAATGCCTCTTCTATTCTGTAAAAAAGAGTTTCTAATAGATTCTGGTGGGCCTGGAAGGTATAGGGGAGGATTGGGTCAAGAAATAATTATAAAGATGATTAGCCAAAATCCAATTCGGATATCCCTTTTGACAGATCGTCATAAGCACCCTGCCCAAGGCTTAATGGGAGGGCTCCCAGGATCGCCGACCAAGATCGTTCTCAATGAGGGTCAATTTATTCATCCAAAGTCTCAATCCTATCTTTTTCCAGGAGATCATCTTGTTATAGATTATCCCGGTGGTGGAGGATATGGGCCACCGCAAGAAAGGGATAAGAAAGCAATTGCTGAAGATTTAAAAGAGGGGTTAATCTCTTTTGAAAAAGCCCAAGAAATTTATGGTTGGAAAGAAGTAAAATAATGAAAAAATCAAAATATAAAATGGGCATTGATATCGGGGGTACTTTTACCGATTTTGTGCTTTTGAACGAAGAATCAGGAATGATACAAGTTGGCAAATTTTTAACAACTCCAAAAGATCCTGCTCAAGCAGTGATTTGGGGATTTGATGAGATTCTTCAAACAACAGGGATTATGCCAGATGGTTTGTCGGTTGTTATCCACGGAACAACTTTAGTGACCAATACTTTAATTGAACGTAAGGGTGTCAAAACGGGCTTAATTACAACAAAAGGGTTCCGCGATATTTTGGAGATGGGTAATGAAATTCGCTATGAATTATATGATTTAATGATTGAACGTCCTAAGCCCTTAGTCCCTCGTCATTTACGGTGGGGCATTTCCGAACGAGTCAACCATGAAGGAAAGGTATTGATAGAACCAAGTTTAGAAGAGCTTCAACAAGTCGCCCAATACTTCCGTGAACAAAGAGTAGAAGCTATCGCTGTTTGCTTCCTTCATTCCTATCAAAATTCTCATAATGAAAATACAGTTCTAAATTATTTGCAAAAGAATTTTCCCGAATTTAATATTTCCTTATCCAGCCGTGTAGCTCCTGAAATTAGGGAATATGAACGAACCTCTACTACTGTGGCGAATGCTTATGTTCAACCTTTAGTCAAAAAATATATAAGGAATATATCTAATCATCTTGAGACAAAAGGATTTAGTGGTTCCTTTTTCATCATGCTATCCAGTGGAGGAATTACTACGGCAAAAGTGGCAGAAGAATTTCCTGTTCGCCTTTGTGAATCTGGTCCAGCAGCAGGGGCTCTTGTATCTTGTTTTTACGCAAAAACATTAAAGCTGAATGATTTGATCTCTTTTGATATGGGCGGTACCACAGCTAAAATTTGTTTAATTCATGAAGGAACCCCCTCCTATGCCCGGGAGTTTGAAGTAGCCAGAATAAGCCGATTCCAGAAAGGAAGTGGACTTAGTTTAAAAATCCCTTCTATTGAAATGATCGAAATAGGAGCCGGCGGTGGATCAATAGGCTATTTAGATAAATTAGGATTAATGAAAGTAGGCCCAGAAAGTGCCGGCGCATTCCCAGGACCGGCCTGTTATGGCTTTGGTGGCCATGAGCCTACAATAACAGATGCCGCTCTAATTTTGGGTTACCTCAATCCTGATTTTTTTCTTGGTGGAACAATGCCTTTGTATTTAGAAGAATCTAAACGGGTATTACGCGAAAAATTAGCTGATCCTTTGGGCATATCAATTGAAGAAGCAGCTATTGGTATGAATGAAGTTGTTACTGAAAATATGGCCATGGCTATGCGTGTGCATATCGCAGAAAAAGGGAAAGATCCAAGGAAATATGACCTCATAGCTTTTGGTGGAGCAGGACCTATTCACGCCTTCCGTATTGCCGAAATATTAAAGCTAAAAAAAATTATTTGTCCAGCAATAGCAGGAACATTATCTGCCTTGGGCCTTCTAGTTGCTCCCATGGCTATGGATTTTGCCCGCAGTTATATGGCTCGCTTAGATAACCTTAATTGGAGCGAAATAAATCTCTTGTTTACCCAAATGGAGAACGAAGCAAGAGAAGCATTATTAGCCGGAGGATTAAAAGCAGATGAAATTCAATTCGAAAGAAAAGCAGATATGCGTTATGAAGGGCAATTTTATGAAATTACCTCACCTATACCTTTTGGTCTCCTTAGTTCTAACTCATTGTCTAAAATTATAGATGAGTTTTACCAAAATTACGAGCGTTCTTTTGGTCGGTATTTAACTAATTATCCTATTCAAGTACTAACTTGGCGATTGCGCGCAAGTTCTTCATCTCCACAAATCAAGATTAGATACCCCTATATTTCTTCTAAATCTTCGGCATTAAAAATGGTAAGAAAAGCCTACTTTCCAAGCCAAGGCGAATTTGTAGATACACCCGTTTATGATCGCTATAATTTAATTCCTGGGCAAGTATTAGAAGGACCAGCTATTATTGAAGAAAGAGAGTCAACCGTAGTAGTTGGTTTTCAGTCTCGATTTTATATAGATGAATATTTAAATTTAGTAATTATGCGAGAAGAAGATTGAATAATTTAAAATTTTTTTAAATTATTATTTTATAAATAAATTAAACCAATTTTCATCTAGCTTATTGATCTTAAATTTATTCTTCTATTTTTTAGTGATTTTATTTTTCAAGAAATTGGAATTAAATTTCAAAAATGTCAAATAGCCAAAAGTATTCTAAATCGAAAAATTCAAAGACTCTTTGCAAATCATCTTATAAAATTAAATTTTCTTTTCAAAAACTTGTAAATTCTGAGATTGATAATTAATTTTTACAATAATAAGGAGGTTTTTATGGAAAGGATCGACATCAGTGCCGATGTTGGAGAAAGTTTTGGCCATTGGAAACTCGGGTATGATGAAGAGTTAATGGAATATATATCCTCAGCAAATGTAGCTTGTGGCTTTCATGCGGGGGATCCAATGGTAATGAGGCATACGGTCCAAATTGCCAAAAAACATGGTGTAAAAATTGGAGCACATGTAGGATTTCCAGATCTTATGGGTTTTGGAAGAAGAATGATGGCCCTTTCACCCGAAGAATACCTTAACTATTCTCTTTACCAAGGAGGTGCCCTTCAAGCCATCGCCCGTGCTGAAGGTGAAGAATTGCAACATTTTACTTGGCATGGAAGTGCGGGCACATCTTTTTATGGTGATAATGAAGAAATAGCTAGAGCAGGCGTGATGGCTGTTCTTCAATTAGATAAGAAACTAATAGTGCCTTTAATCTACGGACCCAAGGGTGATTTGATGGCTCGAGAAGCCCAGAAAGCCGGTTTAAAAGTAATTCGTAAATTTTTTGCAGATCGAGAAATAAATGCTAATGGAATGCTTGTTTCCCGAAATAAATCAGGAGCTGTTATTACTGATCCAGAGAAATGCGCTGACCGGGTTTTAAGGATGATTAAAGAGAAAAAAGTAAAGACATATGAAGGAACAGATATAGAATGTTTTGCCCAAACTATTATGGTTCATGGAGATACTCCTACCGCTGTCAAAATAGCTCAAACAATTCGAAAAAGAATAGAATCTGCTGGAATAAAAATAGTTCCTATGAAGGAATTGGTCTAAAAAAATTTATGCATATAAATAAACTGGATTTTAGAGAGTAATCATGGACGCCTTAGAAGTCCTCCAGCCCGGGGCTTTTACAACAATTCAAGACATGGGGAGATATGGATTCCAAAAATATGGAGTGTCTATCAGCGGGGCAATGGATAAATTCGCTCTGCGAATAAGCAATATTTTAGTGGGAAATTCTGAAGAAGAAGCAGCTATAGAAATTACCCTTATAGGACCAAAGTTATTAGCCTTGCAAGATCTCATTATAGCTTTCGCGGGTGCAGATCTTTCTCCCCAAATTAATGGTCATTCTGTGCCCAATTGGTGTTCTTTGGCGATTCAAAAGGGAGATATTATATCTTTTGGAAAACCTAAAAATGGGTGCCGAGCTTACATTGCTCTTGCTGGCGGCATTGACTTCCCTTTGGTAATGGGAAGTCGTTCCATCCACACACGTTCCCAATTAGGAGGGAGGGGCCGTGCTTTGGCAAAAGGGGACATTATTAAAATACGGGATACAAAAAGAGGAAGCGATGATCGAATTATTAACCGTTCTTTGCCCCCTGATGATATTCCTCTTTATACAAATAATTGTCAGGTGCGAGTGATCCTTGGCCCACAGAGTGAATATTTTACTCGCGCTGGGATTAATACTTTTTTAAATAGTGAATATGAAATTACTTCCCATGCAGATAGAATGGGATACAGACTTAAAGGACCAAAAATTGAGCATAAAGCAGGAGCAGATATCCTCACTGATGCTACTCCGCCTGGTTCTATCCAAGTTCCTGGAGATGGAATGCCTATCATATTACTAGCTGACGCCCAGACTACAGGAGGTTATACCAAAATTGCAGTCGTAATCTCACTCGACCAATCTCTATTAGCCCAAGCAAAGCCTGGTGATAAAATAAAGTTCGTCAGGGTTACCCTTGGAGAAGCTCACCGGCTTTTAAAAGAGGCTGAAGAGAAAATTTTAAAAATAAAAAAATTGTTTAATTAAATAACTTCAGTTTCTATTTTTCTTAATCATTTAAATGCTAACTTATAATGATTCGTTATAAAAGAGCACGTTATTTAATAGTTGGAGATAGAGGGATTTCTATAGAATTCGGGAATTGTTTAGATGAAGAGGTTAATCGACTCGTTCATAAAATGAATTTCGCCTTAGAAAAAGCTAATATTTTTGGGATTATAGAATGCAATCCAACTATTCGTTCTCTGTTTGTATATTATGATCCGTTAAAAATCGAAATAAAAAAACTTATTAAAGAATTGAAGAAGATAGAAGAAAAAATGACTGATATCCCTCTACCGGAACCACGTGTATTTGAAATACCCATTGTTTATGGTGGAGAATATGGCCCAGATCTAAATTTAGTTGCAGAATTATTAAATTTAACGCCTGAAGAAGTCATAAAAATCCATAGTGGTCAAGAATATTTCATTTATGATACAGGCTTTATTGGAGGCTCAGCCCATTTTAAAGTTCCCCCTCCCTTAAATAAATTACCAAGGAAAAAAACACCAAACTTAGGAGTTCCTATGGGAGCGGTCCTAATCGCTGGCGGATTAGGAAGCGTTTTTAAACCCTTACCAGGCCCTACTGGGTGGTATTGGATCGGTATGTCACCTCTTCGCCAATGGTTTCCTGAGAAAAATCCCCCATTATTGATTCTGCCCGGAGATAAAATTATCTACCGCCCCATTAACGAAGATGAATATAAAAAGATCAAAAAACTGGTAGAACAAGGGAATTATCAGCCCAAAATCTTGAAAAAAGAAAAAGGAGATTAATAAGAAGAATAGTTACCATTAGAGGAGATTTTTTACAATGCCTGCAATAATAAACCTATCTGAATCCGTTAAAAGTATCGCACCTTCAGGAACCGTAGAAGTTTCAGATAAGGTGCGAGAGCTCAAAAGAAAAGGATTTGAAGTGATTAATTTTGGGGGCGGAGATCCTGATTTTGATACGCCTGCGCATATTCGCGAAGCGTTGGAAAAAGCAGTTAAAGAAGGTTTTACCCATTATGTAGAGAGCAAAGGAATTCTTGAATTACGAGAAGCAATTAGCGAAAAGCTATTTAAAGAGAATGGGGTTAGTGCGGATCCTGATAATGAAATTATTGTAACCCCGGGTGCTAAACATGCCCTTTTTTGCACAATTCTCACATTGGTAAATCCAGGAGATGAAGTCCTAATCTTTAACCCAAGTTGGGTATCCTACGAGCCCATAGTCAAAATGGTCAGAGCAATTCCAATTAAAATATCTTTAAAGGAAGAAAATAGTTTTTTAATTGAAAAAGAGATAATTGAACATAAAATAACTTCTCGATCTAAAATAATTCTGATAAATACTCCAAATAATCCTACAGGAAGAGTCTATAAAGAAAGGGAACTGCAAGTGATTGCTGAAATTGCGCAAAAATTTAACCTCTTTGTTATTTCAGATGAAATATATGAAAAAATTATTTTTGATAAGAATAAAAACATTAGTATAGCTTCGCTCCCTGGCATGAAGGACTTAACCATTACAATAAATGGATTTTCTAAGGCCTATGCCATGACAGGATGGAGGCTTGGATACCTTGCTGGGCCTAACAAAATAGTAAAGGAAATATTAAAAGTTCATCAACACACGGCTACCTGTGCTCCATCATTTGTACAGAAAGCAGGGGTTGCTGCTTTAAAAGGTCCCCAAGACTGCGTTAGTAAAATGTCGGCCGAATACGAAAAGCGTAGGAATATATTGCTCGAAGGTTTCTCAAAAATTCCAGGTTTATCTTATATAAAACCTGAAGGGTCTTTTTATATTTTTGCGAATATATCTTTAACCAAGCTTTCTTCCATAGAATTTGCCCGCCTCCTACTAGATCAGGCACAAATAGCTGTTACTCCTGGAAGAAGTTTTGGGGAATCTTTTGATTCTTATATTAGAATTTCCTATACTACAAAAGAAGAAAAAATTCGGGATGCTTTGAACCGTATGCAAATATTTATATCTCGAATATTGCCTCAATGAAAATGTGCATTTCTTCATATTCCCTCTTACTGGTATCCTCCAGAATCCTTCGGTCCAGAGGATACCAGATTCTTATTTCACCATCCCTAAGATGCACCCACCTACCTTCTGCAGCCGATAACAAGACTCAGCAGATAACCCAGGAAACTGAGCCGCCCTCGTATAAGCATTAACCACATGAAACATCGTCTCCCCAACCTCCTGTAACCATCCCCACTTAACCGCCTCCTTCTCCTTCTCCCCTAACTGAAACTGCTTATTAAAACTCTCTATCGTGGCCAAAGGATCAGCTACTCTACTTTCCAATGATATGCGATACTGGTCTTTCTGCTTAACCAAATCCAAAGAAACATTCTTGATCACCTCGGGCAGTTCCTTCAAAATCTTCAAAGAAACGTGCCTATAAGAAGCAGAAACCTGCGTTTTGGATATAGCGCCATTCGTACAAACCAGCCTTAAAACAAATGCCGCAATAGACAAAGAAGCTAAACCTACCTCCGAATTAGAAATAGAAATCCCAGGAG
>Ga0315298_1005455_pt1 | contig 18067 bp, 19 predicted proteins | sample WHS_1_MG_FD_203077 | JGI IMG/M metagenome (GOLD analysis project Ga0315298, IMG submission 203077) | Extremophilic microbial mat communities from Washburn Hot Springs, YNP, Wyoming, USA - WHS_1_MG | ecosystem: Environmental > Aquatic > Thermal springs > Hot (42-90C) | place: USA: Wyoming...
TTCACCGTGAACCTACTGAAATTTTGGCAAATACTTCTGTATTTGTTTCTATTCAGTCAACAAATAATTATCCATCTCAAAGTGTATTAGAAGCTATGGCGTGTGGGAATGCAATAATTGCAACAGATGTGGGGGGTACAAGAATATTTATTAATGAGAAGAATGGTATTTTTATTAAACTTGATAAATCAGAACTGATAAATGCAATAGAAAAGCTCTATTTTGATAGAGATTTATGCAGAAAGCTAGGACTATTTGCTTATAGTTATGTAAGAGAAAATCATACCGTTGATAAAATGGCAGAATATTATATCAACCTATTTGAAAAAGTAAAAAATTATTTTTTATCTTAAAACTTATTAATGAATTAATGGACAATGATATTTTCAAATATTTTGACACTTAAGTAAATATGTGAACCTTGTTTTTATAAAAATTTTATTAAGTCATAATTAAAAGAAAATATTTAAAACTATAAACTTTTCTTCAGTTTAGTCAAAAGCAAATGATTAGCGTAAATATTTTTAATGGGAAAATAACTAATTAACAATCCATTAAAGGTTACATTAAAATATGTAATAAAAAGATAAAAATTTCTAATGAAAAAAGTAGTTTTATTTTTAGTATTATATAATGATAAGCATCACATTTATAATTTAATCAAATCACTCAAGAATCAAACATTTAATAATTTCGACATTTTTGCTGTTGACTGTAGTGAAATAAAGGAGCCTTCAAAAATATTAAAGAAATTTTTCCCTAAGTCTGAAATTTTTTTAGTTTCTGAAAATTTAGGGTATGGTAAAGGTAATAATTTTTTATTACAAAAAGCATTAAAATATAATTTTGATTATGGTGTAGTATTAAACACGGATGTTATATTAGATAAAGATTTTCTTAAGGAAACAATTGAAATTTTAGAAAAAAATAACGATTGTATATTTGTAAATCCTATTGTATATAAAGGAAGACCCGAAATAAATATTAATATTATTCAAAATAGTAAAGAATATCCCAACTTTAAATGGGGTATTATTGAAGAAGACAATGAATTTATTAAAAATCCTGAAAATCTTAATAAACCAGTTGAAGTTAATGTTATCAATGGGTGTGCTTTTGCATTCAAAATAAAAAAATTTAATGATAAGTTGTTATTTACAGAAGATAACTTTATGTATGGCGAAGAATTAGACTTAGCATATAGGATGAAAATTCACAATTGGAAGGCAATTTTAAATTGTAGAGCAAAAGTATGGCATAACCATAATTGGAGCTCTTCTAACAAATTACGTAATAATATGATGCAATATTATATAACACGTAATCGTTACCTTTTTTTTATAAGATATAAACGGTATGATTGGTTATTAATTAATTTAATTAAAGAAATATTATTAATACCATTTAATATAAGTTGGGCATTAAAAAAAAATAATTGGAATCTAATTAGATTTTATTACATGGGTTTATTCCATGGTATTATGAATAAAAAAGGAAAATATGATTTTTAATATTAAAATAATTTGGTGATAATATTTTGAAGCACATTGAAGTTATTAATAACATAAAAGAAATTCAAACAAAGTATAATTTAGACCATAAAGTACCAATATTTGCAACACAAGAATATGCAGATTATTTATTTGATTCTAGAAGAATAAAAACTTTATGGTTTATTGAAAAATTTGAAGATGAAATATCGTTAATGATTCCGTTTGCAATAAGTAAGAAACTATTTTTTATAAAAGGCTATTTTCTTACTTCAGTAAATAATATTGCAAATAGACCTTTAGATGAAGAAAAATTATTTTTAGAAAAAGTTGTAGCATTAATTAAAAAGAAAAAACTTTGTGACTGGATACAGCAATCCCCCAACTGGGCAATATTTAATACTTATCCATCTGGTGCCGTTTACACACAATTTGGTACTTATAAAATTAAGCTGGAAGAAAAATCTTTAGATGAATTATTTAATTCAGTACAGAAAAAAGATAGATATGATATTAATAAAGCAATACGTGAAAATATTATTATAAAAAAAAGTTATGATTATCTTACTGATTCTATCAAATTAATAAATTTAACCGCTTCTGAGGCAGGAATATCAAGTGTAGATGTACAGGAAATTAATAAAATTAAAACTTATTTAAGAAATGATCTTTGGGTTTATGTTGCCTATGATAGAAATAATGTCCCTCAATCTACCGCAATATTTTTTTCAAATCATTATTCTACTTATACAATTTATGGTGGTTCAATTAAAAAACCAGCGCGTGGATCTACTACTTATTTGTATTGGGAAGCAATCAAGGAATCTAAATTAAAAAATGTAAAGTATTTTGATTTTGTTGGTGCCCGTGTAAATCCCGAACCGGAATCAAAGCAAGCAAGAATACAAAGGTTTAAAGAACATTTTGGTGGGGAATTATACTTGGGCTATTTATGGAAAATGCCTATATCAAAAATAAAATATTATTTGTATAACATAATTATTCGTTTGTATACCCTTTTAAAAGGTATAAAATATAAGGGCGATATAATTGATCAAGAATTAAGAAGATTACAGAAATGAAAGAAATTATATTAACAATAGATTATGAATTATTTTTTGGCAATAAAACAGGGACAGTAAATGAATGTATGATTGAGCCAACCGAAAAGTTAGCTTTAATTCTTGAAAAAAATGATTCTAAGATGACTGTCTTTTGGGATGTTTTGCATTATTATCGTTTAATTCAACTTGAAAATAAATTTGATCAACTTAGAAAGGATAGAACTTTAATAGAAAACCAGATATTGAGTTTAGTTGAAAAAGGACATGATATTCAGATGCATTTGCACCCACATTGGTTAGATACCCAATTTATAGATGGAAACTGGGATTTTAATTATAAAAAATTTAGACTTCATGATTTGTCAAAAGAAAATAACATTGAAAATATAAATACAATCATAGGGTGTGTTACCATATCTAAAAATCTTATGGAAAATATAATAAGAAAAATAAATCCATTGTATACTGTAAGGTCATTTAGAGCGGGTGGATATTTAATTGAGCCTTTTAAAGAAATTAAGGAAGCTCTTGAGCTTAATAAAATTATTATTGATTCAAGTGTACTTACGGGAATGTATAATTCAAATGGATTATTTTCATATAATTTCATCAACTATCCAAATCAATGTAATTATAGATTTGAGGATAACTTAGCCGTTATTAATGAAACAGGTAAATTTATTGAGTTTCCAATAGCTACCTTAAAAATATCTGTTTTCATGAATTTAATCTTCACTATAATACGTAGGATAAAATATCCAAATCTTGAAAGTAAAAGAGCTGGTACTGGTTTAGCTAATGTTAATAAAATAAATAAAAAATCTAATTTGCAAAAAATCATTGATTTGTTAACTAAAAAAAGAGTATATCAATTTACAACTGATAATAATTTTAGAGAAAGATTTGATTATTTTTTTAGAAAAGTTCCTAATTATTCAGTGATGATACTTCATCCCAAATTACTAAACGATCACACTCTTAAATTACTGGATGAATATTTGTCAAATTACAAAATTAAATTTATTTCACTTTATGAATATCTAAAAATTTATGGGTGATTATTTATTAAAGGTCGCAGCCCTATTAGTGGTTACAAATGAAGCTAAATATTTACCTGTATTTTGTACTTCACTTAAGGAACAGAATTATTCTGATATATTTTTATTTGTTTTGGATAATAATTGCAAAGATAATTCTATTGACATAATTAGATCTTATTTTCCAGAATCGAATATGCTACATGTAAATGAAAACATAGGTTTTGCCAAAGGGAATAATTTGTATGTAGAAAAAGCTATAGCTGACGGTTCAGAATTATTGTTTATTCTTAATCTTTATATTGAATTAGAAAAAAACTGTATTTCAGCTTTAGTAAGATTGATAAATAAAGGTAAAAAAATCGAGGCTTTTGCTCCAATTATGTTTTTTGGTAATTATGATAAAAAATTAAATAAAATTCAATCTTATGCTAATAGAATTGATTGCAAAAAAGAAAGTTAAATCATTATAGGGTAACCAATTTTTTGTTAAAGGTAAATATCCTATCTAAATTGATGTTAAGTAAGAATATTAGAAGTGGATTTATTGCATTTATTAAGTCGAGTATAGTAAAAGAGACCTGTCTTTTCGATGAAAGATATTTTAACTATGAAGAGGGAACAGATTTAGCTCATCACTGCTTCCTTAAACTATATAAAATGGTGGCTACTTCTGAAGCTAAAATATGTCATCATCACTACTGGTCACTTAAAAATAAAATAAAATTTTATTTTGCGTATTATTACATGAACCGTTCAAAAATTCTATATTTTATAAAGTTTAAATTTGTCACATCTTTATTGACAACAATTATAAAGGAAATAATGTTATTTCCCATTAAAATAAAAGGGGCATTAAAAACGGCCGATATTAAATCTTTAAAATATTATTATTTGGGCTTTGTGGCATGGGTTGCTTGGAAAAAGTGAAAATACGAATATTAATTTTGACAAATGAGAGCTAAATTTTTATTTTATTTTTGTGACGGAATTGGTTCTGTATTTGATTCCCAGGTATTAGAATTAATTAAAGCAATCAATGAAAAAAAATTTTTTGAAAACGTTTTTCTATTCTTAGGTATAAAAAATGAAAAGATAAAAGAGAAATTTAAAGAAAGAAATGTTTTATCAGATATAGAAGTTGTTTATTTTAAATCATATCCAAATTATTCACTTTTTAATATTTTTCAACGTCGAGAAATGAAGAAAATATTGAATAATTTACAGATTAATTTTAATGAGGTCATTTTTCACACTCGAGGAGAATTATTAGCATGGAATTTAAGTAAAATAATAAACAAAAAATATCATAAAAATATTTTGCCAGATATTAGAGGGGTAAGTATTGAGGAAGTAAATGAATATTATAAAATAAATTTTATTTTTAAGAGACTAAAAATATTTAATTATAAGTTAGCATTGAAAAACCTTAATAAATACAATAAAATATCTGTTGTTTCGAACAGTTTAAAAGAATATTTAATAAAAAATTATAAAGTCATTCCGAATAAAATTACAATTAATCCTAGCATAGCTGGAAAAGATTTTAATTTTAATATAAGTAAACGAAGAGAAATAAGAAATGAATTAGGTATAAATGATGATGATACTCTTTTAGTATTTTCTTCGGGTGGTGAAGCTAATTGGCAAAATTATAATATACTATTTAAACTGGCAGAAAAGGGGTTAAAAATTTTAAATCTTTCTAAAAAGGTAATAAATCATAAAAATATTATGAATAAATTTGTAAGTTATGCAGAAATGCCTTTATATTTAAATGCTGCAGATGTTGGAATAATTTGGCGTGATGAAAGTGTTGTTAATAAAGTTTCTTCACCAGTAAAATTTAGTGAATATATATGTTGTGGACTACCTGTAATTTCAAATTATTCAGTTGACATGATTAGAGAATATATAGCTTCAAATAATTGTGGAATATTATTAAAAGATTTAAATGATTTAGATATCAATATGATAGAAAAATTAAAACAATTTAAGCGAAGTGAAATATCAGCGGATGGAATTTTAAAGTTTGGTATTGAAAAAATTGTATCAAATTATTTAGAAATTTATTCATCATTAAATTGATTATTCAAATAAAATGAGAATATTGGTAGTCTGTAGTGGTAATGCTGGTTATATAAGTCCATTTATAAAAGAGCAAGCTGATTCAATTTCTGCATTAGGGAATAATGTTTTAATATATCCCATAATTGGGAAAGGAATATTAGGATATTTAATTAATTTAAAAAATATTAAAAAAAAGATTAGAGATTTTAAACCTGATTTAATTCATGCTCATTATGGCTTGTCTGGATTACTAGCATGTTTTCAGCGATTAGTCCCTACTATAATAACATTTCATGGAAGTGATGGATATATTTTATGGGTTCGTATACTTTCTAAAATTGCATCAAGATTATCTGCATTTAATATATTTGTAGGAGTTGAATTAAAAAGAAGAATTAAGGGGCATAAAAGAAATACAATAATACCTTGTGGAGTAGAACTGGAAAAATTTTATCCTATTGAAAAAAATATTGTTAGAAATCAATTGAATTTTTCCGATAGAGGGATTTACATTTTATTTTCTTCTAGTTTTGATAATGCTATTAAAAATTATCCATTAGCGAAAAAAGCTTTAGAAAAGATACAAGATGAAATTAATTTAATCGAAATGAAGGGGAAAACAAGAGAAGAAGTTAATTTATTATTAAACGCTTGTGATTTATTACTATTAACTTCAATTTCAGAGGGTTCACCACAAATAATTAAGGAAGCGATGGCTTGTAATTGTCCAATTGTAGCTACTGATGTTGGAGATATTCGATGGCTTTTGAGAGATACTGTTGGTTGTTATATTGTTTCATTCGATCCAGATGATATAGCAGAAAAAATAAAAATGGCTATGGAATTTTCAAAGAATGTAGGAAGAACGAATGGTAGAGATAGAATAATAAAATTAGGATTAGATTCAGAAACTATTGCTAAAAAAATAATAGCTATTTATGAAAAAGTACTTAATAAAAATTAATTAAATTTTTAAATTTACTTTAGATAAAAAATTTGGCAATTTAAAAACTATATAATAGAGCACTAGAAAATGAATAGTATTGTTATAATTGATTATGGAATGGGTAATTTAAGATCCATAGGAAACAAATTTAAAAGACTTGGTATACCGTATGATTTAACAAATGATTTAATTAAAATTGAAAAAGCTGATAAAATTGTATTTCCTGGTGTAGGTCACTTTAAAACAGCAATGGAAAGAATTAAATCCCTTGGTCTATTGGAAATATTAAATAAAAAAGTTAAAGAAAATAGAGTCCCTATATTTGGCATTTGCTTGGGTGTACAGTTGTTTTGTAAACATAGTGAAGAAGGTGAAGTTGATGGTTTAGGCTGGATAGATGCTGAACTAGTTAAGTTTAAAATCAAAGATAAACTTAAATACAAAGTTCCACATATAGGTTGGAATGATGTAAAGATAATAAATTCTAATTCTTTAGATAAGGTTGTAGAACCAGAAGATAAATTTTATTTTGTTCATAGTTATCACATAAATTGTTTTGATAAAAGTGCCATATGGATGATGACAAGTTATGAATATGAATTTGTCTCTGCGGTTCATAAGGATAATATTTACGGAACACAATTTCATCCGGAAAAAAGCCATGATATTGGAATGGAATTATTAAAAAAATTTGCAGAATTATAGTCAATGTTTAGGCCTCGTATAATTCCTGTTTTATTATTAAAAAATTTGGGACTTGTAAAATCTATAAAATTTAAAAACTACCGTTATATTGGTGATCCTATTAATGCAGTTAAAATCTTTAATGATAAAAAAGTTGATGAATTAGTATTTTTAGATATAACAGCTTCAAAAGAAAAGAGATTAATTCCATTAGACTTTGTTTATAAAGTTGGCGATGAGGCAAATATGCCCTTTGGAGTCGGCGGTGGAATTCGACAACTTGATGACATAAGACATATTCTAAAATTAGGAGCAGAAAAGGTTATATTAAATACAATCGCTGCTGAAAATATTGAATTTGTAAGATATGCTTCTGATGAATTTGGTTCATCTACAATAACTGTTTGTGTGGATGTAAAAAAAGATATATTTGGTAGATATAAAGTAGTTTACCAAGGTGGTAAAAAAAAAATAAAAGTTCCTTTGAATGAATATGTTCAATTGTTGGAACATAAGGGAGCTGGTGAGTTAATTATTCAATCTGTGGACAGAGATGGTACTTATGAGGGTTACGATTTACAATTAATTAAATCTGTTTCCGAGTTGGTTACAATTCCAGTTATTGCATTAGGAGGTGCGAAAGATTTCCGAGATTTTAAAGATGCCGTTGAAAAATCTTATGCTTCTGCAGTTGCTGCCGGTAGTTTGTTCGTTTATTATGGTCCTCGTAGAGCGATTTTAATTAATTATCCTACTAAACATGAAATAAACAGGATTTTTGATTATGAAAATTATGATTGATATCGGTCATCCTGCTCATGTACATTACTTTCGAAATTTTATTAAAATAATGAACGAAAAAGGTCACGAATTTTTTATAACCGCAAGAAATAAAGAAGTTACACATGAATTACTGAATTATTATAGAATTCCCTTTAAGTCGAGAGGGAAGGGGCGTAGAGGTTATCTTGGTAAGTTCTTATACATTTTTGAAGCCGATTATAAATTATTGAAAGAAGCTAAAAAATTCAATCCAGATTTATTTTTAAGCTTTGGTTCTGCTTATGCTGCGCAAGTATCTAAAATAATTGGTAAGCCACATATAGCATTCGATGATACTGAGCATGCTAAATACGAACATCTAATGTATGTACCTTTTACTGATATTATTTTGACCCCTTCTTGCTTTTGGAAAAAATTTGGGGCAAAACAAATTTTTTTTAATGGTTATATGGAATTATGTTATTTAAATAAAAAATACTTTCAACCCGATATTAATATAAAGAAAAAACTTGGTCTTAAATTTGATGGAAAATACGTTGTTTTAAGGTTTGTTTCTTGGGGGGCAAGCCATGATACTGGTCAATCTGGTTTAAGTGATGAAACAAAATTAAATTTAGTTAATTTTTTAAAATCTTATAATTATAAAATATTTATTTCTTCAGAGGCGGATTTACCTGAAAACCTTGAAAAATACAAATTAAATATTCATCCAGCCGAATTTCACTCAATTCTAGCTTATGCACAGCTATATATCGGTGAAGGTTCTACTACCTCCAGTGAATGCTCAATATTAGGTACCCCAAATATATATGTAAATTCACTTAGCGTTGGAAATTGCAAGGAGCAGGAAGAAAAATATGGTTTGTGCTTTCATTTGAAGAACGACAATAAAGTAATAGATATAGTAAAAGAACTTTTGATTAGAAAAAATTTGAAAGATGAGTGGAATAATAAAAGGGAAAAAATGCTTTCTGATAAAATAGATGTTACAGCATTTATGGTTTGGTTTGTTGAAAACTATCCAAAAAGTGTTAAAATATTGAAAGAGAATCCAGATTATCAGTTTAATTTTAGGTGAGAATTATGAAAATACAATCTTATAATTATCAAGCTACTAAAATTTGTAGTAGATGTGTAATGGATGATACTGTACCAGGAATTACTTTTGACGAACAAGGTATATGTACTTTTTGTAAAATACACGACGAGCTGGAAAAAAAATATCCATTAAATGATGAGACACCCAGACGTTTACAAGAAGTAGTTGATAAAATAAAAAGAGATGGTAAAGGAAAAAAGTACGATTGCATAGTTGGTGTAAGTGGTGGTAGAGATAGTACTTTTACACTTTACAATGCTGTTAAACTAGGACTTCGGCCACTTGCAGTCCATTTTGATAACGGTTGGAATTCAGAAATTGCTGTACAAAATATCAGGAACGCGTGTAAAATATTGAATGTAGATTTACATACCCATGTTGCAGATTGGGAGGAATTTAAAGATTTACAAAGAGCTTTTTTATTTGCCTCTGTTCCGGACATTGAAGTTCCGACAGACTGGATAATTTTTTCAGTTTTATATTCTGAAGCTTCAAAATATAATCTTAAATATATAGTTCATGGTCATTCTTTTAGGACGGAAGGGACCACCCCTTTAACATGGACTTATATGGATGGGAGATATGTAAAAGATATTCATAAAAAATTTGGTACGATGAGATTAACTAGTTTCCCAAATATGACATTATTTAAATACATATATTATTCACTTATAAAACAAATAAAACAAATTCGAATTTTATATTATATTCCATATAATGAAAAAGAAGTATTCAGAATATTAGAAAATGAACTAAATTGGAAAAATTATGGGGATAAACATCATGAATCAAAATACACTGCGTTCATACAATCATATATACTCCCTAGAAAATTTAATATAGATAAAAGAAAGTTACATTATTCTGCTAAGATAAGAAGTGGACAAATAACAAGGGCTGAGGCTCTTGAAATTATTAAACAAGATCCTTTTGTTGGAGGAGAAGAACTTATTTCATACTGTTTAAAGAAGCTAGATATATCTGAAATGGAGTTTGAAAAAATAATGAATGAACCTGTAAAATCTTTTTTAGATTATAAGAACTATTACAAATTGGTAAAAAGATTAAAAAATTTAATTGATTATTCTAACAAATTGGGTATAGTTCCCGATACAGCATATAAAAAATACTTTGCATTAGATTTATAGATAAGTAAAAAATATTATTATTCAATAAAAAATTTATTATTCGTTATTTAAAATTAAAGAATTTGTTTGGCAGAATATGAAGAATATAATGAAAAGGGTAGTTGTTAAAGAACAGGTAAAAAAATTACATAAAAGAATCAGTTTTGATAAAAGAAATTGCTAAAAGGTTTATATTATTTTACCTATAAAGGTAACCAATTCAGAGTTAAAAATTCGTTTGATAATCAATTATTTTATTGAAATTAACAATGACATCAGAAAAATAGAATTCTTATTAACAGTCATTACTGCCCCAATAATCATATCAATAAAAGAAATCGGTTTAATATTAATAGATTCCTGTTTACATAGGAATGATGCATTAATGAATGAATCCCTGCATGCCTGTTAAGCTAGGTTTATATAAGATTAGCATATTGATTTTTTTAGAATTCTCTAACAATTATTTAACATAAAAATAAATATGAAAATCATATCCGTTGTTGGCGCTCGCCCAAATTTTATGAAAGTGGCACCAATTCATGCAGCAATAAAAAAACTTAATTTGCCAGTTCATCATTTAATCTGTCACACCGGTCAACACTACGATAAAAAGATGAGCAAAATATTTTTTAATGATTTGAATATACCTGAGCCAGATTTTTATTTAGGAGTTGGAAGCGGTTCACATGCAGAACAAACAGCAAAAATTATGATAGGCTTTGAGAAGATTCTAATTGAAGAGAAACCTGATTTGGTAATTGTAGTAGGCGATGTAAATTCTACTATTGCATGTAGTCTTACTGCTGTAAAATTAGGAATTAAAGTGGCACATGTTGAAGCGGGATTAAGGAGTTTTGACCGCTCTATGCCGGAAGAGATTAATAGAATTCTTACTGATGCGATTTCAGACTATTTATTTGTTAGTGAAAAGAGCGGACTTAATAACCTGAGAAATGAAGGAATACCACCAGAAAAAATTTTTTTCGTTGGTAATGTTATGATAGATTCACTTATTAATTTTTTGAATAATGCGAATGAATCCAGTATTCTTTCTTATTATAATCTAATGCCGGGAGAATATTGTCTTTTAACTCTGCATAGACCTTCAAATGTGGACAATAAAGATAAATTGAGCGAGATACTTGACTTAATATTAGAGGTGTCGAAAAAGAAAAAGATTTTCTTCCCAGTTCATCCCCGTACAAAAAAGAATATGGAAAAATTTGGTTTATTAGGTCCTCTAAATAATGATGTTATTATTACTGACCCGATAGGATATATAGATTTTATTGCATTGGTTAAAAATTCGGGATTAGTAATAACAGACAGCGGAGGCATTCAGGAAGAAACTACTTTTCTTGGCATTCCATGTGTAACATTAAGAAATTCTACTGAAAGACCGATTACTGTTGAAATTGGTACGAATTATCTTGTTGGGGAGAATATCCAATCAGCAAGGAAATATATTGATGAAATAATATCAGGGAAGAATAAGAAAGGCAGTATACCAGAGCTTTGGGATGGTAAGGCAGCGGAGAGGATTGTGAATATATTGGTTGGGAGGGGTTATTAAAATAGTGGATACCTTGCATGGTGTCTTTCCCGCGAAAGCGGGAAACCAAAAAAGGGGATGTGATGGGAGGAAGAATGGATACCCGCTTGCGCGGGTATGACAAAACGCACGATGTCTTTCCCGCGAAAGCGGGAAACCATAAAAAGGGATGTGATGGGAGGAAGAGTGGATACCCGCTTGCGCGGGTATGACAAACGCACTATGTCTTTCCCGCGGAAGCGGGAAACCATAAAAAAGTGGATGTGCTAAGAGAAGGAATGGATACCCGTTTTCACGGGTATGACAGTAGGAGGGTGGATACCCGCTTGTGCGGGTATGACAAACACACGATGTCTTTCCCGCGAAAGCGGGAAACTATAAAAAGGGATGTGATGGAAGGAAGAGTGGATACCCGCTTGCGCGGGTATGACATTAAAAAAGGCGGGTATGACAAAACGCACGATGTCTTTCCCGCGAAAGCGGGAAACCAAAAAAGGGGATATGATTTGAGGAATAATGGATACCCGCTTACGCGGGTATGACAGTAAAGTGGCGGGTATGACAAATGCATGATGTCTTTCCCGCGAAAGCGGGAAACCAGAAAGAAGATGTGACGAGAAGGAGGGTGGATACCCGCTTGTGCGGGTATGACAAATGCACGATGTCTTTCCCGCGAAAGCGGGAAACTATAAAAAGGGATGTGATGGAAGGAAGAGTGGATACCCGCTTGCGCGGGTATGACATTCAAGAGACGGGTATGACAAACGCATGATGTCTTTCCCGCGAAAGCGGGAAACCAGAAAGAAGGTGTGACGAGAAGAAGAGTGGATACCCGCTTACGCGGGTATGACATTAAGGAGGCGGGTATGACAAACACACTTTGTATGTTGATAGAGTGAAATGAATCAATATTATGTTTACATATTAGCAAGTAAAAAAAATGGTACATTATACATTGGGGTTACGAATAATTTAGTTAGAAGAATTTATGAACATAAAGAAGGTCTTATAGAAGGGTTTACGAAAAAATATAATGTAAAGATTTTGGTGTATTATGAAGTTCATAAAAGTATATATGAGGCTTTAAGACGGGAAAAAGCAATGAAAAAATGGTTAAGGAAATGGAAAATAGAGTTGATAGAGAAAATCAATCCAGAATGGAAAGATTTGTATTATGAAATAGTTTCATAATAAATGCATTGAATAGAGTCTTTAACGCAAAAGAGAGAAACCAAAAAAGTGGATGTACTGAGAGAATCAATGGATACCCGCTTACGCGGGTATGACAAACGCATGATGTCTTTCCCGCGAAAGCGGGGAACCAAAAAAGGGGATGTGATGGGAGGAGGAATGGATACCCGCTTGCGCGGGTATGACATTAAAGAGACGGGTATGACAAAACACACGATGTCTTTCCCGCGAAAGCGGGAAACCAGAAAAAGGGATGTGCTAAGAGGAATAATGGATACCCGCTTACGCGGGTATGACAACGCACGATGTCTTTCCCGCGAAAGCGGGAAACCATAAAAAGGGATGTGATGGGAGGAAGAGTGGATACCCGCTTACGCGGGTATGACAGTAAGAATGGTGGATACCCGCTTGCGCGGGTATGACATTCAAGAGACGGGTATGACAACATACGATGTCTTTCCCGCGGAAGCGGGAAACCAGAAAAAAGTGGATGTACTAAGAGAAGGAGAGTGGATACCCGTTTTCACGGGTATGACAGTAAAGTGGCGGGTATGATAAAACATACGATGTCTTTCCCGCGAAAGCGGGAAACCAGAAAGAAGGTGTGACGAGAAGGAGAGTGGATACCCGCTTACGCGGGTATGACAGTAAGAATGGTGGATACCCGCTTGCGCGGGTATGACATTCAAGAGACGGGTATGACAACACACGATGTCTTTCCCGCGGAAGCGGGAAACCAGAAAAGAGATGTATGGGAGGAAGAATGGATACCCGCTTGCGCGGGTATGACATTAAAAATGCAGGTATGACAAGAAAAGAAATGGTATGAAATGAAAGATAACCTATGATTTATTGGCTTTTTGCAATGAGCTTTAATTTTTATAACTAATAAAAACAATATTGATAAACAATAAATTTTGTGTCGTAATATCTTTAGAAGTCATTGCTAACCATAACGCCAATATAACTAAGCAAAATATTAATGCTGACTTTTTATATGTGCTTTTTAAAATCATATAAAGTAAGTATAAAAGTAAAATTGTTCCTGTTATTCCAAGTTCAATCTGAGTTTCTAAAAATAAATTGTGTGGATATTTTAAAAGTATAGGAAGATTGGTTTTATAGTATGAATTAAAACCACCGAAACCTACCCCTAACAAAGGATTTTCAATAATTCTTTCAACTGTAGTTTTATATATCTCGTATCTTGTAGTGATAGATGAATCTTTTGTGCCATTATTCATTATATAATTTATTAATTCATAATTCCTTTGATTGAGTATATTGAAATTAAGTGAAATTATTATGCTTAAAAAATATGATAAGCAAAATAAAATTTTATTCACATTCTTTATTTTTAATCTTTGCATAGCCGTCAAAAATAAAATTGGTAATATTATAATAATTCCAATAATTGTAGTTCTATGTGATATATAAAATATACCTATAAAAAATATAAACCCGGAAAGAGTATAAAAAAATAATTTCTTTTTCTCTTCAGTTATCAATATTAAATAGAATGCAATTAAAGTTATAGGACCAAAAAATCTGCCAGATAAAACATGGCTGAATTCTAAGTTAACCGGATTATAATTACCTGAGTATGTGAATGGTTTAATGAAAAAAATTAACATCAAAACAAAAAGTGAGATACTAATTAAAATTTCATAAATAAATTTTATTTCTATTTTTTCTATTAATATGAATGCAAAATAAAATAACAATATCGATGGAATTAAACCTATTATCAAATTAATCCACTTTATGAACCCAAATGAGGGATTAGATGAATAAATTAATGTTATTAATGGAAATAATATGAAACAAGTTAATATTATCTTGAAATTAGGATTAATTTTTTTTATAATTGTTTTTAGAGGGATTTGATAGAATTTAAGACTTATCATTAAAAATGAAAATGATAATGTAAGTGCAAAAAATTTTAATACAAAACTCGAAAATCTGTAATTAGAAATCTGTGCTATATATAATTGAACTATTAATGAAATAATAAAGTTTGTATTAATAATAAATTTCTTATTTATATCAGGGGCGTTCATCTAATTTATTTACTTTATAAAATAACCTATGGCATATAAAATAATATTTGATTTGTTTACATATTCCGTAATTTATTTTTCAGTAAATTTTATTGTATATAAAAACGAAGCACTTATTAAATCCAATCCTTTTTTTCTTATCATAGTATTATTAGCTATATTTATAGGTTCTCTACAACCAATCAATATTCTCTGGCAAATCATTATAAGTTTTATGAATATGCCAAGAAAATGCTTACTTCTTTAATTATTTCACTTACTTTAATTACATTCTATTTTGTATTTGAAAAAGATATAAATCCATACATTAATATAATAATTGTATCTACTTTAAGTCTGGGGTTTCTTATAAAATTACTTTTACTTTTTTTGAATTCAACAATTAAATCAAAGAGTAAAGAACTTTTTGAGATAGAGTTCTCTCCGTTAATTTTTAATATAGAATTTATACTGCTAATTGCTATAGTTTTTTATACTTACCTTATAAGAACAAATTTAATATTATTTAGTAAAGATTATATTTCTATTTTAATCTTTCTAATTACTTGGTTTATTGCCAGTATATTAATTCATCAATTTAAAAAATGGGATAGATACAAAAACTTCTGGCAATTTATCTGGCAACATTTTAAAGCATATGTATTAATTGTCTTTATTTTTTCTCTTACTCTATTTATCCTTGAAGATAGTATAGAAAATAGTGCTTATCCTGTTTGTATCAGTATTGTTTTTGGTTTTACTGGATTGATGCTAAATACATTTGCTTATTTATTATTTAAAGAGCCAACGGAAGATATAGTCAAGCATAAATTTTTGCGAGCATCAGAAGTATTTGATGAACCATTATTAAAATATATTGATACTATTAAAAATAAGTATTATGTAGAAAAAAATATATATAACCCTTATTTAAGCCAGCAATTAGCAGAAGTATACTTACGTAAATTCCCTAAAGTGTTTGATTTCTTAAATGAGACTTTAGATTTATTTTCTTTTGACTTTAGACGATGTGTAATGCATAGGTCATCAGATACATATAATGTTGAGGTTCTTCCAGAAGATTCATTAGAGCTTTATATGAATCTTCATAAAATTAATGATATGAGAAGGATAAATAGTTATTTAATACAGGTAAATTCAAAATTGCTTGATGGAGGTGTTTTTGTAGGAAATGTTGAACCTAATAATTTGAGAAGAAAAAGATTTATAACAAAATATCCATATTACTTAGCAATGTTTTTTTATTTTTTAGATTTTATATGGAACCGGGCTATTCCCAAACTGCCTGCTGTTAAGCATATTTATTTTTCGATTACAAAGGGAAAGAACAGAGCAATATCATTATCAGAAATTTTAGGCCGACTTTATTATTGCGGCTTTGAAGTGATTAATATTAAAGAAATTGAACACTTAATCTATTTCATAGCAAAAAAAATAAAAAGTCCATTATCTGATGATAGTCCTTCTTATGGTCTTTTAATTAAACTAAAACGTGTTGCAAAAGATGGTAAAATTATTAAGGTATATAAATTTAGAACGATGTATCCTTATTCTGAATATTTACAAAGATTTGTTTATGAAAAAGTTCATTTAGATATAGGCGGTAAATTCAAGGATGATTTTAGAGTTACAAGCTGGGGTAAATTTTTAAGAAAATTGTGGCTTGATGAATTGCCTATGTTAATTAATTTTTTTAAAGGTGAATTAAAACTTATTGGTATAAGACCGTTGAGTTTACAATATTTTTATCTTTATGATGAACAGCTGAGAAATAGAAGAATTAAATATAAACCTGGTTTAATCCCGCCATTTTATTATGACTTGCCTAAAACATTAGATGAAATTATGGAATCTGAAAAGAAATATCTTGATTCGTATGATAAGCATCCAATTTTAACAGATATAAAATATTTCATCGTGTGTTCATATAACATTTTAATTAACAAAGCACGTTCTGCCTAATATATGTATTACAAGCATCTTACTTTGCTCTTAATATTTTTGATATTACCACAAACATATTCACAATCGCTTACAGGGATGACAGGATTATATAGTATACCAATTGCAGATATTTATGATGATGGTATGATTTCAACAGGAGCTAATTTTATAAATAAAAAATATATTGAGTATGCTAAAGGTGAGAAAGATATTTTGAATGTATTTGTTTCTATTAATTATTTGCCATTTATTGAACTGGGATTTAGGGTAACAAGACAATTAAAGTACGAAGGTAAAAGTCATACTGTTGACCGTATGTTTAATTTGAAAGTTAGAGTTATTGAGGAGAATAAATATTTACCAAATATTGCTATAGGATTTAATAATCCATATAGTACAGAATTAAGTGCAAATCACTTTAATTCAACTTTTATTGTTTTAACAAAGAACATAAGTCTTAATGAAGCCATAAATAATATTGGTATTACAATTGGATATGGTTCGAATATAATTAAAGCTGCTGATTATCAATTCATTGGTTTATTTGGTGGGGTTTCGTTTACGGTTTTGAAATATTTTGAGTTGTTATTAGAAAATGATGCTGAGAGATTTAATGGAGCTGTTCGATTGACTTTGTTCAAGCATATAAAAGTTATGGCTGGGTTAATGAATTTTAAAGATTTTAGCGGAGGGCTATCTTTTTCGGTTGTGTTGTAATTATATAATGAATTTATATAGTAATGTTTCACGCAGATAGGCGCAGATTATCGCAGATGTTCGCAGAAAAAAATCAGCGTAAATCCGCGAAATCAGCGAGAAATAATTTTTAATTTTCACGCAGATAGGCGCAGATTAACGCAGATGTTCGCGGAAAAAATCAGCGTAAATCCTGTATGTTAAAAATACGTTAAAACAAGTTAAGAAAAATTATCAAATATTCTTTGAAATTTTTGTAAAAAGTAATTATATAGAACGGTAGAGAAGGTTAGCGAAATGGGCTTCGAGCCCGTCGCAGAG
>Ga0315298_1005458_pt1 | contig 18063 bp, 19 predicted proteins | sample WHS_1_MG_FD_203077 | JGI IMG/M metagenome (GOLD analysis project Ga0315298, IMG submission 203077) | Extremophilic microbial mat communities from Washburn Hot Springs, YNP, Wyoming, USA - WHS_1_MG | ecosystem: Environmental > Aquatic > Thermal springs > Hot (42-90C) | place: USA: Wyoming...
GACGACGCCGCCGAGGAAGACCGGCCCTAGGCGCAGTTTTTGCGGCCAGGGGGGGGGGAGCTGGCTGGGATCGGGGGTTCCTGCGGGGGGCGTGGCCAGACGCAGGGTGGCAAAATGCTTCCCGTCCGTGCTTTCGGCCAGGAGGGTGTGGGTGTTGCCGATGGCGATGAGGATCATGGCGTGACTGCGGGACGCAGGCTCGCCTCGCCCATGGCGATGGTGTGGAGACCGCTCTCGTCCTCCAGGATGAGCCGACCGTGCACATCGATCCCTTGCGCCCGGCCATGCCGGACGCCGTCCGGCGCGGAGACCTGTACCCAGCGTCCGGCTAGGCAATCGGCCTCTTGCCAGCGGGAGAGAAAGGCGGTGAATCCTTCTTCTCCGTAGCGGCGCAGATCGGCTTCCCATTGCGCCAGGATGCCGCCGGCGAGGGCGTTGCGATCTATTGTTACGCCTATCTCGTGCAGGCTGAGGGCCGCGATGGGCAGGGCGGGGTCGGCATGGACGTTGAGGCCAAGGCCGATGATGAGGCGGGGCTGGCCCATTTTGGCCATGGCCTCGACGAGAATACCCGCCACCTTGCGTTCGTTTACCCAGAGATCGTTGGGCCATTTGACGCCCAGGCCGGGAATCCCGAGGGAATGCAGGACCTGGTAGACGCTCAGAGCGGCCACCAGGGCCACGCTGCCCTGCTCGGGGAGGGCGGCGACGGGCCAAGAGAGGCTGAGGTAGAGGTGGCGGCCGAAGGGGGAGGACCAGCGTCGGCCGCGCCGCCCCCTGCCAGCCCATTGCCCTTCGCAGAGGAGGGCCCGCGGCCCCGGATGGAGGCGGCGCAACCGCTCATTGCTGGAGTCGCACCACGGCAGGACGACGACCTGGGCCGGGTCCCAGCCGGCTCCTTGGGCGACGGCAGCAGCCCGCAGGGGGGGGTAAGGATAGTGCAGGCGCAGTTGCCCGCCTTCTTCCGTCCGGAGGGGCAGGCCCCAGTGTCCGGCCTCGGCCAGCGTTTTTTCCAAGGACGCTGCGGCCAGGGGCAGGGCGCAGGGTGGGCGGGGGAGACCGTCAGCGAGGCTGGTCAGCAAGACGAGCAGATTCGCCGACGGCCCCTGTTCAGACACGGATATGACCATCCCCCAGGACGATCCATTTCTGGGTGGTGAGGCCTTCCAGGCCTACGGGACCGCGCACGTGCAGGCGGTTGGTGGAGATGCCGATTTCGGCGCCTAGGCCGTACTCAAAGCCGTCGGCGAAGCGGGTGGAGGCGTTGACCATGACGGAACTGGAGTCCACCTCCCGCAGGAAGCGCTGGGCGCTGCCCAGGTCCTCGGTGAGGATGGCGTCGGTGTGCTGGGAGCCGTAGGTGTTGATGTGGGCGATGGCGGCGTCGAGCCCGTCTATCACCTTGATCGAAATGATGGGGCCCAGATATTCCGCGTAATAATCGTCTTCGCCGGCGGCGATGGCGCCGGGGATGAGGGGCAGGCTGCGGGGGCAGGCGCGGATCTCAATGCCTTTCTCCTGCAGGGCCTGGGCGATGGCGGGGAGGAGATCGCCAGCGCGCGCGGCATGGACCAGGAGGCTCTCGGCGGTGTTGCAGGTGCCCAGGCGCTGGGTCTTGGCGTTTACCACCACGCGCAGGGCCTTGTCCGGATTGGCGCTGGCGTCCACATAGACGTGGCAGTTGCCGTGCAGATGCTTGATGACCGGTACGGTCGCCTCCCGGCTGATGTGTTCGATGAGGCCCTTGCCGCCCCGGGGGATGACCACGTCCACGAAGGCATCCATGCGGACGAGCACGCTCACGGCCTCGCGGTCGGCGGTGCCCACGTACTGTACGGCGTCCAGGGGCAGGCGGGCGCGGCCGAGAGCGGCGCGCAGGCGTTCGGCGATGGCCATGTTGCTGTGCAGGGACTCGGAGCCGCCGCGGAGGATGACGGCATTGCCCGACTTGAGGCAGAGGCCGGCGGCGTCGGCGGTGACGTTGGGACGGGATTCGTAGATCATGGCGATGACGCCGATGGGGACGCGCATCTTGCCTACCTGGATGCCGCTGGGACGATAGCGCAGGTCGGTGATCTCGCCCACGGGGTCGGGCAGGGCGGCGACCTCCTCCAGACCTCTGGCCATGGCGTCGATGCGTCCTTCATCCAGGCGCAGACGGTCGAGAAAGGCGGCATCGCGCCCGCTCTCTTCGGCAACGCGCAGGTCCTTGCGGTTGGCCCGCTGGAGGTCGTCGGCATCGCGGCGCAGGAATTCGGCCATGCTGGCCAAGGCTTCATTCTTGGCACCGGTTTTGGCCCGCTGCAACTGGTTCTGGGCGGCGCGGGCGCGGGTGCCGATCTTGTCCATTTCGCTATGGATATCCACAGGGGTCTCCTTGCTGGGCCGTGTGATCCGTTTTCTACCTACCTCGGACGAATCCTGCCTCGGTTTGCCAACCAAGGCCTCCGCATGTCGGGCATAGGGAGCGCTGACGGGTCGGACTCAATGGGCCTTATTGTGCCCGCTCGGGCCGGGGCCGGCAATGCGCAGGACCAGATCCGCCAGGGCGGGCCAGACGGGGGTAGGGTCCTGGCCCTTGATGCGGGCGTCAATGGCGGCGCAATCCTGCAGGGCCGTGAGCAGGCTGGCGGTGCTCAGGCGGCGGGCGGCATTGCGCAGCCAGTCCTGTCGCGGGGGGAAGATGCGCGCCTTGCTGAACAGACTGCCGGCCTGGACCTGGGGGTCCTGCAATTGCAGGAGCAGTCGGCAATCCCGGTGCAGGGCCCAGAGGCAGAGGGTCGGCTCGCCGTCGCCTTGGCGCAGGCGGTCCAGGATGCGCAGGGCATGGCGCGGCTCGCCGCGCAGGGCGGCGTCGGCGAGATCGTAGATGCTGAACTGGCTGCTGTCGGCCAGCACCGCCCGCACCGCCGCGGTATCCACCTGCCCGTTGCCCATCAGTTGCTGCAGGCGGGCGATGGACTGGCTGCAGGCCAGCAGATTGCCTTCGCTGAGGCTGCTGAGGACTTGCACGGCCTCGGCATCGGCGTGCAGACCCGCCTGAGCGAGACGCGCCTCGACCCAACGCGGCCAGTCTTTCCCCTCCGGGGCGTAGAGGATGAGGGTATGGCCCTTGCTCTCCAGGGCCTTGAACCAGACGCTCTTCTGGGTGTTGGCATCGGGGCGGGCGCCGCTGATGACGAGGATGGCATCCTCGGGCGGCGATGCGAGCCAGTAATCCAGCGCCGCCGTCCCTTCCCGGGGGGGCTTGGGGCTATCCAGGCGCAACAGCAGGACGCGGCGCTCGGCAAAGAGGGAGCCGGCATCGCGCTCGTCTTTCATGCGCTCCCAGGGCGCGGTGCCGCCACCGTTCAGGCGCTCGCGCTGGGCATAGCCCTGTTGCCGGGCGGCGGCCAGGAGGGCGTCCTCGGCCTCCTGGGTGAGGAGGGGATCGTCGGCGAAAATGCCGTAGGCGCGGGCCAGAGTGCCGCGCAGATGAGCCGACCACTGGGCCGCCTTGAGGCGCATGGCTTAGGGGCGAGCCTCGCGGAAGCGGGGGCTGTTGAGCACGCGGGCCAGGATTTGCTGGGCTGCCTGGCGAAGCATCGTGCGTTGCGCGGTGTTTTGTTGCTCGCTGGTGGCCAGCGGATTGGCGCTGTTGAAGCTGAAGCTATTTTCCAGGAGGAGCGGCTGCGGCGGCAGCAGGGTCTTGCCGTCCGCCCCGACAACGCTGATTTCGGCGCGCAGGGTGTTGAGGAACTCCACGGCAGCGCCGCTCGTCGGACTGATGCTGATGATGCGCTGGCTGATGCCGGCATTGTCGATGCGCAGCACCGGCCCCGTTTTTTGCTGGTAGTTGCCCTCCCGTTCCAGCGCCCTGGACACCGCCTGGGCGAGGCTGCCTCCCGCCGGGCCGCTGCCCTCCACCCGCAGGCCCGCCAGGGTTGGCGGAATGCTGGCTCTATCCTGCAGGTGAAAGCCGCAGGCGCTCAGGCTGAGGGCGAGGCCCATGGCCAGCAGCAGCCGTTTCATTGGGCCACCACATTCACGAGGCGGCCCGGCACGACCACCACCTTGCGCACGCTCAGTCCCGCCAGATGCTTCTGCAGCGGAGGGTAGGCCAGGACCAGGGCCTCGGTGCTCCCGGCATCGGCATCGGCGGGCACCTCCAGGCGTTCCCGCAGCTTGCCGTTGACCTGAATGACGAGGGTGACGGTGCTGCTTTGGAGGGCTTCCGGGTCGGCGTTGGGCCAGGGGGCGAAGCTGAGTTCTCCCTCCTGCCCAAGCCGTCGCCAGAGGGCCTCGGCAATGTGCGGTGCGAAGGGCGAGAGGAGCAGCGCCATGGAGCGCAAGCCCTCCCCGAGCACGGCGCGGAGATCCGCCGGGGCGTCGCCAGGTACTTTCATCAGCGCATTGTTGAGCTCCATGATGGCGGCAATGGCGGCGTTGAAATGGTAGCGTCCATCCATGTTGCTGCTGACCCGGTCGATGCACTGATGAACGAGCCGGCGCAGGTCCCGGGCCTCGGCCGAGAGGGTCGCCGGCAGGGGCGGCGGTGTCTGCCCGTATTCATGGACCAGGCGCCAGACCCGGTTGAGGAAGCGATAGGCCCCTTCCACCGCCGTGTCGGACCACTCCAGGTGTTGCTCCGGCGGCGCGGCAAAGAGGATGAAGAGCCGGGCCGTGTCCGCGCCATAGCGGTCGATGAGGCCCTGGGGATCCACGGTGTTGCCCTTGGACTTGCTCATCTTGCTGCCGTCCTTGAGCACCATGCCCTGGGTCAGGAGGCGGCGGAAGGGTTCATCGTGGGCGCCATCCGCCGGGAGCAGGCCTGTGTCCCGCAGGAGCTTATTGAAAAAACGTGCGTAGAGCAGGTGCAGAACGGCATGTTCGACACCGCCGATGTACTGATCCACCGGCAGCCAGCGGGCGGCGCGCTCATCCAGCATGGCGGCGGCATCCGGGCAGGTGAAGCGGGCGTAGTACCAGGAACTCTCCACGAAAGTGTCCATGGTGTCCGTTTCCCGCCGCGCTTCGCCACCGCACTGGGGACAGGGTACCTGGTAAAACTCGGGGTCGTCCAGGAGCGGGGAGCGGGGATTGTCCAAGTGGTAATGGGTGGGCAGGACCACGGGCAGGTCTTGTTCTGGCACCGGTACCACGCCGCAGCGGGGGCAGTGGATCATGGGGATGGGGGTACCCCAATAGCGCTGCCGGGAGATGCCCCAATCGCGCAGGCGGTAGTTCACCGTTTTCTGCCCGAGGCCCGCTGCCGCAACGGCGGCGGTGATGCGGGCCTTGGCCGTCTCGTTGTCCAGGCCGTCGTAGATGCCGGAATGGACGAGGCGGCCCGACCCGGTGTAGGCCTGCTCGAGGATGCCGGATGGGATTTCCTCTCCCTCCGGGACCACCACCACCTGAATCGGCAGGCTGTATTTCCGGGCAAACTCGAAGTCCCGCTGATCGTGGGCGGGTACACTCATGACGGCGCCCTCGCCATAGCCCATGAGGACGAAATTGGCCACCCAGACGGGCAGAGGTTGGCCGGTCAGGGGATGGTGCACGGTGATGCCGGTGGGATGGCCCTCTTTTTCCTGGGTTTCCACCGTCGCTTCGGAGACGGCCACATGCCGGCAGCGTTCGAGGAAGGCCGCCAGTTCGGGTTGCGTCCGGGCGGCCGCCAGGGCCAGCGGGTGTTCCGGCGCGATGGCGAGATAGGTGGCCCCCAGGAGGGTGTCGGGACGGGTGGTGAAGACCTTGATGCCGCCCTCGCCGGTAGTCAGGGGGAACTGGATTTCCGCGCCTTCCGAACGGCCGATCCAGTTGCGCTGCATGCTCAAGACCTGCTCCGGCCAGCCTTCGGCCAGATGCTCCAGGTCGCTCAGGAGTTCGTCGGCATAGGCGGTGATGCGCAGAAACCACTGGCGGATCTCGCGTCGCTCCACCGCAGCCCCGGAACGCCAGCCGCGCCCGTCCACCACCTGTTCATTGGCCAGCACCGTCTGGTCCACCGGGTCCCAGTTGACGGTGCCGAGTTTCTGGTAGACCAGGCCCTTTTCCCAGAGCCGCACAAAGAGCCATTGCTCCCAGCGATAATATTCCGGTGTGCAGGTGGCAAACTCCCGCGACCAATCGTAGGACAGTCCCAGCCGCTGCAGTTGCCCGCGCATGTGGGCGATGTTGTCCAGGGTCCACTGCGCCGGGGCCAAGCCGTGTTTCAGGGCGGCGTTTTCCGCCGGCAGGCCAAAGGCGTCCCAGCCCATGGGCTGGAGCACCTGCCTGCCGCGCATGCGTTGGTAGCGGGCGATGGCGTCGCCAATGCTGTAATTGCGCACATGGCCCATGTGCAACTGGCCCGAAGGATAGGGGAACATGGACAGGCAGTAGAATTTTTCGCCCGGGGCATCGTCCACGGCGCGGAAAAGCTGCTGTTCCTGCCAACGGCGCTGCACCTCGCCTTCCAGTGTCTGCGGGGAATAAGGGGGGGGTTCCTGGCTGGTCATGGCTCCTGGGGATCTCGAAGGAGAAGTGGATCAAGGGAACATCATAAGGGCACTTCGAAAAACTGCAAACGCATCCCCTCGTGGGGGTGTGCCGGCCGCAGGGTGCCATAGCCCAGGAGCCCATCGCAAGGATCGGCCAGCCCTTGGGGGCGCGGAGGGATGGTCATTCGCCTCCCTCTCCCTGCCCGCCGCTGCGGAATTTCCTCCGCAGGCGGCGTTTGGACAATATTTCCCAGACCCGCAAAAGAGGAACGGCGATGGAAAATATCCGCCTCAGCGCCGACGAGCAAGGGATCGAGAGGGGTGCGGAAAAGGCCAAGGACCTGCTGCTGAAAAATCCTTTTTTAAAAAAGTGCAATACATGATGCATGCTGAATATCTTTACTCCGGCGCAAGGGCGAGTGAGTTCTCGGTGGGTGCTGTGCCGCCGGGTAACATTTCCGGATGCTCCGGTCGGTCCCCCTTCCATTTTTATCGGGAGGCGCGGAGCCAGCCACTGGAAAACGGCTAGACCGGGGTTGTCTGTGGGTTTGTTGCAACGATTGTTGGGTTATGGATAAACACTATTACCCATCTCTTCTGAACAATATTTATTTCTTTACAACTGAATATTAGCAAATGATAACAACGTAGTAAGATCATTGTTAACCCATGTTTTGATGATACTTGCCATCTCCGCCATGATGCGTTACGGTGAAAAGGCAAGCGGATTTGGATCGGCATCCGGAGATGTCGGTCTGGTGAAGATTGCGCTTGCGCTTGTTTGCTGTAATCGCCGATATGAGGAGGAATATTATGCAGTTCAGACTATGGAGTGTGATGGTTGGTCTTGGTTTATTTGTTGCGGGAGCCGGTTGGGCGATGGCCAATACGGAGATGCCGATGTCTGGCCCCCAGCAGCAATCGTCCCCAATGGGAATGGGCGCTGGACAGGGTCCGTCCGCATCGTCGCCCATGGGTCCTGCACAAGGCCAGGGTTCGCCGGCGGTGAGCCAGGCAGAAATCCAGCGTTTCGCTGCCGCCGTTACCCGGATCAAACCTTTGAATGAGCAGATCCATCACGATCTGGGGGCAAAAAGCGTGTCCGCGGCGCAGCGGGAAACCTTGATGAAGCAGTACGGTGCCAAGGTTCATGCGGTGCTTTCGGCCCATCACCTTACGGTGCAGGAATACGGCGCCCTCATGAATAAGGCACAGACCGATCCAACCTTTGCACAGCAGGTGGAGGCCGCCATCAAGGCCCATCCATAAAACCGACCCCGGGTTCCGCCGGGGTGGATCCGGTATCGGGGAGACTCTGATGCCGGGGCAGGAATACCCCGATTCGGCGCGACCCATTGCGCAAATCGGGCCATTGGCGCGCTACGCAAAGGGGTTTAGACTACGGCCCAGGAAAATTGCGCGAAAAATGGGGGCGGACGGGACGATATGGCAGGATTGCCGGAGATCGAATTACTGAAAGAGAGGCTCAAGCGGGCCATGCTGCACAAGCGGATAGGCGCCCTGCAGATCAGCAACGCCCGGGGTGAGCAGGTGGCCGACGGCGCTGGCATGGAAGATGAGGCGCTCAAGGGGCGGGAAATCACCGATGTGCGCCGCTACGGCCATTACCTCTTTCTGGAGCTGAACCGCCAGGACATTCTGGCCATGAATCTTGGCGGCGAGCTGACGGGAGATCTGGAACGCGGCCCGGCGGCGGTCGAGGGGGAAGAAGGCCAGCGGGGGGCGCTGGAGATTCATCTCAACGGCAATAATCGCCTGCGCCTGCAGGGGACCCAGTTGCACAATCGCCTGCGGCTCCTGGACGAAAATGCCGATGTCGATTTCCTTACCAAGTTAGGGCCCGATCCGCTGCTGGTGCATGACGGCCTCGGCGTCTTGCGCGATGCCCTGGCGCGACGGCGGAGCGCCGTGCGGAACATCCTCCTGGATGATGCCTTTGTGCCGGGGATTGGCGGCACCTGGGCCGATGAGATCCTCTTTCAGGCCCGCATCCGCCCTGATCGAACGGCCCCGAGTCTCAGCGAGGAAGAGCGTGGCCGGCTCCTGGAGCAGATTCCACGGGTGCTGGAGCGGGCGGTGCGCTGTCAGGCCAAGCCCAGCCTCTTGCCCAAGACCTATCTCACCCGCCATCACCAGGACGGGCATTGTCCAAGCTGTGGCGGGCCGCTGGAGACGCTGGCGGTGGGCGGTAAAAACGCCCTCTTTTGCCCGGCCTGCCAGCAGTAGGGCTGGCCGGATTGCGGAGCGGCGCCTGTTTCCCGAGCCGCTCCGCCAAGGTTACTTGTGCCGCCAGGGTAGACCCGCAGCCTTCCAGCCTTCCACCGTTCCCCGCACACCCTCTTCGTTGGGCCGCCCCTCCAGGCCGCCCAGGATGTTGTAACAGTGCTGGTAGCCGAGGGCCGCCAGGTGTTCGGCGGCCGCCAGGGAGCGCCCGCCGGTGCGGCAGAGCAGGAGCAGCAGGTCGCCGGGTTGGGCATGCTGGGTGATTTCCGCGGTGAAGTGGGGATTGGGGGTCATGCCCGGATAGAGCTGCCAGGGGACATGGCAACAGCCGGGAACCAACCCGGCAAAATCCAGTTCCGGATGGGATCGCACATCAATGAGCAGGGCCTTGGGGTTGGCTTGGAGGATGGCATGCGCTTCCTCCGGGGTCAGGTCTCCCGCATGGATCTTGCCGCTGGCCTGCGCGCGCGCATGGGCGCGGGACAAAATTTCATCGATGGTGGGCTGCATTTTTCACCTCGTTTAGCGATAATTGCCCTGATGGCGGGATCTTGTTTCTTGTTTTACACTGCAAACAAGACTAGATAGAAAATTATACAACGATTATATAGCTGGAAGGAATCCCTGGGCACGGCCGGGAATCGTGGTTCGATCAATTGGCAGGGGTGCTTGGCGTGAATTTGCCATGAGGCGGAGCAAGGGCATGGCGACAGCGGAACCGGTGAGCCGCAAGGAGCGGGGGCGACAGAATCTGCGCATCACCCTGATGGGTGCGGCCACCAATGTCGCGCTCTTTTTTATCAAGCTGGCGGGAGGTATTTTCGGCCACTCCCAAGCGCTGGTGGCCGATGCCGTCCATTCCCTGTCGGACCTCCTCTCGGACTTTGGCCTGATCCTGGCCATGCGTTTCAGCAGCCAGCCCCCGGATCAGGAGCACCCTTACGGTCATGAGCGCTTCGAAACCCTCGCCGCGCTGGCCACCGGCTCCCTGCTGGCGGTCAACGGCGCCTGGATTGGGGTGGAGGCGGTGCAACGCCTGCTTGCCGGACACTTCGTCGTCCCCGCTAGCTGGACGCTATACATTGCCGCCTTTGCCATTGTCGCCAAGGAAACCCTGTACCAACTCACCATTCGCGTGGCCCGCCGCAACCGTTCTGCCGCATTGCGCGCCAATGCCTGGGATCATCGCACGGACGCCATCTCCAGCGTCATCGTCTTCATCGGTATTGGGGGCAGTCGGCTGGGCTTCCCCTATCTCGATTCCGTAGTGGCCTTGGTGGTTGCACTGATGGTCCTGCGCATCGGTGCGGTGACGGCCTGGGAGGCCATTCAAGAATTGGCGGATCGTGGTCTGGACGATGCCACCCTGCAGGAAATCCGCGCGATCATCCTTGGCACTGAAGGGGTGCGCGACCTGCATCTGCTCAAGACCCGCAAGATGGGTCACCAGGCCCTGGCCGAGGTGCATCTGCAAGTGGCGCCGACCCTGAGCGTTTCCGAAGGGCATCAGATCGCCGAGCGGGTGCGCATGGCCCTATTGCGGCAGGTGACGGATCTCATGGATGCCACCATTCATATCGACAGCGAGAATGATGAGCAGGGCTCGCCGGTCTTGCCGGCGCGCAGCCAGATCGAAGCGGCCATCCGGCAGGCGCTCCTGGCCGCCCAATTGCCTCTGCCTGAACAGGTGACCCTGCACTATCTCGGTGGTAGTGTCGAGGCCCGTCTGCAGTATCTCTTGCCGTCGGCGGGGGCTTTGGATAGCCTTCACCAGCAGGAGTGGTCGATTCATCGTGCCTTGGATGGCGGGATTCCCGGGGTCGTCCGGATTGGCGTATTGTGGCGCCATGGCGACAGCGGAGACCGGATCCGTTTCGCCTCATGATGGTGCAACTCCAGATTGGCTGCACAAAAACGGTGCGGTCCATTGGAAGGGATCGCCTGTTTCATGATCAGGATGCCGGTCGGATAGCGGATGGCATGATATTTGTTTACATTATGGGCTACGAAACGGAAATAGTTTTCAAACATAGAGGAGATGGCAATGGGTTACAATCCCGCTGATGTGGTCAAACTGATTCAGGACAAGGATGTCAAATTTGTTGATTTTCGCTTTACCGATACCAAAGGCAAGGAACAGCATGTCTCCGTGCCCGGCCACACCATTGAGGAAAAGACCTTTGTCGATGGCAAGGCCTTTGACGGCTCGTCCATCGCCGGCTGGAAAGGCATCAATGAATCGGACATGATCCTCCTCCCGGAAGCCGCCAGCGCCGTTCTCGATCCCTTCACCGACGAAACGACCCTGATCATCCGCTGCGATGTCATTGAACCGGCCACCGGCCAGGGCTATGAGCGCGATCCGCGCTCCGTGGCCAAGCGCGCCGAGGCCTATCTCAAGAGCACCGGCATTGCCGATAGCGCCCTGTTCGGGCCGGAAAACGAATTCTTTGTCTTCGACTCCGTGACCTGGAACATTGATATGAGCGGTTGCGGCTACAAGGTCGACTCCGAAGAGGCCGCGTGGAACTCGGGCAAGGAGTACGAATCCGGCAACATGGGCCACCGGCCCGGGGTCAAGGGTGGTTATTTTCCCGTACCACCGGTAGATTCCGCCCAGGACCTGCGTTCGGCCATGTGCTTGGCCATGGAAGAAATGGGCTTGTCCGTCGAAGTGCATCACCATGAGGTGGCCACGGCCGGCCAGCACGAGATCGGCGTGGCCGCCAACACCCTGACCCGCAAGGCCGACGAGGTGCAGATCCTCAAGTACGTGATCCACAATGTCGCCGCTGCCTACGGTCAGACCGCCACCTTCATGCCCAAGCCCATTGTCGGCGACAACGGCAGCGGCATGCATGTGCACATGTCCCTGAGCAAGGACGGCAAGAATCTCTTTGCCGGCGACCTCTACGGCGGTCTTTCGGAGACGGCCCTCTATTACATCGGCGGCATCATCAAGCATGCCAAGGCCATCAACGCTCTGACCAACCCCAGCACCAACAGCTACAAGCGGCTGGTGCCCCACTTCGAGGCCCCGGTCCTTCTGGCCTACTCGGCGCGCAACCGTTCCGCCTCCATCCGCATCCCCTTTGTGACCAACCCCAAGGGTCGGCGTATCGAGGTGCGCTTCCCGGATTCGACCGCGAACCCCTACTTCGCGTTTACCGCCATGCTGATGGCCGGTCTGGACGGGATCCAGAACAAGATCCATCCGGGAGATGCCATGGACAAGAACCTCTATGACCTGCCGCCGGAAGAACTCAAGGACATCCCCGGCGTCTGCGCCTCTCTGGAGGAGGCCCTGCATGCCCTGGAAGCCGACCATGAGTTCCTGATGAAGGGTGGTGTGTTCAGCGAGAGCTGGCTGGAAGGGTATCTGGATGTGAAGTGGGCGGAGGTGCAGACCCTGCGCATGACCACCCATCCGGTGGAGTTTCAGATGTACTACAGCCTCTAAACCCGGCCTTGCGCCTCCCCTGGCGGGAGGCCCGTGCCTTGTGGCCCCGCTTCGGCGGGGCTTCCTTTTGTCCGGGCCGCAGGCTTTGCTGCCTTGACCGTAAAAAACGCCTCCGCCAACGGCAGGATCGTCGGATCCAGGTTGACAGCAGGCGGGAAGGCACCCATATAGTGCGTTATGCAGAGGGAGGGCACTGTTTTGCGCGCGAAATCGTTATCCATGACTGGGAAAAGGGCCAAGGTGGGGACCGCTGCCGGTGCGGTCAGCGCCGGACTGGGGGGGCTCGCTATCGTCTTGGCGGGCTTGCTGGGCAGTGCCGCAAGCGGTGCGGATACCATTTATCGCTGGGTAGGGGCGCATGGGGTGGCCAGCTATGGCAACACGCCGCCGCCGGGCGCCAAGGATGTACAAGTGGTGTCCGGCGCGCCCACGGAGGAGGTGAGTACTCCGACCGGCGCTGCGAGTCCGGCGGCTGCGCCCGCCGCAACGGCCCCAGCCATTTCCGCACCGAAGCCGGCGGTGAATCCCGCCCTGCAGCAGATGGAAGCGCAACTCGCCGCCGCCCGCCTGCAATTGCTGCAGGCGACCAAGGCCTATGAGGAAGGGAAGGCGGTGCGCCTGGGTAACGAAAGAAACTATGTCCGTTATCAGGAAAGGGTCAATGGTCTCAAAAATCAGATGGATGCCGCGCAGTTGCGGGTGATCCTGCTGCAACGCCAGATCCAGCAAATGGTCAGTGTGCCCAGTGCGGATCAGGCGGGCGCTGCGGCGCATTAGGCGATCCCGACCACGCTCGGGGCGGCAGCATTCCTGCGGAACGCCGCTGCCCATCCGCAGCCGCCCGGGTGGACGGGACGGCCGGAGAGTGAAGTGATGGACCGACTCCACGCGGATGGCTTACCATGGGTTCCGCCAATCGGTATTGACCCAGGGAGACCCAGGAATGCCCCGTTTTCTGCTGAGTAACGATGACGGGTATCTGGCGCCGGGCCTTGCGGTCCTTGCCGAGGCCATGGCCCCCCTGGGGGAAGTGGTGGTGGTGGCCCCCGAGCAGGACCGCAGCGGGGCCAGCAACTCGCTCACCCTCGACCGCCCCCTGCGCTTGCGGCGCGGTTTCAATGGCTTCCATTATCTGGTGGGCGGAACCCCCACCGACTGCGTTCACCTGGCGGTGACGGGGCTTTTCGCCGAGGCGCCGGACATGGTCATTTCCGGCATCAATCGGGGTGCCAACATGGGCGATGACGTACTTTATTCGGGGACCGTGGCGGCGGCCATGGAGGGGCGCTTCCTGGGCCTCCCGGCCCTTGCCGTTTCCTTGGCCGGCAAGGACTGCACCCATTATGCGACGGCGGCCCAGGTGCTGGTGGGGCTGGTGGAAAGACTGTTGCACAGCCCCTTGCCCGCCGATACCATTCTCAATGTCAATGTGCCGGATCTGCCCTTTGCCCGCTTGCGTGGTACCGAAGTGACCCGCCTGGGCCGCCGCCATAAGAGCGAGGCCGTGATCCCCGCCCAGGATCCGCGCGGCGAGCGGGTGTACTGGATTGGTCCTTCGGGCCGGGAGGCAGACGCCGGTCCGGGCACGGACTTCGATGCCGTGCGTCGTGCCTGCGTATCCATCACTCCACTGGATCTGGATATGACCCGTTATGCCTTTTTGGAGGATCTGAGCCAGTGGCTCACCCGTCCGTGCTCCTGAGCCCCGAAGTGGGGATGATCTCGCCGCGTACCCGTGCGCGCATGGTGCAGCGATTGCAAGCCGAGGGGATCGACGACGCGCGGGTTTTGGCCGCCATGGGACGGATTCCCCGCCATCGCTTTGTGGCCCAGGCCCTGGCCGGCCGCGCCTACGAGCCGGTTTCCCTGCCCATCGGCTATGGACAGACCATTTCCCAGCCGTGGACCGTAGCGCGCATGACCGCGGCGGCCGCCGCCGCGGAGCCGTTGCAGCGAGTGCTGGAGGTGGGTACGGGCTCGGCCTATCAGACGGCGATCCTGGCGGCCCTGGCGGACGAAGTGTATAGCATCGAACGGATCGAGCCCCTCCTGCTCCGCGCCCGGGAAAAGCTCGCGCAACTGGGGGTGGGCAACGTCCATCTGCGCCATGGCGACGGCGCCGCGGGCTGGGCCGAGGCGGGGCCCTTCGATGCCATAGTGATCACGGCGGCGGCGCCCTGGTCCCTGCCCGCGCTCTTTGCCCAACTCCGGCCGGATGGCCGCTTGATCATGCCGGTGGCCGACGGCAGGGGGCAGCGCTTGCATGACCTGCGCTGGGATGGGCACACGGCCCATGAAAGGGATCTGGGGCCATGCCATTTTGTGCCCCTGCTGGCGGGAACCGTTGCTGTAGCTTCAGGAGATCACGGATGATGAATCGCGCGGAAGCGGAAGATGACGACGAGGTGATCCCGGAGGAGGCCGCGGCGGCCTTGGGCGGTGGGCCGGATGATGAGGTCTTGATGAGCATTCCCGCCGATATCCAGGATTGGGATGCGACTCGCTGTTATCTGCGCGAGATCGGCCATAGTCCGCTCCTGTCGGCTGCCGAGGAAATTGCCCTGGGCCAGCGGGTGCAGGCGGGCGATGCCGCCGCCCGCACCACCATGATCGAGAGCAATCTGCGTCTGGTGGTGCGCATTGCCCGCCGCTACGTCAATCGCGGCCTGCCGCTGCTGGACCTCATCGAAGAAGGCAACCTGGGCTTGATCCGGGCGGTGGAGAAGTTTGATCCGGAACGGGGTTTTCGCTTCTCCACCTATGCCACCTGGTGGATTCGCCAGAACATCGAGCGTGCCATCATGAATCAGACCCGCACCGTGCGTCTGCCCATCCACGTCATGAAGGAGCTGAGCGCCTGCTTGCGCGCCGCCCGTTGTCTTGGCCAGCGCCTCCAGCGCGTGCCCAGCGCCGAGGAGGTGGCGGCGGTCATGGAGCGGCCGGTGGCGGATGTGCGCGACTGCATGGAGCTGGACGGGCGGGTAAGCAGCCTGGAGGCCCCCATGGGGCGTGATGGGGATCAGTCCCTGGCGGATGTGCTGCCGGATGCCGACGGCTGTGGCCCGGAAGCGACCCTGGCCGACAAGGACCTGAACCATCAGTTGCGCGTCTGGATAGGGGCGCTGGGGGAGAAACATCGGCTCGTCCTGCAATGGCGCTTCGGCCTGGATGGGGGGGAAAGCGCCACCCTCGAAGAGGTGGGGGCGCGTATGGGGGTAACCCGCGAGCGCGTCCGGCAGATTCAGGTGGAGGCCCTTTTTGCCCTGCGCCATCGGCTGGAGAGCGAGGGGCTGTCGGCGGAATTCGTTTTTACGAATCTCTGACTCCGGACACGCCCGTCGGCGGAGGGGCTTTTTGCTCCGGCGGTCCTTGCCTGTTGTTCTACGGCTCATCCCGCTGGCAGGCGAAAACTCGCCCTGCGGGCTCAAACAGTTCGCCTGCCGGGCGTGGAACTGCGCCTAGAACAACGACGGCTCGCGTCGAAGTCGCGGCAAAAACCCCTCCGCCGACGGGCTATCCGGCTGATACCGAGATTGATTTCAGGCGCCGGGGGGCAAGAGGGCGGCGACTACGTCGCGATCTTCGCCGACGAGGATGTTGTAGGTGCGGCAGGCGGCGCTGGTGTCCATGATCTCCGGGTGCATGTTGCGTTCGCGCAGGGCGCGCAAGAGCGACCGGTCGGGAAAGCGTTGGCGGCTACCGGTGCCGAGCAGGAGGATTTGCGGGGCGCAGCCGTGGAAGCGGGCGAAATGCTCCGGACACAGGTCGTCCATGCCTGCGGGTCCCCACGGACTTTCCAGCCAGTCGGGGGCCACCAGCACGGCGCTGCCGTGGGTTACGCCGCGAATGACGATGCCCTGGGGTCCGTAGGCATGGATGATGTTGTGCAGTTCGTCCCGTTGCAGATGCAGTTTCATGGCGGATTTCCTTTTTTCAGATTGACAGGCCCGCGCCGCAAATCTATTGTCTAGCGGTTTCGGTATTCGCTACAAGCCCTAGAGTACGCGCCCCATGAATAGTGATTTTGAACGTATTCGTCGTCTTCCCCCCTATGTCTTTAATATCGTTACGGATCTGAAAAACCAGGCGCGCAAGCGTGGCGAGGATGTGATCGACTTCGGCATGGGCAATCCCGACCAGCCCACCCCGCAGAACATCGTGGACAAGCTCTGCGAAACGGCCCAGCGCGGCGATACCCACCGCTATAGCGTTTCGCGCGGCATTCCCCGCCTGCGCCGGGCCATTACGACCTGGTACGAGCGCCGCTATGACGTGCATCTCGATCCCGAGTCCGAGGCCATCGTCACCATCGGCTCCAAGGAGGGCCTGGCCCATCTGGCCCTGGCGACCATGGGCCCGGGAGATACGGTGCTGGTGCCCAGCCCCACCTATCCCATTCATCCCTACGGCTTTGTCATTGCCGGGGCGGACGTGCGTCATGTGCCCATGGTGCCCGGCGGCGACTTCTTCGCGGAACTGGAAAAGGCCATCAAGGCGGCCTGGCCGAAACCCCGGATGCTGGTCCTCAATTTTCCCCACAACCCCACGGCGACGGTGGTGGGGCTGGATTTCTTCGAGCGCGTGGTGGACTTTGCCAAGGAGCACCGCATCTGGGTGGTGCATGATCTGGCCTATGCCGATATCGTTTTCGACGGCTATAAGGCCCCGAGCTTTTTGCAGGTGCCCGGCGCCAAGGACGTGGGGGTGGAGTTCTTCACCCTCTCCAAGAGCTACAACATGCCCGGCTGGCGGGTGGGTTTCGCCGTCGGCAATCCCAAGCTCATCGGCGCCCTGGGGCGGATCAAGAGCTACCTGGACTATGGGACCTTCACTCCCATCCAGGTGGCGGCCATCACCGCCCTGGAGGGTCCGCAGGACTGCGTGGAGGATATCCGCCTCATGTATGAGCACCGCCGCGATGTCCTCTGCGACGGCCTGGAGGCGGCGGGCTGGCCCGTGGACCGGCCCAGAGCGACCATGTTTGTCTGGGCGCGCATCCCCGAGGCCCTGCGCAAGATGGGCTCCCTGGAGTTTTCCAAGCTGGTGCTGGAGCGGGCCAAGGTGGCGGTGAGCCCCGGCATCGGCTTTGGCGAGATGGGAGATGAGTACGTGCGCTTTGGGCTGGTGGAGAACGAGCATCGCACCCGCCAGGCCATTCGCGGCATCAAGCAGATGTTCCGCGAGGATCTATGATCAGACCGGCCATGGGCCCGGTGCGGGTGGGCATCCTGGGCATGGGGACGGTGGGTGGCGGGACCGTGCGGGTCCTGCGCCGTAACGCCGGGGAGATTGCCCGGCGCGTGGGGCGCGAGATCGTGATTGCCCAGGCTGCCGTGCGCAATCCTGTCCGTTTGCAGGACTTGGACTTGGGCTGTCCGGTCACCGGCGATCCCTTTGCGGTGGTGCGCAATCCCGAGATTGATGTGGTGGTGGAGGTGATGGGGGGCATCGAGCCTGCCCGCAGCCTGATCCTGGAGGCCATTGCCACCGGCAAGCATGTGATCACGGCCAACAAGGCCCTCCTGGCGGAACACGGCAACGCCATTTTTGCCGCCGCCCAGGAACAGGGGGTGGTGGTGGCCTTCGAGGCAGCGGTGGCCGGGGGCATTCCCATTATCAAGGCCATCCGCGAGGGCCTGGCGGGGAACCGCATCCAGTGGCTTGCGGGCATCATCAACGGCACCAGCAACTACATCCTCACCCGGATGCGTACCGCGGGCCGGGACTTCCCCTCGGCCCTGGCCGAGGCCCAGCGCCTGGGCTATGCGGAGGCCGATCCGGGGTTGGACATCGATGGTGGCGACGCGGCGCACAAACTGACCCTGCTGGCCTCCATTGCCTTTGGCATCCCGGTGGATTTTGCCCATTGCCATGTGGAGGGCATCCGCAATCTCG
>Ga0315298_1005460_pt1 | contig 18050 bp, 12 predicted proteins | sample WHS_1_MG_FD_203077 | JGI IMG/M metagenome (GOLD analysis project Ga0315298, IMG submission 203077) | Extremophilic microbial mat communities from Washburn Hot Springs, YNP, Wyoming, USA - WHS_1_MG | ecosystem: Environmental > Aquatic > Thermal springs > Hot (42-90C) | place: USA: Wyoming...
CGGCCGCGACCCGCTTTCTCACTTATTCTTTGGTTTCTCACCTGGCTCCTGCGCTCACTTCGTTCCTGCGCTGTGCCCACTTTGCTCCTACGTCTGCTTCTCTTGTACGTCTGCTTCTCTTGTAGGCAGTCACTTTGGCGCGCAAGCCAGAATCGCTCGTTTCACCAGGGCCCGAGCGATGTGCACCTTGTAGCGACTGGTGGGCAAGGGGAAAGCTCCATCTAGCCCGGCCGCTGCCGCTCTCTCTGCTGTTTGTTCGTCAAGAGGTTTCCCGAGGAGTTCTTTCTCGGCCGCGGTCACCCGGACTGGCACGCCGTAGACCGAGTTGAGGCAGATCCGAGCAGACTTCACCCGGCCGCCCTCGTCAGTCTGCACTGCGGCAGCACAGTTCACGAGCGGAAAGTCAATAGACTTGCGCAGGGCGAACTTAAGGAAGGCGGAGCGACGCCCGGGCTCTGGCCGGGGTACCTCAATCCCCAGTACCAGCTCCCCGTCCTCAAGCACAGTGCTAGTGTTCACGCCCGCGGAGAAGAAGTCCTCGGCCGGGATGGTCCGATGGGAAGTCTTGACCTTTGCTCCCAGGGCTATCAGGGCCGGAGCAAGATCAGAGGAGTTCACCGCCACGCAGCCGCAGTTGAAGCAGCGATTGGCCTCGGCTTGCGCTGATTCGGAGCTCAGTGTGCCGGTTTCTTCCACGGTGAGGCTGCGAAGCTTCTCGGCCAGGGAAAGCTCCGGTACTTCCACCCGTGCACTCGGCTCCAGGCAGGAGCTGCTGAAAGTCTCTCCCCACGCGCATGCTGGGGGTGCTGTCTGCGCCGGCTCTTTGCGTCCCGTGAGGTAGACGTCGATTGCCCGCGCTGCTTTCCGGCCGGCGCTGATGCCCTCGGCCACTGTCGCTGGACCGGTGACGAAGTCGCCCCCGGCGAAGATGCCGCCACCCAGACCGTAGCCGGTCTCGTCCAGCTTTAACCTCCCCCGTTCGTCCACCAGACCCTCGGGTAGGAACGAGTAGTCAGGACGTTCAACGATGGCCTTGATGACCGCATCGCAGCGGACAGAGTATTCGGACCCTTCAATTCTCACCGGACGCGGTCGACCGCTCTCGTCGAGCTCCCCAAGTTGCATGCGACAGCAGGTCAGCTCCAGGCCTTCCGCTTCCTCCTTGGCAGCCACTGGCTGGGTCAGAAACTCGAACTGCACTCCTTCCCGTTCAGCCTTCTCAATCTCCTCATCTAACGCCGGCATCTCATCCTTTGTGCGGCGATAGAAGATCACCGGTTTGGCGCCCAACCGGAGCAGCGAGCGAGCTACGTCGATGGCGGTGTTTCCGCCGCCGATAACGCCTATGGTCTTACCGCTCAAGTCTTGCGGCTCAGCGTAGGCCTGGCGCAGGAACTCAGTGCCTGACATGAGGCACTCTTCTCCGGAGATGCCCACCGGGGTCTCCTGCCAGGCACCGGCGGCGACAAACACGGCGTCGAACTCGCGGGTAAGCTCGGCCAGCTTGTTTCTGTCCACTTGGGTGTTGACCACAAACTGGATGCCAGTGTCGGCAAGAGCCTGGACCTGCTTGCGTGTCACTTCCCGGGGCAGGCGGTATGGGGGTATGCCGTACACAAGAAGTCCACCGGCCTCAGGCATGCGCTCAAAGACTGTCACCTCGTGCCCGGCCTGTCTTAGATAATGAGCGGCAGAAAGCCCAGCTGGACCCGAACCTATGACCGCCACCCGCTTGCCCGTGGGTTGCGCAGGTGGCCGGTAGAAGTCGCCTGGGCTTTCAAGAACGAGATCGCCCAAGAAGCGCTCGACTTCCCTTACCGCCACTGGCTGGTCGAATTCGCCCCGGGCGCACTCGCTCTCGCACCAGTGGGGGCACACTCTGCCGGTTATGGCTGGTAGGGGATTGGTCTGAAGAAGTGTCCGGGCTGCCGACGCCAGTTCGCCTTCCCTGATCTTGGCTAGGTAGTCAGGAATGGCAATGTGGTTGGGGCAAGCCTTCGAGCAGGCGGTGGAGTCCACCCGCGCTGCTCCAAAGATCGAGTGATATCTTGCGTCTCCAGTCAAGGCGTAACAGGCTCTACCCCCTTTACGCAGGCAGTGAAAGAGATTGTCTGCCACCCAGTAGTACCAGCAGCGGTTGTTCTGGCAGATATTCCCGGCAACTGTGCCCATCTCCCGAATATGGGGGGAGGCTGTCTGGCCGGCTGCCTCGGCCAGGGCGGCATAGTCTTTGCGGACCACCTCGTTCTTGGCGAGATCTTCTAGTCGGGTGAGGGCTCCGACCTCAAGGCCTTCGTTGGTCTCCCGGACCAGCTCAAGCCCGGGGATTTCTTTGATATTGACGAGAACCTCGGGGTATTCCTCTGGGGGAAGGATCGCGTCTTTCATCTCGCCAAGCAGGTCTGTCCCCCCGGCAATAACGCGCGCCCTTCCTTTATATTCCTGCAAGAGGGCCACGGCCTCCTCAACCGACTCGGCAGTAACATGCTTGAATGTCTTCATCTGTCCAGTCTCCTATCACGGACCCGAGATCGACTCTGCCTAGATCTTGCCGAGTGCTCGCAGCACTCGGTCAGGGGTGGCTGGGAAGCCGTCGATCCAAACCCCGATGGCGTTGTGGATGGCCGGGCCAATGAGGGCTGGTAGCACAGTGGCTACATCCTCGCCGATTCCTACGGTGCCGTAAGGGCCATAGCCCATGCCCGTCTCTACCATGATCGTGTCGATGGTGCCGAAGTCCAGCATCGTCGGGATCTTGTAGTTGAGGAGGTTCCCGTTAAGCATGATGCCGGTGCGCGGATCGTGGACCACCTCCTCAGTGAGTCCACGGCCGATGCCCATGATGGCGCCGCCGTAGGCTTGGCCTTCACAGCCTTCCCAGTTGATGACCTTGCCCACGTCGTTCACGGTAACCACCCGAACAATATCCACCCCGCCGGTCTCAGTGTCGACTTCGACCTCCATGAAATAGGCCTGTCGGCAGAAGCGAAGCCGCACTCCCAGATAAGCGCCGCGCTGCACATGCCAAGCGTCGTCGAACATGGGCGGGGTGAAGCGCTGCGGATAGGCAAGTCCCTCAGTCCGCGAGTAGATGGGCTCACCTGCGGCAGACATAAGGGGCCCCATGGCTCCAGAAGGCCCGACAAAGTCAGCCACCGACATGCGGTTGGAGGGATTTGCCTTCTCGAAGATGATTCCATCCTTGATGTCTAGCTCGTCTGGCCGCTTGCCGGGGAAAGCCGGCGGGTAGCTAGCCAGCTGCGTCACTCCGCGTGGCTTGACTGCCTCCTCGAGGATCCGCTGCTTGAGCATCCGCGCCGCATGTCTCACTACCCAGCCGTTCACCGCCAGGTTGGTGGAGGTGTCTGGGGTCATGGTGTAGAAGCCGGCATCGTCCTGGTGCTTGAAACGGATGTCTTCTACCCGGTACCCGAGCTCGTCCGCGGCAATTTGACAATAAGCCGTCTCTGCATTTACCCCGACGTCCGCCCGACAACCGAGGATGGTGACGGTCCCGTCATTGCGTTCCACGTACATGGCGACCTCGGCAGTGCCAGCAGAATCGTCCCACTCATGGGTCCAGGTGAAGCCAAGGCCATGCATCTTCCCGTTGGGGAGCCTCTTGGTGCCGGGCGGATGCCACTTCTTGTCCCACTCGATGGCGGCCTTGCCCTTCTCTATGCATTCGCGCAAGCTATCACGAACCGGGAAGCCGAGCTCGGCTTTACGTTGGTTGAGCCATTCGATGTCGTGACCCTCAGCGCCGTCGTTCTTGAGGGCCACCTCAGTAGGATCAAGTCCCAGCTCAGCGGCCACGCGGTTGGTCACCAGGTTGACTGTGTAGCAGTTTATGTTCATTTCGCAGCGCGTAGGCACCATGGGCCCCTTGTTGACCCATACGTCCTCGGTCCGTCCCCGTATGTGAGGGATCTTGGTGTTCTCGATGAGATGAGCGACGATGCCGAAGGTGGGCATGGTCTGGTTGACCACTACTCCGCGCTCTTCTACTGCGGTAATGGTGCCGTCAAGCTTGGTTCCCACCTTGAAGTAGAACACCCCGGCATCCATGTTGCCGCCGTAAAAGTCCTCGCGCCGGCTGAACAGCCACTTGACCGGCCGTCCAGTGCGCTTGGCCATAACGGCGGCGCAGTACATACCGCCTAGATTCCAGGCCATCTGACTCCACCCGCCGAAGCTGGCCCCCTGGTAGGGGCAGTGGACGTCAATCTTGTTCATGGGGATGCCGCCAAACCAAGTGGAAATGGCGCGTTTGGCTATGTGCGGCCGCTGCTGCTTCACCCATACCTCAGCGCACTCACCATTCCACCTCCACACGCCGCAAGGGCGCTCCGGTCCCACCCAGGTGTTGACGCCCATGGTGTACTTGAATTCGATGATCTTGTCCGCTTCGGCAAAGCCCTTGTCCACGTCGCCCTGGCTTTCCACGAACACGCCGCGCACGTCGAGGTTGCTGCCCGGATTCTCTTCTGGGTTACTCAGGGGAGCCTCCGGTTTCAGTCCTTCCTCTGGATCAAGCACAAAGGGACGCTGCTTCCACTCCACCTTGATCAGCTTGAGGGCTTGCTCAGCGATCTCCTCCGTGTCGGCAACCACAAAAGCACCGAGCTCCTCTCCCTGGAAATGCGCAACTCGCGGTAAGGGGGGAACGTTGTTAAGCTCGTGGCCGCCCAGACTGGCTCCCTCCGGAAGCTCGGGGTCGTCGTAACGAAGTATGCCCCGTACTCCGGGGTATTTCTCCGCTTCGGAGGTGTCCATGCTCACAATCTCGGCGTGGGGAAAGGGCGAGGTCAAGAAACGGCCGTAGAGCATGCCGGGGAGCTGCACATCCACCGTATAGCGGGCGGCTCCTGTGGCTTTATCGTACCCGTCTTGGCGTCTGACACCCCGACGGCCAATGTTCCGATACTCCTCGAGCGGGTACTTGTCCGCAACTTTGTTATCAAAGGACTCGAGCATGCGCTTGAATTCTTCTTCATGAGACATGGCTCTCGCCCCCTCTCAAGACGGCAGCAGCCTCCGAAACGGCTCTCAGGTGAGCGGGATAGGTTCCACACCGGCAAAGGTTACCTGCCAGGGCCTCTCGGATTTCTTCTTCCGTGGGGTGAGGATTCCGATCCAACAAGGCTTTGGCTGTGACCACGAAACCCGGCGTGCAAAAGCCGCACTGCATGCAGCTATGCTTGACGTAGGCTTCGATGAGCGGGTGCTGGGCCTTGGCAATGCCCTCGATGGTCTCGATGTGCTTACCTGCGCACTCAATGGCGAGCATCATACAGGAAAGGACCGGTCGACCCTCCATGATCACCGTGCAGGCGCCGCACGCACCCTCGCCACAGAACTCCTTGGTCCCGATCAGCCCGAGCTTGTCGTGTAGGACATACTGAAGTGTCCACTGCGACTCCACTGGAAGTCGGTAGGGCTCACCGTTTACCCAAAGATCAATGGTGGTTTCTTGAACTGGTGTCTTCTGTGTGACTTCCCTCATAGTCGAATGCCCCCTTTACTCAGACCTAGGTCTTAAGGCCCGGTCTCCCTGGAACAGCGAGTGCGAGAGAAAAGTAAAAGCTCCAGTATTTAACCAGCATTAGTATGCCATCGATTTTAGCATGGGCTTTCCACGTACACTTGTCGGCTGCCGTCGGCCAATGTCACCACGCGGATGAGGTTCAGAGCGCAGTAGTCCTGGGGCAGGGTCAAAGCTTGGTCAAAGGGCAGGCCGAGCAAGTACTTAAGCAGCATGCGGTTAGTGTTCTTGTGGCCAACCAGAAGCACGTTGCGGAGCCGCTTGTCTGCGGCCTCAAGACAAGCTTTTTCCCGGGAGAGGATCCGCTCAAAAGCGGCGACCACGCGCTTTTCGAGCTCCTCGAAGCTCTCTCCGCCCGGGAAAGGGGTTGCCGCCACGTCCTCTTCCCTTCTTGCGTATTCCTGCGGGAAAAGGCGCTTAGCCTCCTCCGCAGAAAGGCCTTCCCAAAGACCAGTGTCGATCTCCCGCAGAGCCGGCTTCTTGTGCACAGGCGTGGCTGGATTGGGTGCTCCGAGAAGGATCTCCACCGTAGAGAGGCACCGAGAAAGGTCACTTGTGTATGCGGCGTCAAAGGGGATGTCTTTGAGTCTGAGAGCAAGTTCCTGGGCCTGGGCGACACCTTCCTCGCTTAACGGATGGTCGGCCTGACCGACAAAACGCCTGGGGTTCTCTGGGGCTATGCTCTGGGCATGCCGGACAAGATAGAAGCGGACCTCCGTGATTGCCCGGCGGCCGAGTATCTGCTCAACCTTGTTGAGGAGACGGATAGCGGCGCCAATTCTTTGCCGTGCTCCCTGCAGAGCAGCGGGGTCGCTGCCGTATAGGGGCAAAGTACCGGCGCCTCTTTCTTCGAGATGGACGATCTGGTCCTCTCGTACCAGTTTGTCCGCGAGGTAGACAAGGCCTTCCTCGCTCAAGGTGTCGTTGTCCACGAGGTCGGCGGGGATGACCATATGGCACCCCACCACTTTCCCGAGGCGCCGCAAACCAAGACTGCTCAATATTTCCTCAGCCACCACCGCGTGCTTGTGTCGGCCTTTGGCGAGGTCGTGTAGCAGAGAGGCCGACCGGACCAGGCCCAGGTCTAGAGCCTGACCTTGTGCTACCAGGAGCCTGCCCATTGCTGTCGCAAGCTCGGCCACGGCCTGGCAGTGCCTTTGCACGTGGTCTGGGACCCCAAGGATCTCAAGGAGGTAGGCGCAATCTTTGTCCGTGAGGTTCGCGGTGCTCCCAGATTTTCCCGCTACTGGCTTGGTGGGCTTGTCAAGAGCGGTTGCCCGCCGCGCAGTAGATTCCGCCGCCAAATCCAGCCCAGTAGCTTGGTCAAGGATGCGGGCAAACCGGCACATCCTCTGGTAGTCCTCCGGGGTGTCCATGTCCATGAGGATGGTGGGGTTGTCCACTTCCACTTCAAGCGCCTTGCTCTCGTGGTCGGCTAAGAACACTCGCAGGTTCATGGTTGGCTTCGCTTGCACCAAGGGGTCAAGGAGGCTAGCCGCCAAGAGCGGCGGATGACCCCGACGGCCAAGGCAGCAGGGGTGGATCACGTTCGCTGCTGGCTTTGCTTGCTGGTAGGCTACAAGCACTCGTTCTAGTACCTGCGGGGGTACCAAGGGACAGTCTACCGGCCAAACAAAGAACGCCTCCAGGGCTGCCGGACCGGGACTGTTCTTCAGTGCAGCCGCTGCGGCTTGTACGGAGGAAAACATTCCCTTCTTATAGTGAGGGTTATGGACCCACCTGACGCTTAGGCGAGCAAGCTCTGGTCGGAGTTCTTGCTCCTGATAACCGGTGACGGCGACGATTTGGCTGACGCCCGCTTGGCGGAGAGCTGTTACCACTCTTTCTAGGGCGGATGTCTCTCCTAAGGCAAGCAAGGCTTTTTTCCTTCCCATACGGGAAGCAGTGCCTGCGGCAAGTACGATGGCGCCGAACGAAGGGAGTACCTCCGACTGAGGAGGCGCGGCCGAGTGTTCCTTGCCTAGGGGAAACATGCCTCGCTCTCCTTGGTTTGCCTGGCGCATCCCCGTTGTCTTGTTGTCCCCTGGTTTGCGCATCTCCGCTGATCTCACAAGGGCGCAAACTTATGCGCTCTTCCAGGCTATGCCACACTAGGTGCGCGTCCGGCGTCTTCTTGCTCTCTCTTGGATGAGCTCTGCCACAATACTGACAGCAATCTCTTCGGGGGTCTCTGAGCCAATGTCAAGACCAATCGGAGCGTGAACGCGGGCCAGCGCCTCGGCTGGTGTTCCTTCCTGCTCAAGCTCGCGAAAAGTCTGCGCCACCTTCTTTTTACTCCCGATCATACCGATGTAGGCTGCTGGGGTGCGGAGCGCTTGGGCAAGCACGGTCTTATCATGCACATGTCCCCGGGTCATGATCACGAGGTAGCTCTCTTCGTCAATGGGGAGATCAGCCAGCGCTTGGTCGAAGGACTCCGGGATCACTAGACGTTCTGCTCTAGGAAAGCGCTCGGGACTGGCAAACTCCTTCCGGTCATCAACCACCACGGTGGCAAACCCCACCAGGTCGGCGACGGTAGCTAGACTCTGGCCGCAATGGCCGGCTCCAAAGATATAAAGCACTTCCCTAGGGCCCACCGGCTGCAGATAAAGGCGGCCCGACCCTTGGGCAAGTAACTGGTCTGTGCTTCCGCCTTTACGTACAAGCTCCTGTAGTGCGTAAGGAGGCGCCACTGGTTCGCCGTACACTTCCCCCTGGTCATCGACCAAGCACCTGCCTACCATCTTGACTTCCTTGCCTTCTTGATCAGCCACCGGCTCATCGGCCGGAGGAAGCATGGTGACCAACCACCCTTTGCGTCTTTCCGATACTAGGTTCACCAGTGCGCGCAGAAGCTTAAGCGAGGCAGGCGAGCCCGCAGCGACATATTCGATGAGGAGGGAGACTCTCCCTCCGCAGATCATGCCGGACTCGCCTGCCTCGCGGTTACTGAGGTCGAACTCCACCACCCGAGAGTGCTTGCAGCGAAGGACGTCAAAGGCTTGTTGGATCGCGCTAGCCTCCAAAGGCCCTCCGCCGATAGTGCCGTGCGCGCGGCCATCAGCGGTCACCAGCATCTGCGCTCCGGGATGTCGCGGGGTTGAGCCGCGGCTCTCTACGACCGACACCCAGGCCAGGTCACAGCCCTGCTCGACCAACTGAAGCGCGGTGCGGGCAAGTTCTTGAGCAGTCATGGGCGGTTAGTGGTGGGCAACAAGGAGGAGCGGCCTAGTCGCGGTCCTCCCGGGCGTACTTGCCACTCATGACTACCGTGAAGTGGAAAATGGGCCGGTCAACCCGCCGGAGGATCAAGGGGCAGTGGGGCATGCCCGCTGGGACGAAGATAAGGGCCGAGCGGGTGAGGAGGTGCTTTTCATCTTCCAGCCAGATCTCCACCTCTCCGCCGAGGTCGTAGGGATTGTTTGGATCACTCCCGAAGAAGCCGATGATCTCGTCGGTCTCGTGGACGTGGGGGCAATTCTCCGTGGTCTCTGATGCTTTTAGGAACCAGGAGCAGTTCATGTGAAATGCCCCTTCCACCACCTGGTCGTCCATCCACAAGATCCGCTTTGCGTACGTGGAATAGAAGGCATCGATTTTCTGCTTTTCCTCGGGCATCTTAAGCTCGGTGACGACGTATTTAGCGGTCCTGAGCGAAGACATAATCCACCCCCTATAAGTCGACGACGGCTGACCTTGCGCGACTAGGTTATCATCCGCGATGATTCGGGCGGGAAGCGGTTGTCTTCGTGTGCCTTCTCTTCCGTGGAAGGTCTCCGAGCACGGGCTCTACATAGCCGACTTAAGGCCCTACATAGCTGACTTGATGATGGCGGCCAACTCGTCGGCAGTGAGCTCAATGGGATTAGCTTTCATGCTGCTTGCCTGGGCGGCCTTCTCGACTAGCTCGGGCATGTGCTCGGGAGTAAAGCCGTAGCTACGCAGTCGCGGGATCTCCAGTTCCTCGACAAGCGCGCGTAACTGCCCAGTTGCATCCTCGGCGGTGGCATCCGGGCGGCCGGTAAGGATCCGGGCTAATTCCTGGTAGCGAGGCAATGCCGGGCTGTCTGGGCGACGGGTGCGCAAAGCAAGCAGGTTCATCTCCACCACCGGGGCAAGCAACGCCGCGCACAAAGCGCCGTGTGGAGCGGAGATCAGGCCGCCCAGCGGCCCGGCTATCCCGTGTACCGCTCCCAACCCCGCGTTGGCTAGAGCCAAGCCTCCGCACAAACTGGCCAGAGCCATGTCTTCTCGGGCTGCGGGATTGTGGCCCTGGTGGAAGGCGAGCCGCAGAGAACGAGCTACCCGGGCGAGGCCTTCCCGGCAGAGCCCGTCAACCAGCGGGTTTGCCCGAGTAGACACGAAGGGTTCGATGAGTTGCGCGAGGGCGTCCAGCCCCGTGGTAGCGGTGAGGCCGGGGGGCAGATCATAGGTAAGCTCGGGGTCGACCAAGGCTACCCGGGGCATAAGGAGAGGGCTACGCAGACTCACCTTCACCCGATGTTTGGGCGAGGTGATGACCGAGTTCCGGGTCACTTCCGAACCGGTGCCGGCGGTCGTGGGAATGGCCATGGTCGGTAGAGAGGGCTTACTGAGGGCCTTCCCCCTACCGATGATCTCAAGGTAGTCCAATATGTCGCCCTCATTGCTGGCCATTGCTGCTATAGCCTTAGCCGTGTCAAGTGCGGCGCCCCCGCCGAAACCGATCACCGAGTCGCATCCTGCCTCGTGAGCTACAGCTACTCCCAGGCGAACCGTGTCCAGATCGGGCTCCCGATCCACCGCAAACGTGGTGATCCCGAGCCCTTCTCCCTGCAGTAGGTCAAGTAGCGGCTGCGCCCGGCTAACCGTCCTGCCGGTTACCACCAGGGGGTGACGACCCAGCTTCGCGGCTAGCTTGCCGGCCTCCACCAAGGTTCCTGGGCCAAAGACAATCCGCTCCGCGGTCGCGAACTCGAACCTCATGTCACCAGCGCTCCTCTGGGGGGAACACATTTGTGTACTTAACGCTGGAGCGTGGCTCTGCCATCATCGGGGCTACCTTGTCTCGCCAGGTCTGATAGTGCGGCGTGTCCTTGTGGGCCGCAGCGCCCTCAGCTGTGCGGTAGGCCTCCACCAGGATGAAGCGGGTGGGGTCGTCCACTTGTTGCACGACATCGAAGCGCGCCACTCCTGGTTCAGACAGGCTCTGGCGCGCGTTCTCGATAGTGGCTGCCTTGAACTGCTCGACATACTCGGGGAGCACGTGGACATGAATATGGACAATCAGCATAGATGAAGTTTCATTCCCTGCTTTGCCGCTGGTCATCTTCTCAATCACTCCTTCCTGGGGTCTTTGCCTTTTTCCTAGCGTGTTCAAGGGCCGGCTGCGCTCACTGGCCGGTTTCCGCTACCCCTCATCAAGCTCTGCCAACCGGCGAATCTGACATAGGGAGTGGTTCCAGACCACGTGATGAGCAAAATCCGGGAAAAGCCAGCGGGCCAGGGCCCAGCCGATCCTGCCCATTCCCCGGCCTCGCGGGAAGTCAAAGCCCACGTAGATGGTGAGCAGACTCACCCCGGGTCGAAACTCATCCAGCATGAAAGCAAGGATTCCGCCTTCTCCCAGGCCCTCCACAATGCGGTAGAGCAGGTACCGCTCCGGCTCGACTTTTTCTAAGGCCACGCTGAAATGCAGCCGCGCCAGGGGCACATCGTAGCGGATGACCGTTCCGACTTCGTTGGGCTTTCCTTTCAGCCGGCGGATCTTTAGCAAACGGGGCTTAAGATACTGGCGTTCAGGGTCGCCGAAAGCCCCAAGTTGCCTAAGCACTGCCTGTTTACCTGCTCGAATGCGGATGGAGAACATGCTCTCCACGTCCGGGGCCCGCTCAGGCGGCTCTAGTCCTTGCACGGCAAAGAGGGCTCGCCTAGTCTCTTCCACTCGCTCCACAGGCACACCCGTCATATAACGGGGAATGCCGGTCCAGTCCAGTCCGAAGATGTGCTCGGTGAGGACGTCGCGTATGGTGACGAACACGCCCCCAGTGAGTATCTGCCAGATAGAGCTGGGGTGAAGCATCCTCACCAGAGAAGCGCGGTAACTGGCATCGCCACTTGCCACTCCCCAGAGCACGGGAGCGAGGCGGTGACGCTCGCGAGGTGTCGTCATCCTTTCCATGATAACTGCCAGGTAGAGCACACGGCTTAGGGTAGGGTGACCCAGCATCAAGCGACTCAGGCGGAAAATCCAGCGCCCGTAGCGGTTGTCAGCCTCCATTTGTCTCACCACTTTGCCGAACTTGCGCCTAAGGCTGCGCTCGTCGATGCCACAGTCAAGCACGCAGTCCGCCAGAGCTGAGGAGGTCAGGAAGGCCGAGTACAGGCCGTCCTTGTAGAGCCGGGCGACGGCCAGGTCGCCGGTGAGGGCTATGCGGTTGCCGAAGGGGTGTTTGGCCGCTCCTACCGTCATGTTGGGGTTGCAGCAACAACGAGGAACAAGCTTGGACCGGTAGGGGATGAGCCTGCGGATGTGGGGCAGTTCGAGGAATTTCTCCACGATCTTGAGCAAGCTGGACGGCTCTGCCTGGTCCACGCTTTTCCCCAGAATAGCGGTGGTGATCCACCCTCTCTTCGGCATCACCGAGGCCATCTCCACGTGTAGCTCTTTGGAGCCGTACTGGATAAAATGCAGCTCTCCTTCTATTACGCGCAGCTGCTCATTGAGGTCAGTCATCTCCACTATGACTGCTCTTCTCACCTTGGGCGGTCGAAACCGCGGCATCATCTGGCCAAGAGTTGCTAGTAGGGGCTCACTGCGGACATCCATGCCTGGCCGTCTATTCACGCCCGAGGCAACCACAGCAAAATCGAACTCTCTCGTGCTTTCTGTGCTTGTGGTGATCCCTGACAGCCGAATAGCGCTCTCGTCCGGCACCGCGGCGTTTTCCTCAGATTTATCCGGCGACCGGTAGCTCACAACCGGGTTACCCTGGCCGGAATATCGGATGCTCACCACTTCCGCCGTGATCACCCGTGCTCCCTGTTCAATGGCCAGATTAAGTAACCAGGTATCGAAATTCACGTATCTCATCGCCCTTTCCCGGGGCCGTGAGCCGCGGAAGACCGAGAGCAGCTCCCGCCCCTCAGGCACGGCTAGAGGGATGCTTTTCCAGTCGGCGTGGACGATGATCTCGCTAGCTCGACTTTCGATCACCTCTTCTGGTATCTCAAGGCCCTCGTTGCGCAGGGCTTCCACCAGCCGGGGAGAGAGTCCGCCGGCACAGTAGTTGCAGCCTTCCCAGGAGGAGAAAGGCGCCGGACGGTAGAAGCAGACCTCCTGCTTCCTCTCGAAGATCACTACCTCGACTTCTTTTCCCCTCTCGCGCGCTCGGCGCATAAGGCGAATGGCAAAAAACGATCCGGCCGGCCCTCCACCTACGACTGCTACGCTCGCTTTCTCAGGGAGGCTGAGGTGGACGCTCCGCCACTTACTCACCCAGGGAATTCGGGGCTTTTGGCCGAAAGCAAGCTGCGTCGTACTAGTTGATGGTGTGTGTTTTTTCACGGACGCTTCCTTTTGCCTACCAAGCCTAGACCTGGCTCCCTGTGCTACCGTTAGCAGCCGATGGTGGATGACAAGGGGACAAGACAAAGATATCTAGGTAACAAGGGACTCGTAGTCTTTCTCGCCGCACTCTCTGCTTTCCCCGCTCTCTCAACCGATCTCTACTTGCCGGCCCTTCCTGTGATTACCGCCTACTATCATGTTCCCGAGTATCAGACTAATCTCACCCTCATTCTCTTTTTCGTGGTGTTCGCTGTCTCCATGTTGATTTGGGGACCACTTAGTGACCGCTTCGGCCGTAAGCCGGTGCTGCTTGCGGGACTAGTCTCCTACACCTGTGCCGGCGCTCTTTGCGCTCTCTCCGGCAACGTTTTCCAACTCATGGCCTTCCGGGTGCTTCAGGCGCTGGGGACTGGGGCTGCCAGTTCCATAGCTATGGCTGTAGTGAAGGACGTCTACCGAGGCAGGCGACGCGAGGTGATTCTGGCGGTGATACAGACCATGACTGTACTTTCGCCAGCAGTGGCGCCGATGATTGGTGCACTTATTCTGCGCTTTACCTCTTGGCGCGGCGCTTTTGTGGCGCAAGCGATCCTCGGCTTTCTCGTGTTGGCGGGGTCGGTGGCTTATCAAGAGACCATACCGCAGAAGCTCGCCGGTAGTCCATTGGCCTCTCTTGGTCGATTGGTGGTGGTGGCCAGGAATCGCAACTTCATTATTCTAGTGCTTACCTTCTCGCTCCCTGGCCTTGCCATCATGGCTTTTATCTCCGGCTCTTCCTACATCTTCCAAGTCACCTTTGGGCTTTCTGAGCAGACCTTCAGTCTTTTCTTCGCCCTGTTTGCTGTGAGCTCTGCGGCTGGGGCCCAGCTATATGTGCTTCTTTCCCGCTTTCTCGGGCGCAATCTCATAATCACGGGAAGCCTCTTGGTTTCGGCGGCGAGCGGTTTGCTTCTCCTGCTGCTGGGGTTCCGGGGGCCCTGGGCCTTTATCCTTACTTTCATTCCTACTCCCCTTGCTTTCTCTTGTTCGCGGCCTCCGGTGGCCAACCTAATGCTCTCCCAGCACGAGGGAGACGCAGGCTCGGTGGCGGGGGTCATGTCGGCTACTCACATGACGGTCTCCAGTTTAGGCATGGTGGCGGTCTCGTTTGAGCTCTGGGGACGGGTGCAGACTATAGGAGTGCTTGCTCTGGGTCTGTCCTTGCTCAGCTTGCTCTTGTGGCTAGGCATATCTCTTCCGCGGGTGCGGAGCGAGAACGACTAAGTCTCAGATGAAGCCTTGACCACCCGCTTGCCATGCAGGACGTGGTAAAGGGCAATAGAGACCGCAGCTAGCGCAGCCATCGCTCCGTACATGCCCCGGTAGCCGATCCAGGAGATAAGAAACCCGCACACTAGAGGGCCTATTCCCAAGCCAATGTCGCCAAAGATGTAAAAGGTGGAAACAGCCTGTCCCATACGGTGTAAGGGGGTGATCTTGATGATGACGGCTCGGCCGGCAAACTGCAAAGCGCCGAAGCCTAAGCCCATGATGGCAGCCGACAATAAAAGCACCGCTCCGTGGGTGGCTACCGCCAGCACTCCCAGACTGAGGGCGAAGATCGCCGTGAACGCGTACATGACCGAGTTTTCGCCTCTTGTGTCAAACCGCTTGCCCGTCACCGGACGGCTGAGGAAGACCACGGCTGCGTAGACCACAAAAAAGGCCTTGGCGGCAGTGGTCACTCGAATGTGCTCGGCGTACAGGGCAAGAAAAGAGGACACGCTGGAGTAGCAAAGGTAGGTCATCATGATTGCCAGAGCCACAGGCACAGCGCTGCGCTCCATGAAGCTTGCCAGTGAAAGGCCCTTGCTTTCCGCTAGCTGCTCCGAGGTCAGTCGGGGCTCCCGGACGTGAAGAAGCGGCACCAGTAGCAGGGAGACTGCGGAAAGCACAGCGCAGACGATCACAATGGCGTCAAACCCGCCATGTCCAATCAGCATCAAGCCCACGAACGGACCGATAGCAGTGGATATGGTCTGCCCCAAGGTGAAGTAGCCAATGCCTTCGCCGTAGCGCTCCCGTGGTAGGGCGCTGGCAATCATGGTGTTGATAGCCATGGCCGAAGCCGACTGGGCGGCTCCGTGCAGGAAGCGGACGAGCAAGAGCAGAAAACTGCTGTTGGCTCCCAGGTAGGCCAGGGTGAGAAGCAGGTTGAAGATAGAGCCGAGGTAGAGGGTTCTAGTCCAGCCGATCTGGTTTATCCACTTGCCTAAGAAAGGACGCGTGACGAATGCTCCTATGATGAAAATGCTGGCCGCCAGGCCGGCCACGGCAGGAGAGACCTGAAAGCGGTCGGTGGCCACCTTGGATATGACGATCATGAGTAGGAGAAAACACACCGAGTTGAGAAAGCCTACCGAAGAAATGACAAGGAAATCCCTGGTCCACAGGCTGTGGCGAGCTGGGGCGCCAGCGGTACTGGTGGGCGTGGAGTCTGTCATTTGCTCTTCAGCGAGCCGCCTCTTGCCCTGAGCAGAGTGGCAGTGAACTCGCTGTGCAGCGAGCTTCTGGGATCTTGGCTCCACTGGCAAAGCCGGGCGAACATGGGCCGGGTGACAGTGAAGGCGATCATCCAAGGTTCGAGGAATCGGCGGATGCTGTGGTCAAGTGAGCCGATGGTCGCCTGGGGTACTTCGAGACTGTCGAAGACCGAAGTCAGTTGCATGCACCCTGAGCCAAAGCGCGCGACCACTGGCTCCGGCTCACTAGGACGGCTGTAATAGCTTGCTCCCATGCTAAGCACGGCGAGCTGGTCGGCGTTCACGTAAAAAGTGACCGTGCGCAGGAACTCATATTGGTCGGGACGCAAGGGGCCGAAAAGGAGATGACCGCGGATCGGCCGGTAGCTAGGAGCGGAGTCGAGCCACAGATTCATGAGGTCGTGGTTGGCGCGTAGGCCCTCTTTGTCGCAGAGGAAGGCCACCATTTCCTCGCGCGATCTTGGCTGCACCCCAAAGAGATGCCCTCCTCCGCAACCATGCTTCTCCCGGGTGAGATGGAGGGTCTTACCTTCTTGCCAGTCTCGAAAGGAAGCGAACACACACTGACGTCCCTGAGGCACCACCAGAGGGGCAAAGGGCGCGGGATCGGGGGCGTCGTAAAAGCCGATCACCGGCCCGGTAAGGGAGAGCTTACTGATAATCGTGGAGGGATCGGGCTGAAGAGCCGGGCGCATCTCTGGTTCCATGCCATCTCCTTTGTACAGTTAGTGAAGTTATGGTAGCACCTGATCCCAACGATTCCGCCGTTGCTCCTCCTTGCACTAGCTGGTTATTGCAACATTTGTTGCAGAGGGGGTAGTGGGGGAGCGTTGTCTCAGTATCTCCTCTAGATCTCTCACCTCCTCGGCTACAATAGCCAGCCCGCGTCGGGAATTGTTTTGCAAGCGTCCCCGCACCAAGAAGTAGCTAGCCCTAGCTACTACTGGGGCGATCTGGGAAAGCTTGGACTCAAAGCACACACACTCAAAAAGACCATAAGCATCTTCAAGGGTAAGAAACATGGTGCGCCTTCCGGAGCGCATCCAGGGGTTCTGAGCCCGCTCATATATACCCGCTACCGTCACCGGCACTTCGTCGCCTAAAGTGGGAAGCTCATAGCTCAGGGTGACTCCAAGCTCGCGAAGCTCCTCTTCATAGAGGGTAAGGGGGTGGCAGGTCACGCTTAGCCCCAGAAGCTCAAGCTCGGTGCGCACTTTGTCTTTCCGGCTCCACTCTCGCCTAAGTCCGGTGCGAAGGGGTGGGCTAAAGAAAGCTCTTAGCTGTCTGTGTCTTGCACCCAGCTGCCCTTGTCTTGCCCCAGCGGACCGCCCCAGTGTCTCCAGGCGATCATGCAGCAGGGGTAGTCGCCAGAGTAATTCGGTCCGATCTGGTTCCAGCGAGTCAAAGGCGCCTATGCGGATGAGATTCTCCGCTACCGGGTACTCCACCCGGGTGCGTAGGTAAAAGTCCTCGAAACTCTCAAAGGGACCATGACGACGCTCTTCTTCAATGCGGGCCAGGGCCCGTTCGCTCATGTGCTTTAAGTAGCTGAAGCCCACGCGTAGGGCGCGGCCGGGGCCGGAGCCGGGAGGGGGAGGGGCAAATGGGTTATAAGAAGTGGGTTCGCCGGCAGTGTCCCAGAGGGCAGGAGGCTTGGCGTCCTCCACCACAAATCCCCGCCCCGACAAGTTGATGTCAAGCGGCCGCACTTCTAGGCCAAAGCGCCGGGCATCGTTTAGCACCACTCGGGGAGTGTAAAAGCCCATAGGTTGATTGTTCAGGACAGCGCACAAATACTCTGCTGGGTAGTGAGCCTTAAGCCAGGCGGTGGCATAAGCGATCACGGCAAAGCAGACGGCGTGACTCTTGTTGAAGCCGTAGGCGGCAAATCCTTCCAGTTGACGAAAGACCTCGCGGGCCGCTTCCTCTGGCACCCCTCGAGCTACGGCCCGGGCCACGAAGTCTTCGCCAATGCGGGCCATCTCTTCCCGGCTGCGGTCGCGGGTCATAGCGCGACGCAAAAGGTCGGCTTCGGCTAGGTCAAAACCAGCCACAGCCTGGGCGATGCGGAGCACCTGTTCCTGGTACAGGATGACCCCGTAGGTATCGGCAACCGCCTCAGCCATGGAGGGATGAGGCACAGTGACGGGCTCCCGTCCCCAACGCCGCTCAACAAAGGGGGTGATCATTTCAGCTTCAAGAGGTCCCGGCCGGTAAAGGGCGATGGCGGCAATGATGTCGTCAAAAGTCTCCTCCTTTAGGCGAGTGGCCAGGTTGCGTTGCCCCGGAGACTCAAGCTGGAAAAGACCGATGGAGCCGCCGGTACGGATAAGCTCGTAGGCGGCAGGGTCGTCGGTGGGCAATTCGTAGGGGCGGAGGCGGAGCCCGGTGCGCTGGTGGATAAGGCGCACACATTCCGCCACTGCCGAGT
>Ga0315298_1005461_pt1 | contig 18045 bp, 17 predicted proteins | sample WHS_1_MG_FD_203077 | JGI IMG/M metagenome (GOLD analysis project Ga0315298, IMG submission 203077) | Extremophilic microbial mat communities from Washburn Hot Springs, YNP, Wyoming, USA - WHS_1_MG | ecosystem: Environmental > Aquatic > Thermal springs > Hot (42-90C) | place: USA: Wyoming...
ATACCATCCGAATATCTTGACGAGATTCTCTCCGATGACCATGGTGCTCTGGCCGTCTATTACTGCTGAGTGCGGGTTTCCAACAACGTCTATTGACACTATAGGCTCTTCAGTATACTCCATAATGCCCTTCAACGTTGTTTGAGCAGCGGTCTTCATAGCGGCGTTGACCTTTTCAACTGTAACTGGTTTTATCGTTTGAGCAACAAAGTCAACTATTGAACCGTTAGGTACAGGTACCCTCAGGGCGACTCCGTCGAGTCTGCCTTTAAGTTCGGGTATCACTTCAGTTACAGCTCTGGCTGCACCTGTGGTTGTAGGTATGATCGATAGGCATGCTGCCCTCGCTCTTCTCAAGTCCCTATGGGGAAGGTCTAGTAGTCTCTGATCGTTTGTATAGGCATGGCAAGTAGACATGAGCCCATAATTTATTCCAAAGTTATCGTTTAGGACCTTTACTATGGGTGCTATACAATTTGTTGTGCATGAAGCCATTGAAATTATGCTGTGTTTTCTTGGATCATATGAGTGCTCGTTCACCCCCAACACTATTGTAACATCAGGATCCCTTGCAGGGGCTGTGACGACGACTTTTTTGGCTCCCGCGCTTACATGCTTCGAAGCATCCTCACGATTCGTGAATAGTCCTGTGGACTCTACAACATAGTCGATCTCCATGTCCCTCCATGGCAGATTCGAAGGATCTTTATGTGTCAGCACCTTTACTTTCCTCCCGTCGACTTCGAAACCGTCGTCAACAACCTTCACACCAACATTCAACCTACCTAGGACTGAGTCGTACTTCAACAGGTGCGCAAGGGTTTTGGCGTCGGTTACATCATTTACCACACTGACTTCAAGTAAACTCTTAAACTCTTGATCTGAAAGTGTGGCTCTGTAGAAGTTGCGTCCAATTCTCCCGAATCCATTGATAGCTACACGATAGACCATTCTATACTATTCAACCCCTATCTTCATTCGACAATTACTCTATTTGCTGAACCTGTTTTTCAGTTTATCTAAAACTTCTTTCAAGGTCGTATACTCCATCTCTGCAGACCCTACCCTATGTGGAATGAATGGGCCGTTACGTCTAATATACTCCGCTATCTCGTTGGCTTTGGCTCTTGTATATTCGAAGGCTGGGTCGTCGAAGAGGTCTGCCGGCCCTATCAACTTCCCGTTACATAATTGGAATCCAAGTGCAACTACACGTGGGGGGCCATCGAACCTGGTGCATTTATTCTGGCTGTCATTGACACTTACAGGCATCAATGGGCCGTGGTGCGATCCCCTCATCCAACCTGGCACAAGATGTGGGAAGCTGAAGGCTTCGAGGATCTCTCCAATAGCTGGCAGACCATGCTGAGCCCTCAATATACATGCAGGATCATCTTTGCCAACATACCTTCCGGCGATTATTGAGAGTTTGGTAGTGGTGCTCGCAGCTGCAGGTAGACCATCGTAACGATAGACTTTTCTAATAATATAGCGGTTAGGATCTCCGATGAGGGCTAAGAGATCATATAATTCTTCAGGACACTTGAGCTTCACAGAGGCGTCCTCATGAAGGTCGTAAACCTCGAATATGAATCCTCCGTGAAGGCTTGGATCGAAGACTAACCCGGATGTATTGAACGGATCTGCAAATATCTTATATAACGGCAGGTTCCAGGCGCCTGGCGATGTCTTGTCTGCTAACAATATTATTAGAGGATCGCTCGTTCTCTCTTCAAACTCCAGTTCAGCGGCTCCAGGGCCCATCCCCTTCACGTTTCCTGAGAATGAGTCTACCAGTAAGTCTTGACCCGCCGCGTAGAGTTTGAGTGGTTTCGATACCTTTTCAGTAACTTCCTTGAAGGTTTCCCAAGCTAATCTGTGAATCTCAGCATTGTTCTCACCCATTCTATGTGTCATTATGAGGTCGAGATCATCTCCACAATGTGTTACATGAAAGTCGACTATCAATCCCCGTTTTCGCGCATTCTCTAATTGTTGAGTTGCAACTTCAAGCTCTTTGGGATGGGTGATGTGATGACCCACGAGGGAGCCTACATCTGCTTTCAAAACAGATACTGTCAATAACCTCTTCCCTTCCATACGCCTCAACTCCCTAGCTTAGAGTAATATGTTGTAATACTTTTAACCTTTAAGTGTATTACGTTTTAAATCCGAAGAATATCAAAACGTAATCCAGAAAAGTATTCCTTAAATGATTCTATCTGTTGAAATGAAGTTCAAAGAACAGATGCGGAGATGAGCCTTGAGCAAAAACATACACTACCCACTCATCTTAGTCAACTTGAAGACATACTTGGAGGCTGTCGGAAAGAAGGCCGAGGATCTGGCTAAGGTTTCGGAGAAAGTTTCAAATGAGACAGGGACCTGCATAGGATTAGCACCTAATTTCACGGACATGAGCAGAATCTCAACTTTCAACATACCAGTTTTCTCGCAACATATAGATCCCATAGAGCCTGGTCCTTTCACAGGCCATATCTTGGCTGAATCAGTAGTAGAGGCTGGTGCTACAGGCACAATAATTAACCATTCTGAGAAGAGACTCAAACTGTCAGATATAGAGTTGGCGATTGAAAGGGCGAAGCAGGTGGGTTTGGTAACAGTTGTCTGTGCGAATACAACCAGAGTAGGTATAGCAGTAGCGGCTTTTGCACCCAGTATGGTTGCAATAGAGCCCCCAGAACTTATAGGTACTGGAGTAGCGGTATCCAAGGCTAAACCGGAGGTAGTCTCAAACTCCGTCAGGGAAATCAAGAAGATAAATCCAGATATCGAAGTACTTTGTGGTGCAGGAATAGTGTCTGGAAGAGATGTATACGCCGCAATAAAACTCGGCAGTAGCGGAATACTCGTGGCAAGCGGAGTTATAAAGGCGCCAAATTGGGAAAATATCCTTATGGAATTTGCCAAGGCAGCAGCCGATGCATCCGGAGATTTGTGATGTCTTGAAGGTCAAATTTGAATGCCCATGCTGCCTCTTGAATAGGGCATATGTGGAGACCGAGATGGCGACAGAGAATTCAGAAATAAGATTACAAACACTCATAGAAGTCATGAGAGTACTTGCAGACAATTTCACAATTAAAACTACACCAGCATATATGGGAACCCTCAGAGATCGCCAAATCAAAATAAGCACTAAAAATCCAGACCCATTCAAAAAAGTGAAGATTGCAAGCAACAGAGAGGCTCTGGAGATTCTTCCTAAAGCAATTGATTACGTCGCCCAGTCGGGATCGGCTTCAGAGAGGTTCAGGAGGGCCTGTCTGATATCAATAATTGGAAACGCATTTGAATTTGGAATAAAAGACTATAGATTCAGCTTTGATGAACTCCCAAAACTAATTGAGAAGGCGGAGGATGATCTGCAGGTAGATCAAATATTAGAGATCGAGTCAGCCGCAAGACACACTGATAATGTCCTCTTATTGACAGATAATGCAGGCGAGATAGTCTTTGACAAGATCCTTGTTGAAGAACTAAAGAGAATGGGTCTTTACGTTACAGTAGCCGTAAAAGACTCTCCTGTGAGCAACGACGCCACATTGGAAGATGCCTCGATTGCTCACATGGACCAGTCCGCAGACAAAATCATAACTACGGGATCCGACTCACTTGGCTTGATGATTTCCGACTGCAACAAAGAGTTTTTAGAAATATACTCCAAGGCTGGACTAGTGATCGCTAAGGGAATGGCACATTACGAGACCCTCACAGAGTATTCCCTGAAGCAACCACATGCAATATTGCTCAAGGCAAAATGTAGGCCGATAGCTAACGATCTAAATGTTAAGATAGGTGGAAACATTGCAAAATTGCTTTAGAACTCGTCCAAAGAAATATTCCAGATTGATGTATTAGTATCTAAGAGGAGAGATCTTGCTATCGAAGCATCATAAGTATAAAAGAGGAGAAGTAATACTTGCAGGGGGCTCAAGTTTAAGGTTTGGCAAGAACAAGGCTCTGATAATGCTTGATGGTAAACCATTGATACGGCATGTCATTGATAACAGTATCGAGACTGTAGAACAGATCATAGTCACTATTGGACGGAAAGAGGATCCCAGACCTTTCTTGGAGGTTTTGCCACAGAACGTTAAAGTAGCAAAAGACTTGAGAGGGTACAAGAATCCATTAAACGGAATATTGTCGGGCATCATGTTTTTGAATGCTGAGTATTGCCTAGTCCTACCTTGTGACACACCTTACATTAAGCGTGAGGTGTTAGAGATTCTCTTCAGGGAGGCTGATGGATATGATTCAGCGATACCAATTTGGCCGAATGGTTACATCGAACCTTTGATTGCTGTCTACAGAGTTGCACCTACGGTTGAGGCCCTCAGGCTGATTGGTGTAGATAAGAATTCGAAAGCAGATAGGTTAATATCCTTGCTTGAGAGAGTTAGGTATGTTGATATCGATAGATTCATATCTGTAGACCCTTGCTTGACGAGTTTTCTAAATATCAACAGCCCTCTCGATCTCACTTTTGCAGAGAATATGCCTCGTCGATGATGTCTACACAAGGTTGATGATAGTAATACATAGATTCCAAAAATTTAACTTTTCGAGGAAAACTCATGGGTAGATGCAGTTAAGCTTGGGATGATGGAAGGTGGGGCTGGAAGAAATCGACAAGATAGAAGATGAGAAGAAGATGACATTTTGGGAGCACTTAGACGAGCTCCTTACCCGCCTCAAGATTATATTTATCTCAGTGGTAGCTTCCGGCTTGATCATAGGTTTCTGGCCTGTGGATCCTAGGGGATTCCTTGAATTTCCAGGTATGTACCAGCCGATCATATCCATAATCTTACAAAAGATGAAGAGCGACCTATTGCCGAGTGGGACTTCGCTCATAGCCGGTGGACTAATGGATACGGCTTACATATACATAATGATGGCTTTCCTAATAGGCTTTGTAGTATCATCGCCAATTATAGGTTATGAGCTCTATGCTTTCATAAATCCAGCCCTGTATCCCTCGGAGAGGAGGATGATAGCAAAATTTCTCATACCTTTTCTTGGATTATTCACATTCGGCGTCATCATGGCTTACCTCCTCATTCTACCCTTAACATTTAAGATAATCATCTGGTTCATCGTCACAGCAGGTGCCCTCCCACTGATAAACATTAAAGATTTCTATTTAATGATCATAACCTTGCTCGTGGGTTCAGGACTCCTGTATACGACACCCCTGTTCCTAGTAACTCTTGTTCAAGTGGGGATTCTCTCCTCGAAAAACTTGACTGAGAATAGGAAACTGCTCTATGTTGGTTTCCTTATTATAACTGCAGTCATAACACCAGATCCAACTATAATTACAGACGTGATTATTCTCATACCTTTCATAACGATATTTGAGGCAGCTATCATCGCAGCGAAGAGAGTTGAGAAGGGAAAAACAAGAATCAGACCTTGATGAGCAAGTTCATGCATTATGACACCGCTTGCATATCAAAACTTATTGACGACTGGAGAGTTATATCAATTTGGATGCGAAAGTTAGAATGAAGATTAAGAAGACTGTGATTGGAAGCTTCCCATCAATATCTCACAATTATGAAGAGTCTATGAGGAGGATCGTAGATATTCAGCTCAAGTATGGGATGGATATAGTGTCTGATGGAGAGCAGAGGGCTGATATGATCACATACTTCCGAGATATTCCAGGGTTGGAGCCGAGTCCGAGGGGTCTCAGAGTATGTTCGAAAATAATGCCCCCTGAAGATCCAGGTGAAACCATTAAAGTAAAGGATTTCATTACCGTAAGGGATTACTTAAAGGAGATTGGTAGAGTAGACGTCGCTGTCAAGACTGCTATCACTGGGCCTGTAACCCTTGGCTTAGCCTGCGCGGCCTCAGGCCTCAAACACTACTCCGGCCTCAATGACATGAATCTGTACCTTGACCTCTCAAAGGCCTTGGGGTCTATAGCCACTCACCTATTGGAGATTGGCTCCTATGTTCAGATCGATGAGCCGGGTATCTCCGCAGGTTTCATATCTCCCTCAAAGGCTTCACTTATTCTAGAAGAGTTATTTACAATAATTGGAGAGGTTAGGAGACGGTCTGATAGCCTCAGCATACATGTGTGCGGCGACCTGACTGGAAAAATGGATTTCATCGAGAAGTTGCTTCAACTTGACCTAGACATTATCAGTCTAGCATTTAGTGGAGCTAGAGAGGGGGGTAACATGAGCTTGCTAAACAAGGACTTATTCAATAGGTCAGGAAAGAAGCTCGGAGCTGGTATAATTTCAGTCTCATCAACCAGAGAATCTGATGTAGATAGTGAGGATAATATCTATTTGAGGTTGAGGAAAATCTCTGGGATGGTTGGTTGTGAAAATATAGCCTATGCCCATCCAGATTGCGGTATGAAGAATACTCCTCTGAATGTATCAGAGATCATCTTGCAAAGGTTATCGATGGCGGTCGACCGTTACAATGAATATTTGAAGTCTCGGAGAGCATAGGTCAATTAAACTAATTTTCTGAATGCCCCGCTCCAGGAGCTGTTAGTGTGACGGCCCTTTCCTCCATAGGGGGGATATCTCCCTAAGCCTGTTGACTACCTCAATCAGCGAGTCGCATGCATACTCCACATCCTCTTCAGTGTTATTTCGGCCCAGACTGATCCTCAAAGATCCGTGGGCTTGGATCTCATTCAATCCGATAGCCATGAGAACATGTGATGGTGTAAGCTTCTTAGATGAGCAGGCTGAGCCGGTCGAGGCAGCTATCCCTTTATCGTCTAGGCTGAGTATCAATGATTCACCTTCAATTCCAGAAAATCTGAAGTGAGCGTTATTAGGCAACCTTTTTGTTGGATGCCCATTCAAGAAAGACTCTTCTATCTCACTCAAAACTCGATTTATGAACTTGTCGCGTAAGACCGTTAGTTTGGCTGAGTCGTCAGTTAACCTATTTTTCGAAAGCTCGGCGGCCTTCCCGAGTCCGACTATCCCAGGAACATTCTCCGTTCCTGATCTTAAACCTCTTTCATGACCTCCACCATGTATCAGAGGCTGAATTTGAACTCCATCCTTCTTGTAGAGGGCCCCCACACCTTTTGGGCCATATATTTTATGTCCCGAAAGTGTTAGGAGATCTATATTGAGTTTCTCAACATCTATGGGTATCTTCCCAACTGTCTGAACCGCATCAGTATGGAATATGGCACCCATTTCATGCGCGATCTCGCCTATCTCCCTCACCGGTTCAATTGTACCTATTTCATTGTTAGCATGCATTATAGTGATTAAAATCGTATCTTTGGTGATGTATTTGGTAAGCGATTCGATGTCTATCAATCCATACTTATCAACTGGTAGATATGTAACCTTGAATCCCATCGATTCCAAGAAGTTGCAGGTTTCAAGAACCGCTGGGTGCTCTATCTGGCTCGTTATGATATGTTTACCTCTCTCTCTATACTTGTAGGCTATTCCCTTTATGGCCATATTGTCGGACTCCGTTCCACCGCTTGTGAATATTATCTCGTTTTGTGATGCGCCTATCAACTCCGCAACTTGCTTCCTTGCCTTTTCAATACCTTCATATGCTTCACGGCCAAATGAGTGTAGGCTAGATGCGTTTCCATACTTGTATTTGAAGTAGGGCACCATTTCCTCCACGACCTCTGGGTCAATTTGCGTCGTCGCGGCGTTGTCCATGTAGATTCTTCTCATCAAAGACATCGGTGTCACCTTTATTCTCAAGGGTCTATAACAACGTTATATTTGAAGGTTGCCCCTAAATAAGATTCATGTTGATCCGGTCAGTTAACAATTTATAATTGACTTCGACTTGTAAATTCCTCTCTAAGGTGTATCGAATGAGAAGGATGTTAGCATCGTTGGCCTTTACACTAGGATTACTGATGCTGACAGTTGGCTTATATGCTGATCAGCTGGATCACCTCAAGCTGATAATTAAGCTGCATGTTCCTTAACGGTGTTTGGAATGTCTTCTAAAGCTACCTCTAAAACCAGAAGGGTCAAGTTTCCATACTCCCTTTTTCGCAACATATGTGAATTCTTTGGATTCCTTCTGCTCAACGCCTTGGCATTCAAATACGTTTATCCCTTTATCGAAACTCAGGCTATCCCAATACCCATTCCTGTGCAAGCAAGCCTAAAGTCTACATATAGTCTGATGGGTGGGTCACTTGATTACATTCAGGTTATGCTCTCCATACCTGTCCTCCCATTGATACCGGTCGCATCATTCTTCATCGTAGGTTCCATCCTAGGAAGATTCTTTTGTGGATGGTTATGCCCCATGGGTTTCATTCAGGATCTTATCCTCAAGATTAGAGGGGGGAACCCTAAGATTAATCCTAGACATCATGAAGCCTTGAAAAAGATAAAATTCATCGTTCTCTTTGCGACACTCTTCATTTCATCTACGTTAGCTCTATCCCAGTTTACAGAGCAAGGTTTAAAATATAAGAGGGCTCTAGGCCCTTTTACGACAGGCATCCTATTTCATATTCAGCCGGAGACCACACTCGCATTCACAATACCTCAAATAGTGGCTCAATACGGTTATGGCTCTGACCTTCTAGATTTTACAACTGTTTGGTCGCCGGGCTATTTAACCCTACTTGGTCTTGCGATCTTGGCACTCTTCTTCATTGGAGGCTACTCAGTTCCATGGTTCTGGTGTAGATACATGTGTCCTACGGGGGCCCTCATGGGAATCTTCGCAAAGGTTAGTTTCTTAGGACTCTCAAGAGACCCTTCAAAATGTACGAAGTGCGGCGAGTGTGTCTCTATATGCCCCATGCAGATTAGAATACTCGATATGCCATGGGAGAAGATAAATGATCAAGAATGTACCTTATGCTTGGAATGTGTAGGTGCATGTCCTACTGGAGCATTATCTCCGAAACTCTCGTAAATAATCGCTTGAATCCGTTACCACTGAGTGAACGAATTCATTATATTAAGTCTCAATCAATTAGTAAAAATGAAATAAGAGAGGTAGGTAAAGATTTATTGTGAGTTTGCCGGGGTGGCCGAACGGTTCAGGCGGCGGGCTGCAGTCTGAAATCTGGGTTGTAACCCGCAGTATGTGGGTTCGACTCCCACACCCGGCTCTATAATCGAGTGTCGACGAGAAAAAAGTGGCTTTACTATCCTAGAGTTTGAACTTGACTCTACTTGACAGTTTAGAATATATCGTGAAATACTGGTGCTTGGCCTGAGGGGAAATGTTGGTTCGATGTCCGAGATGTGGGATGAGCATAGAATTCGCCGATATGAATAGACATACCTTGAAGTGTTCAAGCAGAGCACTTAGAAGAGACCTTCGGGAGGACAATTTTCAGATTCCCTAGCTGAGTAAACCTCTTGTTCGATAAGCTGTCTATGATTTGTTACTTAAAGTAACAACATTTATATACTTACCAAGCAAAAATACACGAAGGTGAGTAGATTGTCTTGGAATGAAGACTTTCCATCATGGTTCAGGAGGAGACGATATCCATTCTTCAGCGACTGGTTCTTCGAGGATATGGATAGAATGTTTGAAGAAATGTTCAGAGAGATCGCTGGAACCCTACCAAAAGAACTCATTAGGGAACGTAGACTTCCAGACGGCAGCACAGTAAGACAGGTTGGACCTATAGTCTACGGATATTCCATGAGTCTAGGACCAGACGGAAAACCTGTTATAAGAGAGTTCGGAAATGTCAAACCCTCCCTTGGAAGAACAGCCTTCGGCCCACCTAAACCAAGCCTCACAGTAAAAGAGGAACGTGAACCTCTAGTCGACGTCATTGTGGAAGGCGACACTGTCAGGGTAGTAGCCGAACTGCCAGGAGTCGAAAAGACCGACATAAACCTTCAGACCACAGAGAATGAAATGACCATATCCGTAGATACCCCCCAAAGAAAATACTATAAGGTCTTGGAACTGCCTGCACCCGTAGATCCTGAGAGCCCCAAAGCCTCATATAAGAATGGAGTATTAGAAGTCATCCTCAAAAGGAAGAAACCTACACCAAAAGGCAAAGAGATAAAGATAGAATAGCAAAAAATCAAAATGCACCCATAAAAAATATGAATAGGCTTTCTGGGCCTATTCAGGGGCCCAAAAAACCTTTATTGGAAATGTTTATGGATAAGAGATAGATAAACCAACTTGATATCGAATGGCGTTTCCATATCCAAGCGGCATAGCGAATATAATACACGTCAAAAGCAAAGCATCTCTCCCCCTAGGCGTGGAACGTGAATGTCCGAATATATCAAAGAGATAGAGCTGAAGAGGATACAGCCGAACAGGTTGAACCCTAGAGAAGAGTTTAGGAAAGAAGCTCTCGACGAGTTAGCTGACAGCATAGCACATGTAGGTCTTCTCCAGCCTCTAATAGTCAGGCCGGTCGATAAGGGGTATGAAGTTGTTGTAGGTGAGAGGCGATACAGAGCTTCACATCAAGCCGGCCTTGAAAAGGTACCAGCAATCGTAAGGAACTACACAGATGACCAAGTAATAGAGTTGAATCTAATAGAGAACATCCATAGGGAGGACCTAAGCGCAGTCGAGAAAGGTAGGACATGCCTGAAGTTAATGGAAATGTTTCCAGATAAGTATCCGAACGAGGAGTCCGTCGCCAAGCGTGTTGGCGTCAGCCAATTGACTGTCAAAGACTGGATGAAGCTCGTTACAGATATGCCGGCTAAGGTTCAGAGACTGGTGGCTCCGGAAACAGTCTCGAGAAGAGTCCCTGAAGGTAAGTTGGAGTACACGACGGCGGTGAGGATAGCTAGAAAGATCAAGGAGCCGAGGAAACAGTTGAAAGTGGCTGAGACTCTAGTGAAGAAAGGGATCAGAGGAGTTGTCGCCAGACAGATAGTAAGCGAAGTTGCGAAGAGACCTGAAAAACCGATTGAAGAGATTGTGAAGGAAGTTGTGGAGTCTCAAGTCAGAATACCTTTCAGGCTTGGTACAATTGAAAGTGTACTGAACGGAACAAAGACGCAAATATCTCTGAAGGGCCTTGACTCAAAAGTTCGTAAAGACTCCATTGTTAAAGCTGACCTGTACGAACCCCACTTTGCAGAGATTAGGATCAAAGACGTACTAAGAAAGAGGCTTGGGGACTTCACCGAAGAGGACGCAAAGAGAGAGGGAGGCTACACTCTGGAAGAGTTCAAGAAGATGTGGGAGGAGACCTATGGTGAAGGCAGCTGGGACCCAGATGAAAGGGTTGACGTCGTTCGATTTGAAGTGACAAAACTCAATCCAAAATTCGAAGAATTAAGGAGAAGGATAAGCACAAGGTTTCTGCTTAAGTGACAGGTAAACAACGAAAATTAGGAGTTCAACCTGAAAGGTAACAGTCTATTAGTATTGTTTCTCGATGGGCCCGTGGTCTAGTCAGGATTATGATGCTGGCCTCCGGAGCCGGTGGTCGTGGGTTCAAATCCCACCGGGCCCGCCAATACGTTGCATGAAAACATAACTAATCTAGTCGCCACGTATTTATTTCAGGCAAAATAGTGATGTATTAATAGTTTGCATTAGCAATACTGCATAATGGAAACTGCTTCATCGATATTACTTACATATGAAGGGGCGACACGGTGAATAATAGAGGTGAAGTGGACTTAATTACTGAGAATCCATATCAGACAGTCTTAGATAGTTGCAGAGAGTTAGTGGCGAGGCTCTTTTACACCAAGTTCCCTGATATTAAAAGTTTTCAAGTAGACATCGAGGAGACACCAAGTCCAGAGTTTGGAGACCTCTCCAGCATAATCTGCTTCAAAGTTTCCAAGATTGTAGACATATCCCCCATCGACTTGGCCAAAATGGTTGTGGCTGATATTAAACTTGATGAAAGTAGCTTAATCAAATCTGTAGAGGCTGCTGGACCTGGCTACATAAACTTCTTCCTAAACTATAAGAAAGTCAATGGCCTGACACTCCACTCAGTTAGAATTCTAAAAGACTCCTATGGATTTCTAAAATCAGAGTCTCCTGATTCAATTCTGGTGGAGCATAGCAGCATCAATCCAGTTCACGCCATTCATATCGGTCAGGCTAGGAACTCCATTCTGGGAGACGCTTTATGTAGAATGCTCAAGGCGAGAGGCCATCATGTTCAAGCTCACTTCTATGTTAATGACGCTGGGAGGCAGACGGCTATAGTCGCATATGGATATGATAAGTTAGGTCGAATTAAGTCAAATATCAAACCAGACCACTACATAGGCCAGATATACAGTGTGACTTCATGTCTGGTTGAGATCAGAAACCTCAAGAATATGCTGAGTAAGCTCATAGGTGACAGGGAGAATGATGAGAGGCTGGAGGTTCAGAGGAGACTCGACGAGTGGACAGGCATCGCATTCGAACTTTCAAGCCGCTATCCAGAACTGTTCGAAAAACTCAGCAGAACGATCTCGAATGATCCTGACCCGGAAGCCCAGATAAACGAGCTTCTCAAGAAATATGAAGGTGGAGACCAGGCTGCAAGAGGCCTTATAAGAGATGTAAGCGAACTATGCATAGAAGGCTTCAAACAAACATTTTCGAGGCTTGGTATATCCTTCGACTTCTGGGACTGGGAGAGCGACCTTATCTGGTCTGGAAGAGTATCTGATGTTCTCAAACATCTTTCGAGAACAGGATATGTATCGAGTGAAGGTGGAGTCTTGAGGCTAGAATCTGGGAGAGCTCTCAAGGAATTTGGGTTGTATCACCTTTTGGGTTTAAGTAAAGATTATGATTTACCCCCGGTCTCCCTTACAAGATCAGACGGCACGACCCTATATATTACGAGGGATATTGCCTACAGCATATTGAAGTTTGGACTCTGCAATAGGGTCATCAACGTAGTTGGAATGGAGCAGTTACATGAGCAGCTTCATGTAAGGGTCGCACTATTCGTGTTGGGTATGAAGACCATGGCGGAGAGGCAGAGACACTTCGCCTTTGGACTCGTGAAGTTTCCAGGCGAGAAGATGTCAAGCCGCAGGGGGAGGATCATTACTTTGGACGAGGTATGCGACGAGGCTGTCAGAAGAGCTTACCTTGAAGTCGATAAACGGACGCCGAACATGGAGGAGCCGGAGAAGAAGAGCATAGCTGAGACCATAGGGATTGGAGCGGTAAAGTATGCGTTGCTCTCAGTAGAGCCAACCAAGGAAGTGGAATATTCATGGGATAGAGTCATCAATTTCGAGACAAACAGTGCGCCATTCATAAACTATGGGTATACTAGGGCTAACGGAATACTTAGACGGCTGGGTAAGATCGGTAGCGACGTCAAATATGAGCTGTTAACCCATCCCTTGGAGACTAGGCTTATCCTCACCATAGCGAAGTTCCCCAACGTATTCGTTGAGGCTGCTGAGAAGCTTCGACCAGACATTTTGACAAGCTATGCAGACCTACTGACCAAGCAATTCCATGAATACTACGAGCATGTTGACATTACCCATCTTGAGAATATCGAGTTAAGAGATGCTAGAGGGAGCCTCGTCGAGGCTTTACGCACAGTTCTTCAAAACTGTATGAGTGTATTAGGAATAACCCTGGCTGAGAGGATGTAGGCCACTAACCCTAACATTAAATATGAGAAGTTACAAAAATACATGTGAGGGCTTGATATGCCTACAGCATTTGTTCTGATTAATGCGGAGCTCGGCAAAGAGGAGGGTATCCTCAAGGAGCTTAGAAACATTGACAGCGTCAAGGAGGCACATTTCGTCTATGGTGTTTACGATATTATCGCCAAAGTTGAAGCTGAGAGTATGGAAAAGCTGAAGGAAATCGTTACGTTCAAGATAAGAAGGCTGAGTGACGTAAGAAGCACGTTAACGATGACGGTCGCCGAAGGCATCTGAGAAGATGCCTCCAAAAATCCTGAGAATCCCCCTTTTTTTACCTGAAGTCAAATAGTAAACCTTTCCTCGATTTTGGGTTTGAATGAAAGGCATTAAATTGATGTCGCCTCAACAACTCTCCATTCTTCGGTAGCTGGTAGTGGCCTGGCTTTTGAGGATTTAGAAGAAAAAGGAGGACCTTGAGAGTGCAGATAGGTCCTAAAAATTGAATAAGTTATGGATTGGGTGCGCCATGTTAATGGGAGGTGATTATTCATAGAGCCTCTTTTTGAGCTCCTCCAACAGCTCGATTGGTGGAAGCGCGGCGGTCAATCCAGATAACCTCAACCCTGATAGCCTCACACGTTCATCATATGGGATCATTAAATCCAGAGGGAAGCCGTGGCGCCTCAACTCATCTGAGATAAACTTCTCCTGCTCATGATTAGAAACCTTATTTGCAATGAATAAATGTCTCTTCACACCCAGTTCCTCTGCTAGACTCCGTATTCTAAGCGATGTTTCTATAGATTGTATCGAAGGCTCCAGAATGTTCAGGACCACATCCACATATTCAATCGTTCCTCGACCCAAATGCTCCAGTCCAGCCTCCATATCGACTATTACTGCCGCATCTACTCTTCTGAAGACGTGACGGAGTAAGGCTCGAAGTAGAGCGTTTGCTGGACACATACACCCTTTGCCAGCGCCTGTGACCGTACCCAGTATAAGAAGTTTGACACCCTCCGGAGACTCAACCGCATATCTATCAACAATATCGGCTACGTAAGGGTTCAGGTTGAATACAGGATAATTTTCATCGAGGCCACCTATACCTGTCCTCTCCTTTATGAGGACCTTATCCTCAAATAGAGGGGTAATCTTCTTGAAGGTCTCAGGTTCGACTCCAAGTTCTAAATATAGATTCATTGAAGGGTCGGCATCTATTGCGATAACCGCATCTCCACTCTTCCTGATCAGTCTTGACAATGCTCCCGCTATGAATGTCTTGCCGACCCCTCCCTTTCCAACAACAGCAACTTTCAACTACGTATCCTCAAGTGTCATTGAGCTGCTTCAATTAGGAAAGAATATGGTTTGGCAACCAATAGGGTTAGGTCGCTCAATTCCTAATCACTGGTTTGCCCTCTCTATAATCTTGGGTATGACCCACTCAAAACCTATCGTCATTATGTGTATGCCTCTGACGCCAGGCATGCCCCTCAAATTTTTCACAAGCTCTCCGAATATTTCTATATTCTCGTTGAGGAAACCTTCTTTCCCCCCCTTCTCCCTAGCCGATTTTAGACGATGCTGCAGCTCCTCAGGGACAACTATTCCTGGAACGTTTTTCACCATCCACTCCATCATGCTCATAGATTTGAACGGCGCTATCCCAATAATTACTGGTACATTAAATTTCGATGTCTCTTCAAGAAATTTTTTAGCGAGATCTAGGTCGTAGACTGCTTGGGTCTGAATGAAATCCGCTCCCAAACCTATTTTTCTCTCTATCTTCATAATCTCAGGTTCCAGCGGATCCGCGTTTGGGTTCCCAGCAATCCCAATATTGAATTTTGGGGGGTGATCTATCTTGTTCCCTTTGAGGTCTGTCCCATCGTCAACCATTCTGCTTAAGAGTTCGACAAGGTTCGTTGAATCTATGTCGTAGACTGGTTTGGCTCTTGGGTCGTCGCCGACCGTCGTGTGGTCTCCACTGAGGGCTAGAACGTTCTTTATGCCCAAAGCTCCTGCTGCGAGGAGATCGGCGGTTATGGCCAGCCTATTTCTATCCCTAACCGTCACCTGATACACCGCTTCCAAACCAACTTCCTTCTGTATGAAATATGAAGGTATGAGAGCGTTCATGTAGGCGAAGGCTGTTGGATTGTCTGTGATGTTCACAGCAGCTACGTATCCCTTCAAAAGTTTAGCTGTTGTAAGGACTTCCTCTAGACTCGTGGTTTTAACAGGCTCTATTTCGCCTGTATATACGAATCTGCCGGCCCTTATCGCCTTCAAAAGCTCGCTATATGCTTCCCTTCTCATCTGAACACTACCTCCCTCGAAGAGGTCATCTGGGAATAGTCTTTTGGAGGTCTATACTTTCTGTAAAGGTCAAGTCTACCTTCATCTTTCAACCTGTTATATATCAGGATCCAGGCGCAGTCATTCTTCCAGCCGCCGACCTCACATTTGCCCTTCGCCTGTCCTCCGCAGGGCCCATTGAGTAGGCTCTTACCACACCTCGCAATTGGACATATCCCACCGGTCTCGTAGAGTATACAATCTCCACATGCTCTACACCGCTCATAATATCTTCCTATTCTCTCAATAGTGCCTATGAACTGTGTGTTGCATGCTGGTATTGTGATCTTACCTGAAAGTTCGGCGACGGTCTGTGTGGCGGTTCCGCAAGCCAAGACTAGAATGGCATCTGCTCCTTCAACGTTCTGACTGTTTCTCTTCAGGTCGAGTCTTGTTAGTCGTTGGTCGCATACAGATTCGACGACGACGTACCCCGTGACTTTCTTGCCGTAATTCTCAAGTTTCAACTTGAAAGCCTTGACTTCATCTTCTCCGCCTGTCTTACATTCCGTGGCGCAGGTCCCGCAGCCTACTAGAAAAAGTTTTTCAAACCCTCCGATCATTCGGAGGATCTCATTATCAGGCTTTTGAGTAGTTATTATCAATACTCAACCATCCTGAGATATTTGTGCTAAGATTAATCGACCTTCTTAAAAGCCTTCTCACCGATCAAAGTTATAGGTTACATGCTCCATCTAATCGTATTCTGTAGGTGTTGAGGTGCAAAAAAGGAATGGCTCGTAAAATAGTTATCATAGGAGCTGGGGCTGCAGGTGTTAGCGCCGCCGCTTCAGCGAGAAGAGTCGATAGGGAAGCTGAAATCACCTTGGTGACGGAAGAGCCATACCCCGCATACTCAAGGTGTGGCCTCCCATTCGTTTTAGGTAGGGAGATACCTAGCTTCAAGGATTTGATACTTTATCCTCAAGACTTCTATCGAATGATGAAGTTGAACCTTCTCCTAGAAACCAAGGCGATAGAGCTAAAACCTTCGAGTAGGATTGTTGAGGTTAAAGGGAAGGATGGTGTCGTCAAGAGTTTGGATTATGACAGTTTGATTGTTGCAACTGGTGCGAGGGCTTCCAAACCTCCGATAAGAGGCGTCGATAAGTCGGGGGTTCATCTTGTCAGAACCATAAGTGACTGTGAGGGTATAGAGAGGCAGATTGAAAGGTCGAGGTCTGCTGTCGTGATAGGGGCAGGATTGGTTGGACTCGAAGTCGCCTCAGCCCTTAAGGAGAGGAACCTTAAGGTAACTGTTGTCGAGTTGCTTGAGCATGTTCTTCCAATGATGCTGGATCAGGACATGGCGAAGATAGTTCATGAACATTTGACAGGAAATGGGATCGATGTTATCGTGGGTAAGGGGGTTGACGAGATAGTTGGAGATACCTCGGTCTCAGGGGTTTCTGTTGGCGGCTCAAAGATAGACGCTGATATGGTGATACTGGCTGCTGGGGTTAAGCCTGAAGTTGAGCTTGTGAGGAAGGCTGGCGGTGAGATTGGAAGAACAGGATGCATAAGGACAGGTATCAGGATGCAGACCAGTATAGATGGGGTATACGCAGCTGGAGACTGCGCTGAGACAACCAATATGATAACCGGTAAACCTTTTGCACCTCAACTGGGTACAACAGCGGTGAGGCAGGGTAGGGTCGCCGGTGTAAATGCAGCCGGCGGATACAGCACGTTGACGGGTGTCTTAGGCTCAGCGGTTACACGTCTTCTAGACTTGGAGATCGGTCAGGCAGGTCTAACTGAGAGGAGGGCCAAGGAGGTGGGTTTCAAGCCTGTGGTCGGGGCTGTGACGGCGAAGACAAGGGCTCACTATTATCCTGGCGGGAAGGATATAAGGGTCAAAGTTGTTGTGGAGCCTGAGTCTGGCAGGGTGATCGGGGCACAGATAATCGGTGGGGAGGAGGTTACGCAGAGGGTTAATATGGTGTCGATCGCTATTCAAAAGGGTCTGACAGCATATGAGGTTGCGAACATAGACACATGTTACTCTCCTCCGGTGGCGGATTACTGGGAGCCTTTCGTGACGGCTGTTGAGATGGCCCTCAGGAAAATGTGATGATCCTTTAGCGGG
>Ga0315298_1005462_pt1 | contig 18044 bp, 14 predicted proteins | sample WHS_1_MG_FD_203077 | JGI IMG/M metagenome (GOLD analysis project Ga0315298, IMG submission 203077) | Extremophilic microbial mat communities from Washburn Hot Springs, YNP, Wyoming, USA - WHS_1_MG | ecosystem: Environmental > Aquatic > Thermal springs > Hot (42-90C) | place: USA: Wyoming...
TCGGGCCGGCTGACCGGCGCCCGCGTCAAAGCCACCGACCTCCGGGCCGGCGCCGCCCTGGTCCTGGCCGGCCTCGGTGCCGAGGGTACGACCGTGGTCGATGGGGTCCGCCACATCCAGCGCGGTTACGAAGATATGGACGCCAAACTTCGTCGGCTGGGGGCTGTCATCTCCAGGGTCGAAGAATAGTATCGTGGCAAAAGGTGAATCAGGCCGAAAAGAGAACGTCCGGTCTCGGCCTCGAGCGGGTTGAGGACAAGCCGCCCGAGGCCGCCCGGCTCCCCGGACGCCGCGGGCCGCCCGTGGCCCGACGCGGTCCGCCGGCGGTCCAGCGGGGAAGGGGGAAGGGGAAGGGGGAGCGAGGGATGCCGGCCCGGCCGACCTTCAGCGCGCACCGGGCGCCACGTGCGCACCGGGTGGAAAGCGGGCCCAGGGTGCGGAGGGGCGGAGGGCGGACCGGGACAGGTCCCGCGGCGCGGACGCGGAGCCGGCCCGGGCCCTGGACTCTCCCGGGGCTGCACCGGCTCTTCGGGGTCCTGGCCCTGGTCCTGGTTGTCCTGCTGGGCGGCACGCTCTTTCTCACTTCGTCGGCTTTCGGGGTCAGTGAAATCGTCGTCACCGGCTCGACGCATCTCACGGATTCCGAAATCATCCGGCTGTGCGGAGTGGATTTGGGGACGAACATCTTCAAGGTCCCCACGACCGCGGTGCGCGACCGGCTGATGGCTCTGCCCCGAGTGGCGCAGGCTACGGTGAGCCGGCGTCTACCCGGTACGCTGGTCGTGTCTGTCGTGGAACGGGAGGGCGTGGCTCTTCTGCCGTGCGGACAGCAGTTTGCGGAGCTTGACGCTTCCGGCCTGCCCATCGAGTTCCACCGTTTCATCGGCGCGCTCGGGCTGCCGGTCGTCACGGGGGTCGCGGTCGAAGGGGTGACGCTGGGCCGGACGGTGCAGGCCCCGGGCCTGGACGCAGCCTTGGCGACGGCAGCCGCCCTGGGTGCCGAGGGGCGGACCGAGATCGCCGAGATTCACATCGACGCCGACGGGCAGGCCGTCCTCTACACCCGACCCGGCACACCCGTATACGTGGGCCAGGCGACGGGGCTGGACGTCAAGATTCCGACCTTGCTCGGCATCCTGGCCGACGTCCAGACGAGCGGGCTCCGGGTGTCCTACATAGACGTGCGTTACCCCCGCTATCCGGTGGTCGGGTCGGCCGGCGGACCGAGTAAACCGGCCGAGTGGCAGTGGGCCGACCCCGACGCGCCGGTCCTGGGCGAGCCCTGACGCTGGTTACATAACCTCCAGAAGGGAAACCCCCCACCCCAGAGAACATAGCACCGGCCGAGGAAGGGGGAGGGGTTTTTGCCAGGGGCGAGAGCCAGACAGGAAATCATCGCCGCCCTGGATGTCGGTTCCACCAAGGTCTGCGCTCTGATAGCCCAAGTCTCCGACGAGGCGGAAGTAGACATAAGCGGGTACGGGGTTGCTCCCTCTTACGGCATGCGGCGCGGGGTCGTGGTCGACGTCGAAGGGACCGTCCGGGCCATCCGGGAAGCGGTGGAGAAAGCCGAGACCATGGCCCAGGTCCGCGTCAAGGGGGTCTACCTGGGTGTGGCGGGGACGCACGTCCAGTCCTTCAATAACCGCGGCGTCATCGCCATCACCCGGGAGGACAAGGAGATCGGCGAGGAGGACGTCGAGCGGGCCCTTGAGGCCGCGCGCGTCCTGACGGTGCCGCCCGACCGGGAGATAATCCACGTCATCCCGCGCGAATTCATTGTCGACGGCTACGACGGCATCCGCGACCCCGTGGGCATGGTCGGCAACCGCCTCGAGGTCGAGGCTAATATTGTCACGGGTCTGACGACCTCGGTCGAGAACATCGTCCGGTGCGTCTCCAAGGCCGGACTGGCGGTGGACGCTACCATCCTGGCGGGGTTGGCTTCCGGGGAGGCTGTCCTGCACCCGGCTGAGCGCGAGCTGGGGGTGGCCGTGGCCGACATCGGCGGCGGCACAACGGACGTCGGTATTTTCGACCGGGCCGGGCTCTGGTACGCCGGGGTGATCCCGGTCGGTGGCGATTTCATCACGAACGACCTTGCGGTCGGTTTAAGGACGCCGCTGGCTCAGGCGGAGAGGGTCAAGGTCCAGCACGGTCTGGCGTGGGTCGAGATGGCCGCAGCCGACGAGTACGTTCAGGTTCCGGACGTCGGAGGCAGTCGGACTCACGAGGTTGGACGCAGGGCGGTGGCGGAAATCATCGAGCCGAGAGTCGAGGAGATTTTCGAGCTCATTATGAAGGAAATCGCCAAGTCCGGGCGGGAAGGGGTCCTGCCCGGCGGTATCGTGGTGACCGGTGGGACGGCCGCTCTAGCGGGGCTGGTGGAGGTGGGCCAAGAGGTCACCGGCCTGCCGGTCCGCGTGGGCTACCCGGAAGGTCAGGGTGGTCTGACCGAGCTGGTCCGGGACCCGGCCTGCGCTTGCGCGGTCGGCCTCATCCGTTTGGCGGCGCAGAACCTCGGGGGCGGACGCAGCGAGGGGACGGCCGAGACCGGCGGCCTCGGCGGTCTGCTCGGCAATCTGTGGGGCAAGGTCAAGAACTGGGTGAAGCAGTCTTACTAGGCGGTTTGAGCGGCCGGTCTCAGCGGGTCGGTCTTACCGGGCCGGCATCCGGGCGCGGGCGGAGCGGAGGAGTGGCGTGGTGGTCTCCGACGGGCAGATCACCCTCGACCTCGAGGTCGAGCATTTCGCCCTAATTAAGGTCATCGGCGTGGGCGGGGGCGGGAACAACGCCGTCAACCGCATGGTCACGACCGGCCTCAAAGGGGTCGAATTCGTGGCCATGAACACCGACGTCCAGGCTCTCTACCGTGCGCAGGCCCCGGTGAAAGTACAGCTTGGCGAGAAACTCACCCGGGGGCTGGGGGCCGGGGGTAATCCCGAGATAGGGCGTCAGGCGGCCGAAGAGAGCCGGGAGGCCATCGCTCGCGTGGTTAAAGGGGCCGACATGGTCTTTATCACCGCGGGCATGGGCGGCGGGACCGGAACGGGCGCGGCTCCGATTATCGCCGAATGCGCCAAGGAATCCGGGGCTCTGACTGTAGGTATCGTCACCAAGCCCTTCGCCTTCGAGGGCAAGCACCGCGCGCGCCAGGCGGAAGAGGGGGTCGGGGCGCTGCGGGAGAAGGTCGACACCCTTATCGTCATCCCCAACGACCGTCTCCTTCAGATTGTTGAGCGGCGCACCTCGATGCTCGAAGCGTTCCGCATCGCCGACGACGTCCTGCGGCAGGGAGTCCAAAGCATCTCGGACCTCGTGGCCATACCGGGTTTCATCAATCTCGACTTCGCCGACGTGCGGGCGGTCATGGCCAACACCGGCTCGGCCTTGATGGGGGTCGGCGTGGCCTCCGGAGAGACGCGTGCGGCCGATGCGGCGCGGGCGGCCATTTCGAGCCCGCTTCTGGAGACGTCCATCGTTGGCGCCAAGGGGCTTTTGCTCAACATCACCGGAGGCGAGGACCTGACGCTGTTCGAGGTGAACGAGGCGGCCGAGATAGTGACCGAGGCCGCCGACGAAGACGCCAATATCATCTTCGGCGCGGCGCTCGACGCCGAGTTGAAGGAGGAAGTCCGCGTCACCGTCATCGCCACCGGGTTTGACGACAAACCCAAGAAAAAGAAGCGGGCGGAAGCCGAGATGGAGATACGGCCGTTCTCCCGCGAGGACCTCGACATCCCTACCTTCCTGAGAAAGAGGCAGTGACCCACACACCGGAGGGGCGCACCCCAAAGGGCCCACCGAACAGGCTGCCGCCTGTCGCCGGCCGCCGGCCGGGGGCCGCGCGACGCCCGTCGGTCGTTGACGATACCGCTCCCGGGCTTCTCCGCGCCGCCGACAAGTTTCTCGCGACCGTCCCGTTATAATGGCCCAGAGTCCCCAATAGGCTTTAGGTCAGGACAGCTTCCGGGGGGCCAAGCCTTGCGCTACGTCTGGGCCGATATCTTCTTCGTCGTGAACTTCCTCTTCGATTTCTCCCTGCTCTACCTAGCCGGGAGGCTCGCGCGGACCCCTGTGGTCGGGCGGCGTCTCGCCTGGGCCGCGGCCGCCGGTTCGGGCTTTGCCGTGGCCGCGCTTTTCCCCGGGCTCGGCCGGCTGATGACTCCGCCCGCGGAGATTATCGCCTCGGCTCTGATGGTAGCCCTGGCCTACCCGGACGCCTGCAGGACTCCAAGGTCGTATCTCCGGACCCTGGGCTTTTTTTATCTGGCGTCGTTCGCCGTGGGTGGAGCCGCTTTGGGTTGGAATTATCTGATGACCGGAAAGGGTGGTCTCGGCCCCGGTCCGGGCGGAGGTGCCCTGGGTCCGGCGGCCGTGCTGCCCGCTGCTCTGTTCGGCGGAGTGCTGCTTCACTGGGCGTTCGTCACCGGTAGGGAACACCGGCGGCTGGCGGCCCTGTGTATTCCGTGCCGCGTTGAAGTCGAGGGAGCCGCCGCGGAATTCCACGGCCTGGTCGATACCGGTAACCGCCTGCGGGACCCGCTGTCGGACGCACCCGTTGTCATCGTCGAATACCCGGCGGTCAAAGGCCTGCTTCCGCCGGGCCTTCGCTACGTCTGGCGCGGGCCGGTCGAGCCGGGTGAAAGCGGGCCCGTCGGGCAAGCGGCTCCCGATACGGCGGCCGGGGGGGCTGAGCCGGAGGACGGCGAGGAACCCGATCTTGGGCGATTGGCCGAGGTTCTCGGCGGCACCTCCTGGCTGGCCAGAGTCCGTCTGGTTCCGTTCTCATCTCTGGGCCGGGCCAACGGTCTTCTGGTGGGGTTCCGTCCGGATGCCGTCACCGTCGTCCGCGGCGGCCGGCCGGTTCGCCGCACGGATGTCGTCGTCTGCCTCTCGCCTCGGCCGCTGTCGGCCGAAGGGGGCTACAGGGCTTTGCTGCCCCCGGAGATTCTCGACGGCCGAACGGCGGCTTGACGGCGGGCCTGGGGCCGGAGCGCGGTCTGAGGCTCTCGGAGCGCGGCCTGAGGCGGCGGCCGGGCGGCCGCCGGCAAAGTTCATGGTGGTTCGGGAGGAGGTCGGCGATTATGGCGAGGCGGGCGGGCTTCAACTATCCCCGCGTGCCCCTCGCGGTCAGGCTGCGTTGGTCCTTTGTTCTTACGGCGGTGCGCTGGAGAAGGATGTTCCGGCTGGGTCCCCCGGCCCCGGGGCACTACGTAGGGTCTGGAGAGGCTTTGCCGCCGCCCCTGTCACCGGCGGAGGAAGCCTACCTCCTTTCCCGCCTGCAGGCCGGGGACCGCGAGGTGCTGGGCGTCCTTATCGAACGTAACCTCAGGCTCGTCGTCTATATCGCCAAGAAATTCGACAACACCCGGGTCGGCATCGAGGATTTGGTTTCCATCGGTACCATCGGGCTCATCAAGGCCGTGAATACCTTCGACCCGGGTCGAAAAATAAAGCTCGCCACCTACGCCTCGAAATGCATCGAGAACGAAATCCTGATGTTCTTAAGACGTAACCCTCCGCGGGCCGAAGTCTCTTTTGATGAACCACTGAACGTAGATTGGGACGGTAACGAACTTCTCTTGTCGGACGTGCTCGGTACCGAACCCAACGTGACCTACCGGGAGCTCGAAGACGAGGTCGACCGGCTGCTTCTCCGGAAGGCGATGACCAAATTGTCCGAGCGCGAACAAAAAATCATGGAGCTCCGGTTCGGGCTCGGGGACGGAAAGGAGCGGACGCAGAAAGAGGTCGCCGACCACCTGGGTATCTCCCAATCGTATATATCACGTCTGGAAAAACGTATCATTAAGCGTCTAAGACAAGAGATCGCCGGCATGCAGTGAAGCCCGCCCCCTGCGGGCCGGCCAGCGAACCGGCGTCCGGCCTCCCGGCGAACCGGCGTCCGGCCTCCCGGCGGCCCGGGTCGCCGGGAGAAGATTGCTTCCGGCCCACCCGGACGACGCCCGCTTTCGGCCGACCGGGGCGCCGGAATAAAGCCGGGCCCGCAGGGGGAGACTAACCCCTAGTCCACAGAGTAAAAAGATGGCAGTGGGCAGGGGGAACTGGGCACTTGCTCGTCAACAAGGTCGAAATCTGCGGTGTCAACACTTCGAAACTCCCGGTCCTCTCCGCCGCTAAGATGCGCGAACTCTTCGTCCGCATGCAGAACGGGGAGGCCGCGGCCCGCGAGCAGCTCATCCAGGGCAACCTCCGGCTTGTCCTTAGCGTTATCCAGCGCTTCAACAACCGGGGCGAGTACGTGGACGACCTCTTCCAGGTGGGCTGTATCGGTCTCATAAAGGCCATCGACAACTTCGACCTCAGCCAGAACGTGAAATTCTCGACTTACGCCGTACCGATGATAATCGGCGAGATAAGACGTTACCTCCGCGACAACAACGCCATAAGGGTGAGCCGTTCCCTGCGGGATATAGCCTATAAGGCCCTCCAGGTCCGCGACGGTCTGGTGAACAAAAATGCCCGCGAACCGACCATAAACGAAATCGCGGCCGAGCTGAAAATCCCCCGGGAAGAGATTGTCTTCGCCCTGGACGCGATTCAGGAACCGATTTCCCTCTTCGACCCGGTCTACCACGACGGCGGGGATCCCATTTTCGTCATGGACCAGATCGGCGACGAGAAGAACCACGATTCAAATTGGCTGGAGGGCATTTCTATCCGCGAAGCCATGGAGAAGCTCTCGGAAAGAGAGAAGCTCATCCTGTCCCTGCGTTTCTACCAGGGCAAGACCCAGATGGAGGTAGCCGACGAGATAGGCATCTCGCAGGCCCAGGTATCCAGACTCGAGAAGGCGGCTTTAGGTCACATGCGCAAGCTGATGTAGCGGTCCGGGCCGGCGGGGCGTCGACCGGTCCGTCCGCCTGGACAGACTATGAGCGGTCGGCCTTTGGACCCAGGTACCGGACCAGATAAGGGAAGCGAGCGGATGAAAGCCATCTACGAACCAGTGCACGAACCAACCCGGCCCCGGAGCCGAACGGGCGGACGCTGGCTGATTGTCGCGGCCGTGGGCGCGCTCATCGGCCTTCTCGCCTGGAGCGCGGTCACGTCCCGTGTCGAGACGGCGTACAACACCCATAACCTCATTCGGTTGCACGTGGTCGCCAACAGCGACCAGCCGGCCGATCAGAAGGTCAAGCTCGAGGTCCGGGACGCCGTTCTCAAAGCCTCCGGTGAGCTTTTCGGCGCCCGAAACCAGGCCCCGAGCCCTCCCGATGAAGTGGCCCGGATACTGAAGGAAAACTTACCGTTGTTCAAACGGATAGCGGAGAACGTTCTCCGGGCCGGCGGGTACGATTACCCGGTGAACGTGGAATTCGGAACGTTCTCGTTCCCCGAACGGACGTACGGCCCTCTGGTTCTTCCCGCGGGGGACTATCAAGCCCTGCGGATTGTCCTCGGCGAGGGCAAGGGCGCCAACTGGTGGTGTATTCTGTTTCCGCCGCTATGTTATCTCGATGTCGTCGGCGGCCTGGAGCAGAAATGGGGCCTGTCGGCCGGCGGCACGCTGTCCGCCGCGGGTTCGGGGGCGGGCGGCGCTTCGGGGACGGGCGGGAGCAGCGCGGGGGGCACCAGGGTGATTCCTCTGGAGTCCCTCACTGCTTCGCAACTCGAGGACCTTGAGAACGTACTCGGGCGGGCCCTGGATAACGTGGGTTCCGGGCAAGGGTCCTCATCCCGCACCGAAGCGGGAGTCAAGGTCATTTTGAGCGACATTCCCTCGAGCCCGGACACGGACCTCGTGATCCTGGTGGCCGATACGGGGTCCGAGCGCACGGAAGTCCGGTTTTACGTTTACGAACGTCTGCGGGACCTCATCCGTTCCCTGGCCGAGGCGGCGCCGCCGTGGCTTCTGGAGGGGACACTTCCCGAGAGTCGGGTAAAGGCCAGCCAGTGAAAGTCGGCCAGTAACCGGGGAAACGCTCATATACTGGCGCCGGGAGGCGGTTCCGGTGACCAGAGCGTCGGACCTGCGGCTGCGCGACGTGGTCAATATCCCCGACGGTTCGCGGCTCGGACTCATCAGCGATTTCGAAGTGGACCTTGAGACGGGTAAAGTGCTGGCCCTGGTGGTTCCGGGCCCCCGTCGGTTCTGGGGCCTGTTCGGTCGGGAGACCGAATACGTCATTCCCTGGGACCGGGTGCGCAAGATTGGCGCCGACGTCATCCTGGTGGAGTTGCCGAGCTATACGGAGCCGTCCAGGTAGCGGCACCCGTCCAGGCGCCGCGATGCGATTACGGCTCTCCCCCTCGTTCTCCCCGGCTTGTCCCCTCGCCTCTCCCCGGAGTTTCTTCAATCCTCCTGGACCTACCGTATGTGGTGGTCTATTATAGATACGCACCCCATAAGTCGTGGCGAACTGGCGTTCGCGACCGACGGCGGGGACGCGGCGGGTCGGGCCGTCGACGCGGGTCGGGGCGGCCTGCGGAGGTGGGGAGATTGCGTTGTCCGGCTTGCGGCCATCCGGAGAGCCGTGTGCTGGATTCGCGCCCGGTTCAGGAGCAAAGAGTCATCCGGCGGCGCCGCGAATGCGAGGCCTGCGGCAACCGTTTCACGACCTACGAGAGGCATGAGGAGCCGCCGCTTCTGGTTGTGAAGAAGGACATGCGTCGGGAGAGTTTCGACTCGCAGAAGATTATCCGCGGCCTGTTGCGCGCGTGCGAAAGGCGCCCGGTGAGCATGGCGGACATCGAGGCTCTGGCGGCCGACGTGGAGCGGGAGCTGCGCCGGCGCGGCAGCGAGGAGGTTTCGTCGCGCGAAATCGGCGAACTGGTCATGGATCGACTGAAGGGACTGGACGAGGTGGCCTACGTGCGCTTCGCCTCGGTCTACCGTCAGTTCCGTGATCTGGAGGACCTTGAGCGGGAAGTCAAACGTCTCCGGACGGACAGAGAAGCGAACCGCGGAACGGACCGGCAGCCGTCGCTCTTCGACTTGGGAGAGGATGAGAGGAAATGACGCCTGGGGAGCCGCAACTCAGCGAGAATGCGTTGGCCGTCCTCCGGACGCGATATCTGGCCAAGGACGAGACCGGGCGGGTCGTGGAAACTCCGGCCGAGCTGTTCCGGCGCGTGGCCAGAAACCTGGTCATTATCGATGTCCTGTACTCGGGCGCCGTTTATGACCCCGCGGGGCGGCAACCGTGTCCCGAGTGCGTCCTCGCTGACGCCTCGCCCGACGCACCGTCGGAAGCGGGGAGGCTCGCGGCGGCCCGGGCCGCGAAGGCCCGCCCCCTTGAGCCCTACACCCCGTTCGACTTGGCCACCCTGGCCCGGGCCTACATCAGCCTGGCCCGCCGCGGGCACATGAGGGTGGGCTGGGACGAGCTCTTGGGCCTGCTGCGGGAACGTCGTCCGGAACTCGGCCGGCGCGAGGACGAGCTTTGCTCGGCAATGCAGAGTCTGGACCTTCTTTTCAACTCGCCGACGCTGATGAACGCCGGACGGGAGCTGCAGCAGCTTTCCGCCTGCTTCGTTCTGCCCGTGGAGGATTCGCTCGAGGGCATCTTCGACACGTTGAAACACACGGCTCTCATCCACCAGTCGGGGGGAGGGTGCGTGGCCGGGAGCACCCTCGTCCATACGACGTTCTGCGGCCTCGAGGAGATAGCGACCCTTTACCGCCGCGCGCGGGCCGCCATGGTCCCCGAATCCGCGGGGCCGGGCTACCGGGTGCTGGACGTCCGTGGTTTGGGCATCGAAACGATGGCCTTCGACCCGACCCGCGGCGCGTTCGAACCCAGGCGGGTGACGCACCTCTGGCGCTGGGAAGTGCCGCCCGCCGACCAGGTGACTGTGCTCTGCGCAGACGGCACGCGGGTGACGACCAGCCGCTGGCATCCTTTCCTGGTCGCCGCCGCCGACGGGATTATTGAGCGGCGGGCCGACCGGTTGCAGCCGGGGGATATCCTCATCCGGGCCGACCGGTCCGTTCGCGAGAACTGGCCTATTCACGCTTACCGGAGGGTTGAGGGGGCCGCGCTGGACGAGGAGCTCGGGTGGACCGTCGGTCGTCGGCTGGCCGCCGCGGACGACCGGGACGACGGGGACAGCCGGACCCAGGCTGATCTGTATCTCTCCGCCGTCACGAAATCGCCGATGGGGGTCATCCTGGCCTTCCTGGCCGGTCTGGTCGAAGGTGCAGGCGGTCCCGAAGCCGTGTTCCGGAGGCTGGGCGCCTGTGCCGACAGCTCCCGGACCGCCCGGCGGCTCCGGGCCGTGCTGTGTCTGGCGGGGCTGGACCCGTCCGGCTCCGGGCGGGGGCTGGCGGAGCTGGTCCTCCCTTACATCCGCGATCCCGGATGCCGGGCGCGACTCGAAGACCTGGCTCGGACGATGACGGTTCCGGGCCCGCGGCCGCTCGGGCCGGCGGTGGTCCGGGTCGCGCCGGCGGTCCGGCCCGAGGTCTTTTACGACTTCACTGTCGAAGGACTGAACAACTATTTGGCCGGCGGGTTCAATCTGACGGTGGTCCATAACACGGGCTTTTCCTTTTCCCGCCTTCGCCCCAAGGACGATATCGTCAAGTCCACCGGGGGGGTGGCGAGCGGACCCGTCTCGTTCATGCAGGTTTTCGACGCCGCCACGAACGCCATAAAGCAAGGTGGGACGCGCCGGGGGGCCAACATGGGCATTCTGCGGTGCGACCATCCCGACATCCTGGACTTCATCAACTCGAAAGCCCGAAACGACGCCATAACCAATTTCAATATCTCGGTGGCCTTGACGGACGCCTTCATGGAGGCCGTCCGCTCGGACAAGGAGTACGATCTCATCAACCCTCGGTCGGGACAGAAGACCGGTTCCTTGCGGGCCCGCGAAGTCTTCAATCTCATCGCCCGGAGGGCCTGGGAGAACGGCGAACCCGGGGTCGTGTTCATCGACCGCATCAACGCGGCCAATCCGACGCCGCACGTCGGAAGCATAGAGAGCACCAACCCCTGCGGCGAGCAGCCGCTTCTGCCGTACGAGTCCTGCAACTTGGCCTCGTTGAACCTGGCCCACATGGTCACCGACGGGAAGGTCGATTACGAGCGGCTGGGACGGCTCATCGACCTGGCCATGCACTACCTGGACAACGTCATCGACGCCAACCTCTACCCGATGGAGCAAATCGAGAGGCTGACGAAGGCCAACCGTAAGGTGGGCCTTGGAGTCATGGGCTGGGCGGACATGCTCATCCAGCTCGGCATCCCTTACGACACGGAGGAGGCTATCGGCCTGGCCGGAGAGGTCATGGCCTTCATCGACGCCCGCTCCAAACGGGCCTCGGCGGCCCTCGCGCGCGTCCGCGGGCCCTTCCCGAATTTCCGCGGCTCGATTTATGACAAGCCCGGACAGCCCCCGCTCCGTAACGCGACGACGACCACCATCGCTCCCACCGGGACCATCAGCATCGTGGCCGGCGCTTCCGGAGGTATCGAGCCGTTGTTCTCACTGGCTTTCACGCGTAAGGGTGTCCTGGGGGGCCGGACGCTGGTGGAGATGAACCCGTATTTCGAGGCCGTGGCCCGCCGCCGCGGATTCTACAGTGAGGAGCTTATGGCCAAGGTGGCGGAGCTGGGCAGCGTGGCCGGCCTCGAGGAGGTGCCCCCCGACGTTCGGCGGCTCTTCGTCACGGCGTTGGACATCAAGCCCGTCTGGCACGTTCGGATGCAGGCCGCCTTCCAGGCTCATACCGACAACGCCGTCTCCAAGACGGTCAACCTGCCCTTCGAGGCCACCCCGGAGGACATCCGGGCTATCTACGAGATGGCTTATGACCTTGGCTGCAAAGGGGTCACGGTCTATCGCAACGGGAGCCGTGAGAGTCAGGTTTTAAACGTCGGGCGGCCGACCGGGGAAGGCGGGGGCAAGGCGGAGGGCGAGCTCCGCCCCGTAGCGGCCGAGCGCCCGAGCGGCCCCGCAGCGGCCGAGCGCCCGAGCGGAGGGGCTGTCCAGGGTCTCGCCGTGGACCGAGGCCCGTGGGGTAAGGTAAGGCCCCTGCCCCGTCCGGAGGGGCTGAGCGGCATCACCGTTCGGAGAATGACCCCGCTGGGGAACCTCTACCTGACCTTGAATACCGCCGACGGCCGGCCTTTCGAGCTATTCGCCCAGCTGGGCAAGGCCGGGAGCGACGTCGCCGCGTTCACTGAAGCGGTGGCCCGCCTTGTCTCCCTGGCCCTGCGCTGCGGCATCGACCCGAGGGAAATCGCCGATGAGCTGGCGGGGATCGGCGGCCACCGCAGCGTCGGCTTCGGGCCCAACCGCGTCAAGTCCGTTCCCGACGCCATCGCCCGCTTCCTCGACGACTATTTGGCCGGCGCCATCGAAGTCGAGCCCTGGGTGGCCGGCCGTACCGGGCAGCTCACCATCTTCGGCGGCGTTCTGAAGGAGGACGCGCCGGAGGATGTGTCGGGGGATGTGTCGGAGGGCTCCTCGCGGGAGGCGTCGGAGAAGGCATCGGCGGACGCGCCCGGAGAAGCCCCGACGCCCGGCAAGACCCCGCCCGGCCCGCGCCGGAGCTACGACCTCTGCCCCAGCTGCGGGATGCACGGTCTGGCCTATGAGGAGGGCTGTCTCAAGTGCCGGTCGTGCGGGTATAGTGAGTGCTGAGGTCGGCCGGGAGCTTCCGGGAGGAGGTCCGGGAACAATGAGCCAGGGCAGCCTCGCGGGGTGGGTGGTCGTCTCGGGGTCCGTCGTCGTGGGCGCGCTTCACGGCCTTCTACCCGACCACTGGCTTCCGTACGTTCTTCTAGCTAAGGCCCGACGTTGGGACCTCAGCCGGTCGATTGGAGCCACTGTGGCCGGCGGCGTGGCCCATCTTGCCTCAACGGCCGCTCTGGGCTTGGTGCTGGCTTTCTTGGGGGCCGAGGCGGCCCCCGCGGTGGGCCCGGCGGCTGAATTGGCCGGGGCGGGCATCCTGGCCGTCTTCGGGTTGGCTTTATCGCTACGGGCCGTCCGGGCGAGGCATCCATCCCCGTCGCCCCGGACCGAGCCCCGCCCCTTGTCCGCTTCGGGCGACCGGAGTCATCTTGTCCAGGGGGTCCTGCTCGGTCTGCGCCCGTGCGCGGAGGCTATGGCTCTGTTCCTGGCCGCGGCGGCCTACGGTCTCACGTCCTCCGTTTTGGCCGTCATCGCCTGGGTGGCCTCGACCCTCGGGACGATGCTGGCCGCGGTGTGGCTCTCACTGCGCGGCCTGCGCGATTTCCGACCCCAATTCCTCGAGCGCTGGGGCGAGTTGGTCGCAGGGCTGGTCATCCTGCTCATGGGCCTCGGGGCGGCCCTGCTCACACTCCGGGCTTGACCTTTCCTTACTTCCGCTTTCTCCGGTCGGACCTCGGCGGAAGGGAACCCCGGACCCCCGCGGAAAAGATGCCGGGAGGAATAGTCCGAACTGTCCGGCGACGGACCCGACCCGGGGCTTGGTCCGGGGAGACCGACGGCCGGGGCTGCTCGTCCGCCGGCGGGGATGGGGAGGGGGATACCGTGAGAACGGCCGAGGAGTACCTGGAGGGCCTGCGGCGGATGCGCCGGAACGTCCATTTTCAGGGGGAGATTGTGCCCCGTGACCACCCGGAGATTATGCCGGGCATTCGGGTCATCAGCGAGACATTCAAGGTGGACGACCCGGAACTGCAGGGGACGGGCAAGGCGGTCTCTCACCTTACGGGCAAGGAGATAAACCGGTTCTGTAACATCCACCGGACCACCGACGACCTTCTGGCCAAGCAGAGGCTGACCAGGATTCTCTGCCGACGCACCGGCGGCTGTATCCAGAGGTGTATGGGCGTCGACGCCCTGAACGCTCTCTCGGTCGTGACGAAGATGGCCGAGGACGCCACGGGCGAGCCCTACCACCAGCGGTTCAACGCCTATCTCCAGGAGTTCCAGGAGAAAGACCTTGTCGGCAACGCGGCGCAGACCGACGTGAAGGGCGACCGTTCCAGACGTCCTTTCGAACAGGAGGACCCGGACCTCTACCTCCGCGTCGTTGAGAAGCGCAAGGACGGTATCGTAGTCCGCGGGGCCAAGGCTCACAACACTATCGGACCTTACTGCGACGAGATCATCGTCCTGCCGACCAGACTCATGACCCCGGAGGACGGACCGTGGTCGGTGGCCTTCGCCGTCCCGGCCGACGCTCCCGGGGTCCACCTCTTCATCCGGTGCACTCACCCCAGACCGCGTGAGCTCTTCAAGGCTCCAGCGGCCGAGTACGGGTCCGCCGATTCCCTCACCGTTTTCGACGATGTCTTTGTCCCGTGGGACCGGGTGTTCCTGTGCGGCGAGACCGCCTTGGCCGGACAGCTGGCCGCGCTTTTCGCGACCTACCACCGGCACAGCTATACGGGCTGCAAGGCCGCGGTATCCGACATCATCACCGGCGCCGCCGCGCTGGTCGCCGAGTACAACGGTGTGGCCAAGGCCCACCACGTTCGGGATAAGCTCGCCGAGTTGATTGCGGTGGGCGAGCTGGTCTTCGCCGCGGGAGTAGCGGCGAGCGTGACCGCTCAGCCGGCGTCGTCGGGGACCATGGTGCCCGATATCGTCTACACGAACGTCGGCCGCTACCACGCCGGGGTCAACGTCATGCACGAGTTCGAGACCCTCATCGACCTCGCCGGCGGGCTGCCGGCCACGCTCCCGCCCGAACAGGAATGGTCGAACCCGGAAAGCGCCCGCTTCCTGGACAAATACATCATGCGCAATCCGGCCGTGCCGGCCGAGAACCAGCACCGCCTCTTCCGGCTGCTTTCGGATATGCTGTGCTCGAGCAACTCCGGGGTGATGCAGGTCGCCGGGGTGCACGGAGGCGGTTCGCCCATCATGGAGCGCATCGCCATAACCGGGCTTTACGACATTGAGGACAGGAAGGCCGTCGTCCGCCGGTTGGCGGGCATAACCGCCTGAGATACCCGAGCGGGGGTGGTGGCAGTGACCGACCGCGCCGCCGGCGATGCGTTCGAGCTTGCCGAGCTCGAGGGGGGAGTGACGGTACTGCGGGTCCGTCCCCTCGAGACGGCTCTGCCCGGGACCGTGGCCGTCTTCTCCACCCGGCGGGGCGGGGTGAGCCGCCCCCCGTGGGACACCCTGAACCTGGGCCGTCACGTAGGCGACAGCCCCGCCGACGTCGCGGAGAACCGACGTCGGTTCTGCCGGGCCGTGGGGGTGGAACCGGAGACGCTCGTGACGGCGGGGCAGGTCCACGGCGACGTGGTGGCGGTGGCCTCGAGTCCCGGTCACCATCCGGACGCGGACGGGCTCGTCACCCTCTCGCCCGGGCTGGCTCTCGCCGTCTTCTGCGCCGATTGTGTCCCCGTCTGGCTCCTCGACCCCGTCACCCCGGCCGCGGCCGTACTCCATGCCGGTTGGAGGGGGAGTCTCGCCGGCATCGCCGCCCGGGGCGTGGCGACGATGGTCGCCCGGCTGGGAGGCAGGGCGCAAGACATTCTGGCCGCGATCGGTCCGTCTATCGGGCCCTGCTGCTACGAAGTCGGTCCCGAGGTCTGGGAACCGGCGGCCCGCTTCTACGGAGGGGAGGTCGTTGGACGGGTTTTGCCGGACGGTAAGGCCCGGCTTAATCTGTGGGAGGTGAACCGCAAAGCCCTCGCGGCCTCTGGGGTGCTCCCGGCGAACATCTACGTGGCGGGGCTGTGTACTTCGTGTCGGGCCGACCTTTTCTACTCCCACCGCCGGGCGGCCGGGGAGGCGCCCTCGGGCCCCGGCGGCGGCCGGGAGGGCCGTATGGCCGCGCTCATCCGGCTCCCTGTGGTCTAAAGGCGCGGGAGGAAAGCTCCGGAAGGTCGAAGAAGCAAGGTCCCGGTTGTCCCCTCGCTGGAAAGGAAGGCCCGGAGCGATTTGCCGCGGTACGAGACGGGCAAGGTCTACGGGGCTTTTCCCCGCGCCGAGGGCCGTGCCGACAGGCCGGGCTCCCGGGGGCGGTCCCCGGTTCGGACCGGCCGCAGGGTGAAGGCCGGAACTCCGGTGGGTGGGCGTCCCCGGGCGGCGCAGGGCGCGGGGCGCGTCCGTCGCTCCGCGTCCGAGCGGCGCCGGCGGCCGCGTCGCTGGGTCCGAACGGCCCTTTTTGTCCTGACCGCGGGGGTCCTGGCAGCCCTGGCGGGCTACACCACGGTTAAAGCCGTGCTTGTCTCCCAGTTCGTGCGGGTGGTCCTGGCCCACGAAGGTCGCGTGGAGGACGTCGTCCACGGCCAGGCCTACATCATCCGCCACGAGGTCGTGCTGCGGTCGCCGGTGAGCGGCACGGTGACCCTTTCTCTGCCGGAAGGGGCCCGGACCCGCAAGGATTCAGAGGTCGCGAGCCTCTCCGATATCGAGGAGAGGCAGCAGGCGGAGGCGCGTGTGTCGCAACTCGAATCGGAGCTGGAGGCGTTCAACGCCGGTAACGCGGCCGAGGAGAAAAGCCTGGCCGGGACCATCCTTGAAGCTTCCGAGGCGGCCCGCTCCGGGGCCGCCCGGCTCAGAGCGGCTTGCCTGGCCGGCGACTTTACCGCCATCGACCGGGCGCTGAGCGAGCTGGCTTCTCTCAAACGACAACAGGCCGACGCGGCCGCTCGGCTTGCCGCCATCCGGCGCGACCGCTCCGCTCTGGAGGAAGCCCTGGCCGCGGCGCGGGCCACGCTGCAGCAGGTGGTGTTCCCGGTCGCGGCTCCGCAGGCGGGTTATGTTTCCTACAGTCTCGACGGGCTTGAGGAAACGTTGACGCCGGATAGCATCGGGCGGTACACGACTAAAGACATCGTGACTCTTCCCCGGCGCGAGGTCGTCACAACGGACAAAGCGAAAGTCCAGGCCGGCGACCCCATCGCCAGGATTGTCGCCGACTCCGAGGCCTACGTCTCGGCTATCGTCACCAACGGCGACGCGGACCGCTTGGCCGCGGTGAAAGAGGTCACTCTCCGCTTTCCGTCGTTCGCCGGGTGCCGCGAGGTCAAGGCCGACCTGTTCCACGTGGGCGGCCGGGAGAGAAACGGTTACTGCCTTGTGACCTACCGCACTCAAGGCGTTCTCGAGGGAATGGTCTCGGCCCGCGAAGCCGAGGTCGGTATTGTGGCCCACGTCTACGTGGGAGTAGTCCTGCCCCGGCGCGCGGTGGTGAGGCGGGGGGGACAGGACGGAGTCTTCGTCCTCGAGAACGGGGTTGTTTGTCGGTTCCGCCCGGTCACAATCGTGGGCGAGGCTGCGGGGCAGGTCGTGGTCGACGGCCTGAAGGACGGGACCCAGGTCGTCGCCACTCCGTGGCTCGTGACTGAGGGAACGCGCGTCGGGCGGAGGATGGGAGGCGGCGTCCTTGCCTGGGGAGGCTAGCATTGTCGCGAATTTGGAAAGGGTCCGGGCGAACATCGACCGCGCGGCCCGTAAGGCGGGCAGGCGTCCTGAAGAGGTTCGTCTGGTGGCGGTGACCAAAGAGGTTCCGCCTGAAATGGTGCTGGAGGCCGTCCGAGCCGGGGTCACCGACCTCGGAGAAAACCGTGTCCAGGAGGGCGCGGCCAAACGGCAGGCCGTCGAGAGCGCCCTCGCCGCAGGGGCGGGTCCCGGCGTGGAGTTACGCTGGCACCTCATCGGCCACCTTCAGACGAACAAAGCCGCCCGGGCGGTGCGGTCTTTCCACCTGATTCATTCGGTCGACAGCTTGCGGGTGGCGCAAGCTCTTTCGTCGGTCGTGTTGCGGCAGGGGCCCGGGGCGGCCGAGATTGAAGTGCTGTTGGAAGTCAACGTTGCCGGGGAAAAGACCAAGTTCGGCGTGCCGCCCGAACAGCTCCCCGATTTGGTCCGGGAGACCAGCCGGCTGCCGGGGCTTCGGGTGCGGGGCCTGATGACCGTAGCGCCGGTCGCCGCGGACCCGGAAGAAGTGCGGCCCGTGTTCCGCCGAATGGCCGCCCTCAAACGTGAAATCGAGGGTCTAGGGCTCCCGGGAGTGAGCATGGACTATCTGTCCATGGGGATGAGCCAGGATTATGAGGTGGCGGTGGCTGAGGGAGCCAACCTCGTGCGGATAGGCACCGCCATTTTTGGTC
>Ga0315298_1005463_pt1 | contig 18041 bp, 21 predicted proteins | sample WHS_1_MG_FD_203077 | JGI IMG/M metagenome (GOLD analysis project Ga0315298, IMG submission 203077) | Extremophilic microbial mat communities from Washburn Hot Springs, YNP, Wyoming, USA - WHS_1_MG | ecosystem: Environmental > Aquatic > Thermal springs > Hot (42-90C) | place: USA: Wyoming...
GGCGCTGAGCTACAACCTCAAGCGTCTCGAGGTGCTGATCCGGTTGCGGAAGATTCCGATTGACGGGATCGGTGTGCCTGCCTGATGGGTAATGGCACAGTGGAGGCAACGGAACGCCTCCGCAGAGTCAAAGAAATGGCGAATTTCAGGGCGAATTGCCCGGTGTTGCGATTCGGCCAGTAATTTCCCTCGCTTTCAGTCCTCATGAGACCCTTGACGGCCGATTGATAGAGGTTCCCTAAATTGAATTTCCCATCGCGCGACCGGGCGCGACCCAATCCGATCGATCCCGTCCGGTAATCCGCATAGTTTCTGACCCGTGATCCTACTCCGGACTGTTAGAGAACGCACCTGCCGGCTGGGGTGGCGCTGCAGGTCGCAAACTCATCCGGGGTCGGCGACCGCAGAGCTTTGTCGCGAGCATTGGCGAGGATGCAGGCCAGATACGTCAGCGGATTGATCTTGTTCGCCTTACATGACTCGACCAATGAACAGTAGATCGCAGCGGCGAGTCTGGCACGCTCGGAGACCACAAAGAGAAATGCTTTGCGCCCGACCGCGATCGCCCGCATGCAGCGTTCGGCATAACTGTTCGAGGCGTCAAGATGCCCGGCCTCGGTGAACTGCGTCAAGGCAGTCCAGTCCCTCAACGCGTAGTGCACCGCTTCTCCCAGGCTGGCCTTCGGGAGCACCGAGTGTACGGCGTTGTCGAGCCAGACTTTGAATTTGGTGAACAACGGGACCGTTCGCTCCTGTCTCGCCCGGAGGCGCTCCTCATCGGTGAGGTCTTTGATTTGCCGCTCGAAGCGGAACAGCTCCGTGTAGAAAACCTGAGCCTCGTGCGGTCGGCCCGGGCTCTTCAGCAGATCGGCCGCTTCCGCCAAGCGTCGGCGCGCATATACATTGCAGGCAACTTCCATGATCTTCCCGCTGAGGCAGAGCGGATCGTGCCCGGGGCCGGAATCGAACCGGCACGGGGTTACCCCCGAGGGATTTTCGTACCCGCTACGGTTTACACCGCTGCGCTCGCCCGACGGATCCGCCGGCCGCGACGCATTTGGGGTCTGGACTTTACCTTTGCCCTGCCGCGACCTCAGCGTGCATCGCGGTTTAGGCAGGGGCCGTCAAGTCTCTACACTTTCCGCACGGCCCTGCGGCCGCTCGGCTTAGCTCGGTATTGCAGCCACCATCACGTGCTGCTGGTCCACCGACTTTGACCCCATTCACACCGGGCGTTTCCGCCCCGGGTGCTCAACTTCGTTAAGTCCCTTGCGTCTACCAATTTCGCCACCCGGGCAAGGGAGGCTCGCGCATTCTACCCGAGGCTTCAGTGCCCTTGGCATTGTTGCGCGTTCGACGCAATAGGGATCCCTACGTAGGCAAAGCTGCGCACTGCCTATAGAGATAAATGTCCGAATTGGCGAGACTTGCCGCCCATCGAAGTAGTGATGGGCCGATGTGAGGCATGTCCGAGGCGACGCTCAAGGGCGAAAATGTGCATCTGTGGCGCGGTGAGCGGCACGTGCTGCGCGGCGTCGCCTTCACGGTCTCGGGCGGGGAGTGCCTGCAGCTGACCGGCCCGAACGGGGCCGGCAAGACGAGCCTGCTGCGCACCGTGTGCGGCATGTCCTACCCGGAGGCCGGACGGATCAGCTGGCGGGGCGCCGACGTGCGCGAGGACCTGCCGAGTTTCCATGCCGAAATGGCCTATCTCGGCCACGAGCCGCCCCTGAAACTCGAGCTCACCGGCCGCGAGAACCTCCAATACTGGGTGGGCGTGCGCCGCCGGTTCGCCGCCGCGGAGCTCGATGCCGTGCTCGAGCGGGTCGGCGGACGGCGCTGGGCCGACCGGCCGGTGCGCACCCTGTCGGCCGGCCAGAAACGCCGCGTGGCCCTCGCCGGGCTGCTGCTGATGGCGGTGCCACTGTGGCTGCTCGATGAACCCACCACGAATCTCGATGTCGAAGGGCAGCACCTCGTGGGTGCCCTGATCGACGAGCATCTGGCCGCCGGCGGGCTGGCCATGGCAGCCGTACATCATCCGCTCGCGGTCTCGGAGCGGGGACTGCGGCGATTGGAGCTGGGCGGTGTCTGAGCTGAGTGTCGTCCCGTCGTCCCTGGCGCGCCCCGAGCGGGCCCCCCACAGCGCGCCGGGCGCCGCCGCGGTGGCCTGGATGATGCTCGAGCGTGACCTGAAGCTCGCCTTTCGCAAGGCGAGCCAACTGGTCCAGCCGCTGGCCTTCTTCGCCATGGTGACCACGCTGTTCCCGCTCGCCATCACCCCGGAACTGACCCGCCTGCGGCACATCGCCTCCGGCGTGCTGTGGGCCGCGGCCCTGCTGTCCTCGCTGCTCGCCCTGGAGTTCCTGTTCCGCGACGATGCCCAGGACGGCACCCTCGAGCAGTACGCGCTCTCGGGGCGCGCGCTCACCGGACTGCTCGCGGCCAAGACCGCCGCGCACTGGCTGCTCACCGGGCTGCCGCTGGCGCTGATGGCGCCCCTTGCGGCCGTCTCCCTCGGCGTCCCGGCCCATGCGCTGCCGGGCATCCTCGCCTCGGTGACGCTCGGCACGGTGACGATGAGCCTGCTCGGGGCGGTCGGCGCGGCGCTCACCCTCGGGGTAAGGCGCGCCGGAGCGCTGCTGTCGCTGCTGACGCTGCCGCTCGCCATCCCGGTGCTGATCTTCGGCGCGCATGCGACGCAGCTGGCGATCCGCGGCGAGCCGTACGGCGCGTCGCTGACGCTGCTCGCCGCCCTGGCAGTCTTTGGCATGACGCTCGCGCCGCTCGCCGCCGCCGCCGCCGTTCGCATCAACCTGGAGTGAGGGCTCACCGCAGATGACCTGGACGTGGTTTCATCGGCTCGCTTCCCCGCCGCACCTGTACCGTACCGCGGGGCGCCTGACGCCCTGGTTCGCCTGGCCCGCCGCGCTGCTGATCCTCGCCGGACTCATCGGCGGGCTGTGGCTCGCGCCGCCGGATTACCAGCAGGGCGACGCCTACCGCATCATGTACGTACATGCCCCGAGCGCCTGGCTGTCCCTCATGGTGTATACGATCATGGCCGTGGCCGGCGCGATCGGTCTGATCTGGCGCATGAAGGCCGCACATGCGCTCGCGGCGGCCGCCGCGCCCATCGGCGCCTCCTTCACGCTTGCGACGCTCGTCACCGGCTCGCTGTGGGGCAAGCCGATGTGGGGCACGTACTGGCAATGGGATCCGCGCCTGACCTCGGAGCTGCTGCTGTTTTTTCTGTACCTCGGTTACATGGGGCTGCGCGCGGCGTTCGAGGACCTGCAGCGCGCCGATCGGGTGAGCGCGGTGCTCGCCGTGGTCGGGGTGATCAACGTGCCGATCATCCACTACTCGGTGGTGTGGTGGAACTCGCTGCACCAGGGACCCTCGGTGATGTACTTGGGCAGGCCGACGATGCCGCCCTCGATGCTCGTGCCGCTGCTGCTGATGTTCCTCGGCTTCACGCTGTTCTTCGGCGCGGTGGTGCTGGTGCGCCTGCAGGGCGAGGTGCTCAACCGCGAGCGGGCCGCACGCTGGGTGGAAGAGGAGGTGGGCGCATGATGCGATTTCTCGACATGGGCGGGTATTATCCCTGGGTGTGGCCGGCGTATGCCGTGACCCTCGGGGTGATGGGCCTGAACATCTATTGGGCGAAGCGGCTGCGCGAGCGGGCGCGCCGCGCGGCGCTGCGCAGACTGCAGACGCAGGAGGAGCCATGACACCGACCCGACGCCGCCGGCTGCTGCTGGTGATCGGCATTCTCGCCGGCGTTTCGATCGCCGGCGGGCTCGCGCTCTCGGCGTTCCGCCAGAACGTGACGTTCTACTTCGTGCCCACCCAGGTCGCCGCGGGCAAAGCGCCCGTCGGGGAGTCGTTCCGGCTCGGCGGCATGGTCGCCAAGGGCAGCGTGCACCGCACCCCGGGCAGCATGCAGGTGCGCTTCATGGTCACGGACTACCAGCACGAGATCCCGGTCGAGTACACCGGGGTGCTGCCGGACCTCTTCCGGGAGAACTCCGGGGTGATCGTGCACGGCAAGCTGCTGCCCGACGGGGTGTTCCTCGCCAACCAGGTGCTCGCCAAGCACGACCAGTACTACCGCCCGCCGGGGATCCATCAGACCTGGGGGATCCAGCACGGCGATCCGCGCGACCCGGCGCTCGCGGTGAGCGCGACGGCGAGCACTGCGGTGCACGGGAGCACCACCATCGAGGCGGCTACGGAGTACGCCAAGTGATTCCCGAGCTCGGCCAGTTCGCGCTCATCCTGGCGCTGCTGCTCTCGGTGCTGCAGGCGTTCTTCGGCATCGCCGGGCCCGCCCTCGGGCGCGAGCGCTGGACCGCCGCGGTGATCCCGGCGGTTGCCGGGCAGTTCGTCATGGTCAGCACCGCGATGGGCTGCCTGATGGCCGCCTTCATCGGCAACGACTTCTCGGTGCGCTACGTGGCGGAGAACTCCAACTCCGCATTGCCGCTCTTCTATCGCATTGCGGGCGTGTGGGGCGCGCACTCCGGCTCGCTGCTGCTGTGGATCTTCCTGCTCGCCTGCTGGACGCTCGCGGCCGCCGTCGGCACTGCGCGCCTGCCGCGCAACTTCGCCGCGCGGGTGCTCGGGGTGCTGGGCACGATCAGCATCGGCTTTCTGCTCTATACGCTCATCACCTCCAACCCCTTCGTGCGGCTCGATCCGCCCTGGGCCGACGGCATGGGCCTCAATCCCATCCTGCAGGACCCGGGACTCGCCGCGCACCCGCCGGTGCTCTACACCGGCTACGTGGGGCTTGCCGTGGCGTTCGCGTTCGCCGGGGCGGCGCTGCTCGAAGGGCGGCTCGATCGCGAGTGGGCCCGCTGGACGCGCCCCTGGGCGACGACCGCCTGGGCGTTTCTCACCTGCGGCATCACCCTGGGCAGCTGGTGGGCGTACTACACGCTCGGCTGGGGCGGGTTCTGGTTCTGGGATCCGGTCGAGAACGCCTCGTTCATGCCCTGGCTGATGGGCACCGCGCTCATCCACTCGCTCGCCGTCACCGAGAAGCGCGGCCTGTTCAAGAGCTGGACGCTGCTGCTGGCGGTGCTCGGGTTCTCCTTGAGCCTGATCGGCACGTTCCTCGTGCGCTCCGGGGTGCTGATCTCGGTGCACTCGTTCGTGGCGAGCCCCGGGCGCGGGGAGTTCATCCTCACCTTCCTCGTGATCATGATCGGCGCGGCGCTCGCGCTCTATGCCTGGCGCGCCCCGCAGATGCAGTCCGAGGCGGGCTTCGAGCTGAGCGCGCGCGAGTCGTTCCTGCTGTTCAACAACATTCTGCTGGTGACCGCCTGCGGCACCATCTTCGCCGGCGAGATGGCCCCGATCATCTCCATCGCGCTGCACCTCGGCAAACTCTCGGTCGGCCCGCCGTACTTCAACCCCACCTTCCTCGTCTCGATGCTGCCGCTGCTGGCACTGCTGCCGCTCGGGATCCACGCGCGCTGGAAGCGCGGCGGGCTCGGTGAGCGCGGCCGCACGCTCTCGATCGCGCTCGCGGCCGCGGCGCTCATCGGCTGCGCGGTGGCGTTCGGGGTGTTCACCGGCGCCGGCATCCTCTCCCCGGTGAGCATGACGCTCGGGGCGTGGATCATCCTCGCCTCGCTGATCGATCCGATCGACCGGCTGCGCCGGCGCATCGCCGTGCCGCGCGCGGTGCTCGGCATGACCGTCGCGCACATCGGGGTCGGCGTGTTCGTGATCGCCATGACCGCGGTGCAGGGGTTCACGGCCGAACAGGACGTCGCGCTCACGCGCGGCATGAGTGCCCGTGACGGCGGCTACACGTTCCAGTTCGAGCGCATCAAGCCGCTGCACGGCCCGAACTACGGCGGCGCGGAGGCGAAGATCCTCGTCACCCGCAACGGCAAACCGGTGACCGTGATGTATCCGCAGAAGCGCACCTACTGGGTGCAGCACATGGTCACGACGCACTCGGCGATCGACATCAACGGCGGCAGCAACATCCTGGTGGCGCTCGGTCAGGATCTCGGTGACGGGCGCTGGAGCTTCCGCCTGCAGGTGCGCCCGCTGGTGCTGTACATCTGGATCGGTGCGCTGATCATGGCCGCCGGCGGGCTGCTCGCCATCACCGACCGGCGCTACCGGCTCGCCGAGTCGCGCGAGAGCGCACCGGCCGGCCCGCTGCCGGCGGGAGGGGCGGGCTCATGATGCGCTACTTCGCGCCGCTCGCGATCTTCGCCGTCATCGTGGTGATCTTCGCCTTCGGTCTGCACCAGGCGCCGCGCAAGGACCTCGTCCCCTCGCCGCTGATCGGCAAGCCGGCCCCGAGCTTCACGCTGCCGAGCCTCGCCGACCCGACCCAGACGGTCAGTAACGCGGCGCTGCACGGCCACTGGTACCTGCTGAACGTCTGGGGCACCTGGTGCATCTCCTGCCGCCTCGAGGCGCCGGAGCTGCTCGCGATCGCGCACACCGGGGTCGTGCCGGTGATCGGCCTTGACTGGAAGGACAGCCGCTCGGCCGCCATGCGCTACCTGGCGCAGCGCGGCAACCCGTATCAGCAGATCGCGTTCGATCCGGGCGGACTCGAAGCCATCCACTGGGGCGTGTACGGGGCGCCGGAGACCTTCATCGTCAACCCGCAGGGCATCATCGTGTACAAGTACATCGGCCCGATCACCCCGGGCGCCTGGACGCGGGACTTCCTGCCGCGGCTGCGCGCCGCGCAGACGGTGTCGGGCTCATGAGCCGCCGCGCGCCGCTCGGCGCTCTGACGTTGACCCTCGTGGCGCTGCTCGCCGCGCCGTTTGCGCACGCCATTGCGCCGACGCGCATGCCCACCCCGGCGCTCGAGGCGCGCTACGAGCGGCTGATCCACAACTTCCGCTGCATGCAGTGTCAGGACGAGTCGCTGGCGAACTCCCCGGTGAGCCTCGCGGCCGACATGCGCCGCCAGATCCGCCAGATGCTGCTCGCCGGGGACACCGATCAGCAGATCCGGCATTTCTTCGTGGCGCGCTACGGGTACTTCATCCTGTTCAAACCGCCGTTCGTGCTGAAGACCGCCTGGCTGTGGCTCACCCCGCTCGTGCTGCTGGCGATCGGCACGGTGAGCGCGCTGTGGGTCATCCGCCGGCGCGCCGCGGTCGTGGCGGGGGACGACGAGGACGAGTTTCTCGATGACGGCCTCACCGGGCCGCGGAAGCACACCTGATGATCGTATTCATTCTGCTCGCGACGCTGCTCACGGCGCTGGCCGTCGGGCTGGTGTTGATTCCGCTGATCCGTCCGCTGCGCACCCAGCACGCGCCGGCGCCCTGGGCGGCGGTGGCCTCGTGCGTGCTGCTCGCCGGCGGCTCGGCCGCACTGTACCTGCACTTCAGCACCTGGTCCTGGCGCCTCAATCCCGGCGTCGACTCGCCCCAGAGTCCGATCGAACAGCTGATCGGCGAGGTCGATGCGCACCCGCACGACCTGGCCGCGTGGCTGAAGCTCGGCAAATCCTACGTGGTGCTGCAGGAGTACCCGCTCGCGGTGCGCGCTTTCCGGCATGCCGATCAGGTGGCCGGCGGACGCAGCGCACCGGCGCTGATCGGGGAGGCCGAGGCGATGATCCTCATCCACGATGCGACGCTCGACGGGCCGGCCGGGCAGCTGATCGAGCGGGCGCTGGTGCTCGAGCCGAATTCCCCCAAGGCCCTGTTCTTCGGGGCGGCCGAGGCAATGCGCCGCGGCGACCTGACGCTGGCGCGGGCTCGCTTCACGAAGCTCCTCGCCATGCAGCCGCCGCCGGACGTTCAGCTCGTATTGAAGCGGGAGATTGCCGCGATCGATGCCAAGATGGCCGTGAAAAAGCCGCAATCTCCGGCAAAAGTGGTCCGATCATCCCCGGGCTGAGCGGACCTGCCTTCGCGGGCGGGACCGTTGCAGGAACCGAATCGGCTCTGGGGTGGTCTTATGTTGAGCGGCGGCGGTGCCGCCGCGGGTTCTTCGGAACCCGTTTCTGAGTCCCCACCGAAGGAGAGCGCTCATGATTCAGCCAGCTCATGAGGGATCGCAGGTCCAGAAGGGCACCAGTGGACGCGGGTTCGCGTCCATGAGTCAGGAACGTCAGCGGCAGATCGCCAGCATGGGTGGCAAGGCCGTACCGGACGGAAAGCGCAGCTTCTCGCAGAACCGACGTCTCGCGGCCGAAGCGGGCCGCAAAGGCGGGCAGAGCGTTCCGGATGCGAAGCGCAGCTTCTCGCAGAACCGGCGTCTCGCGGCCGAAGCGGGCCGCAAGGGCGGGCAGAGCGTTCCGGACGAGAAGCGCAGTTTCTCGCAGAACCGCCAGCTCGCCGCGGAAGCCGGCCGCAAGGGCGGGCAGGCGAGCCACGCGGTGCATCGCGATTGACCGGCGGCGGCGGCCCCTCGGGGCCGCCGCGCGCCGACCGGGAACAGCGTCCTCGGACTGACCGGTCCGAGGACGGTGGCAGCGTGCGGCCGTCAGCGAACGGAGCGCGCCGCGCACACGGTCCGGTTCGGTCCGCGAGGAGGACCGGGCGGCAGTTTGCGCTCCATCGTGACATCTTTTTGAGGCGTGAGCGCCGCGGCGGCTGTCACGGCACTGTCACACATCGTCACTACCCTGCGGCGCGCTGTCGCACAACTGCAATGAAGAGTGACCGATGCGTGCCCATCGCCCGTTCGCGCGGCTTGCCGCCTTCCTCGCTGCTCTGTCCGCCCTTGCGCCGTTCGCACACGCGCAGACCCCCGCGGTGCCGATCCGGCACGTCCTGCTGATCAGCGTCGACGGGCTGCATGAGGAAGATCTCGCTCGCTGCATCGCCGCGGGGACCTGTCCGCACCTCGCGGCGCTCGCCCGCCACGGCGTCACCTACACCGATGCGATGACCACGCGCCCGTCGGATTCCTTTCCGGGCATGATCGCTCAGGTGACGGGCGGTACGCCGCGGGTCACCGGCGTCTACTACGACAATACCTTCGACCGGGCGCTGTACCCGGCAGGCTCAAACTGCCGCGGTCCGCGTGGCGCCGAAGTGCGCCTCACCGGCAAGCTCGATCTTGACGAGGCGCGCCTCGACGGGGGCGGCCCGGACGGGCTCGCCGGCAACAGCGCCGCGGCCATCGATCCGCAGCGCCTGCCCGAGCGGCGGCGCGACGGACACTGCGCGCCGCTCTGGCCGCACAACTACCTGCGCGTCAACACCGTATTCGGCGTACTGCATGCGCACGGCCTGCGGACGGCCTGGATCGACAAGCATCCGGCCTACGACATCCTGAACGGTCCGGGCCGACCCGAGGAGGGTCCCGGTCGCAACATCGAGGACTTCTATGCCCCCGAAGTCCATGCGTTGCTCACACGCGCCAACCTCGCACTCACCGGTCCGGGCGGTGCGCGGCTGATCGATCCGCGCCACGCCTTTCAGGACTCGACCGCCGCGATCGAGCGCTACGATGCCCTGAAGGTGCGTGCGCTGCTCCACGAAATCGACGGTTTCGATCACACCGGCACACGCCGCGTCGGCACCCCGGCGCTGTTCGGCATGGACTTCCAGGCCGTCAATGTGGCGCAGAAGCGCCCGTCGGGCGGCTATGTTGGCCCGGGCGCACGCCCGAGCGCGAAACTCACGGCCGCGATCGCGTTCGTCGACCGCTCGATCGGCCGGATGCTCACCGCGCTGCGCCGCCGCGGGCTCGCGGACTCGACCGTGCTCATCGTGAGCGCCAAGAGCGGCAACACGCCCATGAATCGCGCGGCGGTGAAGATCATCTCCGACCGCGCGGTGCTGACGCCTGCGCTCGACAAGCTCGGCCCCGCGAACCGCTTTCACGTCGCCGACGACGTGCTGCTCGAGTGGCTGACGCCGGCCTACCGCGGGCGCGTCGCGCAGGTGATCCAGAGCCTCACTGCCCAGCAGGCCGCCGGCACCGACCTCGGCATCGGCACGTTCTACAGCGGACCGGAGCTCGATGCGCTGTTCGGCAATCCGCGCACCGACTCGCGCGCCCCGGACTTCATCCTCGAGCCGCGCGCCGGGGTCATCTATGCCAATCACACCGGCAAGATCGCCGAGCACGGCGGGTTCCACCAGGACGACCGGCACGTGGCGCTGCTCGTGGCGAACCCCCGGCTGCAGCGGCGCACCGTCCGGGGCGCGGTGCGCACCGTGCAGATCGCACCGACGATTCTGCGGCTGCTCGGGCTGCGCCCGCGCCTGCTTCAGGCCGTGCGCCGCGAGGGCACCCGGCCGCTGCCGGCGCTCACCTGGCGCCGTTGACCGGTGCCTGGCATCGGACTATCGTGGCCGCCGTGACTAGGGGAGCCCCGGCAGGGGGCTGAGAGGCTGACGGCGCCTGCGGGCGCGGCGCGGCGACCCTCCGAACCTGATCCAGTTCATGCTGGCGTAGGAAAGTTCTGCTCGAGCGCTTTCTCTCGGCGGTGTGGCTGGGTCTCCTGCGGTTGATCCGCTCCAGGAGCCTCCACGATGAATGCCGTTCCCAAAGTCGTCGCCGACGCGCTGCCCGCCTCCCGCAAGATCCACGTGCAGGGCCACCTGCATCCGGACGTGCGCGTGCCGATGCGCCAGATCTCCCTGCACCCCTCGAGCGGTGAACCGCCGCTGACGGTCTACGACGCGTCCGGACCCTATACCGACCCGGCCGCGCACATCGACATCGAGCGAGGCCTGCCGCGCCTGCGCGAGCCGTGGATCGTGGCGCGTGGGGACGTCGAGCGCTACGAGGGCCGCCGGGTGCGGCCCGAGGACAACGGCACCGGTGCGCCGAGCACCGAAATGTTCACCGCCGCCGTGCAGCCGCTGCGCGCCCGAGGTGGCCGGGCCGTGACGCAGCTCGCCTATGCGCGCGCCGGCATCATCACCCCGGAGATGGAGTTCATCGCCATCCGCGAGAACCTCGGGCGCGAGCGCGCTGCAGCGGCAGCGCGCGACGGTGAGGACTGGGGCGCGAGCATCCCCGATTACGTCACCCCGGAGTTCGTGCGGGCCGAGGTGGCCGCGGGCCGGGCCATCATCCCGGCCAACATCAACCACCCGGAACTCGAGCCGATGATCATCGGGCGGAACTTCCTGGTGAAGATCAACGCCAACATCGGCAACTCCGCGGTGAGCTCCTCGATGGCCGAGGAGGTCGACAAGCTCGTCTGGGCGATCCGCTGGGGGGCCGACACGGTGATGGACCTCTCCACGGGGCGCAACATCCACACCATCCGCGAGTGGATCCTGCGCAATGCCCCGGTGCCGATCGGCACGGTGCCGATCTACCAGGCGCTCGAGAAGGTCGGCGGAATCGCCGAGGCGCTCACCTGGGAGGTGTTCCGCGACACGCTGATCGAGCAGGCCGAGCAGGGCGTGGATTACTTCACCATCCATGCCGGGGTGCGCCTGGCGCACGTGCCGCTCACCGCGCGGCGCGTGACCGGCATCGTCTCGCGCGGCGGCTCGATCATGGCCAAGTGGTGCCTGGCGCACCACCGCGAGAGTTTCCTCTACGAGCACTTCGAGGAGATCTGCGCGATCTGCCGCGCCTACGACGTGAGCTTCTCGCTCGGCGACGGGCTGCGCCCGGGCTCGATCGCCGATGCCAACGATGCGGCCCAGTTCGCCGAGCTCGAGACACTCGGGGAGCTGACCCAGATCGCCTGGCGGCACGACTGTCAGGTCATGATCGAAGGCCCCGGCCACGTGCCGATGCACAAGATCAAGGCGAACATGGACAAGCAGCTCGCGCACTGCGGCGAGGCGCCGTTCTACACGCTCGGGCCGCTCACCACCGACATCGCCCCGGGCTACGACCACATCACCTCGGCGATCGGCGCGGCCATGATCGGCTGGTACGGCACGGCGATGCTGTGCTACGTGACGCCGAAGGAGCACCTGGGACTGCCGGACCGCGATGACGTCAAGACCGGCGTCATCACCTACAAGATCGCCGCGCACGCGGCGGATCTGGCCAAGGGACACCCCGGGGCGCGCGAGCGCGATGACGCGCTGTCGCGGGCGCGATTCGATTTTCGCTGGGAGGATCAGTTCAACCTCTCGCTCGATCCGGACACCGCCTGCGCGTTCCACGACGAGACGATGCCGAAGGAGGCACACAAGGTGGCGCACTTCTGTTCCATGTGCGGCCCGAAGTTCTGTTCCATGCGCATCTCTCAGGAGCTGCGCGCCGAGGCGCGCGAGCAGGGCATGCAGGAGATGGCCGAGAAGTTCCGCGCCGGCGGCGCGGAGCTGTACGTGCCGGCGCCCAAGGAGGGCTGAGCCATGCACGCCACGGTGATCGGCGCCGGGGTCGCGGGACTCGCCTGCGCAGTGGAGCTCGCCGAGCGCGGCGCGAGCGTCGAGGTCCTGGAGCGCGCCACGAGCCTGGAGCGGGCCGGCTGCTCCTGGTTCGCCGGCGGCATGCTCGCGCCCTGGTGCGAGCGGGTCAGTTCCCCGGCGCACATCGTGGCGCTCGGCGATGAGGGCTTCGCGTGGTGGGCCGAGCGCTACCCGGCCATGGTGCGCCGCGGCACGCTGGTGCTGGCCCATGCACGCGATGCGGCGGAGCTGAAGCAGTTCGCGCGGCGCACCGAGCATTACGAGTGGCTCGATGCGGCCGGCATCGCTGCGCTCGAGCCGGACCTCGAGGGCCGGTTCGAACACGGGCTCTACTTTCCGGAAGAGGCGTACATCGACCCGCGCGCCGCGCTCGCGGCCCTCGCCGAGCGGCTGACCGGACTCGGCGGCACGATCCGCTTCGGCACCGAGGCGCCGCCGGCCGCACCCGAGGCGGGACGGTGCGTCATCGACTGCACCGGACTCGGTGCACGCACGGTGCTCACCGACCTGCGCGGCGTCAAGGGCGAGATGCTGCACGTGCAGGCGCCGGACGTGACGCTGACGCGAACCATCCGCGTGCTGCATCCGCGCACGCCGGTGTACATCGTGCCGCGGGGCGAGGGCCGGTACATGATCGGCGCGACCATGATCGAGAGCGATCAGGCGAGCCGCATCTCGGCCCGCGCCATGCTCGAGCTGCTGGGCGCCGCCTATGCGCTGCACCCGGGGTTCGGCGAGGCGGAGATCGTGGAGCTCGGCACCGGCGTGCGCCCGGCGTTTCCGGACAACCTGCCGCGCCTGACCCGCCGCAACGGCACGCTGTACGTCAACGGCCTGTTCCGGCACGGCTTCCTCGCCGCACCGGCGCTGGCGCGCCGGGCCGCCGAGTTCGTGCTCGAGGGGCGCGAGGCGCCGGAGGTGATGCAGTGAACATCGAGGTCAATGGCGAGCGGCGCGAAGTGCGCGCCGGGGATCTCGCCGCGGCGCTCGAGGAGCTCGGTTTCGCCGACGCGGTGCTCGCCACGGCGGTGAACGGGGCGTTCGTGCCGGCGGGCGAGCGCGCCGCGGCGGCGCTCGCCGAGGGCGACCGGCTGGAAATTCTTGCGCCCATGCAAGGAGGGTGAATGCTCACACTCTATGACGTGCCGCTGCGTTCGCGGCTGCTGCTCGGCACCGCCCGCTACCCTTCGCCTGCGATCCTCGCCGAGGCGGTGCGCTCGAGCGGCACCGAAGTGGTGACCGTCTCGCTGCGCCGCGAGGCCGCCGGGGAGCGCGCCGGTCAGGCGTTCTGGTCGCTGGTGCGCGAGCTCGGGGTGCGTGTGCTGCCGAACACCGCCGGCTGCCATACCGTGAAGGAAGCGGTCACCACCGCGCACATGGCGCGCGAGGTGTTCGGCACCCGCTGGATCAAACTCGAGGTGATCGGCGAGGAGGATACGCTGCAGCCGGATGTGTTCGGACTCGTCGAGGCCGCCCGCATCCTCTGCGCCGAGGACTTCGAGGTGTTTCCGTACACCACGGAGGACCTCACCGTGGCCGAGCGGCTCACCGCGGCCGGCTGCCGGGTGCTGATGCCCTGGGGCTCGCCCATCGGCTCCGGCCACGGCCTGAACAACCTGTTCGGCTTGAAGGCGCTGCGCGCGCGTTTCGCGCAGGTGCCGCTCATCGTCGATGCCGGCATCGGCGTGCCGTCACACGCCGCGCAGGCGCTCGAGCTCGGCTTCGATGCGGTGTTGATCAACACCGCGGTGTCGCAGGCGGCCGATCCGGCCCGCATGGCCGGCGCATTTGCGCATGCGGTGAGCGCTGGCCGCGAGGCGTTTCTGGCCGGTCCGATGGAGCCGCGCGACATGGCGGTGCCGTCGAGCCCGGTGGTGGGCACGGCGCTGCTCAGCTGATGCTCGCGCGCGTCTATCCGGTCGTCGAGAGCGCCGAGTGGGTGGCGCGGCTGCTGCCGTGCGGCGTGCGGTTGATCCAGCTGCGCATCAAGGATCCACAAGCGCCGCTGCGCGAGCAGATCCGCACGGCGCACGCCCTGTGCGTGCGCGCCGGTGCGCAACTCGTGGTCAACGACTACTGGCAACTCGCGCTCGAGGAGGGCTGCGACTACGTGCACCTCGGCCAGGGCGATCTCGACGGCGCGGACGTCCCGGCGCTGCGCCGAGCGGGGGTGCGCCTCGGCATCAGCACGCACGATGAGCAAGAGCTCGAGCGCGCGCTCGCCCTCGAGCCGGATTACGTCGCGCTCGGGCCGATCTATCCGACGCTGCTGAAGGTGATGCCGTTCGCGCCTCAGGGTCTGAGCCGCATCGGAGAATGGAAGCGGCGCATCGGGTCGCGGCCGCTGGTGGCGATCGGCGGGCTGACGCTCGAGCGGCTGGCGGGTGTGTTCGCCGCGGGAGCGGATTCGGCCGCGGTGGTGAACGACATCGTGCGCAATGCCGACCCCGAGGCGCGCATGCGCGCGTGGGTCGCAGCGGGCGAGGCGGCGGCGTGAGCGAGCGTTACATCCGTCAGAGCGTGCTCGCCGAGGTCGGCGCCGCCGGCCAGGCGCGCCTCGCGGCCGCCCGGGTGCTCGTCGCCGGCGCCGGCGGTCTCGGCTGCGCCGTGCTGGAATACCTCTGCGCCGCGGGGGTGGGCCGGATCGAGGTGCTCGATCCGGATCGGGTGGAGCTGTCGAATCTGCACCGCCAGCCGCTCTATCGCATGAGCGATCTCGGGGCGCCGAAGGCGACCGCCGCCGCGGCGAGCCTGGTGGCCCTGAACCCCGAGGTGTCGATCCGCGGGATCGTCGAGCGGCTCACGCCCCTCAATGCCGCCGAGTGGTGTGCCGGCGCCGATCTCATCGTGGATGCCGCCGACAGTCTCGCGCTCACCTACATCCTCAGCGATGAATGTCATCGCCGCGGGATACCCCTCGTCAGCGCCTCGGTGCTCGGGCTCGCCGGCTATGCCGGGGTGTTCTGCGGCGGTGCGCCGAGCTACCGCGCGGTGTTTCCACAGATGCCGCAAACCGCCGGCTCCTGCGCGGTGAACGGGGTGCTCGGCAGCGCCGTCGGGGTGCTCGGGACGCTGCAGGCGCATCTGACGCTCGCGCAGCTGCTGCAGCTCACCCCGCCGGTGCTCGGCCGGCTGGTCAGCGTCGATCTGGCCACGCTGCGCTTTGGCGGATTTGATTTCACCGGTGCACGCGAACCGGCCGGAGCGCAGCTGCGGTTCATTGCGCCCGAACAGGTGCTCGAGAGCGACGTGGTGATCGACCTGCGCAGTCTCGAGGAGGCCCCGGTCTCGGCGCTGACGCAGGCGCAGCGGCTCACGGTCGAGCAGGTCGCCGGGGAGCCGCTGCCCGAGGGGGCCCGGGTCGTGTTGTGTTGCCGCTCCGGGATCCGGGCCTGGCGGGCCGGGTGCATGTTGCTCGCGCGCCAGGCGCGCGATGTCGTGCTGGTCGCGTTCGGAGCGTAGAGCATGGAGCGACGTCCCGCCGTGCTCGTGATCGCCGGCTCGGACAGCAGCGGTGGGGCGGGTCTGGTGCGCGATGTACAGACCCTGGAGAGCCAGGGCGCCGCGGCGCTGTGCGCCGTGACGGCCGTGACCGCTCAGACCGATGAGCGGGTGCTCGGGGTGGTTGCGGTGCCGCCGGAGCAGGTTCGCGCCCAGATCGACGCGGCGTTCGCGACCCGGCCCATCGGGGCGGTGAAGATCGGCATGCTGGTCGGACGCGCCACGCTCGAGGCGGTCGCGGACGCGCTGCAGCGCGCACCGGCCGTTCCGGTGGTGTTGGATCCGGTGCTGTACGCCTCCTCGGGCGCGGCACTGCTGGAGGATCCGGGGTTCGAGCGGTTGCGTGGGCGACTGTTCCCGCTGACCACCGTACTGACTCCCAATCTGCCCGAGGCGGCCGCGCTCTGCGCCGAACCCTACGTCGAGGGCGAGGCCGACGCCGCGCGGCTGCTCGAGTGGGGCCGTCGGCTGTTGGCGCAGGGACCGCGCGCGGTGCTCATCAAGGGGGGCCACGCCTCGGGCGCCACGGCCGCGGATCTGCTCCTGCGCCCGGGGGCTGAGCCGGTGTGGCTGTCCGGATCCCGATTGGCCGCGGGGCGGCGCGGGACGGGATGCGCGCTCGCCTCGGCACTGGCCGCGGCACTGGCTGCGGGTGCCGATGTCGAGACGGCCTGCCGGCGCGCGCGGGCGCACGTTCGGGCGCTGCTGGAGGCGGCGCAGGAACCCGCCGAACGGACCGCGGCGCTCGAGTAACGCAGGCGGCGCAGGGTGTCTTCGCTCGATCCGGCCCTGCTGCAGGCGTACCGCGAGACGCTGTACACGGTGCGCGAGCCGGCGCTGACGCTTCGGATCGGCGTCGCCTGCGAGCCGCTGCGCGCGCTGCATCAGCGCTTCGGGGTCGAGTGCAGCGCCTTCGTCAGCGCCTGCAATCCGTTCAGCCGGCGACTGGATGCCGCCGGCAACGCGGCCCGCCACCGTGCACTCCTGCAGGCGCTCGCCGCTGAGGGCTGGCGATTCCTCGAAGGCGCGGGGCGCCACCCGTCCAACGGATGGCCAGCGGAGCCCAGTGCGCTCGTGTTCGGCCTGCCGCGTCAGGCGAGCCGAGCGCTCGGGCAGCGCCATGAGCAGAATGCCCTCGTGTGGTGCGGTGCGGATGCCGTGCCGGCGCTGATCCTGCTGCGCTGAGGCGGGCATGAGCGAGGGCTCGGCCGCAGGACTTGTGTGCGTACCGGTGCGGCCCCATATCATCGCCACGGGCCCGCACGCGCCAGGTGAGTGCGGGCTCCACTCCAGGGCCCCTCGGGGTCCGCCATTGAGATGCAACATGATGTCAACGCGATTTCGACTGCCGCTCGGGGTGTGTCTGGCGCTGATTTCGGGCGTGGCGCTCGCCGCCGACCCGAGTGCGCATCAGATCTACCTCGCGGCGCGTTCCGGCCACATCGCCCAGGCGCAGCAGATGGTCGCGCAGGTGCTGAAGGATCATCCCTCGAGCGCCAAGGCGCACTTCGTGGCCGCCGAGGTGCAGGCCCGGGCCGGGAATTTCGGCTTGGCCCGCAGCCAGCTCGCACAGGCCGAGGCGCTCGCGCCGGGACTGCCGTTCGCCAATGCGCGTGCGGTGGCGCAGCTGCAGCGCGAACTGGGAGTGTCCAGTGGCCGCGCCAGCAGCGCGCGCGCCGGCCATTCGGGGCATCTGGGCTGGGCGCTGCTGCTGATCGGCGGGGTGCTCGTGGTCTGGATGATCGTGCGCCGGCGCATGGCGGCCGCGGCCGCCTACGGCAGCCCGTACCCGGGCGGCATGATGCCGGGCGGCATGGCCGGCCCCCCGGGCGGGTATCCCCCGGGCGGCGTGCCGCCGGGCTATGGCCCGGGCTACGGACCCGGCTACGCCCCGGGCGGATCGGGCCTGATGGGCAGCGTCGCCTCGGGTCTTGCGATCGGTGCGGGTGTGGCCGCCGGTGAGGCGCTGGTCGGGCATATGCTGGAAGGGAATTCCGGCGGGGGTGGCGGGATCATTCCGGACGCGGGGGCCGCACCGGCGTTCGATCCGCAGGCCAATGCGAATCTCGGCGGCAACGACTTCGGGCTGAACGATGCCGGCTCCTGGGACGACGGCAGCGGCGGCGGTGGAGACGGGGGCGGCTGGGACAGCGGCGGCGGGGACGGCGGCTGGACCTGAAAGGAGCGGCGAGGGCG
>Ga0315298_1005464_pt1 | contig 18039 bp, 13 predicted proteins | sample WHS_1_MG_FD_203077 | JGI IMG/M metagenome (GOLD analysis project Ga0315298, IMG submission 203077) | Extremophilic microbial mat communities from Washburn Hot Springs, YNP, Wyoming, USA - WHS_1_MG | ecosystem: Environmental > Aquatic > Thermal springs > Hot (42-90C) | place: USA: Wyoming...
GACTCACCGCTGGGGCCGTAAAGGGGTGATGTACTCACAAAGAGGTCAAACCCGGCGTAAAGCGGGCAAGAAGAAATGGTATTTTACTACCTCCGACGGCAAACTCCGTCCGGACCCGGATGAAGCAATGCTCAAGCGGTAGACACCGCAGAGAAAAATGACCCAATGCTTCCCCCACCGATTGCAGAGGGGAACACCCTCATCAGGTGACCGGAAATTCTTTTCACTCTTTCCTGTACGGTTCATACCGCGCTGGAGGTACCGCCCTTCCCACAAAACCCGAGAGAACGAGAATAGTCACCACATAAGGAATGAGGAGGATGATTTGCGGGGGAAGGATTCCCAGGGCCTGGAGGCGCATCTGCAGGGCATCAGCGAAACCGAAAAGGAGGCTGCTCAAAAAACACCCCAGGGGCATCCACTTGCCGAAAATCATGGCCGCCAAGCCGATGAATCCCCGACCATTCGTCATACCCCAGGCGAAAAAGCTCAGGTGGGCCAGGGAGAGGAAAATCCCTCCCAAACTGGCGATGGCCGACCCCACCACTACCCCAAAGGTCTTGTACCGGAGGACGTTCACCCCAGCAGTATCAGCCGCCTGAGGGTTCTCGCCCACAGCCCGCAGACGAAGACCCCAGGGGGTATGGAAGAGAAAAAGGTGAAGACCAAGAACGAGGCTAAAGCCCAGATACACAAGGAAAGTATGCTCATTCAAAACCGGTCCGAGATAGGGAATACGGGCCAGAACGAGGCTCTGGAGGGGCACAAAGGACTGCACGGCCTCTGAGGCTCCCCGAGAACCCCAGATTTTCTGAGAGAGGAAAGCGCTGAAGCCCAGCCCAAAGACGTTCACCCCCGTCCCCACCACAATCTGATTTCCAAAGAAACGCACCGTCAAAAGGGCAATCACACAACCCCAGGCAATGCCAGAAACGAGGCCCCCCAGAAAGCCAAGCCAGGGCGATGCCGTAAAGTAGGTGACGAGAACCGAAAAGAAGGCCGAGGTGAGCATAATGCCCTCAAGACCGATGTTCACCACTCCCACCCGTTCACAGAGACACCCTCCCAAAGCGGCGAAAAGAATGGGGGTAGCCATACGGACCATGGCCTGAAAGAGGCTGAGGTTGATGACGAGTCCAAGATACATCGTTCATCCCTCTCGTGAGCGTCGTCGCGCAAAGAGAAAACGCACAAAGTATGGGGCAGCCACCAAGAGGATGACAAAAGACTGGATGAGGAGAGAGAGGTCAAGGGGCACCTTGGTCGTCCGAGTCATAGTCATACCTCCGGCCCGAAGCATGCCAAAAAGAAGCGATGCCAGAACACATCCCAGAGGATGCAATCTCCCCACCAGGCTCACCGCAATGCCATCCCAGCCATATCCGGGAGAAAATCCATCGACAAAACGCCCGTGTACTCCAAGAATCTCTCCTCCCCCTCCCACTCCGGCCACAAAGCCGGAGAGCACAAAGGCCAGAATCTGGTATCGTCTGACCGGGATTCCCCGGTTCTCGGAGGCTTCCGGATTCAATCCCACTGCCCGGATGGCAAAACCGGGCACTGTCCGCTCAAGAAACCAGAAGACGAAAAGGGCAAAGAAAAGAGCTATGGGAAAGGCCAAAGAAAGCTGGGTAGGAGGGAGAATTTTGGGAAGGAGCGCCGAGGGAGCGACCGGTTCTGTCTGTGCTACCCATCCTGAGGCCTTGAAAGGATAGTTGACGAGGTAACTCGTGAGGTACAGGGCGATGTAGCTCATCATCATGGTGGTGATGACCTCATGGGCTCCAAGGTACACCTTAAGAAGTGCCGGAAAAAGGGCGTACAGGGCTCCTCCCAGGCCTCCCCCAAAAAGAGAGAACAAAGTCCCAAAGGGAAAGGGTACCTGCCTCAGGGACACACCCAAAAAGGCAGAAACAAAGGCCCCTATGAGGAACTGACCCTCAACGCCTATGTTGAAGATTCCCGCTCGATAGGCCATCAGAAAGGAAAGGGAGGTGAAGAGGATGGGGGTTGCCTGTGTGAGGGTCTGCCCAATAGCATTTCTGCTTCCAAAGGCTCCCCGAAAAAGGGCTCCCAGAGCCCGAAAGGGAGGATACCCTGTAACGAGCAAAACTATAATGCCCAGAAGAAAAGCAAGCCCGATGGCCAGAATTTCAGGAGGGACCTTATGATACTTCAAGGGTTTTTCCTCCCATAAGAAGCCCAAAGTGGTATTCGTCACTTTCCGGAGAGAGTTCCCCCACCACTCTTCCCTCGTACATCACCAAAACCCGGTCGCTCAGGGCCCGGATTTCATCAAGATCAGCGGAGATAAGAAGCACTCCATTCCCCCTTCGCTTCACCTCAACGAGGATGTTTCGCAGGTACTCGGTGGCCGCCACATCAAGGCCCCGGGTGGGCTGGCAGGCCAAAAGCAGCTGTGGTTCAAAGGCAAGCTCTCTCGCCACCACGACTTTCTGCTGATTCCCTCCGCTCAGAAAGCGAAGGAGGGTACGTTCGCTTGGAGTCACAATGTCAAACTCTTCGATCTTCCGGCGGGCAAAGGCCCTCGCCGCCGAAAGATCGAGAGTCATCCTTCCCCTTCGAAAGGGGGGCTGGTCCTCAAATCCCAGAAGAAGGTTCTCCATGACCGAAAAGTCAAGGATCACCCCCAGACGATGTCGATCCTCAGGAATGTGGGCCATACCCTGAAGAATTCGCGTCTTGGGGGGATGGGCAGTGATGTCCTTTCCCCGGAAGAGGATTTTTCCCGCCCTGGGCCTTCGAAGTCCCACCACCACCTCTGCCAGCTCTGACTGCCCATTGCCCTCTACCCCCGCAATGCCCAGGATTTCTCCCGCATGGAGGCGGAAAGAAATTTCCCGGAGAGGCACACCGGGTGGGTCCGTAAAAACCCCAGAAAGCTCAAGGAGCACCTCCTCTCCCCGCAGGTTCTCCCGGGGGAAATCCAAAAAGACCTTCCTCCCCACCATCATCTCCGCCAGAAGCTCAAAGGTGGCCTCCCCGATGGGGAGGGTTCCCACCTTTTTGCCCCGGCGAAGCACCGTCACCCGATCACAGAGGGCGAAAACCTCCCGGAGCTTGTGGGAGATAAAAATGATGGTCTTCCCCTGGGCCCTGAGACGGCGAAGGGTTGAAATGAGCTGGTCTACCTCCTGAGGGGTGAGAACAGCAGTGGGTTCATCAAGAATGAGGATGTCCGCCCCCCGATAGAGGACCTTGAGAATTTCCACCCGCTGCTGTACTCCGACTGGAAGTTCCACCACCCGTTTGGTGAGGTCGAGCCGAAAACCGGTCTCTTCAAGGAGTTTTTCGATGCCCGCAAGAGCTCTCTGGCGGTCCACTCGAAGCACGGCACGGGGCTCTCTCCCCAGGACAATGTTCTCCCAAACAGCGAGGTGTGGCACGAGGGTTAAGTGCTGGTGCACCATCCCGATACCGAGACGAATGGCATCAAGGGGACTCTGAATTCTTGCCTCTTTCCCCCGCAGGAAAATCTTTCCCTTGTCGGGGCGGTACAGCCCGTAGATGGTGCTCGAAAGCACGGACTTCCCCGCCCCGTTCTCTCCCAAAAGGCCGTGAATTTCCCCTTCTTCAATGTCAAGGTCTATATGGTCGTTGGCAATGACCTCGCCAAAGTGCTTGGTTAGGCCCCGAACGGAAAGTACGACCATGCCTCATCCGCCGAACTCCGGTGGACGCGGAACCTTGAGTTCTCCCCGAGAGATTTTCTCCTTGGCTTCAAGAACTTTCTCAATGGCCTCTTTGGGAATCTCGACTTTGTGGGTGAAACCGAATCGAGCTTCCCAGAAAGGTTGCTCCTCCGGAAGACGGCAGTTGCCAATCCAGCCCTCAGCCACTCCTTTCTCAAAAACTCCTCCCTGGAAGGTCCCTGAAAAGGCAGCCTTGATGGTCTCATACACCGCCACATCGACGCGCTTTGTGAGGCTGGCAAAAATATGGTCTCCCAGATAGCACTGACAGGCATCTACCCCCATGGCATAGACCCCTCGCTCCTTTGCCGCCTCAAGTGCCCCAAGGCCACTCTTGCCCGCTGCCGCCCAGATGACATCACAGCCACCGTCGATGAGAGACAGGGCAAGCTCTTTGCCCTTGGTGGGGTCTGCCCATGCCCCCACATACACTGCCGGGAGCACCACTGCTCCAGTATCCGCCCACTTGACCCCTTCCTCAAATCCCAGGAAGAAGTCCCGGATGAGCGGGATGTCCATGCCCCCCACAATACCGATTTTTTTAGTCTTCGTCATGTAGGCAGCCTCAATGCCCAGCAAAAAACCACCCTCATTGGCCTTGAAAAGCAAAGAGGCCACGTTGGGCTGGTTGACCACCATATCCACAATGGCGAATTTCTGGTTGGGGAATTCCTGGGCGATTTTGTTCAGGGCATCGGCCTGATCAAAGCCCACACACACAATGATTTCGTATTCCCCAGAGGAAGCAAAATCCCGCTGGTACCCTTCGTACTCGGCCACCGCCTTGGGCTCGACGTAATCGAGCTCTACTCCAAGCTCTTCTTTAGCCCGCAGCGCCCCGGCATAGGAGATATCGTTGAAGGACTTGTCCCCCAGACCACCTGTGGCAAGGATGAGCCCGATCTTCCCCGGAGAGGCAAAGGCGAAAGGCACTGCAAAGAGAATAAGAAGTACGCCGAACAGGAATTTCTTCATTCCAAACCCTCCTCTCAGAAGAGTATTTTCCCCATTGTACTGTTCCTCACAAAAGAAGACAAGATTTACGACCCGCCCCCGATAGTGAGATACAGCTCTATCGCTCCTTCATCACTCAGAGGGAGGCTCACTCCCGCCTTTACGTGGAAAGGAAGAGCGTCGTTGCCCAAAAAGGAATGAAGGACCACCTCGCAGCCGAATGTGCCTAAAATCTCCCTCTCTTCTCCTCCAAAAATTCCCACCCCCTGGAGATACAACCTTCCCTCAAGGTCTTTGAGCCACAACGGCCCCCACTCAGTGTAGAGCTTCCGTATGGGAAAAGTGTAGGAGAGCTTTCCCAAAATAAACTCTTTTCCCTTTATATCCGAGTAACCCCGCACCGCCAGGAGTCCCTCTCCCACCTCAAAATCCAAAGGGAAGGAGCTATACCCCCAAAAAAGGCTGAGGGCGAGTTCGGTGTCTTTGTAGGACAGCGTGCTTTTTTGCCCGGCTATCACCCGAAAACCCTCTTCTTCACCCCTTCGACCGAAAAAGAGATGAAGGCTCGTTTCCGAGGACCGCAAAAACTGGGCTGTTCCCCCTCTGCTCCCGAAAACGAGGTTTCCCCACCATCCTTCCTCCACACCCTGAAAAACCTCGTCCTCCCTCACCAGTCTTCCCCAGGAAAGGCTGAACGCGCTTCCAGCGTAGCCCTCCGATCGGGCGAAGTAAAGCGTTACCAACTCTTCCTCCTTCTCCCCCCGATGGGCCCAAAGGATGAGCTCAGGGAGAAACAGGTGATTTTCGTACTGCAACACCCAATCCCCCCAGCCCTTCTCCTCCCAGAGAAGAGCTTGCCGGTGCAGGGCGTCCTCGCCATATACCCCCCATCCCTCAGAAGATGCGAAAGGGCAAAAGCGCCATAGCGCCCTGTAAGGGCCTACAGTGTGGGGGATTTCAAAAGCAGGTTGACCATCCCTTGCAGCTGCACTCTTTGCCTCCACCCTCTCCCAGAGGAACTCCCCGGGGTCGAGCAATCCCAAATGATACCCTCCACTCCCCAGAAAAACACAGTATGCCCTCTCCCCGGAAAAAGTCGCTTCAAAGATACCACTCTTTGCGTCGGTGAGCCGAAAAAGAGTCCCCTCCCCGAGGGAGTAGGCATAGAGGTCGTAGGTACCGCTTCGGTCCGAAGTGAAATAGAGGAAGTCTCCCGCCGGAGAAAAAGTCGGATAAAGGTCCCCGAAACGGTCCTCAAAGAGAAAACGAAAGGTTTGATTCTCAAGGTCAAAGAGGGCAATGTCGAGGTATCCTCTGTTCCATCCCGAAATGGCAAGGAGATGATCCGAAATGGCAATGCTCACCGGGTGAAAGGAAGGGTCAAAGACGTACACCAGGGAGGCGCTGCCAAAAGGAAGCTCCAAGGCCCAGAGTCCCTCTCTCCCTTCTTTGCGAGAAAGGAAAAGAACTTTCTTCTCCCCCCAGAAGACCGGAGAGAAGGCCCTGAATTTTGTAGTCAAACGCACCTCTTTTCTCTTCACCAGATCGTAGAGGAAAAGGTCGGCATAATCGGTGAAGGTGCTCTCCACAATCTTGCTGTAAACGAGTTTTGTGCCGTCCGGGGAAAAAGAGGGCCTCCCCAGGATTCTTCCCCGGACAAGGAGCTTCTCCCTTCTTGAGGCAAGGTCAAGAAGCTGCAAGCCGGGCAAACATCGGGGACGGGAAAAGGCATACACCAGGAACCGACCACAGGGAGAAGGGGTTATCCCCCAAAGATAGAACCCTCCTTTCAGAAAGGGAGTGATCGAGGTTCTTCCGTCTTCTTTGCTGTACTTCTCCTCCAGGCTTTTTTTCCAACCCTCCACAATCTCGTTGAACGAAAATCCTGTGGCCTCCCTGATCGCTCTTTTGAGATCGAAGGGATTGGCAGTACGATTCTGCAGGGCGATGATGCTCCGAAGGACCTCATCTCCAAAGCGCTCCACAAGGTACCCGCAGATACTCGCCCCGTAGACGTAGCATCCCAAGGCCCCCGGCCACTCATCCACAAAACCGTAACCTCCAAAAAAGGAAGGGTTCTTCAGGCCCCCTCGGGTTTCCTCCCGGAGGTAAGAGTCAAAGAGTGGATCGTCAAGACGCCCTCCCCAGGGAGAGAGCCTCGATTCAGCATACACCGCGTAACCCTCCAAAAACCACGCGGGCTGAAGCCCTCCCGGAGGAATGATCTTCCCCAGAAACTTACTCCACAAATCCTCCTCGGGAAGAAAGCCCATCTGGAAGAGGTGGGCGAGCTCATGGGTCAAAACAAGAGATAACCAGTCGCCAAAGCGTGTTCCCACAAGATGCTCCAGAGGCCAGGAAACAAAGACTGTAACCCTTCCCATCCAGGGGTCGGCAAAGCCATTGGCCAAATCCGAGGAATCAAGAAGCACCACCTGGGGCTTATAAGGAAGACTCTTACCGAAAAACTTCTTCAGCCTCTCCATCGCTTCTTCTCCTGCCCAGACTGCCTGAGGAAGAAGAGGCCTGAGGGATTCAGGAAAGACCAGAGACAGAGAGGAGGTCTCCGCCACCAAAAACCGCTCTCTGGGGTTCACCCTCTCCAAAGCCCCAAGGGAGGGACAGAAGAAAAAAACCAGAACCACAAAGAAAACGACGCTTTGGCTTCTTTTGTCTTGAAGAACCACGGAGAAATTGTAGCAGAAAATGGGGGAAAGTGGCACACTTTCAAAAAAGCCAGCGTCTCCCCAAACCCAGGCGCCCCAATCATCCCTCCTCAAAGAGCTGAGGAGCCCCAAAGTCAAGGAGAAATTCCCGTATTCGCCTATCGGCCAACTCTACATATTCCCCGTTAATCTCGTAACCCACGTAATGGCGTCTGGTCTGGATTGCAGCAATCGCCGTCTGCCCACTACCCATAAAGGGATCGAGGACGACTTCTCCCTCAAAGGTATAGAGTTTGATAAGCCTTTGGGGCAACTCTAAAGGGAAGGGTGCAGGATGCCCCACTTTCTTCGCCGGTTCAGCAGGAAGGGTCCACACGCTCTTCGTGAATTCCAGAAATTCTTTTCGAGAGAGAGTACTCTTCCTCCCCCGGCTCTCCCGGGAAAATCGCCCCTTGGAAAAGACAAGAATATATTCGTGGACATCTCGCAGAGTAGGATTCTTTGCCGAAAGCCAGCTCCCCCAAGCAGTAGAAGGACTGCTACTTGAAGCTTTGTTCCAAATGATCTCGCCCCGCATTAAAAACCCAAGCGCAAGCATATCCTCGATAATGAAGGCATGGAGAGGAATGTAGGGCTTTCGTCCCAGATTGGCGATGTTGATGCATACTCTACCCCCTGGAACAAGGACCCTCTTGACCTCACTCCACACCCGCTTGAGGAACATCCTGTACTCTTCAAGGGACAAATCTTCATCATACTCTTTCCCTACGTTGTATGGAGGAGAAGTCACCATAAGGTGAACGCTGCAATCCGGCAGTTCTTCCATGTTCTCGCTGGATTTACAGAAAATCCGGTCGAGGCACCGAGAAGGAATGGACACCTCAACGTATTCTTGGGGTTCTTCCTTCGGCAGTCCCTCGTAGAGCCTACTTGAGTAAAATGGCGTGGAGTCATGGTTTCGCCTTCCTGGAGAACCAAAAGCACTTGTTCTTGTTCCACTCCGCCGCAGAGAGTTCTCCACCTAATCCTCCCTCCACAGATCTACCCACCGCTTATAAGGATTATAAACGATGTCTACCTTTTGCCAGTCGATACCAATCTTCCTCGATAAATGACTTTCTACAAGAAGCCCGAGTGCCTCTCTGGTTATTTCAATACCTCTTGGGTTCGTTCCAAGCTTAGGCAATTTGATGTAGTTGCTTCTTCCTATCTTCTCAAAAATTTCAACCTGTGCCTCAAGGGGAATGTAATATAACCCCCCGCAAGTTCCCCAACATACCTGCACAAGCAACATGTCACAACGGGGAAAATATCCCTCTGCAAATCCCCTTGCTTTCTGTGCATCAACCGTCCAGACGAGCTTCACTCCACCAAGACGCAAACCCGTGATGGTCTTGATCGACAGAGGCTTCCCAAAAAGCACAACGTCCACTTCAGGCTCGGCGATAGGTACATCAGCCGTCACATTCTCTTCTCCGAAGGCGTACATGAGCAGAGCGACAATAATCTTTTCCCGGGCTGAACCAACCTCCATGCCGACTTTACCAGCTCTTGAGTTCTCCACTTCAGCGATGCGAAAAAGATAGGGTAACTTTTTCTGTATCCGTTCTACTAACGCACGGTTTTCAAACAACTGGACCAATTGTGCCAGCATAGTACCTCCTACACAAACTGCAAGCTTCATCTGCGACACACAACCATTTTACTCCAAACTCACCCAGCAACCAACCCTGCGAAATCAAAAAGGAGAACCCACATGTCCACTTTTCCATAAGTCCAGCTTCCCGGGGGACTTCGCGGCATACATACCGTGGTCTACCCCATTGAGGACCCGAGATATGTCTCCAAGGTGGCGAAGCACAGCAATACCAAAGGAAACCGAAGAGGGGATGTCGACTGAAGAGGATTCTCTGATGGATTGCTCGAGTCTCCCTGCGACTCTCTGGGCTTCTTCCAGAGTGGCATGGGGAAGAACAACGACAAACCCATCCCTCCCGAAGCAGAGGGTAGGGGAATCTGGCGAAGGTCGTCGCGGAGTGTCCTCAAGAGGCGCTGGAGGATTTCTTCATCCTGGAGACGTTCGTAGGTATGGAGCTATGCGGGGAGATTGACTCTCCCTCAGGGGAAAACCCCATGCCCTTGTAGGCTAAGGTGTAGAGAAAATCAAAGACTGATACCACAGGTGAACCCAAGGTGTCTCAAGACCAGGCTTCTCGAAAGGGAGAGGATTCCCAGAACAAAGAGGAATACGACCATCCTCGCGAAAATGGCCATGAATTCCACCAGAGAATAAAAGAAGGGGTAGCCCAGCTTCGAAGAGCAAAAATTCTACCAACCCCACGCTCTCCCACATCAAATCTTCAAAAAAATTTCCGCAATGCGGAAGTAGATGATGACGCCAACGATGTCGACGATGGTGGTGATGACCGGAGTGGCAGCAATGGCCGGGTCGAGGCGCATTTTCCTGAAAATAACCGGGAGGAACACCCCAATGAGATTGGAGACAAAGACAATGGCGAAGATGGAAAAGCCGACCACAAGTCCCACGAGGGGGGATTCTCGCAGGAAAACAACCCGCAAAATTCCAATGCAACCAAGAAGTATTCCTAAAATCCCCCCGATTAAGGTTTCCGAGAACACCACCCCCCAGAGAGAACGTCCCTCAAATTCCCCGATGGCCAGTCCTCGTACCATGACAGTGGTCGACTGGCTTCCCACATTCCCCCCGGTGTCGATGAGCATGGGGATGAAAAAGGACAGGGCCACGATGGTCTGGATAACCTGAGAAAAACCCTGAATGACAAAGCTCGTGAGAGTCCCCATGAGAAGAAGAACGGCAAGCCAGATGAAGCGATTTTTGATTTTCTGCCACAGAGGAGCATGGAGGTACTCGTCCTCGGTGGTGCGGATGGCTGCCAGACGGTGGATGTCCTCGGTGGCCTCGGCCTCGATGATGTCGATGGCATCGTCAACGGTGACGGCTCCCACCAGACGCCCTTCCCGATCCACCACGGGGACGGCCAAAAGGTCGTATCTCTGGATGATCTGGGCAACCTTCTCCTGGTCGTCGTCGGTGTGCACGAAGACTATATCCCGGTTCATGATGTCACCAATGGCAACCTCCGGAGAGGCAAGGACAAGGTTCCGAAGGGTGACCCGGCCGAGGAGATGCCTCTCCGCATCAGTCACATAGGCAGTGTAGGCGAGTTCTTCCGGAGGACTGAGACGACGAAAGCGCTTCAAGGCCTGCTCCACGGTGTAGGACTCCTTGAGGTCCACCACCCGGGGATTCATGATGCGCCCAGCGCTGTTTTCCGGATACCCGAGCATGCTTGCAGCGATGTCTCGCTGGGCCGGCTCAAGGAGGTTGAGGAGCTTTTTCACCACCTTGGCCGGTAACTCGTCGAAGAGCTCCACGCGGTCGTCTGGGGACATCTGGTTGAGGATTTCGGCCACCTTTTCATCGGTGAAGTGGCGAAGGAGGTTCTCCTGGTGCTCAAAATCAAGCTGCTCAAAGACGGCTATGGCCAGGTCCTTCTTGAGGAGCCGAAAGAGCATAACCTGCTTTTGGGGGTCCAAAAACCCCATGATTTCGGCAACATCCACCGGATGGAGGGCATTGACTTCCATCTTCACCTCGTTGTACCGACCCTCTTCAAGGAGGAGGTCGATGCGCTCGGCAAAGGAAGCGATGTCTTCCCGCATGATTTCAACATCCACAGCATTCCCTCCCTTCCAAATCAAAACCCGGAAGTCTCAAAATGGTAGAGTTTCGCTCTTTAAAAATCGGAAGAAAGCCCGTTTTCTCCAGAGTAGGTCTCAAGGGCGGTGCTTGAAAGGATGAGCCCCTTCCACTCCCACCCGTACAGTCCCTCATCAACCACAAGGTAAAGAATATCGTACTCCGGATCTCCCCATCCGTCAACCCGCAGAACCCACCCTCCGTCTCGGAACGCCAGGTCCTGCGCCACCCGAAGATTGGGGGACTTGGAGAGGTACTCTGAAAGATACGAAAAGGCGGCCTCAAAGTCGTCCACATCGAACTCGCTGAAATTCACCCCCGTCCAGAAGTCACCCTTTTTGGCCAGCTTTCTCAGACGCCCTGCATCCCTCTTTCGCAGGGCTTCAGAAAGACGCGCAGCAAGCTCTTCCTTTGTACGAAACATCTCCTCTGGAGGAGCAGAGAGGTACACCACCCGAAGCTCTGCCCACCGCTCATACATCGAACCCCGGGACTCCCCGGCTACCTCCCTGTAGACCCTTTTAGCCTCCTCGACCTTCTTCATCCCCTCATAGCAGAGACCGATTTCCATCCTGGCTTGCATCCGCTCCTCCGGCTCCTCCGAGATTTTCAGAAGCTCCTCATAATAGGAGAGGGCCCTGGCATAGTCCCTCTTGCGATAGTGAAAGTGGTAGGCAAGGTCTGCAACCACCTGAGGCCTCAGGACATAGGGATCGGGACGAGAGGAAAGAGAAACGACCAGCTCCTGGAAAATGGCGAGGGCTTTGTCAAAATTCTGCCGCTCTTCCTCGTGCTTCCCCACCCAGTAGCGGTACAGATAGGCCTGTGGCGTACCGGGGAAGCGGGCAATGTAGGCCTCAAGGGCCTTTATGGCCTCATCGATTCTCCCCTCCCCGGAGAGAACCTCGTCAAGGAGCTCGACGGTCTCCCGGAGAACTTCCTCGTCTTTGGCAGTCTCAAGAACGGACCAAAGGATCGCTATGGCCTTTTCCGTGTTCCCTGTCTCAAGAAGGAGCTGAGCCTGATCGAGGGGATCCAGAGAAAAAGCCACCTCCCCAAAGCCCAGAAGTACAAGGAGCACCAACCCAAAGACCGTGTAAGCTCTCATTGTAGAACCCCTTCCTTAAAAAGCGGCGAAAGGAAACGGGCCACCTGAAAGGCCAAGGAAACAGGATGAAGAACCTTACGGTCGCTGAGTTCCACAAGGTCCATTCCCAAAAGCCGCACATTCCCCCGGGCAAGCAAAGAGGCCAAATCTTTGAAGAGTCCTCCCAGGTGTTCAAAAGAGACGTCCGAGGGGAAATGGGCTACCCCCGGAAGCCCGAAATCGACATCCCAGGAAAGGTACAAAAACCCGGAAGAAACACTCCCCAGGACTCGATGAATCAAAAGCCAGGCATCGAGGGAAGAGCAGACAAAGATACGATCTTCGGGAAAGCGTTCCCACCGCAGGAGGTACGCCAGGAAGTTGCCCCGGTGTACGAAAGAAGGACTGTTCCAGGAGTCAAAAAGATCAAGGTGAGCGTCAAGAACAAGGAGATAGGGCACAAGAGAGAAGGCCCGTCGAAACCCCGCCACCACCCCTCCGGTGAAGGCGTGGTCCTCAGCCACAAAGAGAAAGGGACGGGCAAAAGCCCAAGGAGAAAGCACAAAAGAGAGCCTCTTCCCCCCAAGGAAAGGCTCATCCCCCAGCCCCCTGGCAAAGACACAGAGAGTTCCAAGAAAACGGCTCAGGGCAAGGGCAAAGCAGGAAAGGTTTTTCCCTCCTCCCGCCAGAACCACCCAGGGCTTTCTCATCCCCCTCTTCCCTCCAACGACCATTATATCCCAGAACAGCATCGAAGAATCCCCGAAGGTGTATAATGACCCAAAAAAGACAAAGGGATGAAAGAGTGTGGACCGAACCTTCTTTGAACTCAAAGAGGCTCTGCAGAAACCGGGATGCTTTCTCTGTCGTCTGGAGAAAGAGTACACCCTCCGCCTTCTTGATGGAATCTTCTACGAGTTCGTGAACGACCCACAGGTCCGAAAGACGATCGCCCAAAAAGGGTTTTGCCGGGAACACGCCCGGCTTCTCTTTTCCCTGCGTCCTTCAGTTCTTGGCATGGCCATCGTATACCACGACCTTCTTGCAAACTACCTCAACGAACATCAAGAACCCTCATCGTGTCTGGTGTGCGAGGAATGGAAGGAGGGCTATACCCGTATTCTCCGGGTCCTCCTCACCCGCTGGGATGAGCTCAAAAGCGCCTGGGGAGGGGAAACGTTCCTGTGTCTCCGGCACCTCAAAGACGTCTCTCTGGAACCTCTTCGCCCGGAACTCGAACACCTTGTGGATGAGAGACTCCAGGGCATCCTCAAATCCCTGGAAGGCCTCATCGAGAAATTCGACTATCGGAAAAGCGGCCTTCCCATATCTCCAAGGGAAGCCCACTCCTGGCAGAACGTGATGGAGTTTTTCGCCGGAAGCATGTTCCGCTCGGGGAAAAGCTGAAAGGGCTCCCCGCCCCCGCTCAGAAAGCCCGGGTTCCCCGGGCTTTCTCTTCAGGCCTTTTCAGCACTCCCCAGGAGCCTGCATTTTTCGATGTACATCTTCTTGAGTTCTTCCCGGGCCGGACCGAGGTACTTGCGGGGATCAAACTCTTCCGGGTGCTCGGCGAGGTACTTGCGCACCATGGCAGTGAAGACCAGCCGCCCGTCGGAGTCGATGTTCACCTTTCGCACCCCTAACTGGATTGCCCGGCGAATCTGGTCCTCCGGAACCCCAGCGGTATTCTCGAGCTTCCCACCGTACCGATTGATGACGTCGACATACTCCTGAAGCACCGAAGAGGCCCCGTGGAGCACGATGGGAAATCCGGGGAGACGCCGCTGCACCTCTTCAAGGATGTCGAAGCGGAGCTCTGGGAAGGGTTCTCCGGGTTTGAGCTTGAACTTGTAGGCTCCATGGGACGTTCCGATGGAGATGGCCAAGCTGTCGACCCCGGTCCGGGTCACAAAGTCTTCCACCTCTTCAGGACGGGTATAGTGGCTCCTCTCAGCAACGACGTGCTCCTCAATCCCGGCAAGAACTCCGAGTTCTCCCTCCACCGTCACACCATGGGTATGGGCGTACTCGACGACTCTTTTGGTCAATGTCACATTCTCCTCGTAAGGCAGGTGCGACCCATCAATCATGACGTTGGAAAAGCCGCTATCGATGCAGGATTTGCAGAGCTCAAAGGAGTCCCCATGGTCTAAGTTGAGGACAATGGGGATATTGCTCCCCATCTCCCGGGCCATCTGTACTGCTCCAGGCACCATGTAACGCAAAAGGGTCTGATTGGCGTACTGCCGGGCACCCTTAGAGATCTGGAGAATGACCGGAGAGTTGCACTCCACACAGGCCATGATGATGGCCTGGAGCTGCTCCATGTTGTTGAAGTTAAAGCCAGGAATGGCGTATTTCCCTTCCGCTGCTCTGCGGAACAGCTCCCTGGTGTTGACAAGACCCAGTTCCGTGAAATGTACCGGCATGGACAGTTCCTCCCTCTATATGATGGTTTCACCTTCTTTTTCCCCTCATATTTTACCCCCTTTCTTCCTGAGGAAAAGACCTCCCGGGAACTTTTTTCTATCCCAAACCTCAGGGACGAAGGGAAGAGAGAACCCCTCTATACAGGTCCTTAAATGAAACAGCCCGGTGTTCCTGAATCCTGGGGAGAAAGAGAAAGACAGCAAGAAAGCGCAGCACCGTGGACAGGATGAAGAGCACGTAGTACGGCGAGAAGTGTACACCAAAGGAGCGCACAAACCCTGCTATGGGGGGCGCCACGTACTCCACCACCGCCCCTCCCACAATGTACCCCAGAGCGTTCCCGAAAACTCCCAGGAAAAGGTTGAGGACGGCGATGTAAAAGGAGCGGAAAAGGTCGGGGGAGAGCTTCAGGGCAAGGTTGTTGATGGTTAAATCTATGGCCGGCCAGAAGGTACCGGCAAGGATCTGGATGATGAGGACGATGAGAGGCCAGTTATTTTCTCTCGTGAAGCACCAGAAAATCGGCAAAGACGAGGCCACGGTAGTGGCCAGGAGAGCCACGGGAAGATTCCCAAAGCGGTCCGTAAGGCGCCCAAAGAGACGGATGGAGAAAAGCGTGGTGAAGTTCGCCACTCCCTGGACATAGAGGGCGATCTGGAAGAAACCCATGTGGAGTTCCCGGATCATGTAGAGGTTGAAAAAGGGGGAAGCCACGTTGAAAGCAAAGTACCAGAAAACGGCAAAGAGGAGAAAGCGGGAAAATTGAGGATGGACGAAGACCCGGCGGAAAAGGGCAAGGAGACTCCCATAGAATTTCTCCTCCCGCCTCATGGGAGGGTCCTGAACCCGAAAAAAACAGAGGATGTCCATCACCCCCAGGATGGAGGCCAGGGCAATAACCAGTGAAAACCCCACCATCCCGGGAACTCCATCGAGAAAACGCCCGATGAAAAGCCCGCTGACCAGGGAGGCCACGGTTGCCAGAAGGCTCCGGTGTCCGAAAAACCTCCCCCGGAGTTCCAAAGGCACGAGGTCTGCCACCCAGGACATGAAGCTCACGGTGAGGAAGGCTCCACCCACCGAGGCAAAGACGAGAAGACCCATAATGGAAGAAAGGAGGCTCCCCCGCTCCTTCAGCCAAAAGGGGAGAAGGGCTACGAAAAACCAGGGAATGCGGTTCAGCAGTCCACTGGCAAGAAAAATGGGCTTCCTTTTGGCACTCCGCTCAAGGAGAAGGGAGGCAAAAATCTGAATGGCCCCGCCCATAACCGGCAGGGCAAGGAGGAAAGCATAAAGGAGGTCGCCAAACCCCAAGGCATTGGCAAAACCAGCTATGGGGGCACCGGTCGTGACGTTGAAAAAGATAATGCCAAAACAAACACCCAGGGTGACAAACCCCAGGTCCCGGCGAAGCTTTGCATCCTTGATGCTTGAGGCTACATCCCGACTCAGAAGAAAGGACATGGGTTACTGCGTCTTGGTACTCTCTTCGTTTTCCGGACGTTCCTCTTTGGGTTTTTCTTCCTCTTTCCTTCCCTCGGTACGTCGTAAAAGCTCAAGGGCTCTCCTGAGCTTTTGGTCTACCAGGTCGTTGACCGTCCCCTCCTCAAAGGTTCCGTCCTCTTTCCTTTTTCCGGCCGGAAGCCCGGTGAGGATCTCCATGGCCTCGTCGACCGTCGAGACAGCGTAGATGTGAAACTTGCCCTCTCTGACCGCCTCCACCACTTCCTCCTCAAGCATGAGGTTCTGCACGTTGCTTCTGGGGATGATGACCCCCTGGGTTCCGGTGAGACCCTTCATGCGGCAGGCCCGGAAAAAGCCCTCAATCTTCTGGTTGACCCCCCCGATGGCCTGGACCTCGCCTCTCTGGTTGATGGAGCCGGTGACGGCAACGTCCTGCCGCAACGGCACTCCAGCGAGGTCGGAGAGAATGGCACAGGTCTCGGCCAGGGAGGCGCTGTCCCCTTCCACTCCCTCATACGACTGCTCAAAGCAGATGCTTGCCGCAATGGAGAGGGGTTTGTCCTGGGCATAACGGTATCCCAGGTATCCGCTCATGATGAGGACACCCTTGTCGTGGATGCGGCCGCTCAGGCGGGACTCCCGCTCAATGTTCACCACCCCCTGCCTCCCCAGGTACGTCCGGGCGGTGATGCGGGACGGCCGGCCGAAACTGAAATCTCCAAGGTCGTACACCGCAAGGCCGTTCACCTGCCCTACCACCGCTCCCTCGGTATCGATGAGGAGAACGTCCTCCTTGATGAACTCGTCGACCTTCTCGGCAACAAGGTCGAGACGCTTTTTGCGAGAATCGATGGCCTTTCTGACGTGACGGTCGTATACCCGGTTGGCCCCCTCCTCCCGGGCCCAGAAATCGGCCTCAAGAAGAACGTCCCGCAAAAACCCGAAGCGGGCACTGAGCTTCTCCTTGTGGGAGACAGCCCTGGCGGCGTACTCAAGGAGCTTGGCCACTCCCGAGCAGTCAAAGGGCAAGAGTCCGTCCCGGAGGCAGCACTGCCGCACGAAGCAGCCGAAGGAAGTGACGATGTCCTCGTCCTTCTTGACCTCGTAATCGAACTCCACCTTGACCTTGAAGAGGTCCCTAAAGTCCTCGTCGAACAGGGTGAGGAGCCGATATATGTATTCATCCCCGATGAGGATGACTTTAGCCTCAAAGGGCAGAGGATCGGGGCGAAGCCCCTGAGGAGCGATAAGACCAAACTGCTCGAAGGGGTCTTCCATGCGGATTTCCCGGTTTTTCAGGACCCTTTTGAGTCCTTCCCAGACCCCGGGATTGACGATGAGGTCCCGGAAGTACATGATGACGTATCCCCCGTTGGCCTGATGCAGAGAACCGGCTTTGAGCATGGTGTGGTCGCTGAAGTACGTCCCCATGAAAGCCCGCCGCTCAATCCTCCCGAAGAGATTCGTCCAGGTGGGATGGGTCTCAAGAACAACCGGGGGTGTGTCGGTGGAAGAGTTGTCCACGAATACATTGACCTTGAAAGGAAGGAAGGGGTCCTGGAACCTCTGGTAGGGTACAAGGTGCAGAGGCTGTGCCGGGGCCTCCTGGGAATCCCGGAAGATGTGGAGGTAGGAGAGGGTGAACTGGCGAAGCGAAGAGAGAAACTCCAGAACCTCCGAAAAGGTGGCGTAGTGCTCCAGGAGTTCCCGGAAAAGGGGGGCAATGGTGAAATCGGCAATGCGGCTGTCGAGCTCGGCAATCCGGCTTTTGAGGTCCATCTCCAGCTGGTGAATGCGCTCGAAGACCTCGTTGATGCGGTTCAAGAGCCTCTGACGGCGAGCCTCGATGGATTCCCTTTCCTCGTCGCTTAGAGAGAGATACTGCTCCTGCGTCATGGGCTTCCCCTCATAGAGGGGCACAAGGATGGGACCCATGGAAGTCATGCGGAAGGCAAAACCTTCCTCCAGCGCCTCCCGCTCGAG
>Ga0315298_1005466_pt1 | contig 18033 bp, 15 predicted proteins | sample WHS_1_MG_FD_203077 | JGI IMG/M metagenome (GOLD analysis project Ga0315298, IMG submission 203077) | Extremophilic microbial mat communities from Washburn Hot Springs, YNP, Wyoming, USA - WHS_1_MG | ecosystem: Environmental > Aquatic > Thermal springs > Hot (42-90C) | place: USA: Wyoming...
GCTGGACCGACCAGAGGATCGGCGCCCACTGCAAGACGCCCGGCGCGTATTACAACGAACACGGCATCGGCATCTGCCTGACCGGCAACTTCGAGAAGCACCGCCCCACCGAACGCCAGATGCAGTCCCTGGCCAAGCTCGTCTCCTTCTTGCAGCGTCAGTGCGGCATCCCGAACAGCCAGATCCTGCTGCACGGCAACATCACCGGCAAGACCCAGTGCCCGGGGCGCTACTTCTCCATCAGCGACCTGCTGCGCAGGCTCTAATCTGTTGCGGCGGCTCGTGGCACAGCCACTCCCGGCTGTGATCCTTTCCGTCGCCCGCCGCCCCTACGAGCCCGAAGCGTGAGCGAGGGTATCCTCAACGCATCACTCATGACTCATCACTCCACTTGCAGCCGCCGCCGGCGTTGACAGTTGCCGCGGCCGTACGTTGAAACCCGATTCCCGACACCCGTTGCCCGTGCCGCGGCAGCCCGTGCCCTCCGCGGCTGCGTGGTGAACCTCTTCGTTCGGCCGGCTCAGCGGTCTCGGCGCCTCTGCGGGGACGTCGTCGGGGGGCGGCGGAGCCAGGCGGCCAGGAGGTCGACGGCCGCCTTCAGGTCCTTCTCGTGCACGGATTCTGTAATGGTGTGGATGTAGCGGGTCGGGACGCTGATCGTGATCGTGCGGTAGCCCCGACCGGTCCGCTGCATCGCGCCGGCGTCGGTCGCCCCGCCGGTCAGGACCTCCAGCTGGTAGGGGATCCGCTTCTTTTCGGCGAGGGCGACGAACTCGTCCACCAGGGCGCGGTCGGAGATGCTGCCGCGGTCCATGATCTTGATCGCCACGCCGCCGCCGAGCTTGCTGATGGACTCCTCCTCGCTCACGCCGGGCGTGTCGCAGGCCAACGTCACATCCAGGGCGACGGCGACGTCCGGGTCGATACCCCAGGTGCCGGGTCCGGCGCCTCGCAGGCCGACCTCCTCCTGCACCGTCGCGACGTAATAGATGTCGTAGGCGCTGGCGGCGCCGACCTTGCGCACCGCGTTGATGACGACCCACGACGCCACGCGGTTGTCCATCGCCTTGCCTGTGTAGACCTCGCCGATCTTTTCGAGCGGCTGCACGAGCGTGACCGGATCGCCCACGCGGACGAGCCTGGCCACCTCCTTTTTCGGCAGGAACAGGTCGACGAAGAACTCGTGCATCTGCGGAATCTTTTTCTTTTCCTCCTCGGTGGCGATGTGGATCGGCTTGGCGGCCGGGTTGAGCACGCCCAGCAGATCCCGCCGGCCCTGGACGAGCACGCGGCGGGCGAAGAGGTTTCGGTTGTCGAAGCCGCCGACGTTGGTCAGGCGCAGCCGGCCCTCCTTGTCGATGGCCTTGACGTAGAAGGCGATCTCGTCGATGTGACAGGCGAACATGACCTTCGGGGCTTTACCCCCCCGCCGTCGCGCGGACGGGCCGGCCGCCTTGAAGCAGATGAGGTTGCCCATCGCGTCCTCGCGGACCTGGTCGAACAGCCCGCGGGCCAGGCGGCGGATGATCTCCTTGATACGTTCCTCACGGCCGGGGGCGCCCGGCGCTTCCGACAATGCCTTCAGCAGTTCCATCGCGTCCCTCGCTATGGTTCAGGTGGTGGGCAATAGCCCACCCTACGCAGCTTCTACGCAGCTTCCCCTTGCCACCCATCCCTGTCCCTGTTCCCTGACCTCTATCCCTTGTCCCCTGTCGTCTCTCGCACCCGCTGGAGGATCCGCTCGGCGACCTCTCGCGGAGTGTACGTTTCGGTATCCAGCGCCATGTGGGCGGCGCTGTGGTAGTACGGCTCGCGGACGTCCAGCAGGCGGCGGATCTCTTCCAGGCCGGCGAGGCCCGTCAGGCTCGGCCGGCGGCTGGCGGTCGTCGCGTCGCCGGCCATCCGCTTGTACAGCGTCTCCGGGGAGGCAGTCAACCAGACGACCAGGCTGTTGGCCCGCAGGCACGGCAAGTTCTGCGGCCGGAGCACCGCCCCGCCGCCGACGGCGATGACGGCCGGGTCCGTCTCGGCCAGGTCGGCGATGACGGCCGACTCCAGGTCACGAAAGGCGGGTTCGCCAAGGCGGGCGAAGATGTCGGAGATAGACAGGTGGGCCCGCAGTTCGATCAGGGGGTCGGTGTCGATGAAGGGCCACTTGAGGGCCTCGGCGAGGATCTGGCCGACGGTGGTCTTGCCCGTGCCGCGATAGCCGACCAGGACGACCCTCATGCCGGTCTCCGTGCGGTGGGCCTCGGCAGGGTCACAGCCGCCCGGCCAGACGGGCCTTCGATGTCCAGTGGCGTCAGGGTGATCGACTCATCCGCCAATTCGATCAGCACGCCGGCAAGGGCGTCATCGCGCTGGCCTGGGTTGACGGCGATGGTGCGGCCGAGGTGCTGCCAGAACCGCCCCGACAGCCGGGGCGACTCGTGAATGTGGCCGTGGAGCGAGAGCAGGGGTTGGCGCTGGAGGATGAAATCCTTAATGGACCGGGAACCGACGTGGCCGACGTCGGTCAGCATGTCCAGATCGGTCTGGAACGGCGGCGCGTGGGCGACGAGGATCCAGTCTGGGGTACCGATCAGGGGCATCTGCTCGAGGTCTTCCCGCATGGAAAGCATCTGGCCAAGGTAGGTGCCGCCGTTGACGCGGACAGGCCGCCTTTGGCGTCGGTCCCAGATGACCCCGCCATCGAACTGATACGGCTGGCCCGGGAAATCCAGCCTTTCGAAGTCCTTAACTGTGTACGGACAAGGCGGCGCGAACCAATAGCCCAGAAAGTCATAGCCGACAAGACGAGTCGCATTGTCGGGGCGTATAACTTGGATCAGGCCTGCCTTCTCCAGGCTCACCATTGCATCGTAAGTACACAGCCAGTCGTGATTACCCAGGATGGTGGCGATACGGATGTCGGGCTGGCGTGCCTTAACGGCCTCGAAGAGGGGGCGCACGCGGGTCAGCAGGAAGCGGACCTGTGAGCCGAGCGGGTCGGCCGGGTCGGCGTCCGGCAAGGCGTCCCCGCCGACCAGAAGCAGATCGGGCCGGTGGGTCTCGGTGCATCGGGCCAAGCCCTCGAGGTGGCCGGGCAGGCCGTGCAAATCGGTGGCGAAAAGAAGTCTCATGCAGGCGATTCCCGACAACCGTCGCGTCGCGGACTCGGCCCGACGCGGAGTGCATCCGATTATATACTGCCAGTAAGGATCGACAAAGTTTTGCGGCGGTCTTGACAGGCTGGACCCACGGATACCTAATATTCTCGTGTCTGGCGCGGCACATTGGGCAGGTAGAGCATTAGGTTCACCGTCAGGAGCGGCTCTTGCCCCAGGCGTGTGCGGCACGCGACAGGGGTGTTCGTTCCGTGTTGCCGGTCAGACCGTTGGAGATGTATGGCGGCCACGCTGAGCGCATTTGCGGATGAGATCGGCCCGGACCCGCAATTGCAGGTGCGGACGCTGCAATCGGTCGGGATCCGGTACGTGGAGTTGCGGGGCGCGTGGGGCGTGAACGTGCTGAAGTTCAGCGACGCCCAAGCGGCCGAGCTGCGGCGTCTGTTCGCCGACAACGGGCTGGCCGTATCGTGCATTGCGTCGCCGATCGGCAAGGTGCGGCTGGATGAGGACTGGGATCGGCATTTTGACGAGTTCAAGCACGCGGTCGACCTTGCGGAGGTGTTTGGCTGCGGCTACGTGCGGATTTTCAGCTATTACGCCCCGCAGGGCGGCCGGATCGAGGAACACGGCGGCGAGGTGATCCGGCGGTTGCGGATGCAGGCGGAGTACGTGTCCAACCGCCCGGTAGTGCTGGCGTTGGAGAATGAGACGCACATTTACGGCGATACGCCCGAGCGGTGCGGGGAGTTGATGGCAGCGCTGGCAGGTACGAAGGTGACCATGGCCTTCGACCCGGCGAATTTCGTGAGTATTGACCAGGTGCCGGTATATCAGCGTTGCTGGGTGCCTTTGCGGAGGTATGTTGGCTACTTTCACATGAAGGACGAGGTCCGCCAGCCGACGAAGCATGCTGTCCCCGTCGGCCAAGGCGAAGGGGATTGCGAGAGGATTCTACGGGAAGTTGCCGATAGCGGATATAATGGGTTTCTGGCGCTGGAACCGCACCTGTCGCAAGCGGGCCAATTCAGCGGTTTTACCGGGCCCGAGCTGTTTGCCGTGGCCGCCACGGCCTTGAAGGCCCTTTGTGCCAAGGCAGGTATGGCGGTAGCATGAGCGGGCGCGAGCGGAAACAGTGCTGCCAGCGATGAGAAACCGGATCGCAAGAGTGCTGGCGGCGGTCATATGTGGTAGCCTGTTGGTGCCGCTGGGCGGGTGCCTGCTGCCGGTGGGATTGATGGTGGCGCCTACGGCCGGCCGGTTGCTGGTCGATATCTTGCTCGACGCACTGCTGAGCATGCGGCGTTGACAATTGAAGGCTGGGGCAGCCGCGTCGGGGCTGTGTGAGCGGATTTGCAATTGGCGGCGGCTCCTGGTAGAAGATAGCATCTTGTGTGGCGTGGTCACTGTCGTAAGGGTCGGTCGGACGGCTTGTTCTTGCAGGTGTCAGTGCCGCCGGTGTCTGGGACGGCAGGATCGTATAGCGTCAGGTACGGCCGCTTAGTGGAAATGAATCCGTAGTGTCGGCGCCGGGGTGTTCCCGGTTGGCTCGCTTGGCGGCATGACAGATAGCAAACAGGAGGTAGGTACTATGTGTTGCTCGTCTATTTGGCTGCTCGGTCTGGTTGGTGTGGTTTTTGCGTGCATGAGCGGGCTTCTCTCGGGCTTCAACAGCATCCAGGACATCCTGAACCTGTTCGGCCTTGGCAGCCTTGGCGGCATTGGTCTCTAGTCGGCCTGTCATTGCGGACGAGGATGGGTGTAGAATAGACAACGGTGCGATCCGCCCGACGGCGGACTGCAACTGTGGCGGGCGGGGCGGCAATTCGGCCCTCGCGACCGTCCCAGGTACGGTTGTCTAGGGTTACGTCTACCTTAATGAGGAGGACACGCGATGTTTAACTGGACTGTGTTGTTGGTTCTGCTCTTGCTGGGTCTTGCGTTTACCGGCGTCGGTGGCCTGAGCCTGAGCGACCTGCTGGCGGCGCTAACGAAGTAAGCGCGTCAGAGACAAGTCGAAGTGCGTATACGTAGTCGATAAGGGAAGGGGTCCTCGCTGAACGGGGACTCCTTCTGCTTTTCTTGTGGCGGCGGCTGTATGGCGAGGGCCGCTAAAGTTGTCGCGGTCAAGGACCGATATTGATCGGAGCCTCTGTGTGTCAGAGGCCGGCTCTTTATTAGGAGACTTGCCGATGTGTCCGGTCACACTAGTTCTCATTCTATTGGCGGTTCTGGGTCTCGGCGGTGGCAATCTGGGCAGTTTGAGCGCTCTGCTCAGCGCCCTGTTAGGTGGGACGGCCGGGTAGCCGTCGCCCGCCGAAGGAAGTGACATTGCCGACCGGGCCAATGGGCCCGGCCTGTCGATCAAGCCAAAGCCGGCCGGGACTCTGTCCCAGGCCGGCTTTGGCTTTTTTGTGGGGCGATGCACAGTCGGGACGAACCCCAGTGACAGGACCGCCAGGCGCGCTTGCGCGGTCAGCGGACGGCTTGTCCCGACGCGGCCGGACGGGGTATCGTATGACAACCAGCGGAGGGGTGATACAAGGCGGATGATGCCCCGGGCCGCCCGGCCGGGCACAGCAGGCCGGGCCGTTCGGACAGGAGGGACAGGCATGGCTGGATACGATGACAGGAACCTGGAGCAGCAAGCGCAGCGGATTCTGGACGACGTGGCCGACCAGGGGCGCGACCCGCAGATCCTCCTGGAGCGTCTGATGGGCCTGCGGATCGAGGTGCCCAGTTGGGGCTTCGCGGACACGGGCACGCGTTTCGGGAAGTTTCTCCAAGCGTCCGCTGCGCGGACGATCGAGGAGAAGCTGGAGGACGCCGCCGAGGTGCAGCGACGGACGGGGATCTGTCCGACGGTGGCGATCCACGTTCTGTGGGATTTCCCGAACGGCTGGGACCCGCAGGTCGCGCAGCGGGCCCAGCAGCTGGGCGTGAAGATCGGCTCGATCGCCCCGAACCTTTTTCAGGACCAGTGCTACAAGTACGGCAGCCTGGCCAACAGGGATCCGCAGATCCGCGGGCGGGCCGTGCAGCACTGTCTGGACAGCATCGAACTGGCCAAGAAGGCCGGCAGCAGCGCGCTGAGCCTGTGGCTGGGGGACGGCACGAACTTTCCCGGCCAGGACAGCATCCGCGACCGCAAGCGCCGTCTGGCGGACTGCCTCGCGCAGATCCACGCCGCCCTGCCCGACGAAATGACCCTGCTGGTGGAGTACAAGCCGTTCGAACCCGCCTTCTATCACACGGACATCGCCGACTGGGGCATGGCGTACGTTTTCGCCCGGCAGGCCGGACCGCAGGCCAAGGTGCTGGTGGATTTCGGGCACCATTTCCCCGGCCAGAATATCGAGCAGATCGTCGCGTGGCTGCTGGACGAGAACATGCTGGGCGGCTTCCATTTCAACGACCACAAGTACGCGGACGACGACCTGACCTTTTCGAGCATCGACCCCTACGCGGCCTTTCGCGTTTTCCACGAGATCGTTTCCGCCGCCGACCGCAGCCCCGGCCTCGTCGATATCGCCTACATGGTCGATCAGTCCCACAACCTCAAGCCCAAGGTCGCGGAGATGATCCAGACGGTCACCATGATCCACGAGCTGTTCGCGAAGGCGTTGCTCGTGGATGGTGCGAAGCTGGCCGACGCCCAGGCCCGGGGCGATATCGTGGCGGCCGAGTCGGTGCTGCGGGACGCGTTCTTTACGGACACCCGTCCGCTGGTCGGCCACGTGCGGCAGAAGATGGGGCTGGAGCCGGACGCCCTGGCGGCCCACCTGGCCAGCGGCTATACGGAGCGGGCGGCGAAAGAGCGGACGGCCAAACACGGGGCCAGCAAAGGCGGGTCGTACGCGTAGGAAACGCGGGAGCGATCGGCGATGAGTTGCCGCCGGCTCATCGTGCTCGGCGACTTTGCGTCGGCACCACGGAACGTCGACCACATCCGTACCGACTGTTTTTCGCGACGGCGTCGGGTCCCCCGGCAGTATCCGCTTCATCAGAAGATCGGGCGTAGCCTTTCCTCAGCAGGAGAATGCGGTTGCCCCGGGCGGCGGCCTGCGCCAGGCCGCAAAAGGATTGCTTGCGCGAGGTGCCAAGTGGTATCATGAAGAGCGGTCCGGGCGGAGGATAGGGCTCCGGCGGGAGCCGACCCGAGCGCCGACCCAGGGGCCAAGACCGAAGGGTAGGCGGCAGCCAGGCCTGCCCCGCCCATCTTCTCCACCCCCTTCGGGATTGGCACGATGCGATAAACCACTCGCGGCGCAACCGCGAGCACGTGGAGGAAAAACAGCATTCGGTCCGGGAGACGGTCTCCCGGCCAGGTGTAACTGAGGAGGGCCGGTTCTCCATTTCAGGCGGAACCAGGACACGGCGGTATTCCTGGAGGCGGGTCGGCATGAACATGTTCTTCCGGTCGGCAAACAAACAAATGGTGCGGTGGCTTCCATGGCTCCTTCCTCTGGTCTGTCTGGGCGGCTGCCCCAAACCCGACGACGGCGGCAACGGCCAGACCGTCGTTTCGCTGGTCGTCACGGCGACCCCGGCGGAGGGGGGCAGCGTGGCCATCTCTCCCCAACGCGCAAGCTACTACGCTGGAGATACGGTAACCCTTACGGCCACGCCCAGCGCCGGCTATCGGTTCGACCACTGGGCCGGCGCCGCCAGCGGGTCGAGCAATCCCCTGACGCTCACGCTGAGCGCAGACACCGCCATCCAGGCCGTCTTCGTGGAGCAGAACACCTCTGAGGCCGAGCTGTCAGACGCGGTTACCGTGCTGCCCAACGCGGTACAGGTCACCCATCTTGGCGAGGGGCAGCTGCAACTGACCGGCAGCGGCCTGCCGGCTGTGGGGCCCGGGCAGGTGCTCGTCAACCGGGCCGACGGCATCCTGGGCAGGGTCCAGTCGGTCTCCATGCAGTCGGGTACGATGGTCGTCCAGACGACGCCGGCCTGCCTGACCGACGTGGTCAAGAAGGCGCGCATCGCGATCCGCACCTCGCGGAACACCGCGGCCCTCCGGCAAGCCGCTTCCATCCGACCCGGGCCATTCGTGCGGGCGGCAAGCATGTCGATTGAAAACGGGGTGGCAACCCTTGACCTGTCTGGCACGGAGCTCGAGATCGAAGACGCCTGCAAGATCACCCTGGACAGCGGCTCGTTCCAGTTCGACCCGGACTTTGACTTCGCGCTGGACATCGACGACTTCAAAATCACGCACTTCAAGCTCGCGGCGGCCGGGACCCTCCGGCTGAACATGGGCGTGCAGGCCGAGATCCTCAAGACGGCGGGCCTCCTGGAGAAGGAGATCACCCTAGCCGAGGCGGAGTTCCTGCGCGGCGTCGTGATGCTCGGACCGGTGCCGCTGGAGTACGCGTTCTTTGCCAACATCAAGCTCGGCGCGGAGGCCGAATGCGGGGAGCTGGGGACGATCGCCGCCGGCGTGGACGTGACGGCGGGTGTCCAGGCGGGCGCCGAATATGCGGACGGCCACTGGACCCCGATCGGCCGTTTCGACTTCGACGTCAACCCCCACGTTCCGACCATGGACATCTGGCCAGCCCGGGTGCAAGTGTACGCCGAGCCGGAAGTCGGCGTGAAATTCTACGAAGTGGTCGGCCCGTCGATCTCGTTCAAGGACTACATCCAGCTCCAGTCCGACTACCGGCACGAGCACCTCGGGGCCGAGCTGCAGAAGGGCAGCGAGATCGCCCTGAACTTCGAGTTCTCGGTGCCGAAGATCGACTTTGCCAAGCTCAGCTACAGCCAGTCCCTCTACGACAGCAGCTACGTGATGCTCGCCCGGCTCGCCTTCGCCGCCGACCCGGTCCACCTGGGTGCCATCGACTGGTCGCCGGCCGGCTGGGGCGGCAGCAACTGGTTCTGGTATATCGATCCGATCACGGTGACGGGCACGCCCGCCACCGGCAACCGCCTGGCCGCGTACGGCATCGACTACCTCTGCCGGGAAACGAGCGTCATGCGCTCGGGCGAGTTCGCTCTGCAGAATGAGCCGATCGACGGCTCGAAGCTGATCACCGCCTATTTTGTTCCGCTCGAGGACGGCGCGGACTGGCAAGGCTCCGGCAACGGCACGGCCACGGGGCCCTACACGTTGACCCGGCAGGTGTTTCCGGCGGACGCCGGCAGCATCGTCGTTTTTCCGAGCCGTTCCGGCTATGCGACCGGCACTCGCCTGCTGGTCGAGGCGCGCCCAAACTACGGTTCCCGGTTTCATCACTGGGAAGGGGCGCTCAGCGGAACCGAGCCCGTGCAGCAGCTGACCATCGGGACCGGGAACGTCACCATTCGCGCCGTGTTTGAATCGATCGTACCGCGACTGCTCAAAGTTCCCCGGGACTACGCCACGATTCAGGAGGCCCTCGACGCGGCCACCTACGGCGACCAGATCAATCTGGACCAAGGCACCTACAGCGGCCCGGGCAACCGCGACCTCGTCTTCAACGGGAAATACGTCACGATTCACGGATTCAGCCCGGATACCACCATCATCGACCTCGGCGGCAGCCCGTCGGCCCCCCACCGCCTGGCCGAACTGTGGGACGTCGCCGGCACGGTCACGTTCACCAACCTGACCGTCCGCAACGGCTACGCAGGTTCCTCCAAGCACGTGGGGTATCCCAGCAGCGTCGGAGGGGCGATCATGGTCGGCGAGCACTCCAGCGCCTACGTGGGGTTCTGCAAATTCGTCAACTGTTGCGCGCCGGGCGATGGCGGCGCCATCTGGTTCGATCAACCGTATGCCGGGAGCAACAATCGGCTGACCGTCACGGTCTCCCGGTTCGATCGATGTTCAGCCTCCTCGGACGGAGGGGCGATCGCCCTGCGGAACGACACCAGCGGGAACGCGTCCGCGTCGATCAACGATTCAACGTTCGTCTCAAACGCCGCCACGGGCCAAGGCGGGGCGATCTTCTGCCCGGCCTTCCGCGGGCCCGTCGAAATCCGGAACTGCACCTTTACGACCAACACCGCTGGCGGCAACGGGGGTGCCGTCCGCATCGGGCGGATCACCGGCCAAGGGCAGGTCCGGGAGTGCACGTTCGAGCGGAATCAGTCGAACGCGCAGGGTGGCGCGCTGTGGTGCGAGGGCAATGTGGCCGGGAAGGGCGGCGCTCTCGTCGTGACGGACTGTACCTTTACCGGCAACTCATCCAACGGCATCGCCGGGGCGGTCGTGACGGCACCGCCGGGGACCGCATCGGTGTCGGAGCCTCTGCTTCTGGAGAACTGCCAATTCACTGACAATTCTTCCAAGCACGGCGGCGCCCTGTCGCTGGGCGCAGCCACCTCCATGAGGAACTGCACGTTCGGCCAGAACTCCGCCTCGGGCAGCGCCGGGGCCGCCATCGTCGCGGGACGCGCGGCTGACTGCACCTTCACGGACAATACCGCGGGCACCTCGACCGTTGGCGAAGAGGGCGGCGCCGTCGAACTCCGGCCCGGCGGCGTTCTGGACACGTGCACCTTCACGGGCAACTCCGCCAGCCTGTGGGGCGGAGCCGTCTGGGTCGCCAGCCGCCAGTCATACGAGCCTGTGGCGATGGTGTCCGCCTGCGAGTTCCGCAACAACAGCGCCAAGGGCGGCGGGGCTATCAAGGCTGACAGCGGCATCATCCGCAACTGCATCATCGCCAACAATACGGCCGCCGTTTACAGGGGAGGTGGGGTAGCGGCCTATCACGCCGAGATCGCCAACTGCTCCGTGTCGGAAAACCATGCCGACCAGGGCGACGGTGGCGGGCTGTCGCTGAATACCTGCACCGTTACGGGCTGTCAGGTGTACTCGAACGTGGCCGGCAACCACGGCGGGGGTGTGGCGGATGTCGGCTCGACGATCTCGCACTCCTCGATCATGGACAACACCGCCGAGGACGGAGGCGGTCTGTGGTGCCACGACACGAACGTGCTGGCGTGCACCGCGGACGGGAACCTGCCGAACAACTGTGCCTGCTCTTCGTCCAAAGACACCTGCTGCGAGGGGTGGTAAAGCCGTCCGTCGACGGCGCCCGCATCAGGGGCCGCCGGGTTCCTCCAGCGGGACGGGGCAGTGGGCCTTGCGGCCGCAGTCCCGGCAGTCGCGGCCGGTGAAGACCCCGTCGAGCATGTCGAGCACGGGATCGATCAGGGATACGTCATCGGTCCAGATGCCCGCCTCGAAGTTCCGCCGCCGCGCGCTCTTGGCACCCAGGCCCGCACCGGTGAGGTTGGCCGAGCCCAGGTACATGAGCCGGCCATCGGCGATCACCGCCTTGGCATGCACTCGCGGGCAGCGGCGCATGACCAGGCCCTTGGGGATGCCCTTCTTCAGCTCCGCCAGGAACGGCCCGCTGGGCACGCCGCTGTGCAGGAGCCGGATCTCGATACCGGCCTTGGACAGATCCCGAAACACCGCCAGGATGCTGCGGGGCCGGCGCCCGCGGGTCCTTCGGCTCGCGGGAGCGTTCTCGCTCGCGGACAAACCGCCGGTGGCACCGCGAACCCGCCATGTGTCAGGTAAACCGCCAGCGGGCGCCTCAATCCGCCCCGGCTGAGGAGTGTCGATCGTAACATACAGGTCCTTGACGTCGGCCGTGCAGATGAACAGGCGGTGGCGGCACGCCGCGAGGGCCTCGCCCAAGGCCCCCGCCAGGTGCTGGTCGTTCAGGATCAGGCGGATCATAGAGGGTTCATCTGCCGTTCAGGCGCCGGTTGTCTTTGGTTTGGTCGTCTCGCCGACGACCAGGCAGGAGCCGACGGCCACGCGGATCGGATAGTCGCGGCGGCGGTAGATCCTCTCGAGCAGGAGGCGCAGGGCGGTCCGGCCCATTTCCTCCGGTCGGCTCTCCATGGTGGTCAGCATGCCGCGACTGGTCTTGCCATCGCCGCGCGTAACCACGCTGATGTTGTCGGGGCAGGCCATGCCGCGGCGTCGGAGGGCCTCCAGCGCGCGGGTGGCCACCTCCTTGTCGAAGCACACCAGGGTCTCGGGCAGCTGTTCGAGCATGAAGAAGCGGTCCATCGCCCGCTGGGCGACCTGATCGCTGCCGGGCACGGTCGTGATCCACTCATCCCGCAGCAGCAGACCGAACTGGCCGGACGCCCGTCGAAGGTGGCCGAGGAAGCGCCACACGTCCGGATCGAATCGGACGATCTCCTCGCCGGGCTTGCGCCGGCCGAAGGCCGCCATACCGATCGTCCGGTACCCGAGCCGGGACAGGTACGAGGCGATCACGTAGGCCTCGGCCTCGACGTCCACGGTCACCGCGTCCGTCACGTCGTCGTGCGGCCAGTAGTCCACGGACACACAGGGGATCTGGCCGTCGCTGAAAATCTTCAGGAAGCTGTCGTCGAACATGCCGGAGACGATCACGCCGGCGATCCGCTCGCGGTCCGGCAGCTCGTGCAGGGTCCGGGGGACTTCGCCCGGGTAATACAGGTACTTGACCTCCAGGCTCTGGCGGTGGTGCTTGGCTTCGGCCACGATGCCGGCGACGATCTTGCCGTAGTAGTCGACGTTGAAGCGGACCGGAACCGCGCTGAACTGGAACATCAGGAGGTGCTTGTTCCGCAGCCTCCAGACATGCAGGGTCTCGTCGGCGGGCTTGGTCAGCAGGGTGCCGTGGCCGCGGCGGCGCTGGACGAGTTCGTACTGCTCGAGAAGCGCCAGGGCTTGGCGGATGGTGGAGCGGCTGACCTGGAAGCGGTCGGCCAGTTCTCGCTCCTGCGGCAGGAGCAAGGGCCCGGGGCCGGACTGGCTGCTGACCTGCTGGATCAACTCATCGGCGATTTTCATATAGAGACAAGCCGAAGCATCCGCCTCGCGAGAGCCGAAGTTGTAGACCTTGTCCTCCCGCAGTTTCATCCCGGCGTCAACACCCATAGCCTGCTACTCCCGCTGCCAGACCCTTGCAGCCTGGTCCGAACCTAGTGTAACACGACGGCCCGGCCCACGGCAACAGCCCACCCGAGGAAACCTCGCGGGCCATTGCGCAACGCGTTGTTGGATCAGGCATTATGTATCGACACGCGAGCCACGCCGGGCCGGCAAAAGGTACGCCCCGACCCCGGAAGGTTCGTACCATGGAGGCGGGCAAGGAGTTTGGCCGGCGAGGAGGGGGCTGACGTCCCGGCATCCCACAGGGGCGTCAGGGCCGCACGGCCTGCGCCGGGCGGCGACACGGGTCCGGCGGCGGGTCTGGTCTGGCGCCGGTGCTCGTCCGGCGGCCGGCCACGCTTTCCAGCGGCGCCAAAGGGAGGTATGATGGCGGGCCTCTGCAAAGACCTGGAGCCGCTCATGGGCCAGAGGACCCTGCTGGAGGCGTTCGACAATCCGCATCCGGGGCGACCGTACGAGATCGTCCATATTGCACCCGAGTTCACCTCGCTGTGCCCCAAGACCGGCCAGCCGGACTTCGGCACGGTCATCATTCGCTATGTCGCCGACCGAAAGTGCGTGGAACTGAAGAGCCTCAAGACGTACCTCCAACAGTTCCGCGGCCGGGGCATCTTCTATGAGGACGTGACGAACGTGCTGCTGGATGACCTGGTGGCCCTGCTGCAACCGCGTTGGATGGAAGTCGAGACCCGATGGCGGCCTCGGGGTGGCATCCGATCGGTCATCCGGGCGCGATACGGCACCAAGCCGGCGACGGGGAACGACTGACACTGTAACAATACGCCCGGACCCCGGGGCGACCTCCGCTGGCATCTCGCCAAGACGGAGGCGCCTTACACAACACCCGCAGAGTTGATCGTACACAGATCCTCAGACATCAAGTCTCTTGACGTTCAGGGCGTTGGCCTCGATGAATTGGCGGCGGGCCTCCACGTTCTCGCCCATCAGGATGGAGAAGATACGGTCGGCCTCGCGGGCGTCGACCTGGAACTGCTCGGGGTCGGTGTCGTCCTCGGTGATACGCACCCGCAGCAGGGTCCGCCTGGCGGGATCCATGGTGGTCGCCCACAGTTCGTCGGGGTTCATCTCGCCGAGGCCCTTGAATCGCTTGAGCTGGACGCCCTTGATGCCGAACTGCCGGACCGCCTCGGGCAGCTGCGTGATGTTCTCGAGGTCGCGGGCGGCGCCGTCGTGGAGCAGCACATAGCGGGCCGGCTCCGGCTCGCCGGACAGGTCGCGCTTGCGCGTGGCGAACAGGTCCTCGAGCGGGATCTTTCGCTGCTCGAGCTGGCGGAGGCGGCTGTCGAGGGTCGCGCATTCGTAGAGGTCCGTCCGCTCGATGCGATGCTCGGGCAGCGACCCGTTGCCTCCGACCACCACCTGGCTTTCCAGTCGCTCGGCCTCGCCGTGGGCCGCCTCTTCGGAGGCCGCCAGTTCGACGAACTCCTTGTCCGTATAGAGGAAGGTGGCGATCGGCTGGCGCAGCCCCGGCCGGAAGGTGACGGCGCGGATCCGCGGCAGGCCGGCCTCCGGGTCGCGGTGTCGCAGCACGAGTTCCTGCGGGTCGATGCCCCGCCGCAGGAGCAGGTGGAACTGGGCCCAGATGTCGTCGATCAGGCCGATCAGGTCGCGGAGTTCCTGCCCGGCCACTCTGCGCGGCGCGGGCGACTGGCGGATCTCCAGCTCGGCGCCGTCCAGGCCCCACGTGGTCAGGCGGGCGGCCAGCATCGACTCGTCGCGGATGTACTCGGCCCGCTTGCCGCGGGTCAGCAGGTACAGCGGCGGCTGGGCGACGAAAATCCTGCCCATCTCAATCAGCGGCCGCATGTGCCGGAAGAAGAAGGTCAGCAGCAGGGTTCGGATATGGCTGCCGTCGACGTCGGCGTCGGTCATGATGACGATTTTGCCGTAGCGGCACTTGGACGCGTCGAAGTCGTCGCCGGCAATGCCGGTACCCAGGGCGGTGATGATCGTGCGGATTTCCTCGTGTCCGAGCATCTTGTCAATGCGGGCCTTCTCGACGTTGAGGATCTTGCCTCGCAGGGGGAGGATCGCCTGAGTGCGGTTGTCGCGGGCCTGCTTGGCGGAGCCGCCGGCCGAATCCCCTTCGACGAGGTACAGCTCGGTCTCATCGGCGTTTCGGCTGGAGCAGTCCCAGAGTTTGCCGGGCAGGTTCCCGCTGTCCAGGACGGTTTTGCGGGCCAGTTCGCGGGCCCGCCGGGCGGCCTCGCGGGCCTGCGCCGCCTGGATCGCCTTGGTCACGATGTTTCTGGCGTCGCCCGGATTTTCCTCGAGCCAGGTCTTGAGGCAGTCGTAGACGAACGTTTCGACGAAGGTGCCGACCTCGGGGTTCATCAGGCGGACCTTGGTCTGGGCCTCGAACTGGGGCTCGGGCACCTTGACCGAAATAATCGCCGTGAGCCCCTCGCGCAGGTCCTCGCCCTCGAGCTCCGTGCCGCCTTTGGTCAGGTTGCGATCCTTGGCGTAGACCTTCAGCGCGCGGGTCAGCGCGCTGCGAAGACCGGTCAGGTGGACGCCGCCGTCGATGTTGTGGATGTTGTTGGCGAAGCACAGGATGTTCTCGGTGTAGCCGTCGGTCCACTGGAGGGCGATCTCGCCGACAAGCCGCTGCTCGGCGTCCTCCCGCAGGAAGTAGATCGGGCCCTTGTGAATCGGCTGCCTTCCCTCGCACAGGTGATTCACGAACTCCCGCAGCCCCTTGTCGAACCGGAACGTCTCGCTCTTGTTGCTCAGTTGGTCCGACAGCGTGATGGTCAGGCCGGGGTTCAGGTAGGCCAGCTCGCGCAACCGGGCCGACAGGATCTCCAGGCGGAACCTGGTGTCGGAAAAGACCTCCTTGTCGGGCAAGAACTCGACACGCGTGCCGGTCTTGCGGCTCTTGCCGATTTCCTCCAGGGGGCCGGCCGGCTTGCCTCGCAGGAAGCGCATGTGGTACGCCTTGCCGTCGCGGTGGACCTCGGCGTCCAGCCACTCCGAGAGGGCATTGACGACGCTGACACCGACTCCGTGCAGGCCGCCGGAGACCTTGTAGCTGTTCCGGTCGAACTTGCCGCCGGCGTGCAGCTTGGTCATGACGATCTCGAGGGCCGAGACGCCCTCCTCGTGCATGTCCACGGGGATGCCCCGGCCGTCATCGGTAACCGTACAGGATCCGTCGGCGTTGAGGCGGACCGTGATGTTCTTGCAGTAGCCCGCCATCGCCTCGTCGATGCTGTTATCGATGACCTCGTAGACGAGGTGGTGCAGCCCGGCCGAGCCGGTGTCGCCGATGTACATGGACGGACGCTTGCGGACCGCCTCCAGGCCCTCGAGCACCTTGATGCTCTTGGCGGTGTACTCGTGCTCGCCGGTGACCGGCTCGGAGTCCGGCGGCGAGACCTCGGTCTGATCAGGCTCTATCTGTTGCGGGTCCTTGGACATCGTTCGTTCTTCGCGTCTCCTGTTGCCATCCGACGGGTCCGCCCGACCGGCACCTAGGCCAGCACGACGGCTGCCTTGCGCAGAGCCGTATTTGGCAGGGCCCCGCGCAGCGCCTCGAACCCCCCGCCTCGCAGGGTCGCTTCCAGCAGGCACTTGCCCGCCGCATCGGGCACCGACAGCGTCAGCGTTCCCCCGCGGAGACCCTGTGCCTGCACTCGCCCAACCAGTTCGCCGGGCAGCACCGCCTGAAGGGCCTCCTGCACCGCCAGAAGGTTCTGGCGGCCATCCTTCAGGTAGTGTTCGAACGGTCGCAGCACCGCCCCGATGCGGGCCGGTTCGCGGCCGGTGGCATCTCCACGCTGCGGCTGGGTTCGTGTCTCCATGGTCTGACCGCTCAACGGGTGTTCCGCTTGTTCCTATGCCAGACTGACCGGCATGACCAGGTAGAGGAAGTCGCCTTCGCCCTTCAGGACGCCGGGACGGTTGGGTTCCTTCATTTCAAATGCCACCTGCTCGTCGTTCATCACTTTCAGTGCGTCCACCAGAAAGTATGGGTTGAACCCGATCGCGATCGCCTCGCCTTGGTACTCGGCGGCCATGCGGACGCGGGCCTCACCGCGGTCCGCGGACCGGCTGGTCAAGGTCAAGACCCCGTCCTGGAACTCCATGCGGACGCCCTTCGACTCCTCGCTGGTCAACAGGGCCGCGCGACGGATCGCAGAGAGAAACTCCAGCCGGACGAGCCTCGCCTTCTTGTCGCAATCTCGCGGGATGACCTCTTCGTACTTGGGAAAGTGGCCCTCCACCAGCACCGAGGAGACCACCGCGCGCGGCGTTCGGGCGAGCAGCTGGTTGCGGCCGATCTTGACCTCCACTTCCTCATCACCGGCGTTCTGCATCCGACTGAGCAGGCCGATGGCCTTGGCCGGCACGATTGCCTGGAGGACCTCAGCACCGGCGGTCTTCGTCAGCTGACCGGAGGCCTTCGCCAGCCGGCGTCCGTCGGTCGCGACCATCACGAGTTTCTTACCCTGTCTTTCCCAGAGGACGCCGTTGATCGCATAGCGGGTGGATTCCCGGGCGGCGGCGTACGCGGTCTTGTCGCTCAGGTCGCGCAGGACAGCGGCCGTCACCACGAAATCCGGGGCCCCCTCGAACTGCGCCACGGGAGGAAAGTCCCGCGGGTCCTGGCCGAACATCTTGTACTCCTCATCCTGGCCGCGGATGACGCAGGCGTTCTCGGCCGACTCGATCGTGAGGGTCTCCTGCGGCGATTCGCGCACAAGCTGCCCGAGCTGGTCGGCCGGAAGCAGGGCCTCGCCGGGTTCCGTCACCTCGACTTGGCTGACGACTGAGCGGGCTGCGACTTCCAGATCCGTCCCCTCTACGTACAACCCGCTCTGGTCGCACGACAGACGAACGGACTTCAGAATCTCCTTCGGACTGCGGGCCGAGACGACCGATCCTACCAGTCCCAGTGCTTCCTGGAGTGCCTGCCTGTTGCAGAGTAACTTCATGGCCATACTCCTCACATTAGCCGGTCTGATGGGCGCTTGCTATTCGCTGCAGCCGCCTTCGGTGGAT
>Ga0315298_1005467_pt1 | contig 18031 bp, 16 predicted proteins | sample WHS_1_MG_FD_203077 | JGI IMG/M metagenome (GOLD analysis project Ga0315298, IMG submission 203077) | Extremophilic microbial mat communities from Washburn Hot Springs, YNP, Wyoming, USA - WHS_1_MG | ecosystem: Environmental > Aquatic > Thermal springs > Hot (42-90C) | place: USA: Wyoming...
CAAGTTCTTACCTAAGGAGGCCCAGCTTAACTAGCTGACCCTTAACTAATTCTATTTCTTTTCCGGTCAACCTTCTGAACGGCCTTTTCGGGTACCCCACGTTTATTCCTCTGAGCTTTAAGATTTCGTAGCATGTAGGTATGACCGGTGCCAAGTGCATGGCGTTTCTGACTTCAATTATTTCCAACTGTTTTATTGCTGCCTGCTTAAACTTTTCTTCCCTTATCAGATTATAGAGTTCAACGTTTATTTCTGGGAAGACGTTTGCAAGTCCTGATACGCAACCTTTCGCTCCAGCCATCATCGCTGGAAACATCAGCGCCTCCGTCCCCATTATAAATATGAAATTCTTTTCTTCTACCGCTAAAACGTCTTCATAAAATTTTATCATATTGGCACTACTGTCCTTTATCCCTGCAACCCCCTCCTTAGCCAGTCTGTTCAATAGACCACTATCTACCATTATCCCAGTTCTCGCGGGATTATTGTATACGAACACTGGAATTTTCACGTGGGAAACCAGTTGCCTGTAGAATGATAGTATCGATTCACTGTCGTATGCGTAGTAGAATGGTGGTGTGCTTGCTACCGCGTCAGCTCCAACGTCTTCAGCGTGCTTTGCAAGCTCTAAAGAGTCTTCTAAGCAAGAGGATCCAACATGAACTATCAAGTCCATTTTACCCTTAGCCTGGTCCACAGCTATCTCTGCAACCTTTTTTCTTTCTTCAACGTTCATTGCTGGACCGGAGCCGTAAGTGCCACATATGAAGAGTCCATTGACATCCTTTTCAGCTTGGAAACTCAACAAATCTCTCAAACCATTTTCGAATACTTCACCCCCTTCAGTAAAAGGGGTGATAAGGGGCGTAATTATTCCCTCAAACTTCATACTTTCTCAATATTTCTTAAATCACGACTTATAAAAAGTTTTTTAAAAGTCGAGTAAACGTATAAATAAAAAAGAAGACAAGGGTTGTATAAATTGTATGTCTTTAGACTCCTTTAAGTGCTCCAGCTGTCAGTCCTGCAATAAAATATTTTTGCGTTAAGAAAAAGAAGATTATCATTGGTATTGTGAAGTATACCGACACTATCATTGCTCTATCCCACATTAGAGTCCATTCTCCTATGAAGCTATAGACTCCGCACACTGCAGTCCAGGTTGTGGGCTTATTTAGCAATGTTATTGCAAAAAGGAATTCATTCCATGCCAGCGAAAGCGAATTAACTGATATTGCTACTATTCCTGGTATTGAGAGAGGGAGTATAATTTTTTTAAAGGAGCCAAAGATGGAGCACCCATCTATAAGTGCTGCCTCCTCGATAGCATGAGGTATTGAAAACAGGAAAGAGTAAAATAAGACAGTGTTTGTGGGCACTGTGAAAACAGTATAGACAAGAGATAAACCTAGTAAATTATTGGTTAACTTCATGGAGCTCAATAGTTGATAAAAGGGAACTAGAAGAACCGCTGATGGCACAATCATTAGAATAAATAGCATGTTAAAGAGTACACCTTTACCTTTAAAATTAAACCTGTAAAATGCATATGCACCAAGAACAGCCGGTGGGACCGAAAACATCACAGTAACAATACCAACAATTATTGTATTAGTAATCCAATTGACAACTGGCCTTTCAGCAAAGATCTTGATGTAGCCGTCAATATTAATGGAAGAAGGTATTATTCTAGGAGGAGAAAGATAGATGTCATTCTTTGGCAGGATTGTAGTATATATCATCCAATATAAAGGGAAAGCAACACTCAAAACTACGAGACCTACTATAATATTGTAAAAGTATTTTGTACTTCGCTTCTCTATCATTCTTTCACCTTCAACATTTTAAGATAAAATATAGCCAACACCATTTCTACAACCAAGAGAATGACGCTTAAAGCACTAGCGTAGCTTACTTTATGATACTGGAACATCGTCTGATATAAATAGATAACATAATTTGTGGTTGCCATCGCCGGACCACCGGAAGTCATTATGTAAATTATGTCAAAACAGTGTGAGCCTTGTATGATTGAAAGGAGCACAACTATAGAGAAGGTTGGCTTAATTGAAGGTAATGTTATATTAAAAAAAGTTTGAATTGAGGTAGCACCATCCACCTTTGCTGCCTCATAAAGGCTTATTGGTACACCCTCTAATGCGGCAAGAAAGATCAATGCCTTTAGAGGAAAGTATTTCCAAGTATAACCAATTATCGTCACAAACAGAGCGGCAGTCCCATTTGTCATCCATAACAGACGCGAGCCAGTTAATAAATACCAAAAGTAGGATATTATTCCATATTCGGGTTGTAACATCCATAAAAATAATAGTGAGACAACAGTTGTAGAGATCGCAAACGGGCTTATTAGAACTGATTTAATAAATCGGTTAGTTAATCTTTTCAGAATTAATGCTATACCTATTCCTGCTAATATTTGACCGATAGTAAAAAGAAAAGTGTACACTATGGATACATAGACTACAGAGCCAAAATTTGGATCTTTAAATATTTTAATATAATTCTCAAGACCAACATACTCAATCTTTTGGAACGGCTTATAGAGGTCAATATTCAAAAAACTAAGATATACCTCATAAAGGAATGGATAAAGCCAAAATATTATTATTATAAGAAAGAGTGGAGTTAAAAAAAAGAGGGGGTAAAGTCTTTCTTTTGACTTCATATGCGATTTTCACTTAAATTAGAGAGCAACAATCTTTTCAAGCTTGTCTTGGAGTTGTATGTGCAAGTCTTGAATGTTTTCGTTCGAGAGAATTACCTTTTGGTACATTTCAAACCAAGCTTGTGATATTTCAGGCCATTTTTGCATTATAGGCACATTCTTGCTGTTGATAGACAAGTAGGCTTCATGATGCGAATAGAGAGCTTCTGTCGGAAGGGCTTTATTCACATAATCGTATGCATCCAACCATGGATACTTTGCGATTGCTGGTGATAGATCGACCGTTTTTGATGCTGGTAACATTAGTGTATCTACAAAGAATTGGTTGATTATTTCTGGATCTGTACAAAGGTAGTATATGTATCTAAAAGCATCGTCCTTATGCTTGCAATTTTTGGTAATAGAAGGGCCATTGCCTGCAAACTCTTCCTTTATGTACTTCCAACCGGACCCATAGTATGGATTTGGATAAGTTCCAATTAATTTTTCCCGTTGTTCACCTAAATTGGCCCATCTTGCAAAAACCCAAGAACCCTCTTTCCCTTGAGCGACAAGCCCGAGGCCCATCATATCAAAGTACTTCGGTTTCTCGACACCTAATGGTACAAGGCCTTCTTTAACTAAAGTTCTAAAAAATTCAGCAACTTTAACATTTCTGCTCAAGTAAGGTTCTTTTCCCACAACAATTTTTCCAGGTTCTTCTTCTGGTCTTACAATTCCTCCGCCGAATGCGTAATGCCATGGCAAGTATTCAACTCTCCATCTGGAGTACCCGTCAGATAAGGCAGTAGGCACAGCATAACCGTACACTTTCTGCCCATCAGAACGCTCATATGTGCATTTCTTTATTATTTCATACCATTCATCAAAAAACTTGTACTGTGGATATTTTCCTGTCTTCTGTCTAATCTCCATAGGATCCTCAATCCCTCGCTCTTTAAAGATGTCCTTTCTATAGTTAATACATGCATAGTTAGTCACAACTCTCATAAATACATAATAGTGACCATCACCACCTATTTCTTTAGGCCATACGCCTCCGTAGGTTTTTTGGTTAATAAAATCATCTACCGGAACATTGTATTTCTGAAAATATTCATCTAATGGCTCAAAGTAGGGTATTAGGTTAAGGCGGAAGCCAATATCAACTACATCAGGAGCATCAGGGGTAGGCAATATTGTTGCTAATTTTTGTTCAAGTTCAGCATAAGGTATTCCAATATATTCTGTCTTAAGCTCAGGATGCTTTTTCTCTAACAAAGCGGCAGCTCTCTCATAAGCATCTTTCATTTCGTATGGCCACCTGTGTGTCGCATATGTTATAGTGACAGGTTTGATGACGCTTGTCGTAGTTGTTGTTACCACTGATGTTGTTGGTACTGTAGTTGTAACAACTGATGTTGTTGGCACAGTTGTAGTAACTACGGATGTCGTTGGTACTGTTGTTGAGGTTGTTACTGTCTGTGTTACTACTGGAGGATTCATTGCAACATATGCTGCCGCACCTATAGCGATCAACCCTGCAGCGCCAAGGCCTGCGTAGATAAACTTCCTTCTATCCACTTTCTTTAGTTCTGACATAGTTATCTGTTGCTTTCCTTTGATTGTATATAAATTTTTTTACCATTTCTTTTCTATCTTCTTTGATAGTATTTTTTTGCTTTTTTCCTTTATTTTTATTTGTGTGTTGGCTATTTGGTTTATTTGGTCTTTTAGTTCTGTTAGGTGTGTTCTTATGATCCATTTTTCTCCGCTTTCTTCTACTATCTTGTTTATGAGTTCTTGTGTGAGTTTTAGTGCGTCTATGCTTTTGTCCAATGCTTTTAGCGCTTTTTCTAGGCATGTGAGGTTTGCTTCGTGTAGGCTTGCCGTTTCTTCTCGGAGGTATGGTAGGTATTCTATTGCTTTTTCTATTGGTATCCCTGCTCTAACCATTTTTACTAGCTGTCTTACCTTTTTCACTGTAAACCTTTTTTTCACCACTATTTCTGATACTTGTGTTAGTGTTTTCTTGTCTTCTATTACTGTGAGCTCTTGTGCTGTGCTGGGGTTTATGCGACGTCGCATAATTTTTTCTTTAACTTCTTCTGGTAGGTTGAGTAGTGAGAGTCTTCTTGAAATGTATTCTTGGCTTTTCCCTATCTTTTTCGCGAGTTCGCTTATTGAGCCCCATCCGTATTCTTCAACATATTTTTTGTATGCTTTTGCCTCCTCTATTGGGTTAAGCGTTTGCCTTTGAACATTTTCCACTATTGATGCTTCGAAGGCTTCTTTATCGTCTAGTTCTATGATTATGCAGGGTATTCTTGTCCAGCCCAGCCTTCTGCACGCTTCAAACCTCCTGTGCCCTGCAACGATCTCGAAATCTTCACCCTTAGGCCTAACAACGATAGGGTTTAGGAGACCGTGCACTTTAATGGACTGCATGAGCTCATCCAATTCGCCGAAATCGTCTCTCAAAAGATGCTTTGAACGAACCAGCCTAGAAGCATCTATTTCTGAAACAAAAACCTTATTCTCCGATATCATTTCAGTTAAGGTAGAATAGAAAAGCATGTTTATAAAACTTTCTCTTTCTCTAGCGATGATGTTACGATAAGATTTTAGTAAGTTGTCTAATGTTTTTGTCTTTTGGGCTTGTATTTTGGTGCTCCTATATTGTCTTATGTCCGGTCTTCAGCCTCTTGTGGATGTTGTGGAGAAGGCCTGGAGTCTTCAAGAGGAATAAGACGCCTTTGGAGGAGAAGGTCCTCGCGGCCATGTTATGTTTTGCGGGCCTATCCTATAGGGGTGTGGCGAAGGCTATTGGGGGTATATCCTATGGGCTGGTGTATAGGACTTTCACAGCCCTTAGGGATGGGCTTCCGAAGCCTGAGAGGAGGTGTCGTAGATGTGTGGCTGTTGACGAGACGAAGCTGAAGATAGAGCGTAAGGGTGAGCCGATATACCTGTTCCTGTGGGCCGCAAGGGATGTTGACGCGAAGGAGTTTAGCGTTCAGGGCAAGCCTCACGAGGTCTTCCCTGGACGCTGAAATATTCTTGAAGCAGGTGCTCGAATGCTGTGTGAATAAGCCGACCTTTCTCGTAGACAGGGGTCCCTAGTATAGGGATGCGTTCGAAAGGCTAGGGTTAGAGTATAGGCACAAAACCCCGGAATGTCCAGGTTAATAATTTTTAGTCCTAAACAGTTTTAAACTTTTTATTTTTCGTATACCAAGTGCTTGACGGTGGCCTGTTTGGATTTCGTTTCCTTAGGTGAGGTTCTTGTCCAGTTAAATGCTCTATTTCCTGGACCCTTAAGGTATGTGAGATATTTTGAGGTTCACGTTGCTGGAAGCGAAGCTAATACTCTTGTCGGCTTAAGTAAGCTCGGCTTCAGCTGCGGTTTCATAAGCAGGGTTGGCGATGACGAGTTCGGCAGGCTAATATTGAACACTTTAAGGGGTGAAGGTGTTGACGTCTCAAGGGTTAGGGTTGATGTAGAAGCGCCCACTGGAATGTATTTTATTCAGAGGCACTTTCCTGTTCCAGGAAAGTCTACAGTCTTCTACTATAGGAGCGGTTCTGCCGCAAGCCGAATGAATGTAGGAGATGTTGACGAAAAATATGTTGGAGGCTCTAAAGCGATTTTCATCACTGGAATAACTCCAGCGTTGAGCAGGTCGTGTTTTGAGGCGGTCGACAAAGCATACGATGTCGCGTTAGAAAATAATGTGGACGTGATATTTGACACGAACGTGAGGAGGAAGCTTTGGAGGAGCTTGGAGGACGCTAAGGTGCTTACAAAATACTTTAACGCGAAAATAGTTTCGACAAACGTTGAAGACTTGGATGTGTTCTTCCCAAGCCTTCCAGTGGCAGATGCCGCAAGAAAGATTGTTGAAAGAGGTTGTGAAGTGGTTGTTGTTAAGCTTGGGGAGGAGGGTTCGATGGCTGTAACAAAGGATAAGGTGTACAAGTGTGAACCGTTCAAGGTTATAGTAGAGGACCCGATAGGAGCAGGTGACGCTTTCAACGCAGCATTCATAGCCTCATACTATAAGGGTATGCCGATAGAGAAGGCTCTAGAATATGGTAATGTTGCAGGAGCACTCGCGACGACAGTAAGAGGAGATATTGAAGCGCAGCCAACATGGAGGGACCTTGATACTTTTATACGGTCAAAAGAAAAGGGAATACTGCTAAGATAATCTTAGATTATCTTTACGTTGTTATTTCTTCTGAAGAAGCGAAAATATAGTATTATATATCACATAATTAGATGCTTTTTGAAGACGAACTCTTCTTGTACACAATTTTTGCTATAATATGGGGTGTGGTAAACTAAACTTTTAATTTGAACACTTGTGCAGCATTTTCGTAAAAGACTTTTCTTTTAATGTCTTCAGATAAGTTTAACTCTTCAAATTTCTTTATTTCAACTAGCACATTCTCAGGTAGATCTGAACCAAACATAACCTTGTTAGGAACTTCTTTTATAAACCATGCAACATCATATATAGGGCTCCATGAAGTTTCAAGATATATATTTTCATATTTCTTTGCTAATACTATAGATTCTGTACTAAAAAAACCAAATCCAGCATGTGCAAGTATTATGGATACTTCAGGATATTCCTCTGCTCTTGGGATAACATTTGCAGGCAATGAAAAAGGAACACCAGGCCCCGTGTGCACCATTATGGGAACCTTATATTTGCTCGCAACCTGCCATAAGACTTCAGCGTCCTTCGAAAGTGGATTCAATGCATGTCCTACTGTATGTACTTTTATTCCAATAAACCCAAGCTTGTTTATAGTCCTTTCCAGTTCATTTAAAACTAACTCCTTATCTTGATGGGGATTAATACTGGCTAGACCATATATTTTTCCCTTATTTTGTTTTGAGAGGGCATATATCTGATCATGAACTTTTACTGGATTAAGAACACCTGGAAAAGGTTGTATAATCGAAGCTGTAATGCCACCCTTTTCCATGTACGCAAAAAGCTGTTCCTCTGAAACCTTTAAATCGAATACTTTACATTCCCCTAAATGCATATGAGTATCAATTATTTTCATATTGACCACTTAAAGTGAAGTGGAGGCACATTAATATATAAATTTTTAATTGTTTTACCTGCTAACAATTTTTTTAACTTCCTAGCTTTACGAATCTATGTCAGACCAGAACATTTTTCAGAAAATGAAAAATATTATTGGTGTGAGAGGATGACTTAAGGAGAGAGGGGGTTTAAGTTGTAAAAAGATTTTAAGTACAGAGAAACGTTTTCTAATTAACATTCCAACCTTATATAAATTTATATTTTATTAACTCTATTACGGATTACTTTGTATCGTTAAAAAAATTTATATTCAATTCATCTTAACATACACTTGCAGCATGAATGGTGTTTTATAGATGAAACTCGCTCTTTTTTCTTTAAAAAGCCAGTTGAAGAAGAAAAAAATAGGTCTCATAGTCCGAGATAGATATATAGTTGACCTCCGCAAAGCATATAATGTATACTTAAAGGACAAGTTCGATGTTAGCTCACCGGAAATCATTTCAAGTAAAATTTTTCCAGATAACATAATTGCCTTTATAAAAAATGGTGCATATTCATTAATCAAGGCATCAGAGGTTCTTAAGTATGTTGACAAAGATGTGGACAGGTTTATTAATGAACATGTAATTCATCATCTGGATAGCGTCAAGCTTGAACCACCAATTCCTCGACCTTCAAAGCTGATAGGGATAGGCTTAAACTTTGAAGAATATAGAATCAAATTAAGTTATGAAAAACCCGATGTCCCACTATTCTTTTTGAAACCACCATCAACAATAATCGGTCATGAAGACATAATCCTAATTCCAAGAGGCAGATTGCCTGGCACTTCATCTAATATACTATTTCATGAATTCGAACTGGGTGTAGTGATAGGCAGAAAAGCCAAACGTGTGTCAAAAGATGAAGCATACAATTATGTTTTAGGTTACACGATATTTAATGATATAACAGCACATGATATAGAAATGATCCAGCCAGGCCATGTTCTATACCAGCAAAGGTGTAAGGCGTTTGACACATTTTCTCCCATTGGGCCGTGGATAACGTTAAAAGACGAGATAAAGGATCCTAACATGCTCTATATAGCGAGAAAGAGGAACAGCCGAGTAGAGGAAGAATCCAACACAAAAAATATGCTCTTTAAAGTGCACGAGATTATAGAATTCTTATCAGAAATCATGACACTAGAGCCAGGCGACATAATAGGAATGGGAAGTCCACCCACAGGACCAAATGAAGGCCTACAACCCAAAGACATGATAGAAACCACAATAGAGGGCATAGGAACACTAAGAAACTACGTTGAAGAGTTTAGAGGGTGACTTCAACACCAATACTGCCGTTTATGAATACGAGCTTATAGATGTTTGTTATACAATTCATTTGCTACATCAGCTAAATCTAATTTTTCAAGCACAGACTTAAGTGGCCAACCTGTTCTAGTATCCCAACCTCTAAGTTCATAATATTCATCAAGAATCATTTTAAACTTATGCTCATCCAGTGTGATCATTCTAGTCCAGTTTGGTCTCTTAAAGAATGGTACAACCCTCTCATCTACCTCCCTATTCCTGCCTTCTCTTATAGCAATAGCTCTCTCTAAATTAAAGATTCTCTCGCCGATTGTATCAAGTTCTTCTTCACTATAATTTATTCCTGTTACAGCGGAATATAACTGACTTTCAAGAGACGTATCTCCTGAGCCGTCTACTGTAAAGTTACTAGCTACTATTGGAAGAGCCCAATCACAGGTTGGCAGACTCGATGTTAGACAGCCCCTATTTTGGAGCCAGATAGCAACTTGAGACTTGTATTCATAATCATCAGTTACAGCCTTTTCTGAGCCCCAAATTTTTTTAGCTACAGATTTTACTTGATCGTCCTTTAATGGGAGCACATAATGGAAACCATATACTAGCCTAGCGTAGGCATGCCCTGTGTCGGAGAAGGGGTCTCTACTGTCGGTAGCCCAAAGTAGTGCTCCGACTATCCAGAATGGGTATTCAAAAAAGCCCCAAACACCTCTTCCAGCACCATGTTCAGCAAAACCACATGTAACATAGGGTACGTATTCATTTGCTTTCCCAAGATTTTCCACAGTCCTTAACACACCATCAGCTAACATGCTACCGAATCCTTCTCTATTTGCAATCATATATAGTAGTTTCATCCAAAAATCTGGATTGTTTAAGTCTATCTGGTTGGATATGCTTGTTTCGTTTATTAGTTTCTTCTTACGCCAGACCTCTAGCCAAAGGATTAATCCACCAAGAAAATCCCATTGATTTATTCCCAACTTATCACATAAATTTTTTAGTACTAACGCTTCAGGAAAGCTTAGTCGATATTCGATTTTTACTTCAGCCTCTTTCTCAGTTGAAAAGGCTACAAAATTTGGGGCAATACATCTCATTTGCCCACTTTCAATGGTATAATACCTTTTACTTGGAACATTCTTCCATATAAAAGATCCATAATCTCTACCCCGCCCACATAAGCCTGGACAGGCATGTGTGCATGCATGATACTTTCGTTCATACTTAATTTGCATGCCAAGAAAGTCTGATGGAACTTCCGGTATCTTTGGCCCACCTTGGAGAAGCTTTAATGCCTTTTTCCAAAGCTCTAGCAACCGTTTTGGATCCGCAACTTTTATCACACCCATTTCTCCAACACCTCCTCTGGTATTCGAAATTGATATTGCTTTTAATTTTTTTGAACCCATTACTGCTCCAAATCCACCCTGGCCTGCGGCATCACCGGATTCGGTTAATATAACAGCAGTTCTAACCAAGTTTTCTCCTGCTGGACCAATGCATATAGAAACCGAGTCTCTACCGTGCTTTTTCATCAACATTTTTTGGGTTGTAAACGTATCCAAGCCCCATAATTCATCTGCATCGAGAAGCTCGACGTTTCCCTCATCATGTATACATATGTAAACAGGTTTTTCAGATGAACCTTCAACAACTATACCATCAAATCCTGAATATTTTAGTTCAGACCCGAACCGACCACCGATATTGGAACGGGTGTACCATGGTTTAGGATAAACTTGAGGCGCTATTCCTGCAACACATGTTCTTCCTGAACCTGGTGAGAGTATGCCTGTCAATGGTCCTGTCATAAATATGAGCTTATTTTGGGAGCTAAGAGGGTCTATGTTAGGTTTTAGCTCATTCCAGGCTATTTTTGCAGCAATACCCCTTCCTCCTATGAACTTTTCATACTTTTCAGTATTTTCTGCCCAGATTCTATTATTTGAAAGGTTGATTCTCAGTATTTTTCCAGCGTAGCCGTATTGCTTACTCATCTTCTTTCACCAGCTTTTAAGAAGATTAGAGCTGAGGAGGGACAAACTTCAACGCATACAGGCCCTTCAATCCTATTCATGCACAGGTCGCATTTAAAGAACACTCTTTTATTCCCTATCTTTTTGAATTTTATTATCTGCTTTTCAGGCATAAGAGGACATGCTTTTGCACATAAACCACATCCAATGCATTTTTCTTCATTTATGAACCTGGCTCCGCTTACAGGATCAATTTCTAAAGCCCCTATTGGACAAGCATAGTAGCATCCAGGAGAAGAACATTGGACACACACCTCAATAATATGGTTTCCAGAGAATGAATCTTTAATTAAACGAATTCTGGACAATCCTGGATTACAAGAGCCCTCATGATAAAGGGCGCAAGCTAATTCGCATGCTCCACATCCGGTGCATCTTTCAGGGAAAAATCTTATAACACCTGATTCTTTGATAAGTTTGGTCTCCATGTTCTTAAAACCTCATACTTTCTGCTGTGAACATTTTTTCTTTGCTTACTTTATCGAATACATAAGTCTTCCTTATCTTAAGCCAGACTTTATTGCCGAGAGACTCTGAAAAATTGGCTACGATTACTTTTATCTGTTCACCTTTCACATCAACGGTTAATAAGTTCTCGCTACCTAAGCTTTGAAGGAACAGAGTTCTTCCCTCGATTAGTTTTTCATGTGGCTCAAGCTCCAGCTCTATGTCCTCCGGTCTTATTCCGACAATTACTTCCTTTTTGCCAGAAATGCTTTTAAAGATCTCATTCGGAACCACTAAATCTATTTGTTTGTCTTCAATTTCCAAAATAAGCTTGTTTTCTCTTACATTAAGGGTTCCATTGAATATGTTTATTGTGGGAATACCTATAAACTCTGCTACTGAAAGAGATTTTGGATTTTCAATGATGTTTTTAGGTGTGTCAATTTGCTCAATTTTTCCACCCAACATCACTCCTATTCTGTCACCTATGCCCAAAGCTTCAACGGGGTCGAATGTAACATATATAACTGTTATACCTAAATTTCTCTGTAACATTTTTAGCCAAATCTTCATTTTTTCTCTTATTTTTGCGTCCAGATTTTTTAATGGCTCATCCAATAGTAGTATTTTGGGGCTTGTAACCAATGCACGTGCAAGTGCAACCCTTTGATACTCTCCTCCACTAAATGTTTCAGGCTTTCTGTCCAAAATATGTTCTATTCCCAAGAGAGAGCTTATCTCCTTGACCCTGCTTCTTATTTCATCCTTTGGTTTCTTCTTGATCATTAGTGGAAAGGCTATGTTGTCGTAAGCTGTTCTATCTGGATAAATTGGAGGATTTTCAAAGACCATTGATATTCCCCTCTTCCCCGGCGGCAAATCGTTAATCTTCTCACTGCCAAGGTAAATCTCACCTGAATCAGGGGTAATAAGTCCAGCCAACATTTTTAATAGTGTTGATTTTCCGCTACCTGGAGGACCAGTAATACAAAATAGCTCTTTTTCTTTAACTTCAAAAGAGGCACCGCTTACTATTTCTTTTCCATTCAGCCGTTTTGAAAGGCCAACAACCTTTAGCATGTTCTTTACCACCTCACTTTTTTTCCTGTTTCAGTATCGAATATGCATATCTTTTCAGCTGGAAGCTCAATCCAAAGTTCGCTCCCCACAGTTATTCCTTCTATAGGTCTACTAGAGACTACAATAAGATCATTTCCAACTTTAACATGATAAAGAAACCTATATCCAGAGGCTTCTATCATTTCCACGTGACCTTTCAAATAATTGTTATCGCCTTTCCTATGTACCTTTATATATTCTGGTCTAACACCCAGTAAGACTTTTTTGGATATAAAATGCTCAGGTTCTTTTGACAAAATTATAGAGTATCCACTATTAGCTTTAAATATCAAGGAGCCACTCTCCGTACACAAGGCACCCTCTATAAAGTTCATAGTAGGGCTGCCTATAAAATTAGCAACAAAAAGTTCTTTAGGATTATCATATATTTCCTCGGGTGCACCAACTTGGATAAGTAAGCCCTTGTTCATTACAGCCATTCTGTCTGAAAGCATCATTGCCTCTTGTTGGTCGTGTGTAACGTAAATTGTAGTAATTCCACTTTCTCTTTGAATCCTTTTTAATTCACTTCTCATCCTCTCCCTTATTTTCGCATCTACTAACGTTAATGGTTCGTCTAAAAGCAGCAACTTTGGCTCTATAACCAGAGCTCGACCGATAGCGATCCTTTGCTTCCAGCTTATACCAAGTTTTCCAGCATTCTCCTGTAGAATTCCCTTTAAATCCAGAAGCTCTGCCACGTGAGCGACCTTTGAATCAATTTCCTTTTTTTCGGCGCCTCTAACTTGTAGGCCAAAAGCGAGGTTATCATAAACGGACATATGCGGAAAAACCGCGAATTCTTGAAAAACGAGAGCAATATTTCTCTTGCGAGGGGGAAGGTCGTTTATTATTTGACCGTCTAAATAGATTTCTCCTGCATCTGGCTTTTCAAGCCCTGCTATACACCTTAAGGTTGTTGTCTTTCCACACCCCGAAGGTCCTAAAAGAGAAAAAATTTCTCCTTCATTAACTTCGAAGCTCACATCGTTTACTGCTACCAAATCTTTGAACCTTTTAGTTAAATGCTTAACTACTAGCTTTTCCAATCTACCTCACCTTACCAAAGGTTAAGCCTGTTGCCAAATGTCTCTGGATTATGTATCCCATTACTACAGGCGGTATTGATGATAATATTCCGAGCGCAGCCTGTATGCCGAAAAGTTGACCTATAGAGCCAACATATTTCCCGACCTGCACTGTCAATGTGACAGCATTTACATCAGTAAGGACAAGTGCAAAGAGGAATTCAGTCCAATTGAATATGAAGATAAAAAAGAATGAAACAACTAGTCCACCTTTAGCAAGAGGAATAGTTACCCGCCTTAGCACTTGCCAATTGCTTGCTCCTTCGAGTATTGCTGCCTCCTCCCATTCTGGTGGAATTTGTTCTATGAAACCCTTTAGAAGCCATATAGCGTAAGTGACGGTGACAGTTGAATATAAAAGTATCAGACCTAATTGAGTATCTAAAAGGTGCAAAAATGCATAATAAACCATTATTGGAGCGAGGAAAGTTGCTGGCGGAAGCATTCTGGTCATTAAGGTGAAGAATAGTGAAAACACTCCCATGGTCTTGTATCGGATAGCACCATAGACAGTTATGAAGCCAATTACGACTGCTAAAAAAGTGGCCACAGTAACTATTATTGCACTATTTATCAACGGATTAATTATAGAAGCCACGAGAGCTGTTCGCCCCATAACTGTCTTAAATATTTCTTCTGGATAGAAGAGTGCTTGATAGTTAGTTAACGTAAACTTATTAGGAATAAAATTTGATCCATACCATTCTTCATAAGGTTTAAATGAAAGAGACACCATCCATGCTGTTGGAAAAATCCAAACTATCGAAACTAGTATTATTAACAGATAATTGACGGTTCTTTTTAACACGTTGTCCATTTTCATTTCATTAACACCTTTATGGCGTACCAGCTTACCATTCCAACTATGAGAAGCACTATCAAAGATACTGCAGCCGCATATGAAATATCATGATAAACTATTGCCAACTTATAAATATATACAGAAATTGTTTCTGTCGTTGTTCCAGGACCACCTCCAGTCATTATGTAAACGGTGTCAAATATCTTAAAAGCCTCCAGCCCCCTTAAAATGATTGCAATGTACACCAGAGGTTTAATAAGTGGTAGCCTTATTCTCCAAAATATCTGCCTAGAAGACGCTCCTAAAACTTCTGCTGCTTCAATAAGCCTTTTAGGTACAGTGGAGAGACCAGAATATAAGATTAAGAACATGAAAGGAGTCCATTGCCATAAGTCAGCTGTTATAATAGCTAAAAACGCACTAGTTGAGTTTGCGAGCCAAGCGGTGTTCGGGGCACTTCCAGTTACAGCTTTAAGAAATATTTGGTTTATGGGACCATAATTTTGATATATTAAGTAAAACGTTGACCCTACAACAACCCAGGGCAGCATTAGTGGATAAAGTAGGATTGAAGTAAAAATTTTTTTGCCTTTAAATTCACCTAACATTAAAATTGATAGCACTAGTCCTAGAAAGAATTCTAATCCTACAGCCAACGTTACAAAGAGCGCGGTTCTACCCATTGCTTCTAAAAACCTCTGGTCTTTTAGTGCATTATAAAAATTATTTAACCCGATAAAGGGCGCTTGCCACCAATTATATCCAGCAGCAGGGTTATAACTTACAAAGGATAAATATATCATGAGAGCAAATGGAATTATTAGCACAGAATATAATAAAAGATTGATTGGTATTACTGACAGAAGCTTTATAGACCTAGAGCCTTTACCCACATCAGACAATTTAATACACCTATCCCGAGTATATCCATGCTTTATTTAAAAAAATAGTGGAAGGTGGTTAGAGGTAGCCTTTCGCTTTCCATACTTCCTTTACATCGTCTGGAAATAGATTAACCAACGCTTGCCAAGCAGTTAATTGATCGCTTCGCCCATATTTATCAGTTATCTTATCCCATTCGGAGGCAGTGTCACTTAAAGCCTTTTCAGGATCTTTAGTTCCAGTCATTGCCGCATTCACATTTTCGGTTAACTTTCCAGTATATTCACCACCACCTCTAATGACGATATCCGGAAATGAATGTGCTATGCTCTCTTCGAACGCGTCTAAGAACTCGGGTGTATATCCGGCTTCCATCACATCTCTGTAACTACCATGGAACCAACATTGTCTGAATGGGTCAAGTATAGTTCCTGATAATATTACAGTAGGCCCAATTTCAGGGCTTGTCATATATTGCAGGAAAAGGTATGCTAATTCAGGGTATTTAGCGTAATTTGAGACGATACCGACCCAGTTTACAGGGTTAGGTGCAGCTCTTATCAACTTTCTTGTACCTCCAACATCCACATAGCTTCCAGGCACGAGTGAGACACCATTTTTGCCTTTTGTAAAGGCCTCAGGACGTTCTGCCTCTTTTATCATAGAAGGCCAAGCCATTGCCATAGCAACTTCACCCTTAGCATACCTGTCATACAGGTCAGCCCATCCAGCGGTTAATGCAGACGGAGGCATATATGGTATTAATTTAATCATCTTGTTTAGGGCATCCAGTCCTTCTTTGGAATCTACTTTTGCATCCATTGTTTTTGTATCCCATAAGATACCACCAAGAGAGGTAAATATAGTAATCCATGTAGTGTATGCAGCGAATCTTGGTTCAGCATAAAAATATGCACCATAAAATGGAGCACCTGTAGGTGCTTTAAGTTTAAGTTCAGTAAAGAATTTTGCAATATCTAACACTTGGTCCCATGTCTCAGGTGGTTTTAAATCATACCCGTATTGTTTCTTAAAACCGTTTTGATATTCTGAATTTTCAAATAGGTCCTTACGATATGTCAATGTGTATACATCAGCATCAAGGTCTACTGTATACCTTTTCCCTTTATATTTTGTAACATAGCTTGCCAGAGGTTCAATTGGAGAACAAGGCGCATTTGATCCGTAGCCTGGATCGTACTTTTCATAAAAATCATCCAAAGGTCTAGCAAGTCCAGCCTCAATTAGATCCCCATTCCATGTACTAAATATTGTTATGGCGTCATAGGCACCTGACTTCGTTACGGCTTCTTGCATAGCTTTTGTATAAACATCACCCTCAGTACCAACGGTGACTAGTTCAACCTTTGTGCCGGTTGCTGATTCCCAGCTGGGAATCGCTGCCTCTATTTGCGCTCTTGAGCCTGCAACATGAAGTATTCTTATAGTTGCGCCCTTAGGAACTTTTCCTGAGGCCACAAGTACTCTAGCCCCATTAATAGCTCTTTCTGAGACTGTTGCAGGCACAGTACTAACGGTTGTAGTTACAACGGATGTTGTAGGAACAACTGAGGTTGTAGTTACAACGGATGTTGTAGGAACAACTGAGGTTGTAGTTACCACGGATGTTGTAGGAACTGTTTGTGTGACTACCGGTGGATTCATTGCAACATAGGTTGCAGCACCTATCGCAATTAATGCCACAACACCTAGTCCAGCGTAGAGGAACTTTCTTCTATCTACCTTTTTTGGTTCAGATGCCATATCTGATCCGTGAAATTTTTATTCCATAGTTGTATATAAGTGTTTGTGGGTATAATATTGATGATGCCAAGATAAACTATAATATATAAATTATATAGAACCTAATCTTTGATTTAGCACTTCTATTATATTCGAACGGTTAACCAACCTTGGCATTATTATATATTTAACTAGAGGAGTGATACTATTTTTACCATTTTCTTTCTATCTTCTTTGATAGTATTTTTTTACTTTTTTCCTTTATTTTTATTTGTGTGTTGGCTATTTGGTTTATTTGGTCTTTTAGTTCTGTTAGTTGTGTTCTTATGATCCATTTTTCTCCACTTTCTTCTACTATCTTGTTTATGAGTTCTTGTGCGAGTTTTAGTGCGTCTATGCTTTTGTCCAATACTTTTAGCGCTTTTTCTAGGCATGTGAGGTTTGCTTCGTGTAGGCTTGCCGTTTCTTCTCGGAGGTATGGTAGATATTCTAGTGCCTTTTCTATTGGTATCCCTGCTCTAACCATTTTTACTAGTTGTCTTACCTTTTTCACTGTAAACCTTTTTTTCACCACTATTTCTGATACTTGTGTTAGTGTTTTCTTGTCTTCTATTACTGTGAGCTCTTGTGCTGCGCTGGGATTTATGCGACGTCGCATAATTTTTTCTTTAACTTCTTCTGGTAGGTTGAGTAGTGAGAGTCTTCTTGAAATGTATTCTTGGCTTTTCCCTATCTTTTTCGCGAGCTCGGTTACTGATCCCCATCCGTATTCTTCAACATATTTTTTGTATGCTTTTGCCTCCTCTATTGGGTTAAGCGTTTGCCTTTGAACATTTTCCACTATTGATGCTTCAAAGGCTT
>Ga0315298_1005468_pt1 | contig 18030 bp, 15 predicted proteins | sample WHS_1_MG_FD_203077 | JGI IMG/M metagenome (GOLD analysis project Ga0315298, IMG submission 203077) | Extremophilic microbial mat communities from Washburn Hot Springs, YNP, Wyoming, USA - WHS_1_MG | ecosystem: Environmental > Aquatic > Thermal springs > Hot (42-90C) | place: USA: Wyoming...
TTACTAATGAGTCACCTTCTGTTGCAACAGATGACACGGAGCCTTATTCTGGTATAGAAGATTGGTCAAGAGCTACTATTGAATGGATTCCCTACCATCCCTCATCTTCTGACTATCAAGTTTCTGGCAGCCAAAACAGGTATGTTGCTCGATCTGTTACTATTAACGCAAATAATCTTGAAGGTGAAATTGAAAAAGGATTTCTTTCAACAGAGGGTTGGAAAATGAAAATTCCAACCGATGAAGCTTGCACATATCAACCAATTGCGCATTGGCATACGCTCTCGGATAATACAAAATATTCAAATACCACAAACGCTTATGTAGAATTTTGGTTTTACGGAACTTCCGTTATCTGGCTTACTGCTAAGGGTCCAACTTCCGGAATAGCCGGTGTTTATATAGATGATGTTTTCCAAGAGAACGTTGATCTCTACAGTTCTGTTAGCCAAAACCCAAGAGTTGGTTATATAACAAGAGGATTATCCGATGGACCGCACAAATTAAAAATAGTTGTCACCGGAACAAAGAACGCCAGTTCTACTGGCTATTTAATTGATATAAAAAAATTTGGGGTTTTAGGCGATAATGAATTGCAAGCAACTAGATATGAGGAAACCGATTCAAGTATAACTTATGTTGGAACGTGGAGCTCTGCAAATGACGCAAATTACTCAGGTGGTTCTGCTAAAAGCAATGGAACAGCAAGTTCAACAGCAACCTTTTCTTTTACAGGAACAGGGGTGCAGTTTTTAGGATTCAAAAATGCTTTCCGTGGAATTGCAAAAATATACATTGACAACGTCTATCAACAAGAGGTAGATACTTATGATACGACATCTCTCTATAAACCGGTTATTTATTCAAAATACGATTTAACTAATGAAGCACACACTCTTACGGTTGAAGTAACAGGAACAAAAAACGCTAGTTCCAGTGGTACTTCTATTACTATTGATGCCTTTAAGGCGTTTAGCCCTACAACTACAACTGATGTGGCTACTTCAACAATACTCTCTTTTTATCTTCACCCAGCTAATGATATGGACAATCTTTATAACAATCTTTTTTCTAGGATAAATAATGTTTTAGCCAAATTCCCTAGTGTTCATTGGGAATGGGCTACGGCCAAGGAAGCAATGCAGGGATATCTTGGATTAAGTGATTTGTCCTCCCCATCAATATCTATTAGTAAAAACCAAAATACCTATACTATTAGTTCTAACGAGGCTATTTGGCAGTCTCAACCATTCGTTTCAGTTAAATATTTAGATGGGACAATTCAAAGAGTAGATACAATTAATACAGGGACAAACCAATGGCAATTAACAGCAACCAGTGTTGATACTATAGCAGTTGGTGTTTCTGACGTGGCAGGCAATTCTACATTAGCGAAGTATCAAGCAGTGCCATCGTATCCTACAATACTTACCCCAACCGTTTTATCATCAAACTCTATCCGTTGGAACTTTACTGATAATGCTGATAACGAAACCGGCTTCCGCCTTTATGACAGCCAAGGCAATCTAATCTCTACCCAAGCCACACCCAATCTTTCATACATAGACGAAACAGGGCTTTCCGCAAACACCCAATACACAAGATATGTTAAAGCATATAACGCCTATGGCGAGAGCGCTTCATCCTCTGCCGTCTCAATCTATACCTTAGTTGACATTCCCACTGGCTTTAATTTTATGCGCCATCCCAATTCATTAGAACTTTATGTTGATTCTTTTCCCAACGACCATTCTGGTTTATCTGGTTATTTATTCTGGCGAACAGATAATTCTAGCTATAACTCTGGCTGGATTCAAACCAATACGTGGCAAGATCCCAATATGGTTGAAGGACAAACCTACACTTATGCTGTAAAATACAGAAATGGCGATGGCGTTGAAACGGCCACCACCACGCTGGCTGGAGTTTGTTTTATTAGTAGTGTTGGTGGAGGGGGAACTCCCATAATTCAACCGCAAACCACTGGTTCAACAACCACGCAGCAAGCAACCACTACTTCTACCACTTCCACAGCCGCTACTTCCACAATTACCATTTCCAAGCCATCACCCACATCTTCTTCTCAAGCTCAACAAGCGGTTCTTCAGCATATTCAAATCCAAATTGTGGAAATCCAAAAGAAACTCATTGTGCTGATTAGCCAGCTTATTCAATTGTTGCAAGAACAACTTCGGGTTCAATTGCAATCTCGGTAATTAAGAAGCTTCTTTTCTATCTCTTTACTCAAGCCCCACCTTTTATTTAATTTAAGAAATGATTAGTTTGATATTCCACAAGTCACGAACCAAAATGTAAAAGTCAGTAAGGTTATGAGCGGAATCAAGATAGGCAAACTCAAACCGAGTGAGATTTTGATGTTTGGTAATGTTTCCAAATTTAAAATATTTGTAATAATGGGACGGGAAAACTGCTATTATTTTGGTCTAATGGTTAATTTTACCTTTATTGTAGCGGATTTTCTGTTGTTTTTGGAGAAAAATTTGTAAAACTTAGGCAAAATCTCTTGACAGATGTTGAGAAAGTTTTTACGATAAGTGAGGGTAGCGCCAAACATATTATTAGTTTTATATTTCTATGTCAGGACATAGCCATTGGGCAGGCATAAAACATAAAAAAGGAATAGAAGACGCCAAAAGAGGCAAGGTCTTTTCTAAAATTTCCCGCCTCATCAGCCTGGCAGCCCGCGAAGGCACCAATCAGGAATTAAATCCCAAACTAAAGCAAGCCATCGAACAAGCTAAAATGGCTAATATGCCCAAAGAAAACATCGAAAGGGCTATTAAAAGGGGCTCGGGCGAAATAGCAGGTGAAAAATTAGAAAGCATTAGTGTGGAAATTTTAGGACCCGGCTCTACTGCTATTATAGTGGAGGGCATTACGGATAATAAAAATCGCACCCTATCTGAAATCAAACAAATATGCCAGCAGCGAGGAGCAAAAATAGCCACAGAAGGTTCGGTAAAATGGCAGTTTGAAAGAATGGGTATTATTGGAGTGAGTTTTCAGACGCAAAGCGAAAAATTCCATTCTAAAGAAGAAATAGAATTGCTTGCCATTGAGGCAGGAGCCAAAGATATACAATGGTACACCCAAAACAATGAAGATTTTTTAGAAATCAGAACGAACCCGGATGAATTGGCAAATGTAAAAAAGACGTTGGAAGAAAGGGGACTTATTATTGATTCTATGGAATTGGGCTGGGTTGCCAAACAAGAAGTGCAAGTTTCAGAAAACGAAAAAGAAACAATAAAAAAATTTTTTGAAGAACTGGACGACAACGACGCTGTGCAAAATATATATTCTAATTTAAATATTTAAATCACCTGTTTTCTTTAACTAATTTCCAACTTTTCGCAATGTGCTTGGTAATATTCTATTGTTGGATTGAATAAGATAACAAGCGCTGTTGTTGAAAATGTTGGAAATTGGGAAATGAAAATTGGAAAATTTTGCTTATTCTTGGCATTGATCCGGGCACTGCCACTACTGGATTTGGTTTTGTGCAAAAAAGGGGCGACGCCTTTAAGGTTTTACGTTTTGGCACCGTGACTACCAGCCCCAAAAATACAAGCGCTCAAAGGCTTGATAATCTTTATCGCCAGATAAATCTTCTTTTAAAAAAAACCAAACCGGATTTAGTGGCAATAGAGTGTTTGTATTTTTTTAAAAACCTTAAAACAGCCATACCTGTTGCGCAGGCAGCGGGCGTTATTATATTGGCTGTGCAAAGAAATCGTGTTAAAATTATAGAGTTAACACCCCTGGAAACCAAAATGGGCATTTGCGGTTATGGCAGAGCTGATAAAAATCAAATGCAAAAAATGGTTAAAAATATTCTTCATATGCAGGAAATTCCCAAGCCCGATGACGCCGCTGACGCTTTGGCTATAGCCATCTGCGCGGGTTTAAAATATACTACCAAAAGATAAAATAAATGCTTCATACCACAAAAACATAAAAGGGGGTTGACAGCAAAAAACAGATAAATATAATAACTTTATAAATTTATTGTTCAATAAATACAAAAAAACAATTTTAATTCCTTCGCCAAATAAAAGGTCGCAAACATAACCTCGCCCTTATCCGCTAAGAGTACAGATCAGCAGGGAAATAGCATAACCTAAAAAGTTTTGAGCCAGAGCGCACAAAATAAAAGTGTCTATGGCTCTAAGGGCGGGGCGCAACAATGGAAATTAACAACAAATTATTTTCAGTTCTTAATCAAGAAGAAGACGAATACGAAGAAGACGACGCAGAAATGGAAGAAGAGACACCGGATTTAGATGAAGATTTAGACGAAGAGGATGATATAGACGATGAAGATGATGAAACATTTTAATTAATCCAAAAACAAAACCCCCAAAAGGGGTTTTGTTTTTGGATTATCCATAAAATTTTTTACAAAACAAAACTCATTTTTGCCTTTAACAAAAATAGCGAGAAAATAAATCAGCACAACAACGTTGCGCGAAAAACTTTTTTCATTATTTGTCATAAACACCTTTTATGAAACGGCAAAAAAAACCAATTGTTTACCAAAGAAAATTAATAAATAAATTTTTTCTTGCCTTAAAAATTATTGCTGTTGTGGTTGTGGGCGGGCTTTTTTTGATTTTTGCCGCGCTTCTTACGCTCACAAGAAATTTCCCCCGACCGGAAAAATTTCAAGAAAGCATTGTAGCGCAAAGCACTAAAATTTATGACCGCACAGGCAAAATTATTTTATATGAAATAGCGGGCGAGGAAAAAAGAACAGTAATTTCTTTAGACAAAATCCCCACACCATTAATTGAGGCGGTTATTGCCACAGAAGACAGGAATTTTTACAAGCATAAAGGTATTGATGTGAAAAGCGTTGTCCGAGCAGCGCTTTATGACCTGAAAATAAAAAAGGTTGCCCAAGGGGGCTCTACAATTTCTCAGCAATTGATACGTAGTTATTTTTTAACAAATAAAAAAAGCATTGAACGCAAAACAAAAGAAATTATTTTAGCTCTGGAAATGGAACGTCGTTATTCCAAAAATCAAATACTGGAATGGTATTTTAATTTAATTCCTTTTGGTTCTAATATCTATGGCGTGCAGGAAGCCAGCAGAGCGCTTTTTCACAAAGACCCCCAAGACCTTTCTTTGGCGCAATGCGCCACCATAGCTGCTTTAATACGTGCGCCTTCTTTATACTGGCCTTATATAAGCGAGGAAAATAAAAACCGATTATTAAATCGTAAAAATCTTGTTTTGGATAATATGGTAAAAGAAGGCTATATTAGCGACGCACAAGCCCAAGAAGCTAAAAATGAAGTTATACAATTTTCCACAGAACCATCCAGTGTTTTACGGGCTCCTCATTTTGTTATGTTTATTAAAGATTATTTGGAAAAAAAATACGGAAGCGAATATCTCACAGGAAAAGGATTAAAGGTAATAACCACATTAGATTATAATATTCAACAAATAGCAGAAAAAACTGTGCGCGAAAAAGCAGCACAATTGGCTTATTTAAAGGTGGGTAATGCTGCTTTGGTAGCTATAAACCCTAAAAATGGTGAGCTATTGGCAATGGTAGGCTCAAAAGATTTTTGGGCTACTTCCTCTCCCTTGGGGTGCACACCCGGTGTTAGTTGTAAATTTGACCCCAAATTTAATGCTGCTGTTGCCTTGCGCCAACCCGGTTCTTCTTTTAAACCCATTGTTTATATTAAGTCTTTTGAAATGGGCTACACGCCCAACACCATTTTAGAAGACACTTTTACAGAATTTAATCCGCGCTGCCCGGCTGATGGTTCCGCAAAAACAGATATTTACGGCACACCCTGTTATCACCCCCACAACTATGATGGCAGATTTAAGGGTCCCATTACACTACGTTCTGCTTTAGCGGAATCACGCAATGTGCCAGCAGTAAAAACATTAAAATTTGTGGGCATAGAAAATGCTATTGCGCAAGCAGAAAAAATGGGCATTACCACCCTAACTGACAAAAATAGATATGGTTTAAGCCTTGTGTTGGGCGGAGGAGAGGTAAAATTACTGGAAATGGTTTACGCGTTTGGAATTTTTGCTAATGACGGCCTGAAAACACCAATGAATTTTATTTTAAAAATAGAAGACAACGAGGGTAATATTTTGGAGCAGAAAAACGAATGGAGTTATCGTCTTATTGAGCCCAAATACGTGCGGGCAATGAACGATATTCTTTCTGATGATATTGCGCGCAGTCCTATTTTTGGAATCCATTCTTCTTTATATGTGCCCGGTTATACCACTGCTGTAAAAACAGGCACCACCCAAAACAATATAGATGGCTGGTGTATTGGTTATACCCCTTCTTTAGTGGCTGGTGTTTGGGTGGGAAACAATGATAATAGCCCTATGGCGCAAGCTGCTCTTAATGTTGCCGCGCCCATTTGGAATGAATTTATGCGCCAAGTATTGCCTCGATTTCCCTCTGAAAACTTTTTAAAACCATAATCACAAACTTTTTTTCTCTCAATACCCCACAAATAAGCAAACACCGTATAGTGCGCAGTAAGATTTTTATTTATTGCTTAATGGGCATAAGCACATAAAAATAACTATTATCTCCATCCGGTCGCAAAACGCCGGGCCCATCAAAACCATTTAACTCAAAAAATACATCAGGGCTTTTAATATTATTTAAACCGTCTAAAAGAAATTTATAATTAAAAACCACACTCTCATTTTGCCCCTCAACCACACAATCCCAAATATATTCATTGCGCCCCACACTGGCGTTTTGGGAAAAAAGTTTTATTTTTCCCTCTTTAGTTAAAACATCTATTTTCACATCAAAAATTTTAGAAGAAAACAATCCTGCGCCTTTAAGGCGATTCGCAAACACATCTTTATTTAGTCTTACTCTTGTTTTATAGCTTTGAGGTAAAATTTCTTCATATTTTGGGTATTCACCATTAATCAATCTGCCCTGCACACAACACCTTAACTCATTGTATCTTTCTCCTTTTATCTCAAATAATACCTGGTGCAGGTCAGTGGAAATATCCACTACTCCTTTTTCTTGGTTTAAAATTCCAATTAACTCCTGGCAGGTGTATTGGGGCACAATAAAACAAGCATCTTGGAAATCAGATTGCTTTGTGCTGTTTAATAAAATTGTTTTTTCTGCCAATCGAAAACTATCTGTGGCAACCAATTTTAATTTATTTTTTTGAAAAGAAAAATAAACTCCGGCGATTTCTGGTCTTACAGAAGAAAAAGCTGCTATAGGCGCCACCCTGGCTAAACCATCGGCTAAAACCAAACTATCCATTTGCCATTTGTATTCTTTTTCAATATTGGTAATAACAGGAAACTCTTCTACTGGTTGGCCCTGTATTTGGGTTTCTTGACCATCAGATAATAAAATTAAATTTCCATTCTCTTGTTTTATAATTACTTTTTCAGAAGTGGTTAAATTTAAAATATTATTCAAAAAAGAAGCGTTAATTAATAAAGAGCCTTTTTGATTAATTTTCGCCAAAACATTCCAAACAATATTTACCTCTAAATTAGTGGTCGTGATTTCTAAAAAGCTATTATTGGTTTTCAATAAAACATTTTGCAGAATAGGTAAAGAAACTGCTTTTTTGGTAATGCGCTCGCACACATTAATAGCTTTTTGAAAATTATCTTTAAATATTTCTAATTCCATAAAGATAGATTTCTTTTCACTTAATTTATCTTCAAGAGATGAGTTAAGTGAATAGAAAAATTAATAATTAATAATTAATAATTAATAATAATTAATAATGAATAATTATTAAAATTTTTATTATTGTTATTAGTTAAGATTGGTTTTGTGGATTATTTACAAAAGCGTTGGTGTGGTTGGGAAAAAATCAATAAAGATAAAAAATAAAGATGGTATTTTGTGTGGATTAACAGTGGAAAAATAGGGTTTTTTAATATGGTTTTGTGGTGTTGTAGATATTATTATAATAATGCAATTTTTTAAAAATGTTCAATAAGTCTTTGCTTATCAAGTGTTTAAGGTGTTAATTGAGGAATTGGGGAGGGTTTTTATTTTAACAATTATTTTCTGTTTTTACCGTTTTATCCACAATTTTTTAACCAATATTTTCTTATGATTCAGAATAGATTTTTTGTTTAATGCTATTAATTTCGCTAAACAAAGCTTGGTCTGTTTCTATTTGTTGAGAAATTTTTTCGCAGGCATACATTGCGGTGGTGTGGTCTTTTCCTTGGAATCTGCGGCCAATAGAAGGATAAGACTCATTTAATTCTGTTCTTAATAAATACATTATGATTTGGCGTGGTTTTACAATTTCTTTTCTTCTGGTGGGTAATAAAATGTCTTCTTCGCTAATTTCATAAAAAGAAGCCACTGCCTCAATAATTTTTTTAAAACTCACAGCTTTTTTGGGTATGGCTACAATATTTTTTAAGAGTTTTTTGGCAGCCTGGAGGTCGGGTGTGCGCTGATTAATTTTTTGGTAAATAATAAGGCGATTTAATGCTCCTTCTAACTCGCGAATATTTTTTTGGATGTTAGATGCAATAAATTCTAAAATATCATCGCCAAAACTTACTGCTCTTTCTTCGCATTTTGTTTTTAAAATAGCGATTTTTGTTTCTACATCAGGCGTGCCTATATCAGCGGTCATTCCTCCTTCAAAGCGCGAACGTAGTCTTTCCGCTATAGCAGGTATGGCGCCGGGCTGGCGGTCAGAGGAAAGAATAATTTGTTTTTGATTTTGGTAAAGATTATTGTAAATATGAAAAAACTCTTCTTGTGTTTTTTCTTTGCCGGCAAAAAATTGAACATCATCAATAATCAGCACATCAACTTGGTTAATTTTTCTTTTTAACTCTTCAATTTGTTGGTTGCGAATCGCCTCTACAATTTTAGAAATAAAACGTTCTGCGGGCGAATAAGTGATTTTTAACTGAGGAAAAAGGGCGCTAATTCTATTACCAGTGGCTTGTAATAAATGCGTTTTGCCCAAACCCACTCCTCCATAAATAAATAAAGGATTATACACCTCACCGGGTTTTTCTGATACAGCCCAGGCAGCCGCGTGCGCCAATTCATTAAAAGAGCCCACGACAAAATTATCAAAGGTATAGCGGGGGTTAAGATTTGTTTTTTGGTTTACCCTTAATTCGGGAAATTGTAATTGATTATCAAACACGGCCTCTTGTATTGTTTTATGATGGCTTGCTTTCGCGTGGGACGGCGTAGTTTCCTCAACAACAAAACTAACTAAACGAATTGTGCTGTCGTAGGATCTTAAAATTTTTAAAATCAGCGATTGATACTTATTAGCCAGCCATTCTTTAGCAAAAACATTAGGCACTGCCACAACCACTTCGCCATTTTGATTGCTAACAATTTTGGTATTATTAAACCAAGTGGCAAAATTAGCCCGCGAAACATTAAATTGCGCTTGGGCTAAAACAGATTGCCAAAGTTCCTCATTAGAAAGCATATTAGTGGTAGTGGTTATTATTCAAGGGGGTGCGAGGGGTTGACGAGAGGAAAGATAATCATTCAAGCCTTAGGTTGGGCGTATTGTTTTGTGTTTTTTTGTTAAACAAGAATTATCTTATATCTACCAAGAACACTTTTGCATTTTAAAAACAAGAAGATTGCAGGTTAAAGCAGAAAACAGGAAAATGAACAGGGTTGATTATTCAATTATAAATCAAGTGCAAAACAAGGCAAATAGCTTATAAACACAAGCAGGTGTGAAAAAGTTGTGGATAAACTATGGAAAACTTTTATTTATAATAACACTTTCTTGTTTTAAAAAAAAGAGTACATCAAAAATGCAACAAAAAATCCAGTGTTAATCCAGTGTTAATGTTTGTAAAGGGCTCTAATAACTTTTTTCAATTGCGTTGGGTTTGGGGTAGGGCTAAACTTCTCACTTGAAAGCAAAAGAAGGATTAAGAAAGAACTAATTCTCCTTATTCGGTCCCCTTCTCATATTTTATCATTTTGTTAGTATTTGGGTTAGATTTTATATTGCAGAACCAATAGGTTTTGGGTTAGATTTTATAATGTTGAATACGTGCTATTTTAATTTTTTATTATTTGTTTATAATAGAGATATATAAAATTTATGAGCACTACTTATCAACCCAAAAAGAAGAAACGGCAAAGAACACATGGTTTTTTGAAAAGAATGTCCACTAAATCTGGCAGAAGGGTGATAGCAAAAAGAAGAGCCAAAAAAAGAAAAAGGCTGGCAGTGTAGTCAAAACATAACAGGGTGGGAAATTGGCAAGGAATTTTTACGTTCAAAATAAATAATTTTTTAATGTGCTTTCTTTAAAAAACAGATTACATAAAAAGAAAGACTTTGAAAGGGTTTTGCAAGATAAAAATAAGCCGCGCTATGCTAATAAGTTTTTGGCAGTACGTTTTGCGCCCAATCAATTAAATGTTGTTAGGGCAGGGTTTGTGGTGACAAAAAAAGCGGCCAAAAAGGCTGTGTGCCGCAATAAAATAAAAAGACGGTTGAGAGAGGCGTTTCGCAGGATAATACCCAATGTGTCTGTTGGTTTTGATATTATTTTCTTTGCCAGAGCAGAGGTGCAATATTGTGCTTTTGAGGAAATTATAAAGGCAATACAAGATCTCCTTTATCAGGCTGGTTTATGGCGTTCTTCTCAAAAATACCAACAAAATCATAATGAATGCAAAAAATAAAATTATTTTTTTTCTGGAATTTTCCCATCGCATTTTTGTTTATTTTTTAATCAACGCAGCGTCTTTTTATCAAAAAACTCTTTCTCCTTTGTGGGGGCGTCATTGCCGTTTTTATCCTTCTTGTTCTCAATATTTTATTTTAGCTGTTCAAAAGAAGGGATTATTCAAGGGTATGGCTTTAACCGTGTGGAGACTGTTGCGATGCAATCCATTTTGCAGGGGCGGGTTAGATGAAATAAAATAAAAATTAAAAACAAAATGAATTTTATTATACAGTTTTTTTATATTATTTTATATAAACCACTTTTCAATGTGTTGATTTTGCTTTATTATTATATCCACGATTTTGGTTTGGCAGTGATGATTCTGACTATTCTGATTAAAATTTTAACTCATCCCCTTACTGTGCAAGGCTTTAAAAGCCAAAAAAGAATGGCTGAACTGCAACCCAAAATAAAAGCTATTCAAAGCCAGTATGGTTCGGATGTGCAAAAGCAAAATCAGCTGCTAATGGAGTTATATAGAAAAGAAGGGTTTAATCCTTTTTCCGGCTGCCTGCCCCTGCTTGTGCAAATACCTGTTTTAATTGCGCTTTATCAGGTTTTTTTAAGGGTTTTGAGTAAAGAAAGTTTGGATTATTTGTTTTATAATTTTGTGCCCCATATTGCGATTGTGCAGCCAAGTTTTTTGTGGGTTTTGAATATGAGCAATAAGATTTTTGTTTTGGCGCTGGCGCTTTTGGCAGGGGCAACGCAGTTTTGGCAGGCTAAAATTTCTGCTAACCCCGCTATGCCCAATACTGCTAAAAAAGGGCAAGGACCTGAGATTTCCACATTGTTGCAAAAACAAATGTTGTATATTTTCCCTGGATTGGCAGTTTTAGTTGTGTGGCGATTTGGAGCTGTTATTGGTATTTATTGGGTCACGAGTTCTTTATTTTCCATTCTTGAACAAATAATTATTAATAGAAAATATGGAAAAAACAACCGAATCAGAACAAATAAAACAGATTATTAGAGAAAACATTGAGCATTTTTTTAATAAGGCTACTCTTAATATAGAAATAACAGAAATTGATTCTTTAACCACTCAAGACGCCAAAGAGCATTTTTATGTGGTGAGGCTTTTTTCGCCCCAGGCGCATCTTTTAATTGGCCGGCATGGCAGCATTCTCTATGATATTCAAAGCCTTTTGAGTAAAATAATCAGCAAACAATTAGGCTTTTTTGTGGCTTTAGATTTAGATATTAATCATTATAAAAGTGAAAAAGAAAGATATTTAAAAGACCTTGCGCGTCGTGTGGCTGAAGAAGTGTCTTTAACAGGGAAAGAAAAAGCGCTTTTTGCTATGCCTCCTTTTGATAGAAGGATTATTCATTTAGAATTAGCGCACAGAAACGATGTTTCCACAGAAAGTATTGGTGAAGCTGAAAACAGAAAAGTAGTTATTAAACCCCTTTTCAAACAAGAAAACCAATAAAAATAAATTTATTCTAATTTTTCTAATTGGCTTAAACCGCACCCCGGCCTATTATCATAGAGCGCACAGGAGGGGGCGGGGTTTCCTCCTATAATTATTCTTAGGTGAGAATTATATTTTTACATCTTTATGCTTTTTTTACTTTATGGTCCTGACCATTATCGTTTGAGCCAAAAAACAAATGAAATCATAGAAAGTTACAGCGCCTCAAAGGGCTATCCTTTGGATTGTGTGCATATTGACCTTTTTTATCAAAAAGAAGAAGATTTTTGGGGGGTTGTGAGCCAGCAATCTATTTTTGAGAGGCCCAAAATCATCATTGTAGAAAATATTTTGCACAATATTCAATGGCAAAAAACCGTTCAAAAACACCTTTCTCAACTTGCCAGCGCTTCTCATATTTTTATTTTTATTGAAAAAAAGGAAATAACCTCGCGCAATACTTTTTTTGAGGCGCTTAAAAAAAATAGCCAAACATATTATTTTGAGGCTCTTAAAGGGTTGGCTTTGCATAACTGGATTAAAAGCCAGTTTGAGCGCTATGGTGTTGGTGTGGAACCAAGAGCCACACAGAAACTTGTAGATTATGTGGGGCAAGACACATGGGCGCTGGCTAATGAAATCCAAAAATTGGCTGCTTTTAAACAAAAAAAGCAAAATGTTAGTGTTGCAGACATAGAAAAACTTGTTTTACCCACCCCAGAAGCAGAAATTTTTAAAACTATTGATTATTTTGCCGCTGGCAAAAAGGATTTGGCGCTTACATCCTTGCAACAGCATTTGATGTCGGGAGAAAACCCTCTTTATCTTTTGACTATGATGACCTATCAAATGCGCAATTTGCTTTTTATTAAAACAAAACCACTTTTGGGTCCAGCGGATTTGGGCATAAAACCTTTTGTTTTTAAAAAAGCCTTTGCACTGGCGCAACGTTTTTCTGTGGCGCAATTAAAAAATATCTATAATAGTTTTTTAAAAGCCGATTTACAAATTAAAACAAGTCAGGACGATGCCCGGCAAGTTATTAAGTCGTTAGTGGTTTTTCCTGCACACGACACAAACACAAACAATGCGCTGTAATGTTGTATTTGTTTAAGCGCTTTTTGCGGTTTTGTTGATTAGTTTGGCAAATCTTGATTTTTGGCGCGCAGCCGTATTTTTTTTCAGTGTGTGTTTTTTAGCGGCTTTGTCCAGTGCTTTGTATAATTGGGGCAAGACAAGAGATGCTTCTTTTGCTTTTTTTTCTGTGAGCAGGGTGTTGATTTTTTTTACCAACACCTTAATGGCTTTTTTCCGTTGTACATTGCGCCCATGACGTTTTTTGTCTTGGCGGAGGGATTTTTTAGCAGATTTTGTGATAGGCATAATTATTAATTGAATTTAAAATTAAGCGCTATTTATATTATCAGAAAATAGGAAATCTTGCAATATCTCTTCTTTTTGGATATACTATAAAGGAAAATAAACATAAAACATATGAACAATTCATTAGTTGATAAAAAGAAAACCCAAATGGATTTTATTGCTCCAGCCAAAGAGGGAGAGATTGTGGAAGGCACAGTTATTAAAGCCACCACTAATTCTTTATATCTGGATTTAGGGGCAAAAGGTATTGGCACGATTTCAGGCAAAGAATTTTTTGAAAATAAAAATCAACTCAAAAACCTGCAACCCGGTCAAAAGATCACAGTCAAAATTATTTGTGTGGAAACAGAAGAAGGTTATCGGGGCTTGTCGTTAATGAATGCCATGCAGGATTTAGCATGGAAAGAATTAGCAAAAGAACAGGAAAAGCAAACAGTGTTTGATGTGACAGTGCACTCTGCCAATAAAGGAGGGTTGATTTGTTTCTTAAATGGCATACAGGGTTTTTTGCCTACCTCGCAACTTTTACCCGAGCATTTCCCCAGAGTAGAGGGCGCTGATCCAGCCAAAATTGCTTCTGAACTGCAAAAAATGGTTGGCAGTACCATTAAAGTGCGTATTTTTGATTTAAATCCCGGTCAAAACAAACTTATTCTTTCTGAAAAAGCAGTGCAGAAAGAAGAGCACGAGAAAAAACTTATTAGTTTGCGCCCCGGCGCTATAGTGGAAGGGAAAATTAGCGGCATTACCCACTTTGGCGTTTTCATTATTTTTGAAGACGGCTTGGAAGGTTTAATTTTGTCTGCAGAAATACCAACTGACAAACAATTACAGGTGGGTCAAACAGTAAAAGCACGCATTACGGAAATTACAAACAACAAAGTATATCTTTCACTAAAAATATAAAGAATTTGCAGTTCAACGTTAATGCTTTTGCTCAGAGTTTTTTCGCAAACAAAAGGCTTTTTGTCAAACACAAACTAATAAAATGAATAAAGCAATACAAAATTTTAGTTTAATCATTTTAATCTTTTTCCTGCTCGCCGGCGCGTTTGCTTTGTTAAATCCCCAAATTCTGCAAAACAAAAAAGAAATAGCCTTAAGCGAATTAGCAGACAAAATCAACGAAGGGTCAGTGCAATCTATTGAAGTAAGCGGCTCAGATTTAAACATTATTTTACAAGATGGCGAAAAAACTTTTTCCCGAAAAGAAGCCAGCGCTTCTTTAGATGAAACCCTAAAAAACTATGGCGTGAGTGCGGATAAATTAAGGCGCGTTAGAGTGCAGGTGGTAAAAGAAAAAAGCACCTTTATGGATTGGTTGGTTCCCCTTTCCTTCATTTTGCCCATTTTTGTTTTTGGATTATTTTTCTGGATGTTGCTTCGTCAGGCAAAAATGGGAGCAGGCCAAACCTTCAATTTCTTGCGCTCGCCCGCGCGTCTCTTTGACGCCAACAAAACAGGCAAAGAAAAAATCACCTTCAAAGATGTCGCTGGCTTGCAGGAAGCCAAAGAAGAATTACAAGAAGTAGTAGAGTTTTTAAAAAACCCCAAAAGATTTTTAGATATGGGTGCGCGCATTCCCAAAGGCGTTTTATTAATCGGTCCGCCCGGCTGTGGCAAAACACTCTTGGCAAAAGCTGTGGCTAATGAAGCGGGTGTGCCCTTTTACTCAATGTCTGGCTCTGAATTCATTGAATTATTTGTGGGCGTGGGAGCAAGTCGCGCCCGCTCCCTATTTGAAACAGCCAAAAAAAACGCTCCCAGCATTGTGTTCATTGACGAAATAGATAGCATTGGCAAAATACGGGGCATTGGCATAGGAGGAGGCCACGAAGAAAGAGAACAAACACTCAACCAGATTTTAACAGAAATGGACGGCTTTGAAAAAAACACATCAGTAATTGTTATCGGAGCCACCAACAAACCCGAGTATTTAGATCCGGCGCTTTTGCGGCCCGGCCGTTTTGACCGCCGTATTGTGTTAGACGAACCAGATGTAAACGGCAGAGAAGAAATTTTAAAAATTCACTCCGCCGATAAACCCCTTAGCCCCAACATTTCTTTAAGAGAAGTAGCCGAAAGAACCCCGGGATTTTCCGGCGCTGATTTAGCCAATTTAATGAACGAAGCCGCCATTTTGGCAGCCAAACGCAACAAACGCAAGATTGAACAATCTGATATTTTAGACTCCATCGAAAAAGTGCTTTTGGGTCCTGAAAGAAAAAGCCATCTCTTATCCCCCAAAGAAAAGCAAGTCTCTGCCTTTCACGAAAGCGGCCATGCGTTAGTGGCTGCGCTTTTACCCAACACCGAGCAAGTGCGCAAGGTTTCTATTATTGCCCGGGGCACAGCAGCGGGCTACACACTTGCTCTGCCCAAAGAAGAAAAAAGAATGCGCACCAAGTCAGAATTTATGAATGATTTGGCAGTGCTCCTGGCAGGATATTGCGCCGAACAATTAAAATTTGGCGAAATTTCCACTGGCGCAGCCAATGATTTGGAAAAAGCAAGCCAATTAGCCAGAAAAATGGTAACAAAATTTGGAATGTCAAAATTAGGCCCCATCTCCTTTGGCAAAAGAGAAACCTTAGAATTTATTGGCTACGAACAAGAAACAGAACGCAATTATTCAGACAAAGTAGCCACATTAATTGACCAGGAAACAGAAAATTTTATCAAAAACGCTCAAAACACAGCCCTCCATCTCTTAAAGAAAAATCGCCACTTGCTGGAAAAAATCGCCAAAGTATTAATTGCCAAAGAAACAATTGAAAAAGAAGAATTTGAGCAATTAATAGCCAAACAACCCAAAACATCCAGCAAACAGCAACCACAACAATCTCAAAAACAATAACCGCACAGAAAAAAGAGGGCATGTAGCTCAGCGGTAGAGCATTTCTCTTATAAAGAAAAGGTCCTGGGTTCGATCCCCAGCATGCCCATAACCAACAGAAGGTAATTTTTTGCCCCAAAAAAAGGGAAAAAGGGCGGTTAGCTCAGTTGGTTAGAGCGCATACTTGACGTGTATGAGGTCACTGGTTCGAATCCAGTACCGCCCACGAAATGGTTTCTCAAAAATCGGAAAGTATGGTTCTGGTATATTTATACAATATATTAAAAGGTTGCTCTTTAAGCAGGTTTTAAATAGGCGCGGTTAAAACTTGTTAGGCGCAATTTTGTCTTTTTATAACACAACTTATTATGGATAAATTAGAAAGAGAATTTGAGCCACAACAAGATTTTAAAAGCTTAGATGAAAAACTAAGCAATCATGGTTTGGAAACAAAAGAAAGTCTCAAATTGAGAAGCGAAATAAAAAAATTTTTCGAAGATCAACATTCTGCTATTTCCCAAGAATTAGAAACAGACAAATTTTCTGTCATGGTCGGAGGCAGTTTGCAAGCCGGCACCGCAGATTCTTATTCAGATATTGACTTAACGATAATTCTTAATAGCGGCGATACCAGAAAAATATGGATTAAAGGTGGCGTTGGTGAAACACAAAATGGTATTAGAGGAATTTTTTTATTTCGGCCAGACTCTTTACGGCAAAAACTGCAAAGAGATGTGGATATAAATCTGCTATCTGTAGAAGATGTTTTAGAGCAACTTAAAAATTTGCAATCTTTAGAAACAGAGGAAGATAGAATTATAATTATTGACGATATTATCAAAATTTTTTCTCCGCAGTTATATGGAATTAGTAATATTGATGGTTTTAGACGATCAGTGATATTAAAATTAGCTTCAATGCCTAACGGAGAAACGTTTTGGGATCAAGAGGTAGTGCCGCAATTTAAAGCACAACTTATAGAAAGGTCTGGAGACGAGAAAGGAAAAACCTGGCCAGAAAGAGAACAAAGAGATCAATTGAAATCACAAGAGAAAAATCTCCTTACCAAGAGAATTGCTATGCGATTAAGCGAAATAAAGATTCCAAATTTTCAAAAAATGAAAGAGTTATACGGAATATAAAAAGGCAAAACATTGCCTAACACGGCATATCTGCTTACGGCTTTTTACAAAAGCCTCCACCCAGATTGCTATCGCAACCTCAGATATGCCGAAACATTATACGCAGTGCTTTTTTAGAATTTAAAAAGCGACCAAAAAGAATTTTGTGAGATTTTTCGGCGAGCGGCCCCGAAGTACAAATGCTTCGCCCCGTTAGAAAGTTACTTTCCAAATCACATAGAAAATATTTTGTTTTAAAATGTTTGCAATGTGAGCTTTCTAACGGGGCTTTGCATTTAACTACGGGGTAAGCAAAAATTTTTGTTTACCCCGTAGCAAACCAAAGCTTTTACTATGGAGGCTGTGAGCCGCAAGCGAAGCCCCGCCGCCAAGCGGCACTGCCTCGCAGAAAAATTACCTTTCCTTTTAGAAGAGAAAATAGACGCGCGCAAAATCAAAAAATGTTAAGGCAATTTTTCTGCTCGGCTCCTCGCTAACGCGCGGGCGGCGT
>Ga0315298_1005470_pt1 | contig 18027 bp, 15 predicted proteins | sample WHS_1_MG_FD_203077 | JGI IMG/M metagenome (GOLD analysis project Ga0315298, IMG submission 203077) | Extremophilic microbial mat communities from Washburn Hot Springs, YNP, Wyoming, USA - WHS_1_MG | ecosystem: Environmental > Aquatic > Thermal springs > Hot (42-90C) | place: USA: Wyoming...
GTTTGGTTACTTGTCCTTTGTAGCTCATCGTATTCAACCTGCCTTTCCTTTCGCTTGATTGACAGGTAATACGACTTTTTGAGACTTTTGTTAAGGTTCACGTATACGACTTTATGAGATTCGACAATATACACAATGTTCATCTACGTAGGTTAATTGTGTTTTGGGACCAATGGAGAACGCACGTCGCAATATTAGGAGTTGTATTGTTCATACTCCTGGTTGCGACCATTTTCCTGGAAGAGAGGATTGGAAGTTTTCATGAACGCTCGGGCTATGTGCGATTCCTTCTGCAGGCCTGGGCCGTTTTGTCACTGGGATGGCTACCTGTTGTCTTGGTGTTTGATGGCCTCAGTTCCTTGATTGTCAAGTTTCATGATTGGCGATTCAGAAACGCTAACCGCCCAACACGCGCTTCCACCTGACGCCGCTCCGCTGTGCTTCGCGGCGCAGGTGAAGCGCAGGCCGATATGGCGGGGGCGGAAACGGGCGAATCCGCGTCGTAAGGAATGCTCAACGAGCGCGCGGCAGGGCATGGGAGCCAGGGAACGGCGAGAGCGGCGCCAGACGCCGGCCGGGTCGCCTATGGCGCGCCAATGTTGAAGTAGTTGTAGATGAGGCGGGAGATTTCCGCGTACATCAGGTTGGCGTTGTTCCAGACAATGGGGGCGGCGTCGTAGATATACAGACAGAGGACGTAATTGCCGCCGGGGGTGTAGATAATTGCCGCGTCGCTGAAGTTGTGATACTGACCATCGCCCCCGGTCAGCCAGCCGTGTTTGTGCGCCAGCACGGTTCCACCGGGCAGGCCGGCCTCCAGCAAGACTCCGGTGCGGTCTTCTTTCAGGTACTCGATCATCTGCTGGCAGGCGGCTGGCGTAATCTGGCCGGGGAAGGCTGCGATCAAGGCGCCGCCGCCACTTTGTGCACACTGGTAGATATCTGCCAGCAAGGTGCCCATGTCGGAAGGGGTGGTCTGGTTATAAATATCCGGGTCGGTGTTGACATCGGCGCGCCGATTGGCAGGTGTGGTGAACCGCTGGAGCAGGGGGCAGGGCGCCTGCGGCGAGCAGAAGAATCCTCCCATGAAGGTATTGTTCAACCCCAAAATGGCCATATCCTCGCTGACCAGCAGCGGACCGCGCACCCTGTCCAGCCGGGTCATCAGCGCGTCGGCGGCGGCATTGTCTGACGTGCGGAAGACAGCATGGAGCAGAGCGTCGGTCTCATCATCAATCTGGCCGGAAAGGTGGCGGAAGACCGAGACCATGATGGGGATTTTGATGGTACTCGCCCCAGTGAAAGCCACATCGGGGTCAACAGGCAGGTATTCCCCATTGCGGTAGGCAAAGTGCACTTCTTCGCCATTTTGCAAATCGAGCAGATACAGGCCGACGACCCCTGTGAATCCGTTGCGGTCAATGACGGTTTGTATCATCAGGCGCAATTGGTCTGGCGATGGACGCGCCGGCGGGATACGGCGTGTGGTCAGGGTCACCACCCGCGTGGTTGGGGAGCGCAGGGCATCGCCGACCAGAATCACAGCCCGCTCAATATCCAGGGCGACGCCGGGCGCGCCGGCCGTGAACTCGGTGCTGCCGGGGATAATGCTGGCCGGCGTTGGCGGTTGATCGTAACGCGCCGCGATTTCATTTTGCAGATACGCGCGCAGGCGTTCGGGAGAGTAGGAAGCCACTAACGGCACGTCGCTCGTCGCCGGTTGACGATTCCACAGGTAATCCCAAAAACCGCCCCAAAAGGAGAGACCGGTTCGCTGCGCGTCCGCGGCGGCGAGCATACTTTCCAGGTCCAGTTCGAACCCTGCTTCTACAGGGCTCATCTGAATCACAGCCTCGCCGTAGTGCAGTTCGACCGGCAGCGCATAGACCTGCGCCAGCCGTTCCGCCGCCTCGCGCGGACTCAGACCGCCGACCGGCACGCCGGCGATCTTCATCGTGGCCGGGTAAACGCCGCGTAAACGACTGTAGTCCACCAGCTGCAGGACAGTCAACAGGACGGCACCCAGAAGAAAAGCCAGCGAAACCCAGCGCAAGTAAAACAACCTGCTTCGGTGTCTCACCTTGCCTCCATGTTGTGGAAATCGAGCCAAAGTATAACATAGCGCGGCCTGCTACAGCAATATGACCGGCGCTGCGTTCTGGACGACCTGTAGCGGGGGCAGGAATCTGTCTGACAAACTTGTGCTACAATGAGGGCGACGCGAACTTCGCGCCGCCCGGCAAATCGTTGTCCAGGCCAGCGTGATAGTGGAGATTTTCGCTCCACACCGCCTGAGGAGGCAACATGTTGCGTGCTTTCCTGATTTCTCTTTCGCGCGCGTACTGGGCGCAGCGTCTGGTCACCCGCTGGTCGTTCGCCTGGCGTATGGCCTCGCGTTTCGTCTCTGGCGAGACACTGGCCGACGCGCTGCGCGTGACCGGCGAATTGAACGCGGCGGGGCTTAACGTGACGCTCGACCATTTGGGCGAACACACGACGACCGTTGCGGATGCCGAACGGGCGACCGCAGCCATTCTGACGTTGCTTGATGTCCTGGGATCGCAATCGGTGCGCGCCAATGTTTCGATCAAGCTGACGCAAATTGGCCTGACGCTGGGGGAGTCGCTGTGCGCCGAGAATCTGGAACGGATTCTGCAGCGGGCGCGTCTGAGCCGGACTTTCGTGCGCATTGACATGGAAGATTCGCCCTGCGTAGACTCGACGTTGCATCTGTATCGGCGTGCACGGGCGGCTGGTTTTGAGCATCTGGGCGTGGTGATTCAGGCTTACCTGTACCGTGCAGAGGCTGATGTGCGGGCATTGCTGGAGGAAGGCGCGTTCATTCGTCTGGTCAAAGGCGCGTATCGCGAGCCGCCTGCCCTGGCCTATCCACGCAAAGCCGACGTGAACGCGAACTTCGATCGCCTTGCCTGTCTCATGCTGGAAGCGACGCGGGAGGCCGGGGCGCTGTCCCTTTCTCCTGATGGTCGTATTCCCCCGCGCGCGGCCTTTGGTACACACGATGAATCGCGCCTCCGGTTTATCTGCGCCTGCGCGCGTCGTCTTGGCCTGCCTCCAGAAGCCATCGAGTTTCAGATGCTCTATGGCATTCGCCGCGACCTGCAAGTGCAACTGGCGCGCCAGGGCTATCCGTTGCGCGTCTATGTGCCTTATGGCACCCACTGGTATCCATACCTGATGCGCCGATTGGCCGAACGCCCGGCCAACCTGTGGTTCTTTCTTTCCCACTTCGTGCGCCGGTGAACCATGTGCGGACGTTTTGCGCTGGCACTGGATGCCGCTGCACTGCAGCAAGCCTTCCCCGCCTTCACTTTCCCGGTGGCATGGACGCCGCGTTATAACCTTGCTCCGGGCCAGCCCATTCTTGTTTTGCCGAATGATGGCACCCGGCGCGCGGATGTTTTCCTGTGGGGATTGATTCCCTCCTGGGCCAGCGATCCCCGTATCGGGCAACGCCTGATTAACGCCCGCGCCGAGACGCTGGCGGTCAAGCCGGCTTTCCGCGCAGCCTGTCGCTACCGGCGTTGCCTGGTCTTTGCGAGCGGCTTCTTCGAGTGGCGTCTGGTAGGAAAAGATAGAATCCCTTACTTCGTGCGTCTCAAATCGGGACAGCCTTTTGCCTTTGCTGGTTTATGGGAGAACTGGCACTCGCCGGATGGTTCACAGGTGCTCTCGGCAACTATCGTGACCACACGGCCCAATGAATTGCTGGCACCCTTGCACGACCGGATGCCGGTCATTCTTGCTCCGGAGGCGCTGCCGTTGTGGCTGGAGCCGACGCCACAGCCGCCGGCGCATCTCCAATCCCTGCTACGGCCTTACCCTGCGGAGGAAATGGAAACCTATCCGGTGTCCACGCTGGTCAATCGTCCAGAGAATGATGATCCGCGCGTGATGGCGCCGGTCAGCCGTTTGGGGCAGGAAATAACGCAGGGGATGCCAGATGATGGCATCCCCTGAAATACCGGGACAGAGGTTGTGGAAGCAGGGCACAATTATCGAAACACACTTCCACAACTGGCGACAACTTCAATGCGGGCAATCTGGAGGTAGGTGTCCTCACCCACCTGAGGATCGCTGACCTGGAAATCGAAAGGCTTGCTTTCGCCGGGAGCGAGCTGGTCAATGGTTTCGTCCAGCGATCCCAGATAACCGGCCTCAATGAGCACCAGCTTGCCGTTCGCGTCGTAACCGGCAACGACCGGCTTGGGGTCATAGCATATGCCACTGCCCTTATTGGTGAAGACGCCGCGCACGTTATACCAGGAATGGCTGTTCAGGGAGGTTTCTTCGTCTTTCGTGACCTCAAGCTGGCTGATTTCACCCAGGGATGTGTCGTCGGAGGAGAAAGCCTTGAGGTTAACGACTTCGTAACGCCCGTACTGGCCAGTAACACCTTCGAGGTCGCGCACCAGCGATACCAGAGCAATTCCGCCGGCCGGTATCTGCAAGTTATCCGCGCTCAGGAACTGCCCACCCGCGCCAATGGTATCTGTCACTGCCATTTCGTTGCCGTCCTTGTCGTAGAGTTTCACTTCCACTTCAATGTAATTGATGGTGGTGTTGGAATGATTCTCAACGATGCCGACGATGTGCAGGAAATTGGTGTAGTCCACGTAATCCACACCAGGGACGAAGACCAGATCACCCTGGGAGACGTTTTTACCGCCTGTGCCGACTTCGGCCGCGGGTTGAGTCGCGGCTTCGGCTGCGGGTTGAGTCGCGGCTTCGGCCGGCGGTTGAGTGGCTTGCTGGGGAGCGGTTTGCTGCGGATTGTTTTCCTGAGCCCCGCTCGTGGCTGTCCCTTGAGCGCCACAGCTCATCGTCACCAGCACCACGGCAGCCACGCAGGCAAAAAGAAGGATTCTGGATTGAGGTGATTTCATGTGTTTTCTCCTGTGATAAAGATACAATGATCCAACCTGGCTGGAAGGCGCCTCTCTGGTTCCGCGTTAAGGTGCTTCCAGCAACGTCCCGGTACAGATTGCTCTACGCTGCACGAGTAAGAAAGTTTCATTGTCTGATGGGGAAAAATCTTTTGTCTGAACTGCCTCCGCCGCCCGCGAAAGCGTAGCCTGCACAGTCGCCGTTTTCGCCGAAGGCAACGACACGGCAGGCGCTCGTGTTCGCCTCGTTTTCATGCTCTTCGCGGTTAACTACCTGCCCACTACCCATCCTTTTCATTGCGAGCCGCCATAGGCGGCGAAGCAATCCCCTTACCTGCCAGGAGATTGCTTTCCCCACGCTATGCTCCACCACGCTCCGCTCGTGGCAGACGGGACATGCGCTATGCCCGCAATGACAAGAGGCAGAGGGTTCTTCGTTGCTTATGGCAGGTAGTTTGACAACGTTAGTTACCTGCCCCCTGTCATTGCGAGGCAGCAATAGGCCACGCCGAGACTCGCCTGAGGCGCCGCCGAAGCAATCCCCTCGCGAGTCAAGGTAAGCAGTCTCCCGGTTAGCAGGGGATTGTTTCGGGCAAAGAACGCCCTCGCCATGACAACGATGCCGAAATATAACATTGTCAAAGTAGTTATCTTCGCGGAGCGAACCAGGGATCGTTATCCAAAGGGACAGGCCGCGCTTCTGCTGCTGACGCTCAATCCGAATAGGAGGTGGAGCACTTGTACAGGACACTGGCTGGCGTAATCACCCGCACCGGCCAGTTGTCATCCAATACCTGATAGGCTTTCAGGTCATCGAGAAGGGGCGTCAGGAGGCGTTCGGCCTGCCAGCGCGACAGGTGAAAGGCGCGCCAGTCCGCCTCACGGCGCGTGGAAGCCACCTGCAGACGACAGACCAGCACTGCCCCGGCCGCGTCGCGCGTCAGCGGCGGTAGATCCTCGGACTGAAAAGCCTCCACCAGCGCCGGCACAGCGTCATCGGAGAGCGAGGCCAGGTAGGCCACATCCAGGCCCTGGCCGGCCGCGGCGCGCTCCAGGTTCTGGCGGACGATGAAGCCGTCCACGTTGAGCAGGCTCAGACTGGCCGCGAAACCGAGCGCGGCCAGCAGGAAGGTCAGGGCCGCCTGGCGCTGGCGTTGCAACATGTCCAGCATGGCCACCGCCGCCAGGATGATTCCCAGCCAGATCATGAAGACATGCGTGTAAATGCGCAGGCGAGAGAAACCATACGCCGCCTCGTAGAGCAACAGGCGCTGAAAAGCCGAAACCAGGATTACCCCGACCAGAACGACCATGGCCATCCCCAGGCCGGAGAAGACCCAACGCTGAGTCTTGCCCTCGCGCCTGACCATGCTGCTCAGGCCAAGGAAGAGCACCAGGCTGAAGAAGGCCACAGTTACCAGTTCGCCGAAGCCGCGCCGGGCGTATTCGGCGTAGGTGTAGCCGGCCTCATGGATGTTGGCCTGTCCACCGAAGAAATACTGGAATTGGATGACAACGAAGACCGTGAAGAGCGCCACCACTGATCCCAGCACGACAGTTGCCTGGATGAAACCCAGGAAAGGCGGCACGAGCGGCCTTTCGGCGCCGATCCGTTTTTCCTCGCTGCTCTTCTGGATGGCATGCAGGAAGACGCCAGCCAGCAGGTAGGCCACGCTCACAATCAGGACGCCGCGCAGGAGGTATTCGGGCAATTTCTCCAGGTGGAAGAAAGTCGCGAAATCTTTCAGCCAATCGGCAAAGATCATATCGGCGGAAGCCAGCAGGGAGGCAAAAATCGCCAGAATCGGCAGGGCGATCAACAGCCCGCCCACAACCGCGCCGGCCTGTTTCCGAGTCTTATGCGCCCCCGCTTTCCTGTCGGTCAGACTGGCCTCCGCGTCCGCTTCCCTCGTCGCCAGAAAGACAATCGGCCGCGCCAGCATACTGCCGATCAATGCCAAAAATCTGACCAGATAGTCGGCCGGGCCGTAGCGGAGCCAGCCTCCGCCCCGGACAGTCACTGCCAGGATGCCCATGAGCAGCAGCGTCAAGGCCACGGCCAGGAATACGGTCATTGGCTCCAGACGCCAGAAAGTGGTCGCGGCGAAGAATAACAACGGCGGAAGGAGCAACAGCGCCCGCCAGGCCGGCCGCGCCCCTTGCAAGCCGAGCGACAGGAAGCCACCTGCCAGGCACAAGACGACGAAAATGGCAAAACTGATACCAGGGGCATGTTTCCAGAACAGGAAATCGAAGAACCACCCCAGCACCAGAGCCGTGATCCACACCCCGTCAGGACGTTTCATGATATACCTCCTCGACAATTTTTGCCTATCATACACAGGACGGGCTGGCAATGGCTATCAAAAACTATCAACATGGATCATTATTCAGCCATGTCATTGCGAGCCGTTTTCTGGCGAAGCAATCTCCCATTTATCAGGCCAGATTGATCGCCTGGGGATTGCTTCGTCGCAAAGAACGCTCCTCGCCATGACATGCACAACAGTTTTGATGCAGGGCGTAACAACCTACCCACTATCCATCCTTGTCATTGCGAGCCGCCGCAGGCGGCGAAGCAATCCCCTTGCTTGCCGGGAGATTGCTTCGCTACGCTCGCAATGACAAGAGGCAGATGGTTCTCCATTAGCCATGGCAGGTAGTTACTGCAGGGCTGAGTAGTTGCCAACATGGAACAGATTTTACGCCATTCCCTGCCCGGGGCGCCGCGGGGCGGCAGTAGCCGCGGCTGGGCCGTGCTGATGTTACCCCTGGGTCAGTATGTCATCGGACCGGTCAGGCTGCTGCCGTTCGGGAGGATCCGCGTCGCGGGAAGATTAAAAAATGCCAGTTTATGACGTAAAACGCTTGACATTCTGCAAGATTTTGATTAATATAATGATTGATTATGATTGATAATGATGTTTTATGCAACATTACCGGAGGGTAACGATGTCCCTGCCTTTCATTACCAATGTAGACCGTCAGGCTCAGATTCTTCGTATGCTGGAGGAGCGAGGGCGTATCAGCCTGGCTGATTTGACTGCCACCTTTCAAATCAGCGAAGCGACCGCTCGCCGTGATCTGGATGCTCTGGCGGAACAGGGTAAAGTGCAGCGCGTTCATGGTGGAGCGATTCTGTTGCGTCAGTCAGCGCCAGAGCCGCCGATCCTGCGGCGTCAGGAAGAGCAGGCAGAGGAAAAAGAGCGCATCGGGCGTGCTGCGGCGGCGCTGGTGCAGGATGGGGAAACGGTCTTCCTGGGTTCTGGCACTACCACCTTGCAGGTGGCCCGCGCCCTGCGCTCTCGCCAGCGTTTGACCGTGCTCACGAACTCGTTGCCTGTCATCAATACCCTCGCTGGCCAGGCAAACCTGACCGTAGTCGTCCTGGGCGGTCTCCTGCGTGATAGCGAACTCTCTTTTATTGGCCATATCACCGAGAAGGCGCTGGCGGAAGTGCGCGCGGACAAAGTTATCCTGGGCGTGCGCGCGCTCAGCCTGGAGTATGGTCTAACCAATGACTATTTGCCGGAAGCCCTGACCGACCGTGCCATTTTGCAGTGTGGGCGTCAGGTAATTCTGGTTGCCGACCATACCAAACTGAATACTGTTGCTGCGGCTTTCCTGGCGCCTCTGACGGCCATTCATCATCTGGTGACAGATTCCCAGGCTCCGGCTGACTTTCTGGATTCCCTGCGCGCTCTTGGGATTCAGGTCACGATAGCCTGAGTTTCCTGAGGTTGGAGAGAACATGTTACTTCAAGAATTTTGTCCTCGTTCGCAACTGGTGGTGAAAGCCACTCCCATTTCCCGGCCTCGCTTTCCGGTGATCGATGCCCACAATCACCTTGGCGAGCCGTTCGGCGAAGGCTGGGATCGGCGTCCTCTCCATGAACTGCTCGATCGTCTGGACGAGGCCGGCATTGTTCACTATGTGGATCTGGATGGCGGCTGGGGTGAAGAGATTCTGGCGCGGCATCTGGATTATTTTGCGGCCCGGGCGCCAGAACGTTTTCGCGTCTTTGGCGGCGTGGACTGGAATCAATGGCCGCTCAAAGGGGACTCGTTCCCCGACTGGGCGGCTGCCAGGTTGCGAGAGCAGGCCGCGCGCGGCGCCAGCGGCTTGAAAATCTGGAAGAATTTCGGGCTAACCGTTCAGGATCAGCGGGGACAGCGAGTCGCTGTTGATGATGAGCGCTTGATACCCATCTGGGAGACAGCAGCGGAGTTACGTCTGCCGGTGGTGATTCACGTCGCTGACCCGGTGGCCTTCTTCGACCCGCCCGATCGCTATAACGAACGTTGGGAGGAACTGATGGCCCATCCCGATTGGGCCTTCACCAGCCCGCCTTTCCCGCCCTTCATGGACATCATGAACGCTTTCTACAATCTGGTCAGGCGTCATCCGCAGACGACCTTCATCGGCGCGCACGTGGGCGGTTATGCCGAGAATCTGGCCTGGGTGGGGAAGATGCTGGATGATTGTCCCAACTACTATGTGGACATTGCCGCGCGGCTGGGCGAACTGGGCCGCCAGCCCTACACCGCCCGGCGCTTTTTCTTGAAATACCAGGATCGCATCCTCTTCGGCTCCGATTTGGGCCCCGATCCGGAAGCCTATCGCCTGTATTATCGCTTCCTGGAAACCGATGACGAGTACTTCAACTACAACGTGGGCGAAATCCCCCAACAGGGACGCTGGTACGCCTATGGCATTTTCCTGCCCGATGAGGTGCTGGAAAAAATCTATCGGCGCAATGCAGAACGCATTCTTGGGAAAGGTGGCTGAACATCATGAACGGAGAGTTTACTCGACAGGAAATTCTTTCGCAGCCGGAATCCTGGGCGGCGGCGTTAACCGTGTTGACCAGAGCCCGGCGGGATATTCTGTCCCTGGCACCCACACGTCGTTACCGGCAGGTGATCTTTACCGGGTGTGGGTCAACCTACTATCTGGCGCTGGCCGCCGCTGCCCTGACGCAGGAACTGACCGGCCTGCCGGGCCGCGCCTTGCCGGCCTCGGAACTCTGGCTTTACCCTCGCGCCTCGTATGTCGATGAGCCGACCCTGCTGGTCGCGGTGTCCCGTTCCGGCGAGACGACGGAGACGTTGCGCGCCTGTCAGGCGTTTCGTGCTCAACAACGGGGCGAACTCGTGACGCTTTCCTGCTACCCGCAAGCGCACCTGGCAACGATGGGCGCGTTGAACCTCGTCTTGCCGTCAGGGCAGGAGCAGTCAGTGGCGCAGACGCGCGCCTTCTCCACGCTCTACCTCGGCACAGTGGCGCTGGCAACGTTGTGGGCCGGCCGCGACGATTTGTTCGCGGCGCTGGAACGCTTGCCCGACGCCGGGCGCAAAGTTATCGAGCAGGCGCTCCCCCTGGCGGCAGACCTGGGGCGCGATCTGTCCATAGACCGTTTCTACTGGCTCGGCTCGGGGCCGCGCTACGGCCTGGCCGCTGAACTCAGCCTGAAGATGAAAGAGATGTCTCTCACGCACAGTGAACCTTTCCATTTCCTGGAATTCCGTCATGGGCCGAAGAGTATGGTGACGCCCTCCGCGCTGGTCATCGGCCTGCGCTCTACCGTCAACGGTCAACATGAGATGGCGGTACTGGAGGACGTGCGTGCTTTGGGCGGTCGCGTTCTGGCGCTGGCGGAGGCCAATGCGGATCTCGCTTTCCAATCCGGCCTGGACGAGGCTATCCGCAATCTCCTGTATCTGCCTCCTGGCCAGTTACTTGCTCTGGAACGCGCCCTGACCAGAAAACTGGACCCAGATCATCCCAATCATCTGGAAGCCGTGGTTCAACTGAAGGAGGTGATGCCTACTGACGAGGATATGATTGCGCTGGAATGAGATGCGTTCCCATGTTTATTCAATGTTAGAAAGGAGTATACGGAGATGAAAAAACAAGTATGGTTCGTGATGGCTCTGGCAGTAGTCTTGTTGGCCGCTTGTGGCGGCAGCAAGACGGCTACTTCTGAGCCGGCCACTTCTGAGCCGGCCACTCCCGCTCCCGCCGGTGAGGCGACAGCAGCGCCTGGCGGTGGAGAGAAGACCGTCCTGCGAATGTGGGTGCACACCAACAACGCTTTCAATGCTGGCTATGAGGCCTTGATTGCCGCCTATGAAGCCGCTCACCCCGACGTGGATATTCAACTGGAGAACTTCGAATACGGTCTCTACATTCAAACCCTGCAAACCGCCATGCCTGCCGGCGAGGAGGCCGACATTCTGCAACTGTTCGGCACCTGGGTGGCTCAGTATCATGAACGTCTGGCACCGGTGCCGCCCGAGGTGATGACTGTCGAGCAGGCCCGGCAGACCTTCTATGCGGCGCCGATCGGTGGTTATATTGTTGATGGGGTTCTATATGGCATGCCGCAGGAGTTCAACTGCGAGTACGGCGGCGTGCTGGTCAACAAAACCAAATTCGAGGCCGCCGGCCTGACCTATCCCCCGCAATGGAAGACGATGGATGATGTGCTGGCCGATGCGCTGAAACTGGTGCAAAAGGATGAGAGCGGCATGATGAGCGTGGCCGGCTTCGACTTCGTGGCGGCAGATCCCATTTCGGCCTCCTTCCTGGCCGGAATCAAGCAGCGCGGTGGCGACTACTGGAATGCTGACCACACGGGCTTCACCTTCAATACACCGGAAGCCAGGGCTCAGTTGCAATGGATGGTGGATGCCGTGAAAGCGGGCGTGGTGGATCCGGTAGTCTTCAACGACAGCACCAACTTCGTCATTGACGCCTTCTTCCAGGGCAAGGTCGGCATCGGGTACATCGGCTCCTGGGCGATCGCCTTGGGCAAGACCAATTACCCGGACTTCGCGGATGAATGGGATTATTTCATCCTGCCTCCCATTCAGGGCGATACGCCGGTTTTCGTGGCTGATTCGGGTTGGGGCCTGACGGTTTCACCCCACAGCAAGCATCAAGACATTGCCTGGGATTTTGTCAAATTCGTCACCGCTGATGTGAAGAATGCCACCCAATGGAATATTACCAGCGGGACGATCCCGGCCATGCCGGCAGTAGCCGAATCGCCAGAAATTGCGGCGGCTGAACCCTGGGTGGCCAAGATGCTGCCCATGCTGCCCTATGGTCAATATCTGGGCAATATGCCGGACCGCGACCGCGTGATGTACGAAATCATCTACCCGCACATCCTCAACGCGTTGCAGGGCGTGGAGACGGTAGATCAAGCCATCGAGGCGATTGACGCCGAAGCGAACTCGACGTTCCAGTGAAACAGGTACGGATGGGGCAGCGCCGGAGATGCGGCTGCCCCATCTCCTCCTATTCTACTCTGTAAAGGCGGTGCTTTATGACTTCTCTTGCGCAAGGAAAGAACGCCTCGCCCCGGCTGAAAAGCGGGTTGGCCATTGCCAAACAGCGCTTCGTCAACAGTGTGACCATTCCGCTGCTGCTCTATGAATCTCTGGCGATCTTTGTGCTGGGTTGGGCATTCGTGCTCATGTTCTTTGAATACAGTCCCGGCCGGCTGGGCGGGCCGATTCTGGGCCTGGGCGGCAGCAATCCCTTCGTGGGGCTGGGGCATTTTATCGAAATGGTGAGCGGCAATTCGGTGCGCGCGGTTCTCTTTCGCACCAGTCTGCGCAACACCCTCATTTTCGCGTTCGCGGTGCTCCCCCTTAACCTGCTGATTACCCTGCCACTGGCCTGGTTGTTGGAAATGGTTAGCCGCTATAAGACTCTTTACCGCACCATTTACTTTATGCCAGTCCTGACCTCCTCGGTCGGTGTGGCCTTGATCTGGATGAGCATGTACGATCCCCAGGCCGGCTGGCTCAATGCTATTCTCCGTGCTCTGGGTGGGAAGCCAGTTGCCTGGCTATCCGACCCGCGCGCCGGTTTTGCCGGCGTCTCCATTGCCATGTGGGCGGTCATCCTGGCCTATCTCTGGCAGGACTATGGTTACAACATGGTGATTTTCATCGCGGCGTTACAAGGCGTCCCTCAGGAATTGAAGGAAGCGGCCATGATTGACGGCGCCTCCTCCTGGCAAATCTTTACCCGCGTCACGATACCGCTTATTCAGCCTACCCTCCTCTTCGTCTGTGTCATGACCATGCTTTCCTCCTTTCAAGTCTTCGATATTATCCAGGTGATGACCAATGGCGGCCCCAACAACCGGACCGAAGTCCTGCTGCTGGATATTTACAAAAATGCTTTCCGTTACCAGAGCATGGGCTGGGCCGCCGCGGAAGCGTTCGTTCTATTCCTGGTGGTGATGATAGTGACTGTGATTCAGATGCGGGTCTTACGCACCCGATGGGAGTATTGACAATGAGTGCTGCCTATGCTTTTCCTCCCCTCGCGCGACGATATCGCCGTTATCGCCGGCATTTCCAGCAGGGATTGGTCTATCTCTTGCTCACCGCTGGTCTTTCCTTTACCCTGCTCCCCTTTCTCATGATGATTTTCAGTTCGTTCAAGACGAACACCGAAGCCCTGCGCGTTCCCCCCACTTTCTGGCCCCAACATTTTACACTGGAAAATTACATCAAAATCCTGAATGATCCGAAACTGCCGTTGCTGAAGTTTTATCTCAACAGCACCTTTGTGGCAGCCTTCAACGTCTGTACCACCCTTCTTACCAGTTCTCTGGTCGGCTACCTGTTCGCCAAATACGAATTTCGCGGCAAGCGTCTGCTCTTTGGCTGGTTTCTGACGACCATGATGATTCCCGCGCAGATTACCATGATTCCCAGTTACCTCATCCTGGCCAGACTGCACCTGATCAACTCGCTCTGGGGTCTGGTCATCTTCAGCGCCGTGGATGCCTTCGGTATCTTCATGATGCGCCAGTTCTGCGAGACGCTGCCCAACGAACTGATGGATGCCGCCCGCATTGATGGCGCCAGCGAATGGCAAATTTACTGGCAGATTGTGTTGCCGCAACTGGGCGCGCCGCTGGCAACGCTGGGCATTTTGGGTTTCATGGCCAACTGGAACGCTTACCTGTGGCCGATGATTGTCCTGCAAAAGATCGAGGTGCGCACGCTGCCGGTCATCCTGACCTGGTTCAACTCCACGCATACCGGCCAGCCGGCAGTAGTCATGGCCGCGACGGTGCTGATTGTGATGCCGATTTTGATCGTGTTCATGTTCTTCCAGCGCTGGATCGTCCAGGGTTTCACCATGACCGGCTTCAAATAGGAGTGTGTCATGCGCCGCCAGCCTGTTTTCATGGCTTTTCTTCTCCTCTTGTCTGTTCTCCTCGGGGGCTGCCGTCTTGCCCCCGAGGAGCCAGACTGGCTTTCTGTGCACGACTTCCTCTATCAGCTGCAACACGCCGACCCCGAGCGCATCGGCAAGACCGCCTTTGACCTGATTGTGGTCCCCATCTCCGCCGCCGGCAACTCGCCGCAGGTCATCCCGGCGCTCAAGGATTCCCCCGGCGGGCCCAAACTGGTGCTCTGCTACATGAGCATCGGCCAGACCGAAAACTACCGCTGGTACTGGAACCCCGACTGGATCAAGAACCCTCCACCCTGGCTGGATGTCCCCGATGGCACCTGGGCCGGCGATTACTGGGTCCATTACTGGGACCCGGAATGGCAGCGCATCATCTACGGGACGCCCGAATCGTATCTCGACCAGATCATCGCCCTCGGCTTCGATGGCGTCTATCTCGACCGGGTGGACGCCTACTGGTACTATCAGGAACAGGGCCGTCAGACGGCTGCCCGCGAGATGGTGGACTTTATTCTCGACTTTACCGAATACGCCCGTCAAAAACACCCCGGCTTCGGCGTCTTCCCGCAGAACGCCGAGGAACTGGGCGTGATGTTCCCCGACTATCTGGAGGCGATGACCGGCGTCGGCGTCGAGGACCTGTACTACGGCTACCCGCGCGACCACGAACCCAGCCCGGCCGAATGGACTGCTGAGCGCGAGGCCATCCTCGATCAGTGGGTGGCCGCCGGAAAACTCGTCCTGACCATTGACTACACCGCCCGTCCCGAACAGATCGCCGACGCCTACTGCCGCGCCCGGGCGCGCGGTTACGTCCCCTACGTCACCGACCGCTCGCTGGGCCGCCTGCGCATCAACCCCGGCTTCGAGCCGGAGAAAGACCCCGCCGAGTGGCCCTGTCCTCCTGGTGGTACGCCGTGACGAAGAGCAATGGCTGACAGGAATGCTGTCTCCCTTTCGCCGCTAACACGCCTCGACCTCGCCCTGGCCCTGGCTGTGGCTTGCGCCAGCCTGGCGCTCTACGTGCGCACGCTGGCCCCCGGCCTGCTGTATGGCGACTCGGGCGAGTTCCAGACGCTGGTCTATAGCCTGGGCATGACTCACCCGACCGGTTACCCGGTCTATGTCCTCCTCGGGCGGCTGTTCACCCTGCTGCTTTCGGGCGATCCGGCTTGGCGGGTGAACCTGTTTTCTGCCGTTCTGGGCGCGTGGACGGTGGCCTGTCTTTACCTGATCGTCCGCCTGCTGGCCGGCTGGCGTCTGGCGGCTGTAACGGCATCCTTGACCCTGGCGATTATCCCTTTGTTCTGGTATTTCTCGGACATCGCCGAATTGTATGTTCCAGCCTGCGCTTTCCTGGGCAGTGTGGTACTCTGCCTGTTGCGCTGGCGTCAGAGCGGAAAATGGCCCTGGCTGGCGGCCTCGGCCCTGCTGGGCGGGTTGAGTCTGGGCGTGCATTCCTCGGTGGCCCTGGCGGCGCCAGGCGTGCTGGTCTATCTGGTATTGACCACCCGCGCGCGCCGTGACTGGCTTGCGGCTTTTGGCGGGGCGTTGCTGGGCGTGCTTCTGGCTCTGGCTGCCTTCTTCGTGTTGGATGCGCACAATCCGGATGCCGGCTACTATCACGCCACGGTCGAACCGGCGCTGAGCGTCTGGAACATGACCACCGCCGACTTTGACTCGCCCTTCGAGCGGCTGCGCTTCCTGTACGCGGCCCGGCAGTTCCGCTATGCCATGTTCCCGGACCCGGCCAGGACCATGCCGGAAATCTTCGGCGCTTACGTTGATGCCCTCAAAGCCGGTCTGGCTCCCGGTTCTCTGGCCTGGATAGGATTGGGGCTGGTTGCCCTGGCCGTTCGGCGCTGGCGCGAAGGACTGTTGTTGTTCCTCGGCTGGGGAATGCAGTTATTTTTCATCACCAACTATGCCATTTCGGATGTGGTCGTCTTTTTCGTGCCAACCTTCGTCTTTCTGGCCGTCTGGCTTGGGAGCGGGCTGGGCATGTTGCTGGACATTCTCGCTGGCGGTCTGAAACGTCTGCGGTGGCAGCGGTGGACCATCCCGACTGCCGCTCTGCTCGGAGCCGTTGTCCTCGGGTTAACCGTCCGCGCCATGGGCGGAATGATGGCCAGGGCCTGGGCGGCGCGCGCACCGGTTTTCATGTACGGCAGCGAATTCGCAGAATACCCTTACCCCCTTGCCGATGCGGATGCCGTTCGGACCAGAGCGCAGGCCATTGTAGACGCCGTTGAGGAGAATGCCATTGTCTTCCTCGACTGGGACCTCCTCTTCCCGTGCTACTACGTTGCCTGGCAGGAAGGCCGGCCTGGCATAGACTTCCACGAGACTTATCCGCAGGAAGGTGTGACCCAATTGGCCGATTCAACCATCGCATACATTGAAGCAAACGTCGCTTCGCGTCCGGTCTATTTCCTGACGCGCCCTCAAGGCAGTTCGATGCTCCGCTTCGATATCCGGCCTGTCCGGCGCGGCGGAGTTTCTCTTTATCAGGTCGTGGGTGGGCAGCCCTGACCAACCAGATACTTTGTTAGGAGAATTCTCTATGACCAAGATCACGTTTATCGGTGCCGGTTCGCTTGGCTTCACTCACCAACTGGTGCGTGACATTCTCACCTTCCCCCTGCTGCAGGACGCGACCATCGCCCTGATGGACATCAACGCCGAACGCCTGGAATGGGCCAGGAAGGGCGTGGAAAAATTGATTGCCGCGGGCGGCCATCCCGCCCGGGTCGAGGCCACGCTCGACCGCGCCGAGGCGCTCAAAGGCGCGGACGTCGTCCTGACCACGATTCTCGCCGGCTCAACCGAAGTCTGGCGACACGACATCGAAATCCCCAAGAAATACGGCGTGGACATCAACGTTGGCGATACGCGCGGCCCGAGCGGCATTTTCCGCTTCCTGCGCACCATCAACCCGATGATGGACATCGTGCGCGATATGGAACGCTACTGCCCCGACGCCGTCCTGCTCAATTACACCAACCCGATGGCGATGCTCGTCTCGGCCATTCAGAAACAATCCTTCATCACCGTCACCGGCCTGTGTCACTCGGTACAGGGGACGGCCATGATGCTGGCCGAATGGATCGGCGCGCCGTATGAGGAAATAGATTATCTCTGCGCCGGCATCAATCACCAGGCCTGGTATCTCGAATATAAATGGAGGGGCAGGGATGCCTACCCGCTGATTCACGAGGCCATCACCACCCGCCCCGAAATCTACAACGCCGAACCCGTGCGCAATGAAATGTACCTGGCGCTGGGCAAATACGTCACCGAATCGAGCGGCCACAACTCAGAGTACAACTGGTGGTTCCGCAAGCGCCCCGACCTGATCGAAAAATACTGCACGCACGGCACGAACTGGAACCCCGGCGAGTATGCCTACATCCTGAAGGAATACCAGCGCAACGAGGCCACCTGGAAAGACCAGGTGAAGGCCGAACTCGAACGTCCGCTGACTGCGGAAGACCTCCAGCGCGGCCACGAATACGCGGCCTACATCATCAACGCTCTCCAGGGTGGTGAGCCGTTCCGCTTCAATGGGAATGTCCGCAATACGCATCTGATCACGAATTTGCCGCAAGGCGCCTGCGTCGAGGTGCCGGTGCTGGTGGACCGCGCCGGTTTCCATCCCTTCCACGTCGGCGCGCTCCCGCCCGAATGCGCCCTGTTGACCCAACTTTCCAGTGGCATTGAGGAAATGGCCGTGCAGGCCTCCATCGCCGGCGACCCGACGATGGTCTATCGCGCCATCTGCCACGACCCGCTGACCGCCGCCGTCCTTTCGCTGGCCGAGATTCGGGAGATGACCAATGAACTCTTTGCCGTTCACAAAGAATACCTGCCGCAGTTCAAGGTACATAAAGT